>Ga0181531_10000078_pt1 | contig 74281 bp, 73 predicted proteins | sample PEATcosm2014_Bin_38_FD_119743 | JGI IMG/M metagenome (GOLD analysis project Ga0181531, IMG submission 119743) | Peatland microbial communities from MTU Mesocosm Facility, Houghton, MI, USA - PEATcosm2014_Bin11_10_metaG | ecosystem: Environmental > Terrestrial > Soil > Wetlands > Peat | place... | reverse complement strand
CGCTACGAATTCGGCTTCGGCCGCGGCCACGGCTGGATACCGCTCAAGGGCGGCGTTCCGGTCGAAGAATCGCGCGAGCGCTACGAAGAAGCGCTGCAGATCGTCATCGCAGCGCTCGCTCAGGAGCGTTTCTCCTACGACGGCAAGTATTACAAGATCAAAGACTCCCACATCGTGCCGCGGCCGATGCCGGGGCGGAAATTCCGTATCTTCCTCGGCGGCACGAGCGACTCGACCTACGAGCTGGCCGGCGAGCGCGGCTACGCCATGGTGGTGCCGCCGCTTCTGCCCTACGAGGCGCTGCGGGCGCAGCTCGACATCTACCGCGCTTCATGTGCGAAACACGGCAACAAGCCGGATATCGTCTGGATCCACGCCTGCCATCTCGATTTCGACCGCGAGACGGCCAAGCGCGAGGCCGAGAAGATGATGCGCGGCTTTTTGAAGGGCAACGCATCGGTGCTTCTGGAGAACGCCGACGAAATGCCGCCGAAGGATGTGCTGGAAAAATCCGGATACGGCTTCTACGCCTCGGGCATCATGGAGAACTTCTCCGACATGCCCTACGACGAGATGATCAAGAACGACATCGTCTGGGTCGGCACGCCAAACGACATCATCGAGCGTATCGAGGCGGTGCAGAAATTGTGCGAGGGGCTCACCGAGGTGGCGATCACGGTCAATCCCGGCGGCGTCGAGCACTGGAAGACGATCAAGACCCAAGAAATGTTCGCCCACCACGTCATCCCGCATTTCGCCGGGAAAAAGTAATCTGGCCCGTCAAAACAAATCGAAATATTCGTTCTGCTCCCAGGCGGTGACGTTGGCGTGCTCGGCGCTTTCGGCCTCGAAGCGCGCCACTTCGGCGCCTTTGAGCGTGGCGAAATAATCGACGAAGCCTGAGCCGAAAGTCTTTCTGAAGACATCGCTTGCGCGCAACGCCGCCAAGGCCTCTTTGAGGCTCTTCGGCAGCGGCGGCGCCTTGGTTTCGTACGGCGTATCCGCGGACGGCCCCGGATCGCGCTTTTGTGCGATGCCGTCGAGGCCGGCATAAATCTGCGACGCGAGATAAAGGTAGGGATTGGCGGCCGGCTCGCCGACGCGGTTTTCCAGATGCGTCGCGGGATCGCCGGGCTGGCCGAGCACCCGCACCATGACGCCGCGATTGTCGCGCGCCCAGATGGCGCGGTCGGGCGCGAGCGTATAGGGACGGTAGCGCTTATAGCCGTTGACGGTCGGCGTGGTGAACGCGGCCGCGGCCTGCGCATGCGCCAACAGGCCGCCGAGATAGTGCAGACCGGTGGTCGACAGTCCTTCGCGGTCATCGCCGACAAAGGCGTTGACGCGGCGTTTGCGGTCGATCAGCGATTGATGCAGGTGCCAGCCCGAGGAGAACAGGTTGGGCAATCCGGGCCGGCACATGAAGCTCGCGAGACAGCCGTTCCGCCGTGCGATCTGTTTCACGGCGGCGCGGAAAAGCATCATGGTGTCGGCGCACTCAAAGCCGCTCTGCGGGCGGAAGGTGAATTCGCACTGGCTCGGTCCAAGCTCGACTTCGAGCGAACGCAGCGGAAGCCCTAGTGCCTGCACGCCATGCCGGATCGGCTCGAGCGCCGCGTCCAGCTGATCGAAGCGCGACTCGGTGAGATATTGATAGCCCTGATTGAGCAGGCTCACCTCGGGCGCCTGCGGCGGCCAAGTGGCGTCTTCGAGCTTGAGCCGCGGATTTTCCAGCTTGAACAAGTGGAATTCGACTTCCAAGCCAGCGAGGAAGTCGAAGCCTGCTGTTAGCAACCGCGTGAGCGCATCGCGCAACACCTGCCGGGTCGAGAACGGCACCGGCTTGCCGTTCCCGAAATAAATGTCGCACAACAGCCAGCCGGTCTGCGGCGCCCCATTGTTGGACGTCCATGGCAGAACTTGAAACGTCGACGGGTCGGCGACCATGACGAAGTCGCCGCCGCCCTGCATCTCCGCCATGGCGAAGCCGCCGCCGGCGGTGAACACCGGATAGACCGTCTTGTGCGCGGTGTCCTTGGCCAAGAGCGTCGTGGTCATGGTGACGCCGCTATGCATCAGCGCCGGCGCGTCGGCGGCGACGACGGTCTTGCCGCGCAGCACGCCATGCTGGTCGGCAAAGGAAAACCGCACCAGCTCCAGTTTGTTTTTCTTGATCGCCTGCGCGACATCGTTCGCCTGCCGCGCCTGTTCGCCGGTCCACAGGTCGTGACGTTCGACGAAGGTAGCGGCGGTAGTGCGGCGTGGCGGCATCGTTATTAGGCGAATAGCGAAATGGCGATTATTTGCTTGTTCCGCTAATTCCAGCTTTTCGTTTGCTGCCGCGCCGCGTCGGTGCGCTGCCAATAGCCCTGCCAGTCGCCAGCCGGTCCGATGCCGTCGACGCAGGCCGGACCGGTAACGCCTTTAGCGCGCGCAGCATCCAGCACCATCAAAGGCGTTTCACCGTTGCCCGATTGCTCCAGCGCACGGCGCAACAGCCGCCGATAGGCTGTAATCGCCTTGTCCGAGATGCCGAGATGCTCCTGGGTGCGATCCTGGATCACGCCCATCGACTCGCAGGCCCACTGGTCGTGCACGTTGATGTCGGCGCCCATGCCGGTGTAGGTCGCGTGCTCCTGCTCGTGCGGATCGAAGCCGTAATCGTTGCTCTTGTTCTTGCGCGGCACGTAATCGGGCAATTCGTACAGTTCGAGCCGCTGGCGGCGCATCTCGTCCTTGTCGACGGCTGCGGCGAACGACGTGAAGATCGCGTACCAATAATGCTTGGTGTCGTCGATCGGCACATGCCACTGCGAGATCGTCATCTCACGGCTCATCGGGATGATGAAGGCATTGGGGAAGACGAGATTGGTGACGCGGATGTGCGCCTTGTCGCCGCCGATCTCGCGCAAAGTCGCCAGCCGGAACCCGTAATCGGTCGGCTCGACCTCGATGCGCGGCTGGGTAAATTCGCGCATGATCTGCGTCATCGGCATGTCCGCGTCTTTGGTCTTGTCGCGAAACATCTTGCCGTAGCCCTTGTCCGGGTCTTCATCCTCGAAAAAGCGATGCAGGAACGAGGTGTGAACCGGATCGATGCCGACTTCGAGCGATTGCAGCCAATTGCAGTCGATCATGCCCTTGAAAGCGAAGGTGTGGGTCGAAGGCGCGATAAAGCAATCGAAGTCGGGGAATGCCGGCGGCTCGCCCGGACCGAGATAGGCAAACAGGATGCCGCTCTTCTCGACCACCGGATAGGATTTCTGTTTGATGTTGGCGCACAGGTTGCTGCTGGCAGGCTCGGCCGGCGTCTGCAGGCATTTGCCTGCGACGTCGAACAGCCAACCGTGAAAGGCGCAACGCAGCCCGCCGTCCTCCAGCCGCCCGTAAGCGAGATCGGTGCCGCGATGCGGGCAATGCCGGCCAATGAGCCCGTAGCGGCCCTTGTCGTCCTTGAAAATCACGAGGTCTTCGCCAAAGAGCCGCACCGGCTTGACCGGCCGGTTGCCGGACAACTCGTCGATGAGCGCCGCAGGCTGCCAATAGCGCCGCATTAATGCACCGGCGGCGGTATCGGGCCCGGTACGGGTGATGAGATCGTTCTGTTCGGCGCTGAGCATGGCATTATCCCTCGCTGGCCGCCGATATTAGCGTCCATTCTGCGGAATCGTAAAATCCCCTAATGCCCGGGCAGCACCACGACCTTCGGACTGGCCGGCAAGGACGCCTTCGACACCACCAGTGAGGGAATTTCCGCCTGCTCCACCGGCCATTGCTGACGCGCCCGGTCGAGAAAGCGCTCAAGCGTATACCAGCCGAAAAAATGCATCGGGATAATGATCTGCGCTTTGAGCGCCGTCAGCACTTCCATCATGCCGTCGAGGTCGAGCGTGTAATTGCCGTCGACCGGCGCCATCACCACGTCGACACGGCCGATCTCGTTGAGCTGCTGCTGCGTCAGCGTGTGGTGCAAATGGCCGAGATGGGCGATGCACAGATTGGCGATTTCGAAGACGAAGATCGAATTGCCGTAGCGCTCGGTGCCGCCGGTCCAATCGCGGATATTAGTCGGGACGTTACGCACGCGCACGTCTTTATATGTGAGGTCCCAGACCGCCGGCTCCTCCGGACTCGGCCCCCAGCCGCGCAGCACGTATTTGATCGCCGGATCGGGATGATCGGTGAAGTGGGTGTCGTGGGCGTGATTCATGGTGGCGATGTCGGGCGTGACCGGCGGTTTTTGATAATCGTTGTAGTCGGTGGCGATGCGCACCAGCTGCGGACTCTCGATCAAAAACGTCGCATGCCCGATAAAGGTGATCCGCGCCTGGTCGGCATTGAGTGCGGCAAGCTTTAATGCGGCGGGGATGATCCGCGGCCGGGCGGCGGCAACGAGACCGGGACAGCTTTCCTGCATTTCCGGTTTTGGCGGCGGCGTCTGCGCGGAGGCGGCGACACATCCCGCCGCCGACACAAAGGCCAAGGCGGCGACGCGGGCAACAACGCCGGCGACGACGCCGATGGGCGACAGGCTCACTTCGCCACTCCGTATCCGCGCCCCGGCAGAATTGATCGAATGGCAGATAAATTGGCACGGAATGAGGCGCGCGACTATCGGCGCGCGGCGTCGTTGCCGGGCTGACGCCGGCGAAATTAGCGCTCGACGATGAGGCCGTGCTCGGTGACGACGACCCATTGGCCGTCTTGCCGCTTGATCGCTTCGACGCGGCCGATGCCGGGAAGGACGGCGCCGGTCACGACCTCGAACACGCCATTATAACGGCTTGCGACCAGCACCTTGCCGCCTTGCGCGCTCTGCACGACCCAGTCTTGCAAGATCCGGTCGGTACGCTTTGCTTCCGACGATGCCGGTTGGCTAGCGATGGAGCCAGTGGTCTCGGGCGCTGCCGCAGTGCTTCTCTTCTCGAGCCTCTCAAGAAACTCGGCCATGTGGGCGAGCTTTGCCGCCGGCTCGCTCTGGGCCTGTTCGAGGCGGTCGAGACGATCGGCGAGTTTGGCGAATTGGCCGTTGGCATTGTGGGCGGCGCCGGCAAGATCGGCTTTCAGCGCGGACAGGTCAGGTTTGGCAGCCGACGCCCCAGTGGTCGCTGCAACCTGGGAGACGGGCCACACATGCGCCACCCCCGACGCCGACAGCGAACCGACAAACGAGCCGAGCGCGGCCGCCGCGGCCACCAAAGCCGCGAGCATCGCAAACCGCATTGAGCGCGTCGGTGACGCGCCGCCTTCGCGACCGGCTTCGGCAGCCTGCTCGGTTGCGGCCTCGTCAGCCGACGGCCGGAAATCCTCGTTCGACTCCGCGGTGGCATCGAGCTTTGGCGACCAGACCACCGGCAATTGTGGTTCGGCCGGCGCGTCGTCCTTCGGCTTATCCTCGTGCTCGTCGGCCATGGGCGGATCTCCGAAATGCGGATGATCCGATCGGTAGCCTTGTTTGGTTAGCAATCGGTTAGCAAATCGCGAAAATCTCAGTCGATAAGGCCGTTTTCGCGGGCGAGGTCCTTGAGCGAAGCCTCCGGCCGCGCGCCGAGATGTTGAATGACTTCGCAGGCGGCAAGCGCACCCAGCCGGCCGCAAGTGCGGTCGTCGGCGCCGCGCGCAAGTCCGGCGAGGAAGCCGGCCGCGAACAAATCGCCGGCGCCCGTGGTATCGACCACGCGCTCGACCGGAAACGCCGACACGGCCTCGGTCCCCTCACGCGTGATCACGACGCAGCCCTTTTCGCTGCGTGTCACCACTGCGGTAGCGATGTCCGCCCGCAACGCCTTCACCGCGGTATCGAAGTCGGACGTCTGATAGAGGCTGTGCAGCTCCGCTTCGTTGGCGAAGATCAGGTCGACGGTTTTAGAGCGCATCAGCTGCAAGAACTCGTCGCGCCAGCGATCGACGCAGAACGCGTCCGAGAGGGTCAGCGCCACAATGCGCTCGGCTTCGTGCGCGATCTTGGCGGCTTTGACGAACGCATCCTTGGCGTTCTTCGGGTCCCACAAATAACCTTCGAGATAAACGATGGTGCTCGCAGCGACCAAATCGGCGTCGATGTCGTTCGGATGCAAATCCTGCGCGGCGCCGAGATAAGTGTTCATGGTGCGCTCGCCGTCGGGCGTGACCAACACATAGCAGCGCGCAGTTGAAGCGCCGTCGGCGGCCGGCGGCGTCGTAAAGGCGACGCCGGCGGCGCGGATGTCATGGCTGAAAGCGCGGCCGAGGAGGTCGTCCTTGACCTTGCCGATAAAGGCCGACCGCGCGCCGAGACCGGCGACGCCGACAATGGTGTTGGCGGCCGAACCGCCGGAGGTCTCGATCGCCGGCCCCATGGCCTCATAGATCGCCGCCGCCCGCGGCTCGTCGATCAATGCCATCGTGCCTTTGTTCATGCCTTGTTTGAGCAGAAAGTCTTCTTCGGTGCGGGCGATGACATCGACGATCGCATTGCCGATGCCGAGAACGTCGTAGCGGGCGATTGGCATAACAAACTCTCTGAAAAACGCATTGAGGGACGCGCACTATAACCAGCGCCCCTTGCAGGACAAGGCGTGGGGTGGCAATGGGACGCTCGCTTGCGGCGGAGACCAATATGGCGTTTCAGGAACGCGTTTTTTCGGGGGTGCAGCCCACCGGCAATCTGCATCTCGGCAATTATCTCGGCGCCATTAAGCGCTTTGTCGAGCTGCAGAACCGGTACGATTGCCTTTATTGCGTGGTCGATTTGCACGCCATCACGGTCTGGCAGGACCCGGCCGAGCTGCCCAAAGCCACGCGCGAGGTCACGGCCGCCTTCATTGCCTGTGGGATCGATCCCCAAAAGCACATCGTGTTCAATCAGAGCCAGGTGGCCGAACATGCCGAGCTCGCCTGGGTGTTCAACTGCGTCGCCCGGCTCGGCTGGCTCAACCGTATGACGCAATTCAAGGAGAAAGCCGGCAAGGACCGCGAAAACGCGTCCGTCGGGCTTTATGCCTATCCGAGCTTGATGGCCGCGGACATTCTGGTCTATCGCGCCACCCACGTGCCGGTGGGCGAAGATCAGAAACAGCATCTGGAGCTCGCCCGCGACATCGCGCAGAAGTTCAACAACGACTACGCCGCCTCCATCCACTCGCACGGCTTCGGCGATACGTTCTTCCCGCTGCCGGAGCCGCTGATCACCGGCGAGGCGACCCGCGTCATGTCGCTGCGCGACGGTTCAAAGAAGATGTCGAAGTCGGACGCCTCCGATTATTCGCGCATCAACCTGACCGACGATGCCGACGCCATCGCGCAAAAAATCCGCAAGGCCAAAACCGATCCAGAGCCGCTGCCGAGCGAGGAAGCCGGGCTCAAGCACCGACCGGAGGCGGATAATCTCGTCGGTATTTATGCGGCGCTTGCCGACACCACACGCGCGGGCGTGCTGGGGCAATTCGGCAACGCGCAATTCTCGACCTTCAAAACGGCGCTGGTGGATCTGGCGGTCGCCAAACTCGGTCCGATCGGCACCGAGATGAAGCGGCTGATGCACGATCCGGTCACAATCGATTCAATCTTGGCTGACGGCTCGGCGCGGGCGCAGAAGCTCGCCGGTGAAACCATGAAGGCGGTCAAGGACATCGTCGGCTTCGTGCGCGCTTAAGCATTTTACGCAGCACGATCGTTGCGGAAAACCGGCTTGTCCCGCCCCGCGCCGCCGTGCCACCATCGAACGCGTTTGCGTTAGTGTGGTCCGTGCCGGAGGCATCGCATGTCGCGCAGGCGCCGCAGCTATGAAGCCGGCCACAGGCCGAAGCTTCTGGTCGTCATCGACGACACCGAGGAATGCGACCGCGCGATCTACTTCGCCAGCCGGCGCGCGGCGCGGATCGGTGGCAATGTGGTCATGCTGCGGGTGATCGAGACCCACGATCAGAGCCAGCAGTGGCTCGGCGTCGCCGATATCATGCGGGCGGAGGCGCACGAAGAGGCCGACAAGGAGCTTAACAAATACGCCGCTCGCGCCAGCGCTATCAGCGGCATCACGCCCGAACGCGCGGTGCGCGAGGGCGAAAGGGCCGAAGAGATCCTCAAGCTCATCGATGAGGACGAGGACGTATTCATCCTCGTGCTTGCCGCCGGCATCGGATCGGAGGGGCCGGGACCGCTGGTCGCGGAGATCGGCAGGACCGCCGGCGATTATCCAATACCCGTGGCCATCGTGCCGGGTCACCTGACCGACGAAGAAATCGACGCCTTGAGCGGGTAAACTGGTCCCGCTACTTGAACTTCCAACGAAATTCGCCACGTATTAGGGTGAATTGGACGAGTCACGGCAGGGCCGATCGAGGCTAGCGCCGTTTGACGGAGGACCGCATGTTCATCCAGACCGAAGCAACGCCCAATCCGGCCACCTTGAAATTCCTGCCCGGCCGGACCGTGCTTGAGACCGGAACGCTCGACCTGCGCAGCACCGACGAGGCGGCCCAATCGCCGCTCGCCGACCGGCTGTTCGCGATCCCCGGGATCAGCGGGGTGTTCTTCGGGTCCGACTTTATCGCCGTCACAAAAGACGACAGCGAATGGACGCAGCTCAAGCCGATGATCCTTGGCGCGATCATGGAGCATTTCATGTCGGGCGCGCCGTTGCTCAGCGCGGCAGGCGCCGAAGCAAGCGACGGTGATGAGTTCTTCGATACCGCCGACGCCGAGACCGTAGCCACCATCAAGGAACTGATCGAGACCCGGGTGCGGCCGGCAGTGGCCAACGACGGCGGCGACATCACGTTCAAGGGTTTCAAGGACGGAATCGTATATCTCAATATGAAAGGTGCGTGCGCGGGCTGCCCATCGTCGACCGCAACGCTGCGGCACGGCATTCAAAATCTGCTCCGGCATTTCCTTCCCGACGTCACCGAAGTCCGCCCGATGTAATGGAACGGTCGGCGGATGAACTAAAGCGCGCATGCGCGTCCTCGCCATTGATACTGCGCTCGCGGCGTGTTCCGTGGCCGTGCTCGATACCGAATATGGCGGCATTCTCGCGAGTGAGAGCGTGCCCATGGTGCGGGGCCACGCCGAAGCGCTACTGCCGATGCTCAAGCGCGTGATGGACAAAGCCGGCACGACGCCGCCCGACATCGACCGGATCGCGGTCACCACCGGGCCGGGCAGTTTTACCGGAATGCGGGTCGGCATTGCGGCGGCCCGCGGCATTGCGCTCGCGCCCGCCAAGCCGGTCGTCGGGCTGACGACGTTGTCGGCCTACGCCGCGCCACATATGGCGACCGACGATCGCCTGCCGGTGATTGCCGCCATCGATGCGCGGCACTCCCACGTTTATCTGCAAGTCTTTGGTCCCGGTGGCCGCACTTCGTCGGCGCCGCGGTTCGCGCCGTTACGCGATGCGATCGAAGCCGCGGCTGAAACATCTTGCGCCATCGTCGGCTCGGCGGCGCAATCGGTTGCGGATGCTTTATCTGCCATGGACGCCGTTCCAGCTATCGTCGATGGGCGCGCGTCGCCGGATATCGCCTGGGTAGCGCGGTTGGGCGCGGTTATGGCCGAGGATCAATCGCCGCTGAAGCCGCAATATCTGCGGGCGCCGGATGCGCAGCCGCAGAACGCCGCCCAACTGCCGCGACGATGATGGGCTTCGTTTCGCGCCTGTTTGCCAAGGCTGAGCCTGTCATGGCCGAAGCGCGCCCGCGCGATGCCGCGGCGATCGCCAAGCTTCATGGCGCATCGTTCAAGCGCGGCTGGGGCGAGGACGAGTTTCAGACGCTGCTTGCCGACCGTGCCGTCATCGCGCATCGCGCCACCATCGGCGCAGCGCCGATCGGCTTTATTCTTTCGCGGCTTGCGGCCGGCGAAGCAGAAATTCTCTCAGTCGCCATCGCGCCGAACTGGCGCGGGCGCGGTTTCGCCCGCCCGCTCCTCGATCTGCATCTGCGGCGCCTGGCGGGGCTGGGCGTGCGCGCCGTTTTTCTTGAGGTCGACGAGCACAACGCGCCGGCCAACGCGCTCTACCGCCGGGCCGGATTTCATCAGGTCGGACGGCGCCAAGGGTATTATGACGGTGAGGCGACGGCGCTGGTGCTGCGCCGCGACCTTTAGCTGACGCATGGCTGTAAAGGCGGTATGATTTGAAGGAAGCCCCGATTCACCGACGGACCGAGAAAGGTACAGATTCGGCCGGAATGAAAGGCGCGCGCAAACTCTACGTGAAATCCTTTGGCTGCCAAATGAACGTCTACGATTCGCAGCGTATGGCGGACACCCTGGCGCCGGAAGGATATGTCGAAACGGCGAGCGCCGAAGACGCCGATCTCGTTATTCTCAACACCTGTCACATCCGCGAGAAGGCGGCGGAAAAGGTCTATTCCGAACTCGGCCGAGTGCGCCGCATTAAAGAAGCGGCGGCGGCTGACGGTCGCAATCTCCTGATCGCGGTCGCCGGCTGCGTGGCGCAGGCCGAGGGCGACGAAATCATCCGCCGCGCGCCGGCAGTCGATCTCGTGGTCGGATCGCAGAATTATCATCGCCTGCCCGATCTCGTGGCGCGCGCCGCGCGCGGCGGCAAGGTCGTCGACACCGAGTTCCCGCTCGACGACAAATTCGAGCACCTCGCGGCGCCAAGTTTAGACGCGACACGCGCGCGCGGCGTTGCCGCGTTCGTCACGGTGCAAGAGGGCTGCGACAAATTTTGCACCTTCTGTGTGGTCCCGTACACGCGCGGCACGGAGGTCTCGCGCCCGGTCGACAAGATCGCCGCCGAGGCTGCCCGTCTGGCGCAAGCCGGCGTGCGTGAGGTCACGCTCATTGGGCAAAACGTCAACGCCTTTCACGGCGAAGGACCTGACGGCCGGACCTGGTCGTTGGCCCGGCTCCTCAAGCGCCTTGCGCAACTGCCCGGCATCGAACGGCTGCGTTATACGACCAGCCACCCGCTCGACATGGATGATGAACTGATCGCCGCGCACCGCGACCTGCCGGCGCTGATGCCGCAACTGCATTTGCCGGTGCAATCCGGCTCCGATCGCGTTCTTGCCGCCATGAATCGCCGCCACACCCGCGCCGATTATTTGGGGGCGATTGCAAAGCTGCGCCGGGCGCGGCCGGACATCGCGCTGACCTCCGATTTCATCGTCGGCTTTCCCGGCGAAACCGACGACGACTTTGCCGCAACGCTCAGTCTCGTCGAGGACGTCGGCTATTCCGGCGCCTTCTCCTTTAAGTATTCGCCACGCCCGGGCACGCCCGGCGCCGACATGGATGACCAAGTCGACGAGGCGGTGAAGACCGACCGGCTGCACCGCCTGCAACGGACGATCGACGGATGCCAGGCGGCATTCAACCGCCGTTGTCTCGGCCGCACCGTGTCCGTGCTGTTCGAGCGGGCCGGCCGCTACGACGGCCAGATCGTCGGCCGCTCGCCGTATCTGCAGCCGGTCCAAGTGGAAGCATCCGCTTCCCTCATCGGTCAAATTGCCGACGTCACCATCACCGAGATCGCCAGCAACAGTTTATTTGGTGCGCTGGCCCAACAGCCGGCGCTCGCGCCCGCAGGAGCCTGAATGCAAACTCCCGGTCCTTTTGGTCCACACAATACGGATGCCGGATCGCTGGTCGCGGCCCCTGACAATGGCACGCAGGTCGTTCTCACCTTCGACGACAATCGCCTCGCCTCGACGCTGTTCGGCCAATACGGCCAGAACCTGGCGTTGATCGAGCGCCGACTCGCAGTTGTCGCTACGTCGCGCGGCAATCAAGTGACGCTTGAAGGTTCGCGTGAGGCCTGTGAGCAGGCGCGGCGCGTGCTTGAAGGCCTCTACGATCGGCTCAAGCACGGCGACGAGGTGACGCAGGGCGACGTCGATGGCGCCATTCGCCTTGCGCTGTCGCAAGGTTCGCTGTTCGATTTCGATCCGGCCTCGGCTCGCGAAAGCTTCGAAGAGATCAATCTGCGCAAACGCCGCGTGCGCGCCCGCACGCCGGCGCAGGACGCCTATCTGCGCGCGCTCAAGCGCCACGCACTGGTGTTCGCCACTGGCCCGGCCGGCACCGGCAAGACCTGGCTCGCTGTCGCCCAAGCGGTGCAGTTGTTCGAGCGCAAGGAGGTCGACCGGATCGTGCTCTCGCGTCCGGCGGTCGAAGCCGGCGAGCGGCTCGGTTTTTTGCCCGGCGATATGCGCGAAAAGGTCGACCCGTATCTGCGTCCCATCTACGACGCGCTCTACGATCTGATGGACGCGCGCATCGTCGAGCGGGCGCTGCAGACCACCGAGATTGAAATTGCGCCGCTCGCATTCATGCGCGGCCGCACCTTGTCGAACGCGGCCATCATTCTCGACGAGGCGCAAAATACCACGGCGATGCAGATGAAGATGCTGCTGACGCGGCTCGGCGAGAACAGCCGCATGATGGTGACCGGCGATCCGAGTCAGGTCGATTTGCCGCCCGGACAGACCTCGGGTCTCACCGAAGCGGTTCGATTGCTCGACGGCGTCGAAGGCATCGGCCACGTCAGGTTTACGGCTGCCGACGTCATTCGCCACGAACTCGTGGCGCGCATCGTCGAGGCGTACGACAACGCGGCGGCGGCCAAGCGCGAGCGGCCGTGAATGACCGAGGCGGCGCGGAAAACCCGGGCGCCAAAAACGCCACGCAAGTCGCAAGCCGCGCCGCGACTGAAGGCGCGGCTGCAAAGGGCGCGAGCGAGAACGGCGCCGCGATCGCCGAAGATCGATGTGCTGGTTGAATCCGATCTCTGGAAACGAAAGGCTGAGGTGACGTCGATGGTGCGCCGAGCGGTCGTGGAAGCAGCCGCGGCGCTGGCAACGCCGGAGGCCGAGCTTGCTATCGTGCTGACCGATGATTCGGCGATTCGTGTGCTCAACCGCGAATGGCGCGGCGTCGACGCAGCCACCAACGTTTTATCGTTTCCGACCGGCGGCCACGCCGGCAAGCGATCGCATATCGGCGATATCGTGCTGGCCTACGAAACCATTGCGCAAGAGGCCCGCGCCGAGCGCAAACCGTTCGCCCATCATGTTGCCCACCTCGCCGTGCACGGATTCCTGCATCTTTTGGGCTATGATCACGGGCGAGCAACCGAAGCCGAGGCGATGGAACGGACGGAACGCGCTATCTTACGGCGTCTGGCGATCCCGGACCCCTATCGCCTGCCGGCCAAATCCTAGGTCGGCAAACTCCGCCCGACGCGCTGACACCGAAGCCATGGTCCAATCGTCCTCCGCAAACCAAGCCAGCGAGACCGCTAACCACGGTCTCCCCATGGTCGTCCCGCAACCCGGCGAGCCGAATGAGGGCTGGTTCGCGCGCGTCCTGCGCATTCTGTTCGGCTGGAAGGGCGCGGCGACCCGCGCCGATCTTGAACTCGTCCTCACCGCCGAGCAGCCCGAGTCCGGCTTCTCGCCGGCCGAGGCGGCGATGCTCAAGAATATCCTCGGCCTGCGCGAATGCCGCATCGAGAGCGTCATGGTGCCGCGCGCCGATATCGTCGCGGTCCACCAAGACATCACGCTCGGCGATTTGGTCATGGTGTTTGCCGGCGCCGGCCATTCGCGGCTCGTCGTCTATAACGACACGCTCGACGATCCGATCGGCATGGTGCACATCCGCGACTTGCTGGCCTTCATGGCGGCGCGCGCCGCAGTCGATCCGGCCGCCGGAGAAGAGAAGCTTTCCGCCGCCGATCTCGATCTCGCCAAGATCGATCTTTCCATGCCGCTCGTCGCCGCCAAGATCGTCCGCGACCTGCTCTACGCGCCGCCGTCGATGCCGGCCCTCGATCTGCTGGCCAAAATGCAAGCGACACGGATTCATCTTGCTCTCGTCATCGACGAATATGGCGGCAGCGACGGCTTGGTTTCGATGGAGGACCTGGTCGAACTGATCGTCGGCGACATCGCCGATGAACATGACGAGGCGGAAACCGCCGCCGTCGTCCGGCAAAACGACGGCTCCTTCCTCGCCATCGGCCGCGCCAGCCTCGACGATGTGCGGGCCGTGGTCGGCGAGGAATTCGACGTCGGCGAAGCGGCACAAGAGGTCGATACGCTGGGCGGTTATCTGGTCATGAGCGCGGGCCACGTGCCGGTGCGCGGGGAATTGGTTTCCGGCCCCCCACCCTTCGAAGCTGAGGTGCTCGACGCCGATCCGCGACGCGTCAAGCGCGTGAAGATCTATCGCCGTAAGGACCGCCGCGAGTTAGCGACGCCACCGCGGTCAGCGCCGCCGCGCTCGCCGCCCTCCCGCGACGAGGCGGCGCGCACGAACCCGAACGCGACGCCGGCGCCGTGAAGCCAGCGGCCCTGATCAACATCATTGTACTGTCCTACGGCTGGCGGCGCTGGCTTATCGCCTTTGCGGCCGGCGCCGCGTCGGCGCTCGCCATGGCACCGTTCGATCTGTGGCCATTGTGGCTGGTTACCTTTCCGGTGCTGGTCTGGCTGCTCGACGGCACTGGGGTCGATCATTGGCATGGCGTAACCGGCGCCGCCGTCACCGGATGGTGGTTCGGCTTCGGTTATTTTCTCGCCGGACTTTATTGGGTCGGCCACGCCTTTCTCGTCGATGCACAAACCTTTGGATGGCTGCTGCCCCTCGCGGTACTCGGACTGCCGGCGGGGCTTGCGATTTTCACCGCGCTCGGCGCCGCGCTGGCGCGCCTCCTTTGGGTTCGCGGCGCCTTGCGCTTCCTCGCCCTGGCGATGGCGTTGACCGCGACCGAATGGCTGCGCGGGCACATCCTCACCGGCTTCCCGTGGAACGCATTTGGCTACGCGCTCACCGCACCGCTGGTTTTGGCGCAAAGCGCCTCGGTCATCGGCATCTGGGGGCTCACTTTCATCACGGTGGCAGTCGCCGCAAGTCCGGCGGCGCTCGCCGACGATCGCGCCGAAACACGTTTGCCTTGGCTGCCGCTTGCACTCGCTGTCGTTGTTGTCGCGGCTATGGCTGCCTACGGCGCGGTGCGACTTGCCCGCAACCCCACCAGGCTGGTCGAGGGCGTGCATCTGCGGATCATGCAGCCGAACCTGCAGCAGGACGTGAAGTTCAACTATGCGGCCAAGCAGCAGGTCGTCGACCGTTACATTTCCTTGTCGGACCGCGCCTCCGGCCCGCAGTCGCGCGGTGTGCGCGACGTGACCCATCTGATCTGGCCGGAATCGGCATTTCCGTTCTTTCTCACCCGCGAGCCCGAAGTGCTCGCCCAGATGACGCACCTACTGCAGTTCGGAACGGTTCTAATCACTGGCGCGGTCCGACTGGCGGAGCCGGTCAATCCCGGCGAGCCCGCGGCCTACAATTCGATCTACGTCATCGATCACGACGGCTCCGTCGTTTCGCTCTACGACAAAGTTCATTTGGTGCCGTTTGGCGAGTATCTGCCGTTCCAGCGTTTTCTGGAAAGGCTCGGCGTGCAACAACTCACCAAGCAGATCGGCGGCTTTCAGGCCGGGGACCGGCGCCGCCTCGTCGCCGTACCGGGCGCGCCGCTGGCGTTGCCACTTATCTGCTACGAGATCGTCTTTCCCGGCGACGTCATGCCCAAAGGACCGCGCCCGGGATGGATCGTCAACGTCACCAATGACGGATGGTTTGGCTTTTCCAGCGGCCCCTATCAGCACTTCCAACAAGCGCGCGTGCGCGCCATCGAAGAAGGGCTGCCGCTTGTTCGCGCTGCCAATACCGGCATTTCTGCCGTGGTCGATCCGGTCGGACGGATCGTGAATTCATTGCCGCTCGGCACCGAAGGCGTCATCGATTCGGCGCTGCCGCAGGCGATCGGGGCTCCGATCTACAGCCGCGTTGGCGACCTTCCAACCGGCATGATCGTCGCGGTATCGCTGCTCATCCTTATCCGCCGGCGCCTGCGGCCGGCGCAGTGATCCGCAAAATTCTTTCGCCACCAGATGAGCTTATATCCGAACGTTCCGGGGCGCGCCGCAGCGGGCCGCAACGCCCGAGATGTATCAATGTGATAACGACCAAGGGTGTCGCGATAAACAAACTTCAACTCACCCGCGTAAGTACTGGGCAGTCGAACTACTTAACAATATTATAGTTGATTATTGGCACAAACGACCTCGCGAGAAAGATGAAGCACTAAAATCAGTGCCGTCGCCCGTGAAAACGTTCGCACCACACATCACGGTATGTTTGATATCTAAAGTAATTACGATAGACATTGCGAGGCAGGAGAGGTCGTCATGATGGCCAAAAAGGCACCGAACCCCATCGATAAGCATGTCGGTAGTCGGGTGCGCATGCGCCGCATGATGCTCGGAATGAGCCAGGAGAAGCTCGGCAACAGTCTCGGTTTGACCTTTCAGCAGGTACAGAAGTACGAGAAGGGCACCAATCGCATTGGCGCCAGCCGCCTGCAGCAGATTTCGCAAATTCTTGAAGTGCCGGTGTCGTTTTTTTTCGAGGGCGCGCCTACCGTCGGCGCGGCACGCGCGGACGGACTGACCGAAGCACCCTCGCCCGCTTACGTATCCGAATTTCTCGCCACCGCGGATGGGCTGGCCCTGACCAAGGCCTTCACGCGGATCAGCGATGCAAAACTGCGGCGACGCATCGTCGAGTTGGTCGAGCAAATAGCGCTCGGCGAAAAAGACTGACGGCCCGGCGGCGGTCTGGCTTCCGCAAAATGCGGTGTACCGCCCACACTTCGCCCACATCTTGACCGCGCTGAGCGACGCTGCAACAACCCTGTCACAGTCAAGCGCTGCTTCTCGTTCGGGCCGGATGAATAACGCACGCGGCGACGATGGGGCTTACTAAGGGAGTGTTTCGCAGTGCAACGTTCAAACTACCTGTTCACCAGCGAGTCTGTCTCGGAAGGCCATCCTGACAAGGTCTGCGATCAAATTTCGGACGCCGTGCTCGACGCCTTCCTGGAGAACGATGTCAAACTCGGCATTGCCGACGAGAGCAAGGTCAATACCCGCCTCGGCTGTGAGACGCTGTGCACGACCAACAAAATCGTCGTTGCCGGCGAGGGCCGCGGCCAAGCCCCGCTGTTCCACAAGCACGGCGACAAGGCCGTGGTTAATCGCGAGATGATTACAGAGATCGCCCGCAACGTGGTCAAGGATATCGGCTACGATCAGGACGGCTTCTCCCACTATGGCGCCGACGTCGAAGTCTTGCTGCATGGACAATCCCCCGACATCGCCATGGGCGTTGACGCCAAAAAGAAGAAGGGCGCCGACGAGGAAGGCGCCGGCGACCAAGGCATGATGTTCGGCTACGCTTGCACGGAGAGCGAGGTCTACGAAAAAGGCTCGTTCATGCCGGCGCCGATTTATTTTGCGCACAAGATTCTCAAAGTGCTGTCGGATAAGCGCCGCTCCGGCGCGCTGTTCGACCTGCAGCCCGACGCCAAGAGCCAGGTCACCGTCAAGTACGTCGACGGCAAGCCGGTCGGCTGCACCAAGGTCGTGGTATCGACGCAGCACAACGCCGAGAGCCGCAACGGCAAAAAATATACGCCCAGCATCGTCAAAGAAATGATCGCCGATTCCGTTGAATCGGCGCTGCCGGATGGCTGGATGCCCAAAAAGCCGAGCGATTTCCTGGTCAACCCGACCGGAAATTTCGTCGTCGGCGGCCCGGACGGCGATTGCGGCCTGACCGGACGCAAAATCATCGTCGACACTTATGGCGGTTACGCACCGCACGGCGGCGGCGCCTTCTCCGGCAAGGATCCGACCAAGGTCGATCGCTCGGCTGCTTATGCCGCGCGCTACCTTGCCAAGAACGTCGTTGCGGCCGGGCTCGCGCAAAGCTGCACCATCCAGATCGCCTACGCGATCGGCGTGGCAGATCCGATGTCGCTTTATGTCGACACCCACGGAACCAGCAAAGTCGACGAAGCGAAGTTGCAAAAGATTTTGCCGGAACTGTTCCTGCTGCGACCGACCAACATTCGTCGCACGCTCAAGCTCAACCGGCCGATCTACCGCCGCACCGCGGCCTACGGCCATTTTGGGCGCGCCCCCGATCGGGATGGCGGCTTCTCGTGGGAGCGGACCGACCTCGCCGACGAACTCAAGCGTCACTTGCGCTAGCTACTGCCTCCGGGGGCTTGTCCCCGGCCAGTCGATCAGGCAGTCATTGCCCTTCTGAAATTGGGATGTGCGGGCTTACCCCGCGCATGATGCCGCGTGAGTGCCGAGCTCAACGCAACGCGTGGCTTCTTCGGCCGTCGCAAGGGACACAAGCTTCGCGGCCGGCAAGCGGCCTTGTTTGATACCCTGCTGCCGCGTCTAGCCCTCGATCTCAGCAAGCCGCCGACGGCCGACTTGAAGGCGCTGTTTGCGGTGCCGGTCGGCGAGGTCGTGCTCGAGATCGGCTTCGGCGGCGGCGAAAACATGATCGCGCAGGCGCAAGCGCGGCCGCAATCCGGCTTCATCGGCGCCGAGCCTTTCGTCAACGGCATGGCCAAGGCGCTCGCCGCGATCGAGAGCCTCGAACTGAAAAATGTGCGCCTGCATTTCGACGATGCGACGTCGTTGCTCGTCTGGTTGCCGGACGCGTCGCTTTCGCGCATCGACCTCATTCATCCCGATCCCTGGCCAAAACGTCGGCATTACAAGCGCCGCTTTGTGCAGGATGTAACGATCGCGCAATTCGCCCGCATCCTGCGGCCTAGCGGTGAGTTGCGCTTCGCTACTGACGCCGCGGATTATGCCGCGTGGACGCTTCAGCACTTCCTGCGCGCGGCGGATTTTGACTGGACCGCCCGCGGCGCCGACGACTGGCGAAAGCCATGGCCGGATTTCACCGGCACCCGCTACAACGCCAAAGCCGCACGTGCGGAACGTTCGACGTGTTACCTGGTGTTTCGCCGGCGCTAGCGCATGATCCGGAAAAGTGGAAGCAGGTTTTCCGAAAAGATCATGTGCCACTAAAACAGCGTGATCCGGAAAAGTGGATACCGGTTTTCCGAAAAAGATTACGCGCCAACAAAAGATCTCGATCGCGCCGGGACTCCCACTTACTGGCCCTGCCGTGCCTGCCAGAAGCGGACCACGCGTTGCGCAGTCGAGGCCGAGAGGCGGCCATAATTGACAAAGGCCGCGTCGAGACCCTGCGTTGACGTGCCGCCGCCGTTTGGACGCACCTTGATCACCGCCTTAACCGCCGGCCAGCTCAAGCCCGCGGCCTTGCACAGGATCAACACCGGGTCCGGCCCGTCGCCGTCCATCAGCCGGTCGACGATCTTGATCGGCACCTTGGACAGGGCGGCTAGGCCGGCCACCGTCTCTTCGACTTTGTTTTCGGCGCAGAATGAGGCGAGCGCCTCTTCGTTCAATCGATTGGCGCGGTCGAGGCCCAATACGGTGCGCTGCGCCTCGCGATAATCGCGCGGGCCGACGCGCGCGCCGACTTCTTTTGAGACCTTGGCGAGCACATCGCAGATCGCCGCTCTGACTTCAGGCGTCGCCGACGCGATCAGCCGCCGGTGCACGACGGCGGTGGCTTTGCTGAGCAAATCGCGGAACATCGGTGGCGGGATATCCGGCCGCAGCCCGACCTTTTCCGCCAAGATGCCGTCCTCTTCGGCGCGCTTGATGAGCCGATAAAAGCCTTTTTCGGAGATGCGAGCGCTGCGGTTCTCGGCGACGCGGCGGGCGACGTCGCGGTTGCCGCGCCGGACCAGCACGTCGGTCACTGCCTCGCCGAGCGCTTGGCGGCCGGAGATGGCGTGGAGATGAGCCTGGCCCTTGGTGCTGGCGACGTCGACCAGGTCCGCTTCGGCCAAACGCGGCGCGTGTTTGAGCACCGGCCCGGCCACCGCAATGTCGTCGTCCTTGGCAAGCGTGCGCAGCACCTTGACCGGCGCGTTGCTCACCGGCGCCAGATGGTTCGAGAGCTCGGCCCGCGCCTGGGTCTCGATTTCCTCGATCAAAGAGCCGAAGACGTCGTCAAAAAGGTCGACGTGTTCTTCGCTGTAGCGGCTCGCGCCGGTAAGAAAGAGAGCGGTAATGCGTTGGAGCGCGTCGACCCGCTTTTCACGCGAGCCGTGTTGGAGGACTTCTTCAAGCTCGGGGATTAACGAGAGGTTGGAGCCCGTACCAGACATTGCCCATCGATGGTTAGGGAACCGTATGCCGGAACTCTTTCTGATTACCGGTGACAGATTACCGATCCCTGAACGGAACGCCCTTGAAACCGCCCGGGAAACGGCTATATTGGCCCCATCCGTCATGGATACCTCATAACGGTCGGTTGATCCGAAGGTTTTGAGAGTGGGCCCCCCGGGACCCGCTCTTTTTTATTACCTAAAGCCTGACGGTTTTCTGACCGACCGACGGTCCGACGACTCATGTTTGCGAAACGCATGGACGATAGGCCGACAACGTTTACCGATGAACCGCGGCTCATCACCGAGCCGGGGCGCGCGGCGCGCGTCGCCGCGATTGCCGAGCCGGTGCTGGCCGAACTCGGCTATCGGCTGGTCCGCGTACGCGTTTCCGCAGCCGAGGGCTGTACCGTGCAGATCATGGCCGAGCGCCCGGACGGCACGCTGGCGATCGAAGACTGCGAACTCGCCTCGCGCACGCTCTCGCCGGTGCTCGACGCCAATGATCCGATCGAAAGCGCTTACCGGCTGGAAATTTCCTCGCCGGGCATCGACCGGCCGCTGGTGCGGCGTTCGGATTTCGATCGTTATGCCGGTCACGTCGCGCGCATCGAAATGCTGGCGCCGATCGGCGGCCGCCGGCGTTTCCGCGGCGAGATTCTCGGCACGCAAGGCGATGGCGTTCGCCTTCGCACCGACGAGCCAGCGGTGGACGAAACTTCTGAAGTGCTGCTGACGATCGAAGACATGATGGAAGCGCGGCTGGTTCTAACCGATGAACTCATTTCGCAATCGCTGCGGCGAAGCAAGCGTGACCAACGCAAAGGAGACTGAACCATGGCGACCGTAAGCGCCAATAAGCTTGAACTCTTACAGATCGCCGACGCCGTCGCGCGTGAAAAGGCGATCGATCGCAAAATCGTGCTGGGCGCCATGGAGGATGCGATCGCCAAGGCGGCGCGCTCGCGCTACGGCAGCGAAACCGAAGTGCGCGCGGAGATCGATCCGAAAAGCGGCGAACTGCATCTATCCCGCCATATGCTGGTGGTGGACGCGGTCGAAAATCCGGCCTTCCAGATCACGCTGGAAGAGGCCCGCCGCCACCATCCGGCGGCGCAGGTCGGCGACACCATCGCCGACAAGCTGCCGCCGCTGGAATATGGCCGCATCGCCGCCCAATCGGCCAAGCAGGTCATCGTGCAGAAAGTGCGCGAGGCCGAGCGCGACCGGCAATACGAAGAATACAAGGATCGCATCGGCGACATCGTCAACGGCATCGTCAAGCGCGTCGAATACGGCAACGTCGTCGTCGATCTCGGCCGCGGCGAAGCGATCGTGCGGCGCGACGAAATGCTGCCGCGCGAAGTATTCCGCAACGGCGATCGCATTCGCGCCTATATCTACGACGTTCGCCGCGAGCAGCGCGGGCCCCAAATCTTCTTGTCGCGGACGCATCCGCAGTTCATGGCGAAACTGTTCGCCCAGGAAGTTCCGGAAATCTACGACGGCATCGTCGAGGTGAAAGCGGTAGCGCGTGATCCGGGCTCCCGGGCCAAGATCGCCGTTCAATCGCGGGATTCCTCGGTCGATCCGGTCGGCGCCTGCGTCGGTATGCGCGGCTCGCGCGTGCAGGCGGTGGTCAACGAGCTGCAGGGCGAGAAGATCGACATTATTCCGTGGTCGATGGACATTGCGACCTTCGTGGTCAATGCGCTTGCCCCGGCAGAAGTCGCCAAAGTGGTGCTCGACGAGGAACGCGAGCGCATCGAAGTGGTGGTGCCCGACCAGCAGCTCTCGCTCGCGATCGGCCGACGCGGCCAGAATGTGCGGCTTGCGTCACAGCTGACCGGCTGGGACATCGACATCCTCACCGAGCAGGAAGAATCCGAACGCCGCCAGGCCGAGTTCGAAAATCGCACCCGCATGTTCATCGACTCGCTCAACGTCGACGAGGTGATCGGACAATTGCTGGCGTCCGAAGGGTTCACTTCGGTGGAGGAACTGGCCCTGGTCGACACTAAGGAGCTCGCGGGCATCGAAGGTTTCGATGAGGACACTGCGGCCGAATTGCAGACCCGCGCCCGCGACTATCTGGCCAAGATCGAGGCCGAGCTTGACGCCAAGCGCGTCGAGCTTGGCGTCGCCGACGAGCTCAAAGAAGTGCCGGGTGTGACCACCGCCATGCTGGTTCGTTTAGGCGAGCACGGCGTCAAGACGGTTGAGGATCTCGCCGGCTGCGCCACCGACGACCTGGTCGGCTGGACCGAACGCAAGGACGGCGAGACGGTTCGCGAAGCCGGCATTCTCGATGGTATGGACCTGTCGCGCGAGGACGCCGAGGCTCTGGTGATGCAGGCTCGGGTGAAAGCGGGCTGGATTAGCGAAGCCGATCTGGCGCCGCCGCCGGCCGAGGAAGCCGCTCCCTCCGAGGTGGAAGCTTAAAGGAACCGAACAAAGCGCATGACCCCTGACGTACTCGCGACCGAACAGAGCACCGAACTCGACCGCGGACCCCACATCCGCGAACGCGTTCGCCTGTGCGCCGCCACGCGCCAGGTGCTGCCGGTTTCTGACCTCATCCGCTTTGTGCTCGGGCCAAACGGCGAGGCGGTCCCTGACCTTAAAAGCAAGCTGCCCGGACGGGGGATTTGGGTTACGGCGACGCGGCTGGCGCTGGGCGAAGCCATCAAACGCAAAGTCTTTGCTCGTGGCTTCAAGCGCGAGGTCCGGCTGCCGGCCGATCTGGCCGACCGCACCGAACAATTGATGGAACGGGCGGTTCTCGACGCGCTGGCAATGGCGGGCAAGGCCGGGCTTGTGGCCCCGGGGTTCGCCAAAACCGCGGCGGCGCTGGCAAACGACGAGGTTCTCGCGCTGCTGCATGCGACCGAGGCGGCGCCCGACGGCAAGCGCAAGCTCGATGGTGCTGCCCAGCGGCGGTCCGCCGGCGCCTCGATTGTGATTGAATTCCTTAATTCGGCGCAATTGGATTTGGCATTGAACCGCACAAATGTGGTACATGCAGCGCTGCTCGCCGGTCCTGCGAGCGAAACCTTTCTGGCGCGCTGCCGGCGTCTTGAACGGTTTCGGACCGGCGATTTACACGATCAGGCCGAACTATCGAGCGCCGAAGTTACCCGGCCGGAGACACGACGCGTATGACCGAGACGACCAAGAATAGCGGCGAGAAGCTGAGCGTGACGCCGACCAAAACGCTGACCCTCAAACGCGGCGGTGTTGAGCAGGGAGTCGTGCGGCAAAGCTTCAGCCACGGTCGCAGCAAGGCGGTCGTGGTCGAGAAAGTAAAACGCCGCATCTCTGGTCCGGAGCCGAAGCTGGAAGCCGCGCCGGCGGTGGAGCGCGCCCCAATCGCGAAACGTCCGGTGGCCAAGCCTGCGGCGCCTGCGCCTGCCAGCACTGCGCCGGCAGCACCGGCCGCCCCGGCCAAACCTTCCGGCGTCGTGCTGCGTACCCTCACCGAAGAAGAGCGCAGCGCCCGCGCGCACGCGCTGGCCGACGCCCGGCTGCGCGAGGCGGAAGAGCGAAAGATTGCCGAAGAAGAGGCCAAGGTCCGTTACTCTCGCGAAGAGGCGGATCGGGCGGATCGCGCCAAGGCGGAAGCCCGCAAGCGCGAAGAGGAAGAGCGGCGCAAGCACGACGAAGAGACCAAGCGCAAAGCGGACGAAGTTGCCAAGAAGCGCTTCGGCGCAGACACGCCGGTAGTCAAGAGCGGCGCGCGCCCGGCGCTTGAAGCCGATGAAGAAGAAGCGCCGCGCGGCCCGCGCCGCGGCGGTGCGCTGGCGCGCCCGGCAGCAGCGCCCAAGACGCCAGCGCGGGGCCCGGAAAAACGCCGCGGACGGCTCACGGTCGTCACCGCGCTCTCAGCCGACGAAGTGCGCGAACGCTCCGTGGCGTCGTTTCGCCGCCGCGTTCAGCGCATCTCCGGCCATCGCGACGCCGAGCCGAAGGAAAAGATCGCGCGCGAAGTCACCGTCCCGGAAACGATCACCATCCAGGAACTCGCCAACCGCATGGCCGAGCGGGCGGTCGACGTCATCCGCATCCTGATGCAGCAGGGCCACATGGCGAAGATCACCGATACGATCGATGCCGACACTGCTCAGCTGATCGCCGAGGAACTCGGCCACACCGTGCGCCGGGTCGCCGAATCCGACGTCGAAGAAGGCATGTTCGACGCCCCCGACGATCCGTCGATGCTGCAACCGCGCGCCCCGGTCGTCACGATCATGGGCCACGTCGATCACGGCAAGACGTCGCTGCTCGATGCGATCCGCTCGACCGATGTCGCGGCGGGGGAATCCGGCGGCATTACCCAACACATCGGCGCTTATCAGGTGACGTCGCCGTCGGGCGGCCGCGTTACCTTCATCGATACGCCCGGCCATGCCGCCTTCACCGCGATGCGCGCCCGCGGCGCAAAAATCACCGACATCGTCGTCCTGGTGGTCGCGGCCGATGACGGCGTGATGCCGCAGACGGTGGAGGCCATCCATCACGCCAAAGCGGCGAAGGTGCCGATCATCGTCGCCATCAACAAAATCGACAAGGCCGATGCCAAGCCGGAGCGCGTGCGCACCGAGATGCTGCAGCACGAGATCCAGGTGGAGTCGCTTGGCGGCGACGTGCTCGAAGTCGAGGTATCGGCGAAGGAAAAGCGCAATCTCGACAAGCTGCTCGACATAATCGCGCTCCAATCGGAAGTGCTCGAGCTCAAAGCCAATCCAAACCGCGCCGCCGAAGGCACGGTGATCGAAGCCCGCCTCGACCGCGGCCGCGGCCCGGTCGCGACCGTGCTGGTTCAGCGCGGCACGCTCAAACCCGGCGATATCGTCGTCGCCGGTTCGGAATGGGGCCGGGTGAGGGCGCTGGTGTCCGACACCGGGCATTCCGTGGTCGCCGCCGGACCGTCGATGCCGGTTGAGGTGCTCGGTTTCAACGGCACGCCGGAAGCGAGCGACCGCCTGGCAGCGGTTGCGACCGAAGCGCGCGCCCGCGAGATCGCCGATTACCGCACCCGCCAACGGCGCGAAATCGCCGCAGCCCGGCAGACTGGCATGCGCGGCTCGCTCGAGCAGATGATGAGCCAGCTCAAGACGTCGGGCCGGAAGGAATTCCCGCTGATCATCAAGGGCGACGTGCAAGGCTCCATCGAGGCGATTGTCGGCGCCCTGGAAAAGCTTTCGACGGACGAAGTTGCGGCGCGGGTAATCTTTGCCGGGGCCGGCGGCATCACCGAATCCGACGTGACTTTGGCGGATTCTTCGGGCGCGGCGGTCATCGGCTTCAATGTGCGCGCGCACAAGGAAGCGCGGGAGGCGGCGGAAAAAGCCGGCATCGAAATCCGCTACTACAACATCATTTACGACCTCGTCGACGACGTGAAGAAGGCGATGTCCGGTCTGCTGGCGCCGAGTTTGCGCGAGACCCTGCTCGGCAACGCGGTCATCCTCGAAATCTTCAAGGTCTCGAAGGTCGGCAACATCGCCGGCTGCCGCGTAACCGACGGCGTCGTCGAGCGCGGCGCCAATGTCCGGCTGATTCGCGACAGCGTGGTCGTGCATCAAGGCAAGCTGTCGCAGCTCAAACGGTTCAAGGACGACGCGCGCGAAGTGGTCGCTGGTCAGGAATGCGGCATGGCGTTCGAGAATTATCAGGATATGAAAGCCGGCGACACGATCGAGTGTTACCGCGTGGAGAGCGTGCAGCGGACATTGTAGCCGTCGTGGCCGGATTTGATCCGGCCCTTCACGTCTCGCTCGCGTGACATTTCAGGACGCAGGTGCCCGGGCCATAAGCGAGCGAAGCGCCGACAACGGCGCGACCGGGCACGACGAATACGAAGCGATTTAGAAGAACACATGCCACGTCACCATCAACGCCGCGAGCAGACTGCCGGCGGCTCGCAGCGCCAGCTGCGCGTCGGCGAACTCATTCGCCGCGAGCTCGCCGACATGCTCTCGCGCGGCGGTATCCACGATCCGGTGATCGAGACGCATATGATCACCGTGCCCGAAGTGCGGATGACCGCCGATTTGCGCCTGGCGACGATCTACATCATGCCGCTCGCCGGCCGCGACGAGAAGGACGTGCTGGCTGCGCTCGAACGCAACAAGCGTTACATCCGCGGCGAGATCGCACATCGCGTTAACCTGAAATTCGCTCCTGAGATTCGTTTTCGCGCCGACGAGCGATTCGACGAAGCAGAACGGATCGAGAAGCTTTTGCGAACACCGGCGGTCCAGCGCGACCTGAAAGACGAATGATGCAAAAGGCAACGCACATCGCGGTTGACGCCTCCCCCCTCGAGGAGGAGGTCAGTCGTCTTGAAACCGCGCCGCTCTCTTTTACCCCCCTCCCCGACACTTCCCCTCAAGAGGGGAAGGTGCGCTCAGTGCAGGCGGCAAATCAGACCAAACAAAAAAAGCGCGACGTCCATGGCTGGCTGGTGCTGGACAAGCCGGTCGGGATGACCTCCACGCACGCTGTCGCCGTCGTCAAACGCGCCTTCTCCGCCAAGCGCGCCGGTCACGCCGGGACGCTTGATCCGCTCGCTTCGGGCTCGCTGCCGATCGCGCTCGGCGAGGCGACCAAGACCGTTCCGTTCGTGGTCGACGGCTGCAAGACATATGTCTTCACGGTGCGCTTCGGCGAGGAGCGCGACACTGACGACGCCGAAGGCCGCGTCGTCGCGACCAGCCAGCACCGCCCGACGCAGGCCGCGATCGTGGCTTTGCTGCCGCGCTTTATCGGCACCATCGAGCAAGTGCCGCCGCGTTTTTCCGCGATCAAAATCCAGGGCGAGCGGGCGTACGACCTCGCCCGCGAGGGCGAGACGGTCGAGATCGCGCCGCGCGCGGTAACCATATATCGGCTCGAACTCCTGGAAATTCCCGATGCTGATCATGCGGTATTCGTTGCCGAATGCGGCAAGGGTACCTATGTGCGGGCGGTGGCCCGCGATCTCGGCCGCGCGCTCGGCATGTTCGGCCACGTCAGCGTGTTGCGCCGGACGCGAGTGAATCCCTTCGCCGAAGCCGACATGATTTCGCTGGAACGGCTCGATTCTTTATGTCATAGAGCAGCCGCCGGCAGGGGAAACCTCGCGGCGATACTACTGCCGGTCGAGACCGCGCTGGACGACATCCCGGCGCTGGCCGTTAGCCCGGCGGATGCGGCTAGGCTAAACCGGGGCCAAGCCGTCTTATTGCGTGGACGGGACGCTGCCGTCATGCGCGGCACGGTCCAGGTCGCTTCGGGCGGACAGCTCGTAGCCATTGCCGAGATCGACCGCGGCGAAATCGTTCCCAAACGCGTGTTCAATTTGCACGGCGTGACTGGTTGCGCCGACAGACAAAAGGGTTAATGCCGATGTCGATTACGACCGCGCGTAAGGCGGAAGTCATCAAGACGTATGCCGCCAAGGCCGGCGACACGGGTTCGCCGGAAGTCCAGATTGCGCTCCTATCGGAGCGCATCAACAATCTGACCGAGCACTTCAAGACTCACGTTAAGGACAACCATTCGCGGCGGGGCTTGCTCAAGCTTGTGTCGCAGCGGCGCCAAATTCTCGATTATCTTCGGCGCACGAACGAAGGACGTTATAAAGAGGTGATCGAACGGCTGGGTATCCGCCGTTAGTTTTTTAGTTTGCGCGCGGACAATCCGCACGCTCGCGGCGGAGCGCATGAGGCGCCCGCCGGTAAGTGTGGCAGCGAAGCTGCCGATGAGAGAGACGGACTTAAAGGCCCGTCTAAATCCGAGGAAGGTCCGAAGGCCATGGCAGGATCGCCGGACGTTGTGCAGGCATTGCAGCTTTGCTGCGCGCACAGCGTCTCGCCGTCTTGCTTATGGCTTTCGCGCTTTCGCGAAAACCATGAGAGACAAACGCAATGTTCAACATTCATCAAGTGCAACTTGACTGGGGTGGACGCCAGCTCACGCTAGAGACCGGAAAGGTCGCGCGCCAAGCCGACGGCGCCGTTATGGCCACCTACGGCGAGACCACCGTGCTCGCCGCGGTCGTCGCCGCCAAAGAGCCCAAGGAAGGCATCGATTTCCTTCCGCTGACGGTCAACTACACGGAAAAATATTACGCAGCCGGCCGCATTCCTGGCGGCTACTTCAAGCGCGAGCGCGGTCCAACAGAAAAGGACACGCTGACGTCGCGCCTGATCGATCGCCCGATCCGTCCGCTGTTCGCGGAAGGCTGGCGCTGCGACACGCAGGTGACGGTTACCGTGCTGTCGCACGATCAGGAGAACGATCCGGACATCGTGGCGATGGTTGCCGCCTCCGCCGCGCTCACGCTGTCGGGCGCGCCGTTCATGGGGCCGATCGGCGCGGCGCGCGTCGCCTTCATCAACAATGAATACGTGCTCAATCCGGCGCTGGACGAGATGCCGGAAACCCAGCTCGACCTGGTCGTCGCCGGCACGCAGGACGCGGTCATGATGGTAGAGTCGGAAGCCAAGGAGCTGTCCGAAGACATCATGCTCGGCGCCGTGATGTTCGGGCATCGGCATTTCCAACCGGTGATCGAGGCGATCATCCAGCTCGCGGAAAAGGCCGCCAAGGAGCCGCGTGAGCTCACCGTCAACGATCATGCGGCCCTGGAGAAGGAAATTCTCGGCCTGGCCGAGCCGGATCTGCGCGCAGCTTATGCGATCGTGCGCAAGCAGGATCGCCAGGATGCCGTCGCTGCGGTCAAGCAGCGGGTGATGGCGCACTTCTTTCCGGAGGGCGCCGAACCGAAGCACAGCAAGCTCGCCGTCGCCGCCGTTTTCAAGGAACTGGAAGCCAAGATCGTCCGCTGGAACATCCTCGACACCGGCAAACGCATCGACGGCCGCGACGTCAAGACCGTTCGGCAGATCGTGGCGGAAGTCGGCATCCTGCCGCGGACCCACGGCTCGGCCTTGTTCACCCGCGGCGAGACCCAAGCCTTGGTGGTCGCTACGCTGGGCACCTCGGAAGACGAGCAGTTCATCGACGCGCTGCAGGGGACGTACAAAGAGACCTTCCTGCTGCACTACAACTTCCCGCCCTACTCGGTCGGCGAAACCGGCCGCATGGGTGCGCCGGGCCGGCGTGAGGTCGGCCACGGCAAGCTCGCCTGGCGCGCGATCCATCCGATGCTGCCGTCGAAAGAAGAGTTCCCCTACACCATCCGCCTGGTCTCGGAGATCACCGAGTCGAACGGCTCGTCCTCGATGGCGACGGTGTGCGGCGCTTCGCTGGCGCTGATGGATGCCGGCGTGCCGCTCAAGCGGCCGACGGCGGGCATCGCGATGGGCCTGATCCTGGAAGACAAGCGTTATGCCGTGCTCTCCGACATCCTCGGCGACGAGGATCATCTCGGCGACATGGACTTCAAGGTGGCCGGCACCGAAGGCGGCGTCACCTCGTTGCAAATGGACATCAAGATCGCCGGCATCACCGAGGAGATCATGAAGGTGGCGTTGGCTCAGGCCAAGGACGGCCGCCTGCATATCCTGGGCGAGATGGCCAAGGCCTTGAACACGGCGCGCGCCGAACTCGGCGAGCATGCGCCGCGTATCGAGTCCTTCAAGATACCGGTCGACAAGATCCGCGAAGTCATCGGCTCGGGCGGCAAGGTGATCCGCGAAATCGTGGAAAAGACCGGCGCCAAGATCAACATCGAGGACGATGGCTCGGTGAAGGTGGCGTCCGCCAATGCCGAAGCGATCAAGGCGGCGATCAATTGGATCAAGTCGATCGCGTCCGAGCCCGAGGTCGGCCACATCTATGAAGGCACCGTGGTCAAGGTCATGGACTTCGGCGCCTTTGTGAACTTCTTCGGCGCCAAGGACGGGCTGGTCCATATCAGCCAGCTGGCGCCGCGCCGCGTCCAGAAGACCAGCGACGTGGTCAAGGAGGGCGACAAAGTGAAGGTCAAGCTCCTTGGCTTCGACGAGCGCGGCAAGGTGCGGCTGTCGATGAAGGTGGTCGATCAGGAGACCGGCGAGGATCTTGAAGCCAAACAGAAGGCGGAAGGCGACCAGCAACCGCGTGAAGCCGCCGCTGGCGAATAACTCCGCTGTAAGCCCCAAAGAGAGGCCGCTTCGCGCTAGCGCGAGGCGGCCTTTTCCTTATTCGCCAAAGTGCACTGGCTCGGCGACGCGCTGCCGCGCCGCCGGCGGCTTGAAGACGATCAACAGCGGCATCACCACCAAAGTCGCGATCATCAGCATTTTGTAATCGTCGATATAGGCGATGATCTCCGCTTGCCGGGTGATGACTGCGTCGAGCGCGGCGCGGCCGGCAGCCGTCACCGGATTCCAGGCATGCGCGATGATCGGATTTTCAAAGCCGCGGTTGATCTCGGTGACGCTGGGAACGATGGCCGCGTGGTTGGCCTGGGTGTTCTGCACCAACATGCTGTTGACGACCGAAATGCCGACGCTGGAGCCGATATTGCGCGACAGGCTAAAGAGGCCGGCGCCTTCGGCGCGTTCGGTCAGCGGCAGCGTCGACAATGTGGCGGCACTTAGCGGCACGAACAGGAAGCCTAGCCCGAAGCCCTGGACCATGGTGACACCGATGATCGTTCCTTGCGAAACGTCAGGCGTCCAGCCGGTCATCTGATTGAACGACCACGCCGTCAAGCCAAGACCGACGATCAGCAGATAACGCGTATCGACGCGACCGACCATCCGGCCGACGATCAGCATCGACGCCATGGTGCCCACGCCGCGCGGTCCCATGACCAAGCCGGCGGTGACGACGGGATAGTCCATCAGCTCCTGCAGATAGGGCGGCTGCAACGCCATGGAGGCGTAGTAGGTCAAGCCGACGACAGCGATGAAAAGCACGCCGGCGGCAAAGTTGCGATCGCGAAACATGGCCGGCCTGACAAAGGGATTGTCCGCGGTGAAGGTGTGAACGAGGAAAAGGTAGAACGCGGAAACCGCAACGATGGCCTCAATGATGATTTCACCGGAGCCGAACCAGTCGAGCTGCTCGCCGCGGTCGAGCATGATCTGCAGCGCCCCCAAGCCCACGCTCAACGTGCCGAAACCGAACCAATCGAGCTTTGAGTCGGCGTTGCGCGGCGAGTCCGGGAGAAAAATCATGATGCCGACGAGGTCGAGAATGCCGATCGGCAGGTTGATGTAAAAAACCCAGCGCCAGCTGTAATTCTCGGTGAGCCAACCGCCGAGCACCGGCCCGAGCACGGGTCCGATCATGACGCCGATGCCGAACAGCGCCATGGCGAAACCCTGACGCTCGCGGGGATAGCTGCCGAGCAAGACGGTTTGCGACAACGGCACCAGCGACGCGCCGAAGGCGCCTTGCAACACGCGAAACAACACGATCTGGGTCAAGGACTGCGCCATGCCGCACAGCATCGAGGCGACGGTGAAACCGGCGATGGCGACGAGGAAGAGACGCTTTATGCCGAAACGGCCGGCCAGAAATCCGGTCGGCGGCGTCATGATGGCGGCGGCGACAATGTAGGACGTCAGCACCCAGGCGATCTGGTCCTGGCTCGCCGAGACGCTGCCCTGCATATAGGGCAGCGCCACGTTGGCGATCGTGGTGTCGAGCGCCTGCATCAGCGTGGCGAGAATGACGCAGACTGTAAGCGCGCCGCGATTACCGCCCGCTGCTGCGATTTCGCCGCCCATCACTTAACCCGATGCGCGGAGCCAAAGAGTGAGGTCAGGAAATTCGGCAGGCCACGCGGATGGCCGGTATCGACATCGACTATGACGCTCATCCCGGCCCGCAGCGGCGGCAGATTTTTGTCGGTCGTATCGAGGCGAATGCGCATCGGCACGCGCTGCACGACTTTGACCCAGTTGCCGCTGGTGTTCTGCGCCGGCAGCAGCGAGAACTCCTGGGCCGCCGCCGGGCTGACGCTTTCGACCACGCCGTGCCATTCGTGATCGGGGTAGGTGTCGACCGTCACCACGGCGTGCTGGCCCGCACGCACATAGGTCAGCTCTGTTTCTTTCGGAGTGGCGTCAACCCAGACGTTATCGGTATCGACCAGGAAAAACGCGGTCGTGGAAGCGGCGAGATATTTGCCCGGCGCGATCGCCGGCACGCCGGTGACGATACCGGAAAACGGCGCGGTTATCACCGTGTGGTCGAGCTGGCGCTGCGCTTCATCGACTTGCGCTTGAGCCTGTTGATATTGCGGGTGATCGGTCACTGCGATGTCGGCATTGCCGCCGAGCTTGGCGAGCTGCATCTGCGCCTGGTCGCGCAACGCCGCGAGCTTGCCCTTGTCGTTCTGGAGCGTGTAGATCGCCTGATCGTAGGTTGCCTGCGGCGCGGTGCCGGATTTGAGCAGCATTTCCGCCCGCATGTAATTGGTCTGATCGAGTTGAACCTGCGCCTCCTGCGCATCCGCATCGCTGACCATGCGCTTGTAATCCTGCTTCATCGCCTGGATCGTCAACGCGGTCTGCGCCAAATTGGCCTTGGCGTTTTCGAGCGCGATCTGAAATTGGCGCGGATCGAGCCGGTACAGAACCTGCCCGGTGTTAACGTGCTGGTTTTCTTTCACCGCCACGTCGAGCACGATACCGGAAATGTCGGTGGAGACCCCGACCCTGTCGGCCTGCACGTAAGCGTCGTCGGTCGACATCACCTGCCCGCCGGTCACGTACACGTAACAGCCAATGATCAGCACGATCGGCAGCAGCGCAAACAGTACGTAGCGCAGGCGATCGCGGCGGCGCATCGAGCGCAGCTTTTCGGTTGCAGCCGTCCGGGCGTTGCGCTTTTCCGCAGGCGCGAGCGACACCGGCGCTTCGGGCGCTTCGTCGCGAACAGGTGCGATCGTCTTGCGAGCCACTTCAGCCATAGCGCCGCTCTCCGACCATGGCGCTGGCGTTTCGCTGCTGGATAAGATGGCGCAGATTTTCTTTCGCGACGTCGAGCTGCGACACCATTTGCTCGACGTCGGCCCGCGAGACGCCTTCGAGCACCGCCGCCATGGTTTCCTCGCCAAGGCCGCTCAGCTCCTTGAGCACCGGTCGCGCGGCATCGGTCAGGAACAATCGCTTGGCGCGGCGGTCGGTCGGATCGGGCCGGCGCACAATCAGGCCGCCATCGCTAAGTTTGTCGAGCAGGCGGGTGAGCGTGATCGGCTGCAAGTCGAGCATTTCGGCGAGTTCGGACTGGTTGAGACCTTCCGAGCGGTCGAGCCGGACCAGGACCGCCCATTGCGCCCGGGTCATGCCGAACTGCGCCGCTTTGTAGTCGGCATAGGTCCGCAGCAGTCGCGCCACGTCATTGAGTAGAAAGGCAAATTCACGATTAAGCGATGGATGAGCCATGGGTCGCTGCCATCAGGTCAGGGAGCATAATATAAGGCAGCTTATTTAATTTCCATGAATACCGACGCAGACCAGATCTGCAAATGCCTCGCAGCAAGGCGCGCCGGTGTTATGCGAGCCCCAGCTCGCTGAATGCGGTGACGTGATGGTCGGCGGCGGCGCTGGCGAAGCAACAGAACACGACCCGGTCGACGCCGCGCGGCGCCGCGGCCAGTTCCGCTGCGACTGTGCCCACCGCAACGCGCGCGGCGCGGTCGGGCGGAAAGCGATAGATGCCGGTCGAGATCGCCGGAAAGGCCAGCGAACGCAGCCGGTGCGCGGCGGCAAGTTCCAACGCCGAGCGATAGCAGGAGGCGAGGAGATCATCTTCGCGCAGATCGCCCCCACTCCAAACCGGACCAACGGCATGGATCACATGCTTCGCCGGCAAGCCATAGCCGCGGGTCATTTTCGCCGCCCCGGTCGCGCAGCCGCCGAGCGCGTGGCATTCATCGAGCAATTGCGGCCCGGCGGCGTGATGGATGGCCCCGTCGACGCCACCGCCGCCGAGCAACGACTGGTTGGCCGCATTGACGATGGCGTCAAGCGCAAGCGTCGTGATGTCGGCGATGCAAATCTCCAATCGCGCCGAGCCGATAACGGCGGATAACAGCGGTGCGGCGTCCGTCATAACCGGATTTGTTTGTTGTTTGCTCAATGCGCGATATTATCCGCAAAAGCGGACAAGAGCTCAGCAAAAAGTGAAGGCGCGACAGCGCCTCACGCCCATTCGGCCTGCGCTTCGGCGCGCAAATCCACGGTGCTTTTCACGCCGATGTCGTCGAAATGCTGATCGAGAAAACGGCGCGCGGCGCGCTTGCCGTTGACGTGCAGCGATTGGAAGAAATCGAAATCGGTCGAGATTTTAGTGGTGGCTTCGTATTCCGCCCCGAGCACGATGCGGTGAACGTTGATACGGCGATATTGCCCGGGCCCCATGCCGCGTGGCAGCCGGCCTTGGTCGATCAGCCGGCCGACGAATTCGATGGCGCGATATTCCGAGATCAGCGAGGAGTTGAACGTGATTTCGTTGATGCGGTTCATGATCTCGCCGGCGCCGGTCGGCGTCGACTGTCGGAACAGCGGATTGATCTGCACCACCAGTACATCCTCGGTTTTGGTGGTGCCGAAAAACGGAAAGATCACCGGATTGCCGAGATAGCCGCCGTCCCAATACGGAATATCGTCGATTTCGACGGCGCGAAACAGCAACGGCAGGCAAGCGGACGCCATCAGCGCTTCGGCGGTAATCTTGTCGCGCGGAAACACCCGCACACGCCCGGTTTGCACGTTGGTCGCCGAAATAAAGAGCTGCAGGTCGGAGTAGGCGCGCAGTCCGTCAAAGTCGACGAAGCGCTCGAACAGATCTTTCAGCGGGTTGATGTTGAGCGGATTGAAGTCGTAGGGCGAAAAATATTTGGAAATCATGTCGAGCCACGCCTGCATCGGCGTGCCCTCGAGCGGTATGAACGACAATAGCCGCTCGACCACGGCGCGCTGCATAGACGGCAGATTGCCGTTGTTGCTCACCGCGCGCCAGAAATCGCCGAGGCGCTTGATCGCCTCCTCGGGCCCGCCGCGCACCAAACCATCGGCCAGCATCACCGCGTTGACCGCGCCCGCCGACGTTCCGGAAATGCCCTCGAAAACCAGCCGGCCGTCGGTCAATAATTGTTCGAGCACGCCCCAGGTAAACGAGCCATGCGCGCCGCCGCCTTGCAGCGCCAGATTGATGCGCTTGGTGTTCTGCGCACCAGGCGCGGCGGCTTCATCACCCGTGCGACCCGGCATCAGCGCCTTGAGAATAGGTTTCAACGCCATATGCGTTTTTTCAGCGATCCCAGAATCGCCAACCGGCCCGCGGACGGACGTTTACTCGGCGGTCCAGCCGCCGTCGATGGACAGATTGGCGCCGGTGATGGCTTTGGCCGCGTCCGAGCAAAGATAGACGGCGAGCGCCGCCACTTCCTCGACGGTGACGAATTCCTTGGTCGGCTGCGCGGCGAGCAGCACGTCGCGCTTGACCTGATCGGCGGTCATGTTGCGCGCCTTCATGGTGTCGGGAATTTGTTTTTCGACCAGCGGCGTCCATACATAACCAGGGCTGATGCAGTTGACGGTGATGCCAAAGGTCGCGGTTTCGAGCGCGACCGTCTTGGTGAGGCCGGCAATGCCGTGCTTGGCGGACACATAGGCCGACTTGAACGGCGAGGCGACCAGCGAGTGGGCGGACGCGGTCGAGATGATGCGCCCCCATTTGCGCGCCTTCATCCCCGGCACCGCGGCGCGCATGGCATGAAACGCCGCCGAAAGATTGATGGCGATGATCTGGTCCCATTTTTCAATGGGAAAATCCTCGATCGGAGAAACGTATTGGATGCCGGCGTTGTTGATGAGAATGTCGAGCGAGCCGAAAGTTTTTTCGGCGGTGTGCACCATGTCGGCAATCTCGTTGGGCTTGGTCATGTCGGCGGGCGAATACGCCGCCTTGACGCTGAAATCCTTCTCGATGCCGGCGCGCTCCTTTTCGATCGCGGCCGCGTCGCCAAAGCCGTTGATGGTGACGTTGGCGCCCTCCGCCGCAAGCGCGCGGGCGTAGCCAAGACCGATGCCCGAGGTCGAACCGGTAATCAGTGCGTTCTTTCCCTTTAACATGATCATCCTCATATGAACGTGTATCGCCGTACCAAGAATGCGCCCCGCTGCATGACCTTTTCGCGAAACGGCGGCAATGTGAGGGGCTTTTTGCTGCGGCGCAATGTCAAAATCGGCGGTTTCGTCACGTTTGTGCGATATTGGGCAGGCCGCTGAAATTGCGCTAAAGAAATCGTAGCGCGGGCCGAAGGACGGCGTCTCGCTGCAAGGAAACGACACCATGCCGCAGCTGATTTTCCCGGCGCCCGACCACAATCACGACAATTGCGCAAGCTCCGCCATCGCGCATGCGGAAGCGCTTTGCGCGACGCGGGCGCAGCGGCTGACGCCAATGCGGCGGCATGTGCTGGAGGCACTCCTCGCCAGTCACAAACCGCTTGGCGCTTATGAGATCATGGAGTGCCTGGGCGACGATGGACGTCCCGCGCCGATCACGGTCTATCGGGCGCTTGTTTTTTTGCGCGACAACGGCCTCGTGCATCGTATCGAAAGTCGCAATGCCTTCGTCGCCTGCGTGCACAATCACGCCACCAGCGACCCCGTGGTCTTTCTCATTTGCGAACGCTGCGGCGCGGTTGGCGAGGCGGCAGGCGGCGTGGTCGCGGAATCGCTGAAGGCCTCGTGCCGCGCCGCCGGCTTCACGCCGAAGAGCCCGGTGATCGAGATCGCCGGCGTCTGCTCGCACTGCCGCGAGACGTGATCGCGCGATCCCGCGACACCCCCTCCGCTAAACTGAAAAATCTCATCAGTGTTGCAATCGCCGCAATCCCGTCCGCTCGACGCGCTCGCGATCACCGTGATTATCGCTTTGTGTCTGACGTGGGGCTTCAACCAGGTCGCGATCAAGCTCGCGCTGCCCGACATTCCGCCGCTCATCCAGGCGGTGGTGCGTGCGGTCATCTCCGCCATTTTGGTCGCCGGATACGCGTGGTTCCGCGGCATTCCGCTCTTCAAGCGCGACGGCACGCTTGTCGCCGGCATTGTCGCCGGCATCCTGTTCGCGCTTGAATTTCTGCTGATCTATCGCGGGCTGGTTTGGACGACGGCAACGCGCGCGGTTTTGTTCCTCTACCTCGCGCCCTTTTTCGTCGTCGTCGGCTCGCGCTGGTTCATTCCCGGCGATCACTTTGCGGCCTCGCAATGGATCGGCCTGGCGCTGTCGTTCGTCGGCATCGTCATCGCCTTCGGCTTGCCGACGCCGGCCGCCGATCCGCGGAAGATGCTCGGCGACATCATGATGGTCGTAGCCGCGGCCGCCTGGGGAGCGACCACCGTGGTGATCAAGGCAAGCGCGCTGAACCGGACGAGCTCGGAAAAGACCATGCTTTACCAGCTCGTGGTCTCGACGCCGCTGCTGGTCGTCGGCGCTCTGATTTTTGGCGAACGTGTCAGCTCGGCGCCGTCGGCAGTGGCGATCGGCGCAGTGATTTATCAGGCGGTTTGGGTAGTTAGTGTCACTTACGTCGTTTGGTTCGCCCTGGTAGTGCGTTACTCGGCCAATCGGCTGTCGGCCTTTACGTTCCTGACGCCCATTTTCGGGGTGGCTGCCGGACATATGGTGCTCGACGAACCTTTGACCCCGGCCTTTGTGCTGGCGGTCGCTTTTGTCGCCTTGGGCCTAGTGCTCGTAAACCGGCCGCGGTAAGGCTATATCGGGCTGATCGAGCGCCCGGCGCTGGCGGAATAGCAGCTTTTGGCCGCCTGGCCGCGACGGATTGATTAGGAAACTCAAAGGATTATCAATGCTGGCGTTTACCGGTCCCGCCCCCAGGCACAGAACCGTGGCCGTCAAGGTCGGCCAGGTTACCGTCGGCGGCGGCGCCCCGGTCGTCGTGCAATCGATGACCAACACCGACACGGCCGACGTGGCAGGAACCGCCAAGCAGGTGGCGGCGCTGGCGCGCGCAGGCTCCGAACTGGTGCGCATCACCGTCGACCGCGACGAAGCTGCAGCCGCCGTGCCGCATATCAAGGAGCGGCTCCTTAAAATGAATGTCGACGTGCCGATCATCGGCGACTTCCACTATATCGGCCACACGCTTCTCGCCGATCATCCGGCCTGCGCCGAGGCACTCGACAAATACCGCATCAATCCCGGCAACGTCGGCTTCAAGGACAAGAAGGACCGGCAGTTCAGCGCCATCGTCGAGACCGCCATCAAGCACGACAAGCCGGTGCGCATCGGCGCTAATTGGGGCTCGCTCGATCAGGAACTGCTCACTCACCTGATGGACGAGAATTCGCGCTCCAACACTCCGGCCGATGCCCGCGACGTCACCCGCGAGGCGATGGTGCAATCGGCGCTGCTGTCGGCGGCGCGCGCCGAGGAGATCGGGTTGCCGCGCTCCAAGATCATCATCTCCGGGAAGGTGTCGGCGGTGCAGGACCTGATCGCGGTTTACAGCGAGCTCGCACGGCGCTCGGACTATGCGGTGCATCTCGGCCTGACCGAAGCCGGCATGGGCTCGAAAGGCATTGTCGCCTCGTCGGCGGCGATGGGCTTTTTGCTGCAGCAAGGCATCGGCGACACGATCCGCGTTTCGTTGACACCCGAGCCGAACGGCGATCGCACGCTGGAAGTGAAGGTCGGCCAAGAGCTGTTGCAGACGCTCGGGCTGCGCACCTTCGTGCCGCTGGTTGCTGCCTGCCCCGGCTGCGGCCGCACGACGTCGACGACGTTTCAGGAATTGGCGTCAAGCATCCAAAGCTTCATCCGCGACTCGATGCCGGAATGGAAGACGCGTTACCCGGGCGTCGAAGGGCTCAACGTCGCGGTCATGGGCTGCATCGTCAACGGTCCGGGCGAGTCAAAGCACGCCGACATCGGCATTTCACTGCCTGGAACCGGCGAAGCTCCGGCCGCGCCGGTTTTCATCGATGGCAAGAAGGCGATGACCTTGCGCGGCCCGACGGTGTCCGCCGACTTTCAGAAGATCGTCATCGACTATATTGAGCGGCGCTTCGGGTCGAGCGCCGGACGCACGGCGGCGGAGTAAGCTCGCCCCTTACGGATAAATGTTGGATGCCGCGATCAGCTCTCCGGCATTTGGAAAAAGGTACATCAGCAATAGCGTGATCGCTAAGCCGAGGACGCAAATCCCGGCGACCTTGAGCAACTCAGGGGTGACAATCGCATCGGCCGACTGAAAGCCCACACGCGCGCCCACTGCGCCGCCCATGCGTACCGGGATGGAAAGCTCGCTTCGCATCGGCATGGCCGATCTCCTCTGCGCCACGTTGCCCGGCAGAGAACCGCCAAGATGCCCGCGGAGTTTGTCATTCAAGGGGCGATCGCGTGACATCTCATCGCGATCGGACTCAATTCAGGGCCGTTATGGCGACGGAGGACCTAACGCGCCGGCGATGATTTGATCTTAATTTTACGAGAAGAATTTTCGGAGCTTAGTGCCCGCGCGCCAATCGCTGCACGAGATCGTCGAGTTGATCGAGCGTTTTATAGCGGATGCTCAGCGTTCCGGCACCGTTGTGGTCGGCGATGGTGACAACGAGGCCGGTGGCATCGGACAGGCGTTTTTCGAACGCCAGTGCGTCCGCGCTCTTGACGGATCCGGCGCGCGGCTTGCGGCCGTTGCCGCGTGCGCCGCCGCGCTTGTGGGCGCGGTCCCGCGCCATGGCTTCGACTTCACGGACGTTGAGATTGCGCGCGACGATGTCTTGCGCGAGCTCTTCGGCGTTGGGCTCGCCGACCAGCATGCGCGCATGGCCTGCGGTGAGCTCGCCGTTGTGAATAAAGGCCTTCACCGGGTCGGAAAGCTTCAACAACCTAAGCGTGTTGGCGACGTAGCTGCGACTCTTGCCGACGATCTTGGCGATTTCTTCCTGACTGTTGCTGAACTCTTCGATCAGCGCGCGATAGCCTTCCGCTTCTTCCAGCGGATTGAGATCGGCGCGCTGCACGTTCTCGATGATGGCTAGTTGCAGCGCCTCCGCATCGGTCGCCTCGATGACGACGACCGGGACTTCGTGGAGGCCAGCGCGCTGCGCTGCGCGCCAGCGCCGTTCGCCGGCGATGATCTCATAGCCGTCCGGAACGCCGCGCAGCGCGCGCACCACGATCGGTTGAATGATGCCGCGTTCGCGCAGCGAGGCCGCGAGCTCGTCGAGTTCGGCAGCGGCAAACGTCCGGCGCGGATTGCGCGCATTCGGCCGCAACGAACCAATCGCGAGTTTGCGCTGGCCGCGCGGACGTTCGGACGGACTCTCGCCGCCGACATCGCCGATCAAGGCAGCGAGGCCGCGTCCGAGCCGTGACCGCGATCCCTCCTCTGCCATCGGCTCTCCCAATCTCTCGGTCATGCGCACCTGCGTATCTTGTCGTCGTCTCGATTACGGTTTGCAGGGAAATGAAAAAGCCGCCGGTCAATGCGACCCGACCAGTTCCTTTTCCCGCTGGATGATCTCGGTGGCGAGCCGCAGATAAGCTTCGCTGCCGCTACACTTGAGATCGTAGACCAGTACCGGCTTGCCGTAGGACGGCGCTTCAGACACGCGCACGTTGCGCGGAATGATCGTGTCGTAGACTTTCGGGCCCATGAATTCGCGCACATCGGCGACGACCTGGCCGGAAAGATTGTTGCGCGAGTCGTACATGGTCAGCACGACACCGTGGATGGTCAGATCCGGATTGAGCTGTTCGCGCACCGAGTCCACGGTCTTGAGCAGTTGCGACAAACCTTCGAGCGCGAAGAACTCGCACTGCAGCGGCACCAGAATGGCGTTCGCCGCCGCCATGGCGTTGACGGTGAGAAGATTGAGGGACGGCGGACAATCGACCAGGACGTAAGTAAAGTGTGTTTGATCGCCGATCGCCGCTTTCAGCGGCGCCAGCGCATTGCGCAGCCGAAACGCACGGTCGCGCATTTGCCCGATTTCAAGTTCGAGACCGGAAAGATCGAGCGTCGATGGCGCCAGATGCAACCGTGGCACCGCGGTGGCAACGACGGCGTCGCGCAACGCGCTCTGGCCGGTCAACACGTCGTAGGTGGAATGCAGGCGGTTGCGGCGATCGATGCCAAGTCCGGTTGAGGCGTTACCTTGCGGATCAAGATCGACGATCAAAACTTCTTCGCCGATGGCGGCGAGCGCAGTGCCGAGATTGATGGCCGTCGTGGTCTTGCCGACGCCGCCCTTTTGGTTAGCAACGGCGAGCACCCGCGGCGCCCTAATCGTGCCCAGGCGCATCTGGGGCGCGGCGGGGAGGGTCGCGTCGGGAGATTGTTCCGGGAGTGGCGCGTCGTTCATCGCGGCCGATGTCCTTTGTTTGATCGTTTGCCTTTGCGGCTTGCCGGGCCCAGCACCGGTTCGAGATCACGCACGACAACGATTTGGCCCGTAAGGTCGGTCAGGCTTTGGACCAACGTCGATTGAATGTTCCAATATTTAGCGGCTTCGGTCAATTCAACCCCAACATCTTGTCCCTTGAGAAACAGTCCCAAAGCCCCCCTTTTCAACAAGGGATAGACCATGGGGAGGAGCGCGGGCAATGGCGCCAGCGCGCGCGCTGTCGCCACTTCGATGTTTTGCGGGATGTTTTCCACAAAGTCCTCGATCCTCACCGTATGAACGATAGCCGGCGCTTGCGTCGCGGCGATGGCTTCACGCAGGAAAGTCGACTTTTTGTGGTTGCTCTCGACGAGATGCATCTGCGCGCCAAGCTCGTCCGCCAGCGCACAGGCGATCACCAGCCCCGGAAACCCTGCCCCCGACCCGAGGTCGGCCCAAACCCTGGAGTTTGGCGCCAGCGGCAAAAGCTGGAGCGAGTCGGCGATGTGGCGCGTCCAGATGGTCGCCTCGGTCGACGCCGCGATCAGGTTTGTGTGTTCCTGCCAAGTCAACAGCACGTCGACAAAGCGATCGAGGCGGGCGGCTGTTTCACGTGAAACAGGCGTCAGCGCCAACGCCCTTTCGCGATCTGCGGCGAGATCGCCCGCCCGCTCGCTCATGCCGCGCCGCGACTGGGCTTGCGCCCCTGCCGGCGCAGATGCGCGATCAAAAGTGTCAAGGCCGCTGGCGTGACGCCGTCGATGCGGGCGGCGTGGCCGATGGTGCGCGGCCGGTGCGCTTGCAGCTTATGCCGCGCCTCGTTGGATAGGCCGGGCAACGTTGCATAGTCGATGTCCTCGGACAGGACATGGCTCTCATCGCGGCGATACGATTCCACATCAGCCGCCTGGCGGCGCAGATAGACGGCATACTTCGCGTCGATTTCGAGCTGCGCGGCAATCCTCGGAGCAATCTCGCCAAAGCGCGGCCAGATCCGCGCCACGTCGGCGATGCCGATATTCGGATGCGACAACAGATCGAACGCGGTGCGGCGCTGGCCGTCTTTGCGCAGCTCGAGCCCATGGCGTGCGGCCTCGCTTGGCGTCACCGTCAATTCCGCCGCCATTGCGCGCGCCGCTTCCCGCGCCGCCATCTTGGCGCGATGCGCTTGGGCCCGTTCGCTACCGACGCAGCCAAGCGCCATGCCTTTGGCAGTGAGGCGCTGATCGGCATTGTCGGCGCGCAATGTCAGCCGGTATTCGGCCCGCGACGTGAACATCCGATACGGCTCGCTGACACCGCGGCTGACCAGGTCATCGACCATGACGCCCAGATAACCTTCGGCCCGGTCGAAGATGATGGGCCCGCTGCCGCCGGCAAGCGCGGCCGCATTGAGTCCGGCGATGAGGCCCTGTGCGGCGGCCTCCTCGTAGCCGGTCGTGCCGTTGATCTGACCGGCCAGGAAGAGCGCGGGAAGCCGCTTGGTCTGCAGCGAGGGCTCAAGCTCGCGCGGGTCCACATGATCGTATTCGATGGCGTAGCCCGGCCGGATGATGCGGGCGCGCTCTAGTCCGGGAATCGAGGCGACAATCGCCGCCTGGACCTCTTCCGGCAGCGACGTCGAGATGCCGTTGGGATAGACCGTGGTGTCGTCCAAGCCCTCCGGCTCAAGGAAAATCTGGTGTCCGTCGCGGTCGCCAAAGCGGACGATCTTGTCTTCGATCGATGGGCAATAGCGCGGCCCCCGGCTCTGGATTTGCCCCGAGTACATTGGCGACCGGTGGACATTGTCGCGGATGACAGCGTGCGTAGCGGCGGTCGTACGCGTGATCGCGCATTCGACTTGGCGGTTGGCGATGCGGGCCGTGAGCATCGAAAACGGCTCGGGCGGATCGTCGCCGGGCTGCATTTCCAAGGCCGCCCAGTCGATCGTGGTGCCGTTAAGCCGCGGCGGCGTACCGGTCTTCAGTCGCCCAAGCACAAAGCCTGAGCGCTCAAGCGTCGCCGAAAGGCCCGTGGCCGGCGCCTCGCCGACCCGGCCGGCGGGAATCTTGCGTTCGCCGATATGGATGAGGCCGCGTAGGAACGTGCCGGTCGTCAACACGACGGCGCCCGCGGTAAAAATCCGGCCATCAGCAAGCTGCACGCCGGCCGCATGGTCTTCCGCGAGAACGAGGTCGTCTGCCTCGCCCTCGATCACGGTCAGGTTGGGGATGGCGCGGAGCGCCGCCTGCATGGCAGCCGCATAGAGCTTCCTGTCGGCCTGCGCGCGCGGGCCGCGCACCGCGGGTCCCTTGCGGCGATTAAGCACCCGAAATTGGATGCCGGCCGCGTCCGCGACACGGCCCATCAAGCCGTCCAGCGCGTCGACTTCACGCACCAAATGCCCCTTGCCGAGGCCGCCGATGGAAGGATTGCAGGACATGGCGCCGACCGTGGCAAAGCGGTGCGTGACCAGCCCCGTGCGCGCGCCCATGCGCGAGGCCGCAGCCGCAGCCTCGCAGCCGGCGTGGCCACCTCCGACGACGATCACATCAAAGCGCGCGTCCAAAGCTTTTCTCCGCAATGGGGCCGGTTCTAGCGCATGATCCGGAAACGTGGATACCGGTTTTCCGAGAAAGATTATGCGCCAACGAAAAATCTAGCCCCCTAATCCGCGGTCAAAAGCGCCGCCACGTTTCACGTGAAACATGGCGAGCTTGCGTTAACGATTCATTTACCAATACAGAAATCCCGGAAAATGACGTCGAGAATGTCTTCCACGTCGACCCGACCGGTCAGCCGGCCAAGCGTCGTTGCCGCCGATCTTAGCTCCTCGGCGATCAGCTCCTCGGTGCCGCTGCCGCCTTGTGCTAGAGCGCGATCGAGCGCCCCAACGGTCTCCTCGAGCGCGCGGCGATGGCGGGCGCGGGTGATAAGCCCGCTTTCCGCACCGGCAAAGTAATCGCGGGCATGCGCCGCTAGGGCCTCAATCAAAGCGTCCATCCCTTCGCCGCTAAGGGCCGAAACCGCAAACTTCCGGTCCGAAGAAGCGGACTGTGATTCACAGTTTATCCACAGGCTATTCACAGCCGCATCGGTCTTGTTTGTAATCGTCCAAGTCTCTGATTCAAATGGCTTTCCTCCACTGCTGCCAACCCCTATTCCATTGACAGATCCGTCAATGGCCGATCCGTCAATGACCCACAGCACGAGATCGGCGGCTGCAGCACGTTCCGCGGCCCGCCGAATGCCCATCTGCTCAACCGGATCGCTGCTTTCCCGGATGCCGGCGGTGTCCAGCAATGTGACCGGGTAGCCATCGAGATTGAGATGTACCTCGATCACATCGCGCGTGGTGCCGGGATAGGGTGACACGATAGCCGCCTCGCGACGGGCAAGCCGGTTCAGCAATGTCGATTTCCCGGCATTCGGCGGCCCGGCGATGGCGACGATCATTCCGTCGCGCAACCGTTCGCCTCTGCCCTGGTCCCCGAGCGCTGCAGAGATTTTGCTGCGCAATTGCTGCGCAGCACAAAGCGCCGGACCGACCAAATCCTCGGGTACGTCGGCCTCGTCGGTGAAATCAATCCGCGCCTCGACCAACGCCAAGGCTTCCACGATTTGCTTCCGCCAGGCTTGCGCCTGCTCACCGATCAAGCCCTTGAGCTGCCGGTAGGCCTGCCGGCGTTGCGCCGGTGTCTCGGCGGCAATGAGATCGGCCAGGCCTTCGACCTCGGTCAGATCGAGCCGGCCATTCTCGAACGCGCGCCGCGTGAACTCGCCTGGTTCTGCCGGCCGACAGCCTTCGATTTGTCCCAGCGCTTCGAACACGGCGGCAATGACGGCATGGCCGCCGTGCAGCTGAAACTCCGCCATGTCTTCGCCGGTTTCGCTATGCGGGCCGGGGAACCAGAGCGCGAGCGCTTCGTCGATCACTTCCCCGCCGTTCGGATCACGCACCTTCACCAGCGCCACGTATCGCGGCGCTGGCACCCGGCCGATCAGCTTTTCAAGCGCTACGCTCGCCTGCGGCCCGCACACGCGCACCACCGCGATCGCCGCCGGCGGCCGGCCGGAGGAGAGGACAAAGATGGTTGGGCGCAAATCCGTCATTGAGCCCCAGAGATAAGGTTCGCGGCGGCGCTTCGCTGGGTGCGGGCTACTTGCTACGGTGCAGTCATGTCAACGTCACAGCCCGCCTCTCACGCCCAAGAAAACCGTCTCGCCCAGGAGACGAGCCCGTATCTTCTGCAGCACAAAAATAATCCCGTCGATTGGTGGCCCTGGGGGCAAGAAGCGCTGGCGCAGGCGAAGCGCACCAAGACGCCGATCCTGCTCTCAGTCGGTTACGCCGCCTGTCACTGGTGCCACGTGATGGCCCATGAAAGCTTCGAGGACCAAGCCACCGCGCAGGTGATGAACAGGCTCTTCATCAACATCAAAGTCGATCGCGAAGAGCGTCCGGATATCGATCAAATCTACATGTCCGCACTGCATCTTCTCGGCGAGCAGGGCGGCTGGCCGCTGACCATGTTTCTGACACCGGACGCCGAACCGATCTGGGGCGGCACGTATTTTCCAAAGGACTCGCGCTACGGCCGTCCGGCCTTTGTCGACGTGCTGCAAGAAGTCGCCCGGCTGTTTCGCGACCAACCGGAAAAGATCGAACAAAATCGTGCGGCCTTGATGGCACGTCTCACCAGCGCGGCGCGCAAGACCGGCGCCGTCACTATCGGCGTAAGCGAACTCAACAACGCCGCGCTGCAACTTGGTGGCATCATCGATCCGGTCAACGGCGGAACCCGCGGCGCGCCAAAATTCCCGCAAGCCGCGTTGTTCGAACTGTTGTGGCGGGCAGGGCTGCGCACCGGCGAAGCCCGTTATTTCGCCGCCGTCGACATTACGCTGCGGCACATCTGCGAAGGCGGCATCTACGATCATCTCGGCGGTGGCTTTTCGCGCTATTCGGTCGACGAGCGCTGGCTCGTCCCGCATTTCGAAAAAATGCTCTACGACAACGCGCAGCTGCTCGAGCTTTTAGCCATCGCGCACGTGCGCTTTGGCAAGCCACTTTATCGGCAGCGCGCGCAAGAAACCGTCGCCTGGCTCGCACGCGAAATGACGACCGCTGACGGCGCGTTCTCGGCTTCGCTCGACGCCGATTCCGAAGGCGAGGAGGGAAAGTTTTACGTCTGGTCGTATGACGAAGTGCTAGCGGTGCTCGGCACCAAGGACGGCGCATTCTTCGCTGCGCACTATGACGTCACGCCGGCCGGCAATTTCGAAGGCCACAACATCCTCAATCGGCTCAAGCCTCCGCCGCCCGGCAACGCCGATGAAGCGCGCCTTTTCGCGCTACGCGGAAAGCTCTTTGCCGCCCGCGCGGCGCGGGTGCGCCCGGGCCCCGACGACAAGGTGCTCGCCGATTGGAACGGGATGATGATTGCGGCGCTGGCCAACGCCAGCGCCCTGCTCGCCGAACCGGAATGGTTGGCGCTCGCCGAGCACGCTTTCACTTTCATCGCCCGCGCTATGGTCCGCGGCGATCGCCTCGGCCATTCCTTCCGCGACGGCCAGCTGAAATTTCCAGGTCTCGCGTCCGACTTCGCCGCCATGATCCGCGCAGCACTCGCGCTTTACGAAGCAACCAGCCGGCCGGTTTACCTCGACCAGGCGCTCACATGGCAGCGCGCGCTTGACCGCCATTACATAAACGCTGAGGACGGCACGTATTATCTGACCGCCGCCGACGCCGAGGGCCTCGTCATCCGCCCGGCCTCGACCGCCGACGAAGCGACACCCAATCACAACGCCGTTGCCGCACAGAATCTCGTCCGGCTTTCGCTCCTGACCGGCGACGACGCGTGGCGGGAAAAAGCCGACCGGCTGATCGCCGCCATCGCGCCGGCGGCGCTCGAAAATCTTTACATGCACATGGCGCTCTTCAACGCTATCGATCTGCGCCTGCGCGCCGCCGAAATCGTGGTGACGGGGCAGGGCGAGCGCGCGCAAGCGCTCCTCGATGCCGCGCGCGCCATTCCCGCTCTTGATCGGATTATCCTTCACGCCGGATCGGCCGAGACTTTACCGCCGGCGCATCCGGCACGCGCGCAAGTCGCGGCGGCCAAGAACGAAGCGTCGGCTTTCGTTTGTATCGGGCAGACCTGCTCGCTGCCAGTGAACGACCCGGCGGCGCTCACCCACGCGCTAAATGCCGCGCGCAATTCTTGAGCTTGTTCACTTCGCCGGCTGCTGCGCGCTTCTAAGTGTTCATCGAGTCGAAGAATTCGGAATTGTTCTTGGTGTTGCGCAGCTTGTCGAGCAGGAAGTCGATGGCGTCCATGGTGCCCATCGGATTGAGGATACGGCGCAGCACGTACATTTTCTTGAGCTGATCCGGCGGCACCAGGAGTTCTTCTTTGCGCGTGCCGGAACGCGTGATGTCCATGGCCGGGAAGGTGCGCTTGTCGGCAACCTTGCGGTCGAGGATCAGTTCCGAGTTGCCGGTGCCCTTGAACTCTTCGAAGATCACTTCGTCCATGCGGCTGCCGGTGTCGATCAAAGCGGTGGCGATGATGGTCAGCGATCCACCTTCCTCGATGTTGCGCGCCGCGCCGAAGAAGCGCTTCGGGCGCTGTAGCGCGTTGGCGTCGACACCGCCCGTGAGCACTTTGCCGGACGACGGCACCACGGTGTTGTAGGCGCGGCCGAGCCGCGTGATCGAGTCAAGCAGGATGACGACGTCGCGTCCGTGCTCGACTAGGCGTTTGGCCTTCTCGATCACCATCTCGGCAACCTGAACATGGCGCACCGCCGGCTCATCGAAGGTCGATGAGATGACCTCGCCTTTGACCGAGCGTTGCATGTCGGTGACTTCTTCCGGCCGCTCGTCGATCAACAACACGATCAGATAGCATTCCGGATGATTGTGGGTGATCGAGTGGGCGATGTTCTGCAACAGCACGGTCTTGCCGGTGCGCGGCGGCGACACGATCAGTGCGCGCTGGCCCTTGCCGACCGGCGCCACGATGTCGATGACACGCGCCGAGAGGTCCTTTTTGGTCGGATCCTCGTATTCCATCTTCAGCCACTCGTCCGGGTAGAGCGGCGTCAGGTTGTCGAAGTTGACCTTGTGGCGCGCTTTTTCCGGGTCTTCGAAGTTGAGCGTGTTGACCTTGAGCAGTGCAAAGTACCGCTCGCCTTCCTTGGGGCTGCGGATATGGCCGTCGATGGTGTCGCCGGTGCGCAGCCCGAAGCGGCGGATTTGCGAGGGCGATACGTAGATGTCGTCCGGGCCGGGCAGGTAATTCGCTTCCGGCGAGCGCAAAAAGCCGAAGCCGTCAGGCAGCACCTCGACCACGCCTTCGCCGATGATATCGGTTTCGCGCGCCGACAATTGCTTGAGGATGCCGAACATCAATTCTTGCTTGCGCATCGTCGAAGCGTTCTCAACCTCAAGTTCTTCGGCGAACGATACGAGCTCAGCCGGAGTCTTGGTTTTTAGTTCTTGGAGTCTCATTTCCCGCATACAGAATGTCCTGTGGAAATTTAAAGCCGGCGACAGATTGAAAGTGAAAGCGTCGCGGGCAGGAGGAGAGAGAGCCGTAGGTCTTGCAAGGCTTAGGGGGCTTGGGGCCCCGGTCCCGATGCATCAACCGGCTCCAGTTGACTGGAGCCGGAACTCGGTTGCATCCGCCTACGTTCCGTGAGGATGCGGCAAACATAGGAAAAGAATGGCTTCTAAGCAAGGGTCCGAAGAATGACCCGGGCACATGTGCACCGTTAACGCGCTCCGTTCAGAACGGCTTGAGCACGACGAGGAGCACAATACCGATCATCAGCACTGTCGGTATCTCATTGATAATCCTATAGAATCGTGCTGTATGCCGGTTCCGGTCGGCAGCGAAATCCTTCCTCCAGCGCGCCGACAGGCCGTGCAGGACCGAGAGCAGCACCACCAGTGCCAGCTTGGCCTGCAGCCACCCCGACGAGAACCAGCCATCGTGAGAATCAGGGCCAAGCCACGCTAGCCACAAGCCCAGCACCCAGGTCGCGATCATCGCCGGATTGATGATGCCGCGCAGGAGCCGACGCTCCATCACCTTGAAGGTCTCCGACTGAACCGAGCCCTTTTCGGCGGCGCAGTGATAAACGAACAGCCGCGGCAGATAGAGCATCCCGGCCATCCAGGCGATGACGGCGATGATGTGGAATGCCTTCAGCCAGTTGTAGAGATCCACTCCGCCTTCTCCATCCGCGCTGTTGTTGGCCTATCCGCGAGGTGACAGGCCGCGGACACGCGCGACCAACTGCTCAACATGCGCGATCGGCGTCTCCGGCAAGACACCATGGCCGAGATTGAAGATAAACGGTCCGCCCGAAAGCGCTTGGAGGATCGCATCGATCGACCGGTCGAGCGCCGCCCCGCCGGCCAATAACACCAGCGGATCGAGATTGCCCTGCACCGGCCGCACCCGCTGAACGACGTCGCGCGCAAAGGCGAGATCCACGGACCAGTCCAATCCGACGGCATCTGTCGCCACGCCGTTGAGATAAGCCTCGAGCTTGGTCCCGGCGCCGCGCGGAAAACCAATAATCTTCGCGTCGGGAATTTCTTTGCGCACGCCCTCGACAACGCGTCGGGTCGGCGCGACGCACCATTTGGCAAATTCATCGGCGGGCAGAATTCCCGCCCAGGTATCGAAAATCTGCACGGCTTCAACGCCGGTGCCAAATTGCCGAACCAGATAAGCGATCGATGCATCGACCAGTATGTCGATCAACCGCGAGAAGCTGTCAGGAAATCGATAGGCAAAGAGCCGCGCCGGATGCTGATCGGCCGTTCCGCCACCGGCTATCATATAGGTTGCCACCGTCCAGGGCGCGCCGCAGAAACCCAGTAATGCCACTCCTGGCGGCAACGCCTGCTTCACCCGGCTAACCGTCTCGTAGACCGCCGCAAGCCGGTTGTGATCGATCTCTTGCGGCAATCGAGCCAACGCGGCCGGATCGGCGAGTGCGTCGAGCTTCGGTCCCTCGCCCTCGATAAAATTCACGGGCTGCCCAAGCGCATAGGGCACCACAAGGATGTCGGAAAACAGGATCGCGGCATCAAATCCGAAACGTCGGATCGGCTGCAAGGTGATCTCGGCCGCCCGCCGCGGATCAAAGCAGAGATCGAGAAAGCCCACCGCCTTCGCCCGGAACGCCCGATACTCCGGAAGATACCGTCCCGCCTGCCGCATGAGCCAGATCGGCGCGATCGGTTCTCGTGCGCCGGCCAGCACCCGAAGGAACGGTTTATTCACGTGCGAAGACGTCACACCCTCTACCCTAATCAAATCAATCTAAGAGAATCTGTTGTAGTGCTTGGTCGGTTGATTGGACTCATACATCTGAACGCACACGCTATCCACGGTCAGCCCACATATACCCAGAGCTATTCTAGTGAACGACGAGCGTTGGAATGCACTGCTCCATGGCTTGTTTTTCGATGGTTTCGACGCTTAACACCGGCACTGTCCACATTTCACCGCTACTCGGTGGCGAGTATGCCTTTCAACTTCGGCGGCGGAGGGATGTGGATGGATTCGCCGCGCTGTGGGCTATTATCCTTGCACGGTGCTCTAAGCCGTGGCCTTCTCCCAAGATGTCGACAGGTTGTTCAATTCGCTCATGACGTCCGCGGCCGGTGTTTTCCACCTGCATCTAATCTCCGATTCCACCGGGGAAACGCTCATTACCGTTTCGCGCGCCGCGGCGGCGCAATACGTCAAGGTCATGCTGGCCGAGCACGTGCACCCGCTGGTGCGAACGGCAAAGCAGCTCGATCGCGTGCTGCGTGACATCGAGGAAACGCCGGGCATCGTCCTCTACACGCTGCTGGACGAGACCTTGGTCGCCAGGCTTGAAGAAAAATGCCGTGAGCTGCGGCTGCCATGCCTCTCGGTGCTCGGCCCCGTGCTGCACCTCTTTCAAGCCTATCTCGGCGCCGAGTCGACCCATAAAATCGGCGCTCAACACACGCTCAACGCCGAATACTTCCGGCGCATCGATGCGCTCAATTACACGATGATGCATGACGACGGTCAGTTGGCCGACGATCTCGAAGACGCCGACGTTTTGCTGATCGGCGTGTCGCGCACGTCAAAGACCCCGACGTCGATCTATCTCGCCAACCGCGGCATCAAGACTGCAAATATTCCGCTGGTGCCGGGCATTCCATTGCGGAGCGGGCTTGAACAACTCAAACACCCGCTGATCGTCGGCTTGTTCGCCAGCCCCGAACGCATTGTGCAAATTCGGCAGAACCGGCTGCTTGGGCTCAAAGCGCACCGCGACGACGACAAATATATCGATCAGCAGTCGGTTGCGGAGGAAATTTCCGCGTCGCGAAGGCTTTGCGCCAAGCATGATTGGCCGGTGATCGACGTGACGCGCCGGTCGATCGAAGAAACTGCCGCGGCGATTGTAGCCCTTCTCAATGAGCGCCGCCGCCAAATGGCGTCTTAAGCTCATGCCGTTGTGGCTTGCTTCCGATCCGCTCCTGTTGGCCTCGCGCAGTGCCGCACGCCGCGCGCTGCTCGAGGCGGCCGGTATTCCGATCGAACTGCACCCGGCCGATCTTGACGAGCGCGCGTTGGAAGTCAGTGTCGCCTCGGAATCGCCGGCGGAGGTCGCCAGCTTCCTAGCCTGGCAGAAGGCCGCCTCCATCGCGCGCTTGCGTCCCGGCCGGCTGGTTTTGGGCGCCGACCAGACTTTGGCGCTTAACTCCGAGCGCTTTTCCAAGCCGATCGACCGTGCGGCCGCTCGCGCGCAGCTTCGAAAGCTCCGCGGCCAGATCCATGAGCTCCATTCGGCGGTCACGTTGGTCAAGGACGAAACCGTGCTGTTCGACCATGTCGATACGGTTTGGCTGACGATGCGGCCATTTTCCGACGAGTTTCTTGAGGCCTATCTCGATAAAGCGGGCGATGCCGCCGCCGCGAGTGTCGGCGCCTACCAGATCGAAGGCCCCGGCATCCAACTTTTTGAGCGCGTCGAGGGCGACTACTTTACGGTCCTTGGTTTGCCGCTCCTGCAAACTCTCGATTTCCTTCGGCGGCAAGGATTGCTCTCGGCATGAGCGGGGAGCGGCCCTTTGTTCTTTGTCTGACCGGCTCGCTCGGCATGGGCAAATCGCGCACCGCGACCTTTTTTGCCGAACAAGGCGTGCCGGTCTACGATTCCGACGCTGCGGTGCACGCGCTCTACGAAGGCGAAGCGGTGCCGCTGATCGAGCGTGCATTTCCTGGAACCACGTCCGCCGGCAAGGTCGACCGCGTCAAGCTTGCGGCACTGGTGCTCGGCGACGAAGCCGCGCTGGCGCGGCTCGAAGCGATCGTGCATCCGCTGGTCGGCAAGCAGCGCGACAAGTTCCTGGCTGAAGCTCGCGCGCGCGGCGCGCCAGTGGTGTTGCTCGATGTGCCGCTGCTGTTCGAAACCGGCGGCGAGCGCGGTTGCGACGCGGTGGTCGTGGTTTCGGCGCTGCCCGCGCTGCAGCGGCAGCGCGCCTTCGAGCGGCCGGGCATGACCGAAGACAAATTCGCCGCCATTTTGGCCAAGCAAATGCCGGACGCGGAAAAGCGCAAGCGCGCCGACTTTGTCGTGGATAGTTCCCAATCCTTCGATCATGCCCGTGCGCAGGTACGCGACATCCTGAACCGGGTCGCTAAGATGCGCGGCGAAGCCCAGTGATTCGTGAGGGTTCGTAAGGCGGCAGAAGCCGCCGTCGGCGCGAGAATTCGAATGCGCGAAATCGTCCTGGATACCGAAACAACCGGCCTCGACCCGCTCGACGGCCACCGATTGGTCGAGATCGGCTGCATCGAGCTCATCAACGGCATACCGTCAGGCCAGACGTTCCACCGTTATTTCAATCCCGAGCGCAGCATGCCGGCGGAGGCGTTCGCCGTGCATGGACTGAGCGAGGAATTCCTCAGGGACAAGTTTTTCTTCGCCGAAGCTGCCGACGAACTCGTCGCATTCCTCGGCGAAGCGCCGCTCGTCGCCCACAATGCCAATTTTGATTTCGGCTTCCTTAATGCCGAACTCGAGCGTGCCGGCCGATCACTGCTGTCGCGGGAACGATTGGTCGATACGCTCTTGATCGCGCGCCGCAAACACCCCGGCGGTTCTAACCGGCTCGACGATCTGTGCGCGCGCTACGCAATCGACAATTCGCGCCGCACCAAGCATGGCGCGTTGCTCGATGCCGAGCTTTTGGCCGAGGTCTATGTCGAACTGATTGGCGCGCGCCAGGCGCAATTGATCCTGTCGCAAACCGCGATGCCGAGTCACATTCCCGGTGAGGCAATCGTCATCCGCCAGCGGCTGGTGCCGCTTGTTGCTGCAATCAGCGCCGAGGAACGCGCCGCGCATCGGGCGTTTATCGGCACGCTCGGCGAACAGGCGATTTGGCTCGATTACGTCAGTTCGGCGTGATCGACTGCGGCGGCGGCACCGGCTGCGCGCCAGCCAGGCGCTGACGGTAAAGCGCGGCAAAATCAAACGGGTCGAGCAGCAGCGGGGCGAAGCCGCCATTGCGCACGGCATTGGCGATAATCTCGCGCGCGAACGGGAACAAAAGCCGGGGGCATTCGATCAGCACGACCGGCTGGATGCTTTCCGCAGGCACGTTCTGGATGCGAAAGGCGCCGGCATAAAGCAGTTCAAAGCTGAACAGCACCGTGTCCTTAATCTCGGCCTTGCCTTCCAAGCGCAGCGTCACCTCGAAATCGGTAGTGCTGAGCGGCGTCGCTTCGACATTGACCTGAATATTGATGGCCGGCTGCTGGCCGCTCGGAGCCAAAGAACGCGGTGCGTTCGGGTTCTCGAACGACAAATCCTTCACATACTGAGCCAGCACGCCGATCTGGGCCATCGCGGCTTGAGGCCCTTGGGGCGCAGGACCGCCGTTGGTCGTCGACATGCTTGTCTCCGGGCACTTCGTTTTGAGGCCGCGGTTTGGCTAACACAGCCAAAGGGACCGAACAATGCGCCGGCGGCGGCCGCTTGGGCACGCTCGCGCGGGGCGGAAGCACCCTTAAAGATCCGGGCGTTATGATGTTGGCGTGGCGGCGCCGATCGTCTAAACTTTAAAACTTCTCGTGCACGGTCGACCGTGGCCACTGGATGGCCATTCTCGCGTGCCTACATAGAGCGGGGACCCGGGCGCCCCGCTGGTTCGTGTTCCGGACCATATTCTACCGCACTGGCCCGCCATTCGCGACGCCTTAGAGAATTGGAAATCGTGTTCGATATCTACACCATTATTTTCTTGGCGCTCGCAGTATTCATATTCCTGCGGTTGCGCAGTGTTTTGGGACAGCGCACGGGCCGCGCCCGCCCGCCCTACGACCCCTATTCGGCCCGGGACGCCGTTCGCAGCCCGGCGACCGACAAGGTGGTGACGTTGCCGCCGCGGCCGGCCGAGCCGGTTTCGGCGCGGCCGGTCGAGGTCACGCCGCAACCTGCCAGCGACCGCTGGAAGGACGTTGCCGAAGCCGGATCGGCAGCCGCCGCCGGTTTTGACGCAATTTCGGCCGCGGACCCGAGTTTCGACGCTAAGCATTTTATTGCCGGCGCGCGCGCCGCCTACGAGATGGTCGTGACTGCTTTCGCCGAGGGCGACCGCCGGCAGTTGCGCAACCTCTTGTCGCGCGAGGTTTATGACGGCTTCGACGCGGCCATCAGCGAGCGTGAAAGCCGCGGTGAGACTGCGGAGACCCGGTTCGTATCGATCGACGCCTCGACCGTCACCGCCGCCGAATTACGCGCGCGCACGGCCCAAGTCACCATTCGTTTCGTTTCCAAGCTTGTTTCCGCGACGCGCGATCGATCCGGGAACGTGATCGATGGCAGCGCCGAGAAGGTCACCGACGTCACCGATGTGTGGACGTTCGCGCGCGATGTTTCCTCGCGCGATCCCAACTGGAAGGTCGTCGCCACCGAAGCCGGGCAGTGACCGCCATGGCGGCGCGCGCCTTAGCGTGGCTCGTCGTTGTTGTTTTTGTCGGACATGCCGTCTCGATCGCGCCCGTCATTGCGCGCGAACGCGAACCGCTCAAATTTCCCGACACGCAATACGAGCCCGTCGCCTTCGCGGACATTGACGGCTGGGCCGCCGACGATCACGCCACCGCCTTTGCCGCGTTTCTGCAAAGTTGCCGTGTGCTGAACGGCAATCGGCAACCTGGCAGCGGCGCCAACGGTATCGGCGACGCGCTTAAGGCCGTGTGTGCGCGGGCGCTGGCCGCGGTGCCACTCGAGGGAGACGGCGCCCGCAAATTCTTCGAGGATAACTTCCGGCCGCTGCGCATCAGCAAGCTTGGCGATACTGACGGCTTCCTCACCGGCTATTACGAGCCGATCATCGAGGGCTCGCGCGTTCCGACCGGCGAATTCACGGCGCCGCTTTACCGACGGCCGCCGAACCTTGTCGTCTCCGGCCGCCGCAAGCTCGGCGACGCGTTTCCGAGTAAGGGCGTTAAGGTCGGCCGGCGCGTCGGTCGCCGCAAGATCGTGCCCTATTACGATCGCGGCGAGATCGAAGAGGGCGCGCTCGACGGCTGGCATTTGGAGATTTGCTATCTGCGCAGCCAGATCGACGTTCTGTTTGCGCAGATTCAAGGTTCGGCGCGCATCCGGCTCGAAGACGGTTCGATACTGCGCCTCAACTACGACTCGCATAACGGCTTGCCCTACACGCCCGTCGGCCGCGTGCTGATCGAACGCAAGATCGTTCCCAAGGGCGAGATGTCGATGCAACGCATCCGCGACTGGATGACAGCCAATCCGGATGCTGCCGCTGAGGTGAGGCGGCAAAACAGGTCTTACGTTTTTTTCCGCATCACCGATCTCGCCAACGAAGACGAACCGATAGGCGCTCAAGGTTCGGCACTGATGCCCGGCCGTTCAATCGCCGTCGATCGGTCGCTGCATACTTACGGCACGCCGTTTTTCATTTCCGCCGATCTGCCGATTGAGGCCGATAAGAGCGCCACGAAATTCCGCCGTCTGGTCTTTGCCCAGGACACCGGTTCCGCCATCGTCGGGCCGGCGCGCGCCGATATCTATTTCGGCGCCGGCGCGGAAGCGGCGCGCATTGCTGGCCGGATCAAAAATCCCGGTCAGTTCGTGATGCTGCTGCCGCGCGAGCTCGATCCGGTCGACGCGACGCGCGACACGCCGTTGCCGCGCGAGCGGCCGTCGGAAGGCTTTTTCTCTCGGTTTACCGAAGGCGAGATGATCGATCCGACGGCGCAAGACGTGCCGCTGCCGGAACCGAAACCGGCAGCGGCCACGGAGCCCGACCCGAAGGCGAAGCTCAAACCGAAACCGCGGCAAGCGCCATGAGAGCGACATGAGGGTGGCATGAGCCGGCGGCGCACCTTGAGCGAAGACGAGGAGGTGCTGTGGACCGGACTTGTCCGCTCGATCACGCCTTTGCCGGGCCGTCGGTCAGCTGCGCGGCCGACTGACAAAACGGCGCCACCCGTGAAAGAGCCGGTGGCCGCCGCGCCGCGGCCTTCGCCGCGCGACGAACCGCCGGAGAAAAAACCACCGCCGCTGGCGCCGCTTGGGCGGCGCTTCAAGCAGCGCGTTGCGCGAGGCCGCGAAGCGATCGATGCCCGGCTTGATCTGCACGGTTTCACCCAAGCTGAGGCGCACACCGCGCTGTTGCGGTTCCTGCAGCGCGCGCAGGGCGACGGCAGTCGGGTCGTGCTCGTCGTCACCGGCAAAGGAACCGCCAAAGGAACCGCCAAAGGAACCGCCAAGGGACGCGGCGAGCGCGAGCGCGGCGTGCTCAAGCGGCAAGTTCCATTGTGGCTGTCGCTGCCGCAATTTCGGCCGCTCGTTGTCGGATTCGAGGACGCGCATGTCGGACATGGCGGCGAAGGCGCGCTTTATGTGCGCCTGCGGCGGCCTCGCGGGCGGTCAGGCGATTAATCGATTAACCTTAACGATACGAAAACCGGCGAAGCCGCAAAGAAACGGTCAAGTTTGTCTGCGAAGAAATGACGGCGTTGACCGGAGTACTGTGCCATGTCCGAGCTTCCCAAAATGCAATCGCAGCTGGCGACGCCGCAAGGCGGTGCCGACAGTCAAGTCTTCGCTCAGGTCGAAAAGTGGATGGCGACGATTCGCGAAATCGCCGGCGAACATCAAGACAGCGCGGCGTCCGCGACCGTGCGGCTCGAACGCCTGCTCGCGCCCGCTACAGAATAAACCGGCTCAGATCGGCATTCTTGGCCAGGTCGCCGACGTGCTTCTGCACGTAGGTGGCATCGATCGTGACCGTCTCGCCCGGCCGGTCGGGCGCCGCGAACGAGATTTCGTCGAGCACGCGTTCCATCACCGTCTGTAGCCGTCGCGCGCCGATATTCTCCACGCTCGAATTCACCGCCACCGCCGTATCGGCGACTGCATCGATGGCGTCCTCGGAGAATTCGAGCGTCACGCCCTCGGTCTTCATCAACGCGATGTATTGCTTGATCAGCGACGCTTCCGGCTCGGTCAGGATGCGGCGCATGTCGTCGCGGGTAAGCGCCTTCAACTCGACGCGGATCGGCAGCCGCCCTTGCAGCTCGGGCAATAGATCGGATGGTTTCGCGGTGTGGAAAGCGCCCGAGGCGATGAACAGGATATGATCGGTCTTCACCGTGCCGTGCTTGGTCGCAACCGTCGTACCCTCGATCAGCGGCAACAGATCGCGCTGCACGCCTTCGCGGGACACGTCGGCGCCGATGCGCCCGTCGCGCGCGCAGATCTTGTCGATCTCGTCGAGAAAGACGATGCCGTTGTTCTCGACCGCCTTGATGGCTTCCTGCGTCAGCTGCTCGGTGTCGAGCAGCTTGTCGGATTCCTCGTTGAGTAGGATTTCGTGGGAGTCGGCCACGGTGACACGCCGGGTCTTGGTGCGGCCGCCGCCGAGCTTGCCGAAGATGTCGCCGATTGAAATCGCGCCGACCTGGGCGCCCGGCATGCCGGGAATTTCGAACATCGGCATGCCGCCGCCGGAGGCCTGCACCTCGATGTCGATTTCCTTGTCGTTGAGCTCGCCGTCACGCAACTTGCGGCGGAACGCGTCTTTGGTCGCGGCGCTGGCATTGGCGCCGACCAGCGCGTCGACGACGCGGTTCTCGGCCGCCTGTTGCGCGCGCGCATGCACGTCCTTGCGTTTTTTTTCACGCGTCAGGCTGATGCCGATCTCGACCAGATCGCGCACGATCTGCTCGACGTCGCGGCCGACGTAGCCGACCTCGGTGAATTTGGTCGCTTCGACCTTGAGGAACGGCGCTCCGGCGAGCTTCGCCAGGCGGCGCGAGATTTCGGTCTTGCCGACGCCGGTCGGGCCGATCATCAGAATATTCTTCGGCAGCACTTCCTCGCGCAGCCGGTCTTCAAGCTGCAGCCGGCGCCAGCGGTTGCGCAGCGCGATCGCGACCGCGCGCTTGGCGTCGGCCTGGCCGACGATGAAGCGGTCGAGTTCCGAAACGATTTCACGGGGAGAAAAGTCGCTCATTCCATCACGCCGATCAGGTCTTCAACGTTTCGACGGTGATATTGCGGTTGGTGTAGACGCAAATGTCGGCGGCAATGTCGAGCGCGCGGCGCACGATCGCTTCCGCGTCCAGCGGACCGTCGGCGAGCGCGCGCGCCGCGGCGAGCGCGTAATTGCCGCCCGAGCCGATGCCGGCGATGCCAGCTTCCGGTTCCAGCACATCGCCGGTGCCGGTGAGCACCAGCGAAACGTCCTTGTCGGCGACCAGCATCATCGCTTCAAGCCGGCGCAGATAACGATCCGTGCGCCAATCCTTGGCGAGCTCGACTGCGGCGCGCATCAGCTGGCCGCGATATTGCTCGAGCTTTCCCTCCAGCCGTTCGAACAGCGTGAAGGCGTCGGCGGTGGCGCCGGCAAAGCCGCCGATGACCTCGCCGCCGCCCAGGCGGCGCACCTTGCGGGCATTGGCCTTGACGATGGTCTGACCGATTGACACCTGACCGTCACCGCCGATGGCGACTTGGCCGCCCTTGCGAACGGTCAGAATCGTGGTGCCGTGCCACGGGGTGGACCAGGGCCCGGATGGGCCGGAATCGGAAAGTGACATGCCCGGAAAAGCCTTCGTTAAGGCCATGATTTAGGAGTTGGCTGCCACCAATGCAAATGCACGGCAGCCAACATTGGCGGCCCGCTCAAAGCCCTGATAAAAGGCGCGGCGCGCTTTTGGAGACGACGATGCGCAAAGCATCTGTGAAACGGACCACCAAGGAAACGGCGGTCGAGGTTGCGGTCAACCTCGACGGCGAAGGCCGATCGTCGGTTTCAACCGGCATCGGCTTCCTCGACCACATGCTCGATCTCCTGGCGCGCCACTCGCGCATCGATATCGAGGTCAAGGCTAAAGGCGATTTGCACATCGACCATCATCACACCACCGAGGACATCGGCATCGCGCTCGGCCAAGCGGTGAAGCAGGCGCTCGGCGACATGAAGGGCATCACCCGCTATGCCGACGTGCATGTGCCGATGGACGACGCGCTGACCCGCGTGGCGATCGACATTTCCGGACGGCCGTTTTTGGTCTTCCAGGCCGAATTTGCCCGCGACAAGGTTGGGTCGTTCGATACCGAGCTTGTGCAGGAATGGTTTCAGGCCTTCGCCATCAATGCCGCGGTGACGCTGCATGTGGCGACGCTCTATGGCACCAACGACCATCATATTGCCGAGTCGTGCTTTAAGGGCTTGGCGCGGGCTTTGCGCGCGGCCGTCGGCATCGATGCGCGCGCCGCCCATGAAGTGCCCTCGACCAAGGGCACGCTTGGCGGCTGATACGCTGTCTTCGTGAAGCCCGCTGTCTTTTTGGAACGACGCCATGTCCGTTTACACCATCTATGAGCCGCCGTTGCGCGCGGGCGAGTTAGCGCCCGATCCGGATCGTTTTGTCTTCGTGCGGGAAGGCTTTTATTTCTGGGCGTTCGTGCTCGCGCCGCTCTGGATGCTGTGGCATCGGCTGTGGCTCGTATTGGTCCTGTACATCGTGATCGCCGCGGGGATCGAAAACGCGAGCTATTACGCCGGTGTCGGCGCGGCCGGCGTGGCGGTGATCCAGCTTACGCTGTCATTTTTGGTCGGGCTCGAAGCGAGCACGTTGCGGCGCTTTACGCTGACGCGGCGCAGCTTTCGCAATGTCGGCATTGTCGTCGGTGACGATCTCGAAAGTGCCGAGCAGCGGTTTTTCAACACGTGGGTCGAGACAGCGCCCAGCCGGCGCGCCGCGCCACCGCCGGCCTCGCCGGCGCCGGTTGCACCGGTGCCGCCGGTCTCACAGCCGCACGACATCATTGGCCTCTTTCCGGAACTCGGAGGGTTACGGTGAGCGTGGCCATTGTCGATTATGGCTCCGGCAATTTGCACTCGGCCGCCAAGGCATTCGAGCGTGCGGCGCGCGACGCCGGGCTCGCGCAGCCGATTGTGGTAACCAGCGATCCGCAGGTCGTCGCCGCCGCCGACCGCGTTGTGCTGCCCGGGGTGGGTGCTTTTGCCGATTGCCGCCGCGGCCTTGATGCCGTCGACGGCATGGTCGCGGCGTTGGAAGAGGCGGTGCGACGAAAAGGCCGGCCGTTCTTCGGCATCTGCGTCGGCATGCAACTCCTTGCCGAGCGCGGCCGCGAATATCAGGTCACCGACGGACTGGGCTGGATCGCGGGCGAGGTCGATCGTATCGAGCCCGCCGATCCGAGCCTGAAAATTCCGCACATGGGCTGGAATACGCTCAACGTCGTTCGGCCGCACAAGCTCATCGACGGGCTTACGCTCGGGCCGGAGGGACGGCACGCTTATTTCATCCACTCTTACGAGCTCAAAGCGGCGCAGCCGATCGATCTCGTGGCCGAGGCCGATTACGGCGGCCCGGTCACCGCGATCGTCGGGCGCGACAACATCGTCGGCACCCAATTCCACCCCGAGAAGAGCCAGAAGCTCGGCTTGGCGCTGATCGCGAATTTTCTGAAGTGGAAGCCGTGATCTTGTTTCCCGCGATCGATCTGAAGAACGGCGAGGCGGTGCGCCTGCGGCAGGGCGACATGACGCGCGCGACCGTGTTCAACCGCGATCCGGCCGCGCAAGCGTTAGCCTTCGAACGACATGGCTTCGACTATCTCCACCTGGTCGATCTCGATGGCGCCTTCGCCGGCCAGCCGATGAATGCCGCCGCCGTCGAGGGAATCCTTGCGGCGGTGAAGATCCCGGTACAGCTCGGTGGCGGGATTCGCGACCGCGCGACCATCGAAGGATGGCTCGACAAGGGCGTGGCGCGCGTCATCATCGGCACGGCGGCGGTGCGCGATCCAGCTTTGGTCAAGGAGGCTGCACGCGCTTATCCCGGCCGCGTCGCGGTCGGCCTCGATGCGCGCGACGGCAAGGTCGCGGTCGAAGGCTGGGCGCAAATGTCGGAGCTCGCCGCACTCGAGATCGCGCGCCGGTTCGAGGACGCCGGTGTCGCCGCGATCGTCTACACCGACATTGCCCGCGACGGGATGCTCAAAGGCCTCAACCTCGACGCCACCATTGCGCTGGCGGATGCGGTGTCGATCCCGCTGATCGCCTCGGGCGGCCTAGCTTCGCTCGACGATGTGCGCGCGCTGCTTGCTCCCCGAGCAAACAAGCTCGAAGGCGCGATTGCCGGCCGCGCGCTCTATGACGGCCGCCTGGATGCGGCGGCGGCTTTGGCGCTCATTCGCGCAACACAGGCGGCGTAAGGTGTTCAAGGTCCGCGTCATCCCCTGCCTCGACGTCAAGGACGGCCGCGTCGTCAAAGGCGTCAACTTCGTCAATCTACGCGACGCCGGCGATCCGGTGGAAGCGGCGATCGCTTATGACGAAGCCGGCGCTGACGAATTGACCTTCCTCGACATCACCGCCAGCCACGAAGACCGCGATATCATGCTCGACGTGGTGCAGCGCACCGCTGAAGCCTGCTTCATGCCGCTGACGGTCGGCGGCGGCGTGCGCACGACCGACGACATCCGTGCGCTGCTCACCTCGGGCGCCGACAAGGTGTCGATCAACACCGCAGCGGTGGCGCGCCGCGCTTTCGTCAAGGAAGCGGCGGAGAAATTCGGCGACCAATGCATCGTGGTGGCGATCGACGCCAAGAAGGTGTCGCGGCCGGCGGAGGGGGACCGCTGGGAAATCTTCACGCATGGCGGACGCCACCCGACCGGCCTCGACGCCATCGACTATGCGCGCGAAGTGGCGGCGCTCGGCGCCGGCGAAATCCTGCTCACCTCCATGGACCGCGACGGCACGCGGCGGGGTTTCGACATCGCATTAACGCGTGCGGTGGCGGATGCGGTCCCGGTTCCGGTGATCGCTTCGGGCGGCGTCGGCAATCTCGATCATCTGGTCGAGGGGATTCGCGACGGCCACGCCAGCGCCGTGCTTGCCGCATCGATCTTTCATTTCGGCGAGTATTCGGTGCGCGACGCCAAGGCGTTCATGGCGCGCGCCGGCTTGCCGGTGCGGCTCGATCCTTGAGCGGTTCCGTGCCGGGTCGAGTGACGGCCCTCGGCGCGCGATGCATCTTAAATCGGCGACGGATGCGCATTACGGACACTCCCCGTCGCGGTGGGGAGATGCTAAGTAACGGTCAAGGACCGTCATGAGCTTCACTCTCTACGACTTGGAAAAGCGGGTAGAGGATCGCGCCAAAGCCGATCCCGGCGCCTCCTATACGCGAACGCTGGTCGATAGGGGCGTCGCGCACTGCGCCAAAAAACTCGGCGAAGAAGCGGTCGAAGTCGCGATCGCCGCCATCGCCGAGGAGCGCGACCGCGTCGTCGCGGAGACCGCCGATCTGTTCTACCATCTGCTTGTGGTGCTGCACGCGCGCGGCATTTCGCTGGCCGAAGTCGAAGCCGAACTCGGCGCCCGCACGCGCCAAACCGGTCTCGACGAGAAAGCCGCGCGCAAGGGCGGTTGAGGTCGGCATGGAGCAGCGCACCGAGTCGGACGTCTCGCCGTACCGCATATTTTCCCGGTGCGAATGGGCGAGCTTGCGGGCCGATACGGCGATGACGCTCGAGCCGTCGGAGGTGGAGCGGCTGCATTCCGTACATGACCGCCTCGACATTTCCGAAGTCGAAGAGATTTACCTGCCGCTGTCGCGGTTATTGTCGCTGTACGTCGCCGCGACGCAGCGGCTGTTTCGCGCCCAGCAAGGCTTCCTCGGCACCGAGGATGCCAAGATGCCGTACATCATCGGCGTGGGCGGCTCGGTCGCGGTCGGCAAGTCGACCACCGCCCGCGTGCTGCAGGCGCTATTGGCGCGCTGGCCGAACGTGCCGAAAGTCGATCTCATCACCACTGACGGCTTTTTGTTTCCCAACGCCGTGCTCGAGCGTGAAGGCCTGATGGACAAAAAAGGCTTTCCCGAAAGCTACGATCTGCCGGCGCTGCTGCGATTCTTGTCCGACATCAAAGCCGGACGCCGCCCGGTGCGCGCCCCGGTCTATTCGCATCTGATCTACGACGTCATTCCCAACCAATGGATCGAGATCGACCGGCCGGAAATCCTCATCGTCGAGGGTCTCAACGTGCTGCAGGCAGGACGCCTGCCCAAGGACGGCAAAGCGGTTCCGTTTGTGTCCGATTTCTTCGATTTCTCGATCTATCTCGACGCCGACGAAGCGGTGCTGTTGGCTTGGTACGTCAATCGCTTTTTGACATTGCGCGGCACTGCGTTCGCCGATGCGAAATCCTACTTTCATCGCTACGCCAAATTGTCGGACGACGAAGCGGCCGCCACCGCCACGTCGATCTGGACCCGCATCAATCTCGTCAATCTGCGCGAAAATATTTTGCCGACGCGGCCGCGCGCCGACCTCATCCTGACCAAGGGTGAGAGTCACGAGATCGAGGAAGTAGCGCTGCGCCGCCTCTAGGGGCGCGCGTTTAAGCCGCGAGCGCCGCGCTCGCCGAAGCGGCAAGCGCCGCCGCCAGCCGCTCGCGGTCGAGCGGCTTGATCAAAAAGCCGTCCATGCCGGCAGTGAGGCAGATTTCGCGATCGTCGATGGACGCGTTGGCCGTGAGCGCCAGGATCGGCGTGCGCGGTGCGCCGGTCTCTGTCTCGATTTGGCGGATCCGCCGCGTTGCGTCGAGGCCGTCCATCCCCGGCATGTGCAGATCCATGAGCACATGATCGAATGGCGCGCCGGCGGCGCGCGCCGCGAGCCAGCATTCGACCGCCGCATCGCCGGTCCCGGCCATGATCGGATGGTGGCCGAGCTTGACCAAAAGCGCGCGCGCTAAAAGCGCGTTGATCTCGTTGTCCTCGGCGACCAGGATCGAAAGCCCGCCGCCGGCGCGGACCTTGCTCCGTGCCTCGACGGTTTCCTCGGCGGCGCTCGGGTCAAATCCGTCATCGCTGGCGAGGCGCGCGGCGAGCGAAACCGGACGTACCGGCTTGATCAGATAGCCGGTGAAACCCGCGTCCTTCAGCGCCGGAAGCTCATGCCGCATCGCCGGCGTGATCATGACGATGCGCCGCGGGATCGCGGCGGCCAAGCGCGCGAGCGCTTCGCTCGCCGCCATGCCAAGCGTGTGATCGACGAAAACGGCGCTCCACATTTGCTCGGGCACCAAGGCCGCGGCGACGCGATCATCGGGAACGACCGTGGTGCGCGCGCCCCAGCGGTGCAGCCGCCGCGCGATCAATGACGCCTCGATCGCGGCGGTGGCGACGATCAAAATATTGCTGCCTGCAAGGTCGGGCGAGTTGACCGCGGGCGCGTCGGCTTCGTCGGCGCGCGGCAGCGCAACGGTCACGCGAAAGGTCGAGCCCTTGCCGGCCGCGCTCTCGACCGCGATCGCGCCGCCCATGCTTTCGACGATTTTGTTGGAGATCGTCAGGCCAAGGCCGCTGCCGCTGAATTGCCGGGTCGAGCTGCCGTCGGCCTGCTCGAATTCCAGGAAGATGCGCGCCTGGTCCTGTTGCGAAATGCCGATGCCGGTGTCGTGTACGGCGATGACGATGGTATCGGGCTTCTGGCCGGGCTCGACGATGATCGATACGCCGCCTTGTTCGGTGAATTTGATGGCATTGCCGGCGAGATTGAACAGCACCTGACGCAAGCGCACCGCGTCGCCGACGACGCGCGCCGGCAGCCGTTCATCGACGTAGCCGCAGATTTCGAGGCCCTTGGCTTGGGCGCGAGGCCCGAGCAGCTCGACCACCTCTTCGACGAAAGCGGCAAGCGGGAGCGGCCGCGCCGCGAGGTCGACCCGGCCGGCCTCGATCTTGGAGAAATCGAGCACCTCCTCGATCAGCGACAACAAGGTGTCGCCGGAGGTCTTCATCGCTTTCAGATAGGTCGACTGCTCGGCGGTGAGCGCGGTATCGCTCAATAGGTCCGCCATGCCGAGAATGCCGTTGAGCGGGGTGCGGATTTCATGGGAGACCATGGTGAGGAAGCGCGACTTGGCGCGATTAGCGGCTTCTGCTTGATCGCGCGCCACGGCCAGCGCCCGTTCAGCGATGACGCGATCGGTCACGTCGCGGCCGACACTTTGCATTTCGCTAGCGCCGTCGGTACGCACCGTCACCTCGCGCCAGGCGATCCAGCGGCTGCCGTCGGCGGCGGTGATTTTTTGATCGTAAGCGCGGGCGCCGTCGGCCAAGAGCTTGGGCTCGCCTTGCTCCTCGACCGACGGTCCGTAATCGCTGCCGAGGAGCTCGTCGCGGGATTTACCGGCAAGCGCGCAATAGGCGTCGTTGACATAGGTGATGGCGCCGTCGCCGTTGCGGCGCACGATCAGATCGTCCTGCGCTTCCAGGAAGGTTGCCGTGCGCTCTTGCGCCTCGCGCATCTCCCAGTTCCGGTCGGCCGCCTCGTCGAGACGGGTCTCGAACTGGCGCAACTCGGACTTCATTTGGCGAATGCGCGAAATGAGGAGGCCCATTGCTCCGCAGGCGGCGCCGAACAGTGACGCGACGCCGATGGCGAACATATATGGGTCGTAATGCGCCGCCGGCGACGTCGCGCCGGCGAGGAAACCGAAGGCAACGGCAAACGACATGGTCGTGATGACGATCGAACGGACAATCAGCGAGCGGGCCCGGCGGGTGATGATGGCGGGCTTGGTGAGGGGGCGCCGGGGCATGGTCCCTTTTCCGCTCGGCAGGAGCGCGCGGCCTGTCGCTTGCCAGCCGCGTTACGGCTTGTGTTATCGATGCAGTGAAGCGGATTTTGTCCTATGAACCTTGCGCATCCCTTGCCTTCTGTAAGAACGATTGGAGCAAGGGTTGATGCTTTGTTAACATTGCGCCGTGGTAGACACGGGCAGCTTGAAACCGCGACCCGCGGCCGGGAGATCGTCAATGGATAAGGTCATCAGTCCGAAGCGCTCGGGCGGAAAGTCGGCGGCGCCGACGCGCGAGGAGGCGGAACTGGCGGTGCGCACGCTCATCCGCTGGGCCGGCGACGACCCGGACCGGGAAGGGCTGCTCGCGACGCCTTCGCGCGTGGTGCGCGCTTACGAGGAATGGTTTTCCGGCTATCAGGACCACCCGCGCGACTATCTCAAGCGCACCTTCGAGGAGACCGGCGGCTACGACGAGGTCGTGGTGCTGCGCGACATCCGCTTCGAATCGCACTGCGAGCACCACATGGCGCCGATCATCGGGCGTGTGCATATCGGCTATCTGCCGCGCAACCGCGTGGTCGGCATTTCCAAGCTGGCGCGGCTGGTCGACGTCTATGCGCGGCGTCTGCAAATCCAGGAGAAGATGACCGCCGAAATCGCCTCATGTCTTGACGAAGTGCTCAAGCCCCACGGCGTCGCCGTGGTGACCGAAGCGACGCACCAATGCATGACCACGCGCGGCATCCACAAGACCGGCGTCAGCATGGTAACGAGCCGCATGCTCGGCGTTTTCCGCGATCATGCCGAAACGCGGCACGAGTTCTTGTCGGCGATCGGCATGCGCGGGGCGATCAACGTCGCCAGCGGGTCGTGATAAATACGTTCCGGAAAAGATCGAAACGCGTTAAGCCGCGCGCCTGATCTCGTCGGTGAGCGCGCGGTAGGACAACGCTTCGGCAAGGTGCAGGCGGCCGATCTTGTCGGCGCCATCGAGGTCGGCGAGCGTGCGGGCGACGCGCAGCACGCGATGATAGCCGCGCGCCGTGAGCCGCATGGCGTCGGCGGCTTCGCGCAACAACGAAAACCCGCTGCCGTCGGGCCGCGCCACGTCTTCCAGCACCGCGCCGGACGCCGCCGCATTGGTATGAACATGCGGCAGACCGATGGCTGCATAACGCGCCGCCTGCCGTTCGCGCGCCTGCGCCACACGCTCGGCGACTTCGCGGCTGCCTTCGGCCGGCGGCGGCAGGATGAGATCGGCGGCCGTCATCGCCGGCACCTCGATATGAAGGTCGATGCGATCGAGCAGCGGGCCGGAGATGCGCGCCTGATAATCGGCGGTACATCGTGTGTTGGGACCGCGGCGGCAGCTAAAGCCCGGATCGTTGGCATGGCCGCAGCGGCACGGATTCAGCGCCGCCACCAGCATGAAGCGCGCCGGGTAAGTGACGCGATGATTGGCGCGCGAGATCAAGACTCCACCGGTCTCGAGCGGCTGCCGCAGCGAGTCGAGCGCTTGCGGCGTGAATTCCGGGAGCTCGTCGAGAAACAGCACGCCGTGATGGGCGAGCGAAATTTCGCCGGGGCCGCGCATGCAGGCCGCCGCCGAACCGGCGCCGGCATGCTGGCGGAATGATGCGGGGCACGGAATGGCCGCCGATTGGTGAGCGCGCCGCCTTCGATAATGCCGGCGGCCGAAGCCACCATGGAAACTTCGAGGGAGCTCGGCCGGCGCCAGCGGCGGCAGAATGGACGGCAGTCGCGCCGCCAGCATCGATTTGCCGGCGCCGGCGGTCCGACCATCAACAGGTTATGACCACCGGCGGCGGCCACCTCGAGTGCGCGCTTGGCGGTTTCCTGGCCCTTGATGTCGGCAAGGTCGAGGAACGTGCCTTTGGCTTCGAGGATTTTGGGCTGCGGCCGCGACAGCACCTGCGTGCCCTTGAAGTGATTGGCGAGCTGGATCAGCGGGGATGCCGCGACAATCTCGATATCCGGGCTCGCCCAAGCGGCTTCCGGTCCGCAAACCGCCGGGCAGATCAAACCCTCGCCGCGGGCATTGGCGCCGATGGCGGCGGGCAGCACGCCGGCAACCGGGGCAATCGAACCGTCGAGGCCGAGTTCGCCCAAGACCGCAAAACCGGACAAGGCATCGTGCGGAATGGCGCCGATGGCCGCCATCAGGCCGAGCGCGATCGGCAGGTCGCAGTGGCTGCCTTCCTTGGGCAGATCGGCGGGCGCGAGGTTGATGGTGATGCGGCGCCGGCAAAGCGAGCCCTGAGGCGATCATCGCCGAACGCACCCGTTCGCGTGCTTCGGAGACGGCCTTATCCGGCAAGCCGACGATGGTGAAGGCCGGCATCCCCTGCGCTACCTGTACCTGGACGTCGACTGGCTGACTTAAGAACATTTAGAGAACAGATTACGGGCAGGTGCGACTTTAGCGGTTTGCGGCGGCCAGAAGCTCGCGGTGGACGGCCCCGAGGATTTCATCCGACAGAGGAGCGTCACCAACGGCGCGAGACAGCGTCAAGGCGCCGACCAAGCCGGCCATGGCCGCGACCGCCTTACGCCGCCGCGCCGCTTTTGTGCGGCCCGGCACCGATTGCGCAAGAATGTCGATGAGTGCTTCGACGCCGTGTCCGTACGCGTCCTTCACGACCTTGCCGCTTCGCGCCGCGTCGTTGCCAAGCGCGGCGAAGGCGCAACCGCGGCCCGGATCGTCGCGATGGCGCGGCGTTAGATAGTGATCGAGCAGCGCCGCGTAAGGCCGATCAGGGGTACCGTCGGCGACGCGCCGCCAGTTCTCCGCGGCGCGGTTCGCGCTGCGCCCGGTCGCTTGCGCGACGAGATCGTCCTTAGAGGCGAAGTGGCCATAGAAGCCGCCGTGCGTCAGGTCGGCCGCCTTCATGATGTCGGCGACGCCGATGCCGTCGAAACCTTTGGCGCGAAACAGCGCCGCCGCCGCATCGATGACGCGCTCGCGGTTGGCGGCAGCTTGCTCTCTGCTCACTTTCATCGGCAGCCTCGTTTGCCGGCGCTCGATCGACTTCGGACGCGCAACGCAGCCATGCGGTCCGGCCGAGGCGCCCTTGACAGTTTATATGATGATCGTCATCAATAGGCAAGATCGTTCTCAAGACCGTTCCAAGGGCGCGTGCCGCCGACACTGGAATTGATGAGCATGCTGTCCACCGGGCTCGCCGCATTCCTTGCTCGCCGCAACATCCACTACGGCTGGGTCATCGCGGCCGTCACGTTCCTCACCATGCTGGTGACCGCGGGCGCCATGGGCGCGCCCGGCGTGCTCATCGTGCCGCTGGAGCGCGAATTCGGCTGGGACAACGCGCAGATTTCCTCGGCACTGGCGCTGCGGCTGTTGTTGTTCGGGTTGTTCGGTCCGTTTGCCGCCGCGTTCATGAATCGGTTCGGCTTGCGCCGGGTGATGATCGCCGCTGCGGTGCTCATTATCGCCGGCCTGCTCGCCTCGCTCGCGATGACGCAGGTGTGGCAGCTCATCGTGCTGTGGGGCTTTGTGGTCGGCATCGGCACGGGGCTGACCGCCATCGTGCTCGCCGCCACGGTGGCGACGCGCTGGTTCACCGCACGGCGCGGCCTCGTGGTCGGCCTCCTCTCCGCCAGCAGCGCCACCGGCCAGCTGGTGTTTCTGCCGCTGATCGCCTCGCTCACCGATCATCTCGGCTGGCGCATGGCGCTGATCTTCGTTTGCGGTTTTCTCGCCATCGGCGCGACGATCGCGTTTTTGCTGATGCGCGACCGGCCGAGCGATGTCGGCCTGCCGCCCTACGGCGAGACAGCGATTGTGCCGGCTCCGCCCGCCATCAGCCTTGTGTCCATGCTGGCGTCGCCGCTCGTGACCTTGCGCGATGTCGCCGGCGTGCCGCTGTTCTGGGTGCTGTTCGCGACTTTCTTCATTTGCGGCTGCAGCACCAACGGGCTCATCCAGACGCATTTCATCACCTTGTGCGGTGACTATGGCCTGCCGGCGGTGACGGCGGCGGGCATGCTAGCGGTGATCGGCGTGTTCGATTTCTTCGGCACCATCGGCTCCGGATGGTTGTCCGACCGCTTCGACAATCGCTGGCTGTTGTTCTGGTATTACGGACTGCGCGGGCTGTCGCTGTTGTATCTGCCGTTCACGGCCTTCACCTTCTACGGCCTGTCGCTGTTCGCCGTGTTCTACGGCCTCGATTGGATCGCGACCGTACCGCCGACGGTCAAACTCACCGCCGACCGCTTCGGCCGCGACCGCGCCGGCATCGTGTTCGGCTGGGTGTTTGCCGGCCACCAGATAGGCGCGGCGACCGCCGCTTACGGCGCCGGCTTCTCGCGCACCGAGTTTGCCAGCTATCTGCCGGCCTTCTTCATCGCCGGCGCGCTTTGCCTCATCGCTGCCGCGCTGGTGATGACCATCGCTAAGCCTGCGGGATTGGGCGCAGCGGCACCGGTGCCCGCGCCGGCGCGCGGATAGGCTCGCGTTAGCGGCTACTGATCTCGTACACTGTGATCAGTCGGCACAGGCCGGGTGATCGTGATGAAAATATTTGGCCGACGGATTCATGCCACTCGATCGGCGTTTCGCGGCGTCGCGCCGTTTCGCGGCGTCGCGCTCTTGGCATTGCTGGCGGCTCCCGTCCATGCCCAGACAGCGGCGCCTGGCGGTGCGATCTGGACCGTACCTGAAGTCGGTGCGCTGCCCGACGATGATTATGGCCGGCTGGTGCGCCAAGGCCGCGATCTCGTCACCGCGACTTATGCCCATATCGGGCCACAGGTGAGCGATCCCGCCAAGCGCTACGCCGGCAACAATCTGGCGTGCGGCGATTGTCACCTCGAAGCCGGAACCAAAAAATTCGGCTTGCCGATCTTCGGTCTCTACAACCAATTCCCGCATTACAGCGCGCGGGCGGGCGAAGAGATCACCGTCGAAGACCGCGTCAATGCCTGCATGACCCGCAGCCTCAACGGCCGCGCTCTGCCGGTCGACGCGCCGCAAATGCAAGCCTTCGTCGCCTACATCAAATTTCTGTCGACCGGAGTGCCGCCGAAGGAACGGCTTCCCGGCCTGGGCGCCGGCAACATTCCCGAACTGCATCGCGCCGCCGATCCGGCGCGCGGCCGCACCATTTATCTCGCGCAGTGCCAAGGCTGCCACAATACCGACGGCTCGGGCATTCTTCGCAGCCTGCCGACCACCGATCTCGGCTACATCGTGCCGCCATTGTGGGGGCCGCAATCCTTCAACGACGGCGCCGGCATGAACCGTCTGATCACGGCGGCGAATTTCGTTCATTCCAACATGCCGCAAGGCGCGGATTATCTAAATCCCGTGCTGTCGGTTGCCGACGCCTGGGACGTCGCCGCCTTTGTCGTGTCGCAGCCGCGGCCGCACAAAGAGGGGCTGGACAAGGATTTTCCCGATCTGGCGCTCAAACCGGTCGATACGCCCTATGCGCCGTATCTCGACCACTTCAGCGCGGAGCAGCACAAATACGGCCCGTACGCGCCGATCCGCGCGGCGCTGGAGCGGCTGAAATCGGAAGATCGTGCGGCGAAGCAGCCGCACTAACGGGCGGCGCGCTTTTCCTCGATCTTCTCCCAGATCAGCGCCGCGATATCGGCGCCGCCGAGATTCTTGATCGCGCGGATGCCGGTCGGCGACGTGACGTTGATCTCGGTGAGGAAACCGTCGATCACGTCGATGCCGACAAAGAGCAGGCCGCGCTCGCGCAAAGCCGGTCCGAGGCGCTCGCAGATATGGCGCTCGCGCGCGCTGAGTTCGGTCGCTTTGGGGACCCCGCCGCGCACCATGTTGGAGCGCAGATCGTCGGGCGCCGGCACGCGGTTGACGGCGCCGGCGAACGCGCCGTCGACCAGGATGATGCGCTTGTCGCCGTCTTTCACGGCGGGCAGGAATTTCTGCACCACCCACTGCTCGCGGAACATGGTGGTGAAGAGATCGTAGAGCGAACCGAAATTGAGGTCCTCGCGGCCGACGCGGAACACCGCCTCGCCGCCTTTGCCGTACAGCGGCTTCATGACGATGTCGCCGTGCTCGGCGCGGAACGCCTTGATGGCGGCGAGATCGCGGGTCAACAGCGTCGGCGGCATCAAATCGGGAAATTCGGTGACGAAGATTTTTTCCGGCGCGTTGCGCACATGCGCGGGATCGTTGACCACGAGCGTCTTCGGATGAATGCGCTCCAGCATGTGGGTCGTGGAGATGTAAGCGAGATCAAACGGCGGATCCTGGCGCAGCAGCACCACGTCAAACGCCGAAAGGTCGGCCGGATGCGGCTCGTCGAGGGTGAAGTGGTCGCTGACGGTGTCGCGCACTTTGAGCGACGCCACCGAAGCGGTGACTTTGCTGCCGGACAAGGAAAGCCGGTCCGGCGTGTAATAGGAGAGGGGATGGCCGCGCCGCTGGGCCTCCAGGAGCAGTGCGAAGGTCGAATCGCCGCGGATGTTGATCCGCTCGATCGGGTCCATTTGTACGGCGACGTTCAACGGCATGACGGTTGGTACCCGAGCGGAGAACAGGATTCAACGGCTGGCATCGAAGGCATTGGCGACGTGCTGCGGCATGCGCCCGGGCGTGACCACGACGACGTCGAAGCGGATATCGCGCCCCGCGTCGGCGGGGTTGTGCGCGAGCTACAACTGCGCCGCGGCGACGATGCGCGCTTTGCTGCGCTCGGTGACGGCTTCGACGGCGTCATCGGCGTGCTCGCGCGCCTTGACCTCGACAAAGACAAGCGTGCGCAAGCGCCGCGCCACGATGCGGTAGCCCTTGGCGATGAGAAACATGGGCGCGGCTTTCGGCAGTGAGCCCAAGCCGGAACGCGGCGACACGCACGCGGCGCGGCGCTTTGCTTGGCCGGATCGGTTCAGCGCGGCGCGCCATCGTTGGTCCCCACGCTTTGCTCTTTCGAAAGCACGAGCGCGCGCTGATAGAGCTCGCGGCGTGAAATACCGGTCGCGACCGCGACTTCGCCGACGGCGTCCTTGAGCGATACGCGCGCCAGCGCTTGGCGCAGCAGCGCGTCGGTGTCGCCCGCGCTCGGCTGCTGCTCGGCCGCGGGCGGGGCAACGACTACAACGATTTCGCCGCGCGTTTCACTGTCGCCCGCATTTTGCGCGAGCGCTGCCAGATCGCCGCGGCGGATCTCTTCGTGGATCTTGGTGAGTTCGCGGCAGATGGCCGCTTCGCGATTGCCAAGCCCGTCGGCGAGGTCCGCGAGCGTTGCGGCGAGCCGGGGCCCGGATTCGAAGAACACCAACGTTGCCGGAATACGCGCCAGTTCGGCGATGCGCGCACGCCGCGCCGTTTCTTTGGGCGGCAAAAAACCGGCGAAGAAGAACTGGTCGGTCGGCAAACCGGCGACTGTCAGCGCCGCAAGCGTCGCCGACGCCCCCGGCAGCGCCGTAACCGAATGTCCTGCGTCCTGCACCGCGCGCACGAGTTTGAAGCCCGGGTCTGACACCAGCGGCGTTCCGGCGTCGGACACGAGCGCGATAGCGGCGCCGTCGGCGAGCCGGCGCAAGAGTTTTGGCCGCGCCGCGGCCGCGTTGTGCTCGTGATAAGGGGTGAGCGGGGTGTCGATGCCGTAGCGGTCGAGGAGCTTGCGGGTCACGCGCGTGTCTTCGCAGGCGATGACGTCCGCTGCGGCCAGCGTCGCCAGCGCCCGCAGG
>Ga0181531_10000077_pt1 | contig 75695 bp, 62 predicted proteins | sample PEATcosm2014_Bin_38_FD_119743 | JGI IMG/M metagenome (GOLD analysis project Ga0181531, IMG submission 119743) | Peatland microbial communities from MTU Mesocosm Facility, Houghton, MI, USA - PEATcosm2014_Bin11_10_metaG | ecosystem: Environmental > Terrestrial > Soil > Wetlands > Peat | place... | reverse complement strand
AGCTGCGTGATCGTAATGCTCTGCTCCTTGATAAACGGCTGCTCCAGAAGGCAGACTTCCTCGTAGAACTTTCCCATCTTGCCTTCGACGATCTTCTCGATCACCGGGGCCGGCTTACCGGTGGCGGCAGCCTGGGCACGATAGATTTCCTTTTCCTTTTCCATGTCGGAGGCGGTTACGTCCTCCTTGCGGACGTAGCGCGGATCGACGGCGGCGATGTGCATGGCAATGTCATGCACCAGACCCTGGAACTCGGTGGTGCGGGCGACAAAGTCGCTCTCGCAGTTCACTTCCAACAACACGCCGATCTTTCCGCCAGCGTGAATATAGCTGGTTACGACGCCTTCGCTGGTGGTGCGGGTCGCCTTCTTGGCTGCCGTGGCCATGCCACGCTTGCGCAGCACGACAATGGCCTGTTCCAGATCGCCATTCGCCTCAGTAAGCGCCTTCTTACAGTCCATCATCGGGGCTCCGGACTTTTCGCGGAGCTCTTTAACCATGGTTGCGGTAATCTCTGCCATTGCAAAACCTTTCTTGGATCAATGCGGCCGGGCGAGGCCAGGCTCCTGGATTGCTTGCAAACAAAACTTACTTAGCGATTCTCGCAAAACGACCCGCGCCGAAGAATGCAGCGCGGGTCGCTTTTCACGAAAAATTCGCGAATGCCCCGTTGGGGCTGCGGCCTTACCGCGATTCCACCTCTACATCGGGTTCAGCGATTACCGGTTCCACCTTGCGCACACCCTTGCCGAGAACCTCTTCCATGTTGACATCTTCGGCTGGCGCGGCTTCGGCGGAAACTGCCTCTTCGGCTGCGACTTCTTCGCTCGCGGTCACGCCGGCGGCCAGTTCCGCGCTCTGCTTGTCGGTTGCGGCCTGCGAACCTTCGACCACCGAATCGGCAACCTTGGAAGCAAACAGGCGAATCGCGCGCAGTGCGTCATCGTTGCCCGGGATGATGTAATCGACTTCGCTTGGGTCGCAGTTGGTGTCAACCACGGCAACCACCGGAATGCCGAGTTTACGAGCTTCCTTGACGGCGATCTGTTCTTTGTTGGAGTCGATCACGAAGATCGCGTCGGGGAGGCGATTCAAATTCTTAATGCCGGCGAGGTTGGCCTGGAGATGCTTGCGTTCGCGCTCCAGTTTCACAACTTCCTTTTTCGGCAGCAACTCATAGCGACCGTCCGTCGCCATCTCGTCCAGTTCCTTCAGGCGCTTTACGGACTTCTGCACGGTCACCCAGTTGGTGAGCAGACCGCCCAGCCAGCGCTGGTTGATGTAGAACATTCCGCAGCGCGTTGCCTCTTCGGCAATCGCTTCCTGAGCCTGGCGCTTGGTGCCCACGAACATGATCGTGCGGCCTTCGGCGGCGTTGTCCTGCACAAACTTCGACGCTTCCTTGAACATCTTCAGCGTCTTCTGCAGGTCGATGATGTAAATCCCATTGCGCTCGCCAAAGATGTATTCCTTCATCTTCGGATTCCAGCGCTTGGTTTGATGCCCGAAGTGCACACCAGCTTCGAGCAATTCCTTCATGGTGATATTGGCCACTGAACCTCCTTGGATGGATTTGCATTGCCCGCTTGCGCCACGAGTGCGCCAGACAATTCAATTCCCGTTGCCTACCCCGTATAAGCGGGAGAGGGAAGATTTTTAGCTCCGAACACTGCAAAGAGCCGAACGCCACCGGAACCTGCGGCGCAGGACTTAAGACATGAACACTGACCAGAACGAGCTTTGCAGGCTCCGGAGTTCCGGAGCCTGCCGCGGTTTAACGCTTGCTGAACTGGAAGCGCTTACGTGCGCCCTTCTGACCGTACTTCTTGCGCTCTTTCTGGCGCGCATCGCGCGTCATAAAGCCCTCGGCCTTCATCTTCGCACGCAGTTCAGGGTTGAACTCCTGGAGAGCGCGGGCAATGCCCATGCGGACCGCGCCGGCCTGTGCCGTGACGCCGCCGCCGGAGCAGTTGGCAATCACGTCAAAGCTGTTGACGGTCTCGGTGAGAATGAGTGACTGGCGGGCGATAATGCGCTGCACGTCCGTCACGAAGTACTCCTCGAAGCCCTTGCCGTTCACCTTGATGATGCCGGTGCCGGGGCGGAGGAAGATGCGGGCTACGCTCGACTTGCGGCGGCCCGTTCCATAGTATTGAACCAGTTCAGCCATTCGATGTTAATCCTTGAAGGTTATGCGACCGGAGCGATCGCCACAGGCTGCTGCGCCTGGTGCGGGTGCTTGTCGTCGCGGTAAACCTTGAGCTTCGTTGCCATGGCGCGGCCCAGCTTCGACTTGGGCAGCATGCCTTCAATGGCTTCCTGCACAATCAGTTCGGGTTTGCGGGCCAGACGCTTGGTGAATTCTTCTTCCCGCAGACCGCCGGGGAAACCGGTGTAATGGCGATAAACCTTGGCGTTAGCCTTCAGCCCGGTGAGTTTCACCTTGCTGGCGTTGATGACTACGACATGGTCACCGGTATCAAGAAACGGCGTATAGCGGGGGTTATCTTTGCCGCTGAGGATGCGCGCGACGCGCGTAGACAGACGTCCGAGGGTCTGCCCATCGGCATCCACGACGTACCACTTGCGCGCAATCTCCCCCTTGGGGAAATAGGTTGACATTCCAAACTCTCCCAGATGTAAAAACCGACTAATGAGAAGACCGTTCCGGCCTCACTCTGCCTGTTCGCGGCAGGCACCGCTACGCACTCCAGCGAATTTCGCCGGAGAGTCGAAGACCCGAGACTTTGGTCTGGGAACTTCTGCACGTTCGTGCGGGGCAAAACCGTCAGCAGAACCGCTTCGCAGATCCCGGCCGGTGAGGCCGAAGAAATCCGCGGCGACGGGACACCGTCAGGCGGGCAACCGCAGGACAGCCGAAAGACTAAGTTAACGCATGCCAGAGCCGACTGTCAACGCTGGCAGACACGCGGGTATCCAAATGGCGCATTCGTGCCATCAGACCCTTTTCGATCACTCGCAGTATAGCACAGGCGGATTCAGGGCTACGGGCACTCGCTGTTTTCCTGGTGTACACTCCAGCACCGCAAGACTTCTTCATTCTGGCGCTATGCCGATCAACTCAGGAGGGTCTCATGATTTCCGGCGCTCATGTCATCGTTTACAGTAAGGACGCGGAGGCCGATCGAACCTTCTTCCGCGATGTTCTCAGCCTGCGATCCGTCGATGCTGGTCAGGGATGGCTGATCTTCGCCCTGCCCCCCGCCGAGGCCGCATTTCATCCTGACGCGGCCAATGGACACCACGAATTGTATCTAATGTGTGACGATCTCCGTGCCGAGATGTCAGAGCTATCGGCCTTGGGCGGGAGTTGTTCAGACGTGCGGGAGGAGAGATGGGGATCCATCACCAGACTCCAACTCCCTGGAGGGGGCCAGATCGGTCTTTATCAGCCGAAGCACCCGACGGCCCTTGGCTTGGGCAAGTCATAAGAACTTCAAATACACAGGGATTCAGGGTGGTCTCAATCTGCGGCAGCATCTCACGCATCTACCGCCTTAAGGAGGCCGCGATGAACAAAGGCAGGCTGGAAGCGTTCAGCGATGGAGTGATCGCCATTATCATCACCATCATGGTGCTGGAACTGAGGGTTCCTCATGGAGAAGACCTCCAGTCACTGCGTCCACTTCTGCCTACCTTTCTCAGTTATGCTCTCAGCTTCCTCTATGTGGGCATCTTCTGGAACAACCATCACCACATGCTGAATGCCACGGACCAGGTTACTGGAGCGGTACTGTGGGCGAATCTGCATCTGCTCTTCTGGGTGTCACTTTTTCCTTTTGCTGCTGCGTGGATGGGTGAAACCAAGTTCGCGGCCGCTCCGATGGCGCTTTACGGAGTAGTGCTCTTCATGTCAGCCGTTGCCTACTGGATATTGCAGCAGGTCATCATCGCCTCGCAGGGACCGGATTCTCTGCTGAAGAAAGCGGTAGGGCGCGACTGGAAGGGCAAGCTCTCTCCCGTGTTTAGCTTGATTGCTGTTGCAGCGACCTTCTACTCACGCTGGATCGCCCAGGTGATTTTTGTCAGCGTCGTCCTGATGTGGCTTGTGCCCGACAGGCGCATTGAGCGTGCGCTGCAAGAGAGCGAGTCGTAAAGTGCCTGCGGGCAGCCTCTCGGATCATTCGCGCCTTGAGAAGACTTGCGTGTGGTAGCCATCCTGGTCGTTCTCCAATTTCAAAAGCCAGTGATCGCCAGGGATGGGCAGCGTCGCTCCTGGGAGGGTCGCTGCGATCCGCAGGCGAGGCGATTCCGAGGGAATCTGCACGCTCAATAGGTCGGGAGCGGTCCACTCGGCGCGGGCCGTGCGCGGAGATGTGAGGATGTACTTGCGGCGAAGCCGAAGCAGGGCACGATACCAGTCGAGCATCTCAATATTTTCCGGACTCTGGAGCCACTGAAGACGTGAGCGGTCAAAGGTTCCTGGAGCCTGTGGATCAGGGATGTCGGTCCAACCAAGCGCTGCGAATTCGCGCAGGCGTCCCTGAAAAACGGCCCGCTGAATGATGGGATCGCCAAAGCTGCTAAAGAACTGAAAAGGTGCGGGCTCGCCGTACTCCTCCCCCATAAAGAGAAGCGGTGTGTGCGGCGAAAGCAGGAGCAGCGCGGCAGCGAGTTTGCGTGCGCCAGCAGGAACGAGCGAAGTGAGACGCTCACCGAAGGCGCGGTTGCCCACTTGATCATGGTTCTGAATGCAGACGATCTGTGAAGGCAGGGCCACGCCGTCGGCCCGGGCTCCGCGGGAACGGCCTTGCCAGAACTGAAATGGCTCTCCCTGAAAGGCATAGGGCTGGGAAAGAACGCGGGGGAGCAGACTGGGATCGGCAAAGTCCTGGTAGTAGCCTGCCTGCTCGCCCGTGAGGAGGCAGTGGATTGCATGGTGAAAGTCATCACTCCAGACGGCATCGGCACCATAGCCTCCCTCCTCTGCGGGACGAACATAGAGCGGGAGATTTTCGTCGCTCTCAACGGCGACAACAATGACGCGGCCTTCCTCGACGGCGAGCTCGTGGGCGCGAGTCGCGATCTCGGCGACAACGTGCTGAGGGGAGTCGTCTTTGATGGTCTGGACGGCATCGAGGCGAAGTCCGTCGAGGTGATACTCCCGCAGCCAGTAGAGCGCATTTTCGACGATAAAGCGGCGAACGTGAGCGCAGCCGGAGTCGTCGTAGTTGATCGCGTTGCCCCACGGGGTTGTGTGTTTGGAAGTAAAGTAGGGACCAAAGCGCGAGAGGTAATTCCCCTCGTTGCCGAGGTGGTTGTACACAACATCGAGGACGACGGCAAGGCCGCGCTGGTGGGCTTCATCAGCAAAGCGGCAAAGCGCGGCCGGGCCACCGTAGTTGGACTGCACAGCGTAGAGTCCGACGCCGTCATAGCCCCAGTTCCGCTCACCGGGCACGGCGTTGAGCGGCATCAGTTCAATGGCGGTTACGCCGAGATCGCGAAGATAGTCGAGCCGGGAGATGGCGGAATCGAGGGTGCCGCCAGGAGTAAAAGCTCCAACGTGAAGCTCGTACAGCACGTAGCTGGCGAGGGGTAGGCCGCGCCAGTGCGGCTCAGTCCACGGGAAGGTAGAATCGACGATTTCAGTTGCACCGTGGACGCCCTCTGGCAGCAGGCGTGAGACTGGGTCGGGCACGGCCAGCCCGTCGACAAGGTACTGGTAGCGGTCTCCCGGAGAAGCTGTCAAGGTGAGCCCCCAGTAGTCGTCTGCGAGCTGAAGCAAAGGGAAGTCACGCGGTGGTGCCTTGTGGCGATAAAGACGAAGCATTACAGAGGCGCAAAGGGGAGCCCAGAGTTGAAAATCGACGAGGTCGCCACGGACGGTAGCGCCGAGGGCGGTCGGCTGACTGGCGATATGCACAAATTGTAGGACGGTCAGGTGAGGCGAAGAGGTTGTGCAATGAAGCGCGTCGCCGGCAGTTCAAGAGCGGCTCCTCCGCTAGAATGAAACCATGCTGATACTTGCTTCCCAGTCGCCGCGAAGGGCGGAATTGCTGCGCAACGCGGGGATTTCCTTTGAGACTTGCCCGGCCGATGTAGATGAGAGTGTGCGCGAGGGCGAAGACTCGCTGGTGTATGTGAAACGACTGGCGAAGGAAAAGGCGCTGGCGACGCTGGCGACGGCTCCGCCGGGGTCGGTTGTGCTGGGCGCGGACACCACGGTGGTGATTGATGGCGAAAGCCTGGGGAAGCCCGTGGACGAAGATGATGCGCGCCTAATGCTGGAGCGCTTGGGCGGGCGCGTGCATCAGGTGATGACCGGAGTTTGCGTGGCATGGCGCAACGCAAACGGCGGCGTTGTGACTGAAGTGGATGTTGAAACGACTGAAGTGGAGTTTGCCGTGCTGAGCAAGGAAGATATTGCAGAGTACGTCGCGACCGGAGAGCCGATGGACAAAGCTGGGGCTTACGCGATCCAGGGGAGGGCGTCGCGCTGGATTCCACGAGTCGATGGATGCTATTTCAACGTGGTAGGGCTGCCGGTAGCTCGGGTCTGCATCATGCTGGCGCGGGCCGGAAAAGAATAGGACGCTGTGCCCAGAAATCCGAAATCTTGAGTTGAGGCAGACAGCAAAAGCGCCTCAAACCAGAGGCGCTTCGCAATTGCGACATTTTCAGGCAGTTTCCCAGCCATCCATACTTCCACTGCCAGCAACGAAGCCGAACTACTTCTTTTCGGGCTCAGTCGGGGTCGGGGTGGTTTCGCCGTCTTTTACGGCGCTCTTAAAGTTCTTGATGCCTTCGCCAAGGCCCTTGCCCAGCTCAGAGATCTTCGACGGTCCAAAGATTATGAGAGCGATCACGAGGATGACGAGCAGTTCCGGGACGCCAATTTTTCCACCGAACATTTTGTTTTCTCCATTCGCTCAGACTGTTCGAGGCTCTTGGAACTGATCGTTCCACCTGCAGGCTGTGCATTCTTAACAAGTGTAGGTTACGGTTGGGCCCGGCGTCAAAGGTTGAAAGGCCTTAAAGCGCCGCCCAAATTGTCATTAGTTCCGCCAATAGAGCAGCACGGCGGGGCATCTCACGGGCTACGACGAACTCATCGGCGGCGTGTGCTCCGCCGCCAACTGCGCCCAGCCCATCCAGAGTCGGTACGCCGAGGGCAGCCGTAAGGTTTCCATCAGAGCCGCCGCCCGCCGACACCTCCGAAAGCTGGAAGCCGAGCCGGTCAGCTGCATGAGCCGCCATCCGGTAGAGTTTCAGGGTCGCCCTTGACCGAACCAATGGGCAACGCTCGACTCCTCCCAGCACCTCCAGACGACACCGTGTATCGCGTGGGCGAAGTCTGCGAATTCCAGCATCCACTCGCGCGGCCTGGGATGCAGTGAGGAACCTCACATCCGTAACGATTTCGGATAAATCAGCCACAACATTGGGGCGGGTGCCTCCGGAGATGAGTCCTGGATTGAGGGTGAGGCCCTTTTCGGGATGGGAGAGCGCACTGATGGCCAGTATCTGGTGAGCTGCCTCGACGATGGCCGAGGCTCCGTGCTCGAAATCGAGTCCCGCGTGCGAAGCGATACCGTGGATTCGGAGCGTGTACCGTGCAATTCCTTTGCGCGAAGTCTTGCAGGCTCCTTGCGCTCCAGAGGCTGGTTCAAGCACAAACACGGCGCTGGAACGGGGGGCAATGCGTTCGGTGAGCACACGTGAGGCCGGGCTGCCGATCTCTTCGTCCGGCACAAGCAGAAGTGAGACCGGGCAGGGCAAGGGGCCGCCCGCGAGCAGGAATCGGAGGGCGAAGAGCGCCTGGACGATTCCGGCCTTCATGTCAAAGGCTCCTGGTCCATAGAGGCGTCCACGTTGCTCACGCCAAGGCATGGCACGGAGAGAGCCAATGGGATACACGGTGTCAGTGTGGCCTAGCAGCAACAGGCGAGGAGCGCGGCGCGGGCCCGCGAAATCGACTTGCAGCGCCGGGCCGTAGCCGGGGAATTTATGCAAGCGGATGCGGCCTGAGATTGCGGCAAAATCCGCGGCGATCAACGAAACCAGAGCGGATATGGCGTCGGGCGAGCCGGAGGGCGACTCATGTTCGACGTATCGGCGCAGGGTCGAGACCATCTCCGGAAGCTGCGAACGCAGCGAGCGAAGCAGCGAAGGTGGGGAATGTTTCGTCATACTCTGGAGAAAGTCGATGCTAAGCGGATAGTCACTCCTTGACTATTTTGCCAGCCGCATCAGGGTATCAATAACCTTGTCAACATTTCCGGCTGATATACTTTATTTATCTTTCCACGGGAAATTCAATGACCGAATTCCACAGTCCTGACGCTACGCTTACGCCTGAAGTGCTGGAGAAGTTACCCCTCGACAGCGTTGCCATTCAAAAGATTCTGCCGCATCGCTACCCATTTCTACTGATTGACCGGGTGGTGGAACTGGTCCGGCGGAAGCAGATCGTCACCATCAAGAACGTAACGGCGAATGAAGAGTTCTTCCGTGGACACTTTCCGGGGAACCCGATCATGCCGGGAGTGCTGATGGTGGAAGCGATTGCGCAATCGGGCGCGACCCTGCTGATGACCGAGATTCCGAACCGGGCCGAGATGTTGACCGTATTCACCGGGATTGAGCGTGCAAAATTCCGCCGCCAGGTAACCCCCGGAGATCAGTTACGGATTGAGGTCAACGTCATCGTCTGGCGCTCGCTGGCCGTGAAGATGGAAGGCAAAATCACCGTGGATGGCAAGGTGGTGTGCGAGGCGACAGTGACCTGCCGGTTGGTTGACCTGAAAAAGCCCGAGGCAGCGACGGAAGAAGCGAAGGCGGAGTAGACATGGCCATTCATCCGAGCGCTGTGGTGGACGCCAGTGTACGCGTGCCTGAGTCATGCACGATTGGACCCTTTTGCATGATAGGCGCGGACGTGGAGATGGGTGAACACTGCGAACTGCTTTCGCATGTGGTGCTGACCGGCCCAACCCGCCTGGGCAACCACAATCGTATCCATCCATTTGCGGTAGTGGGTATGGGACCCCAGGACCTTTCATTCAAGGGCGAGCCGACGAGACTGGAGATCGGAGACCACAACGAGATTCGCGAATATGTCACTGTTCACCGCGGAACCGTGAAGGGCGGAGGGCTGACTACGATAGGCTCAAACTGCCTGATCATGGCCTACGCGCACATCGCGCACGACTGCCACATCGGCGACAACGTGATCATGGCGAACGCGGCTACCCTGGCGGGCCATGTCACGGTGGAAGACTGGGCCGTGGTAGGTGCGTTGAGCCCGGTACACCAGTTTGTACGGATCGGAAAGCACTCCTACATTGGCGGCGGGACCGTGGTTACACAAGACGTAATGCCCTTTGCCAAGACGTGCGCGGTGCGTGATGTACACGCCTATGGAGCAAATGCGATTGGGTTGGAGCGGCGTGGCTTCACCAAGGAACGGGTAAGGGCAATTCAGCGAGCCTTCCGTATTCTGCTGGCGGCAAAGTTAAACACGACGCAGGCACTGGAACGGATTGAACGCGAGGTGGAACAGACCGATGACGTGAAACTGCTCATCGAGTTCATCCGTGGCAGCGAGCGCGGGGTGCTGAAGTAAGCGGAGCATCGATTCCGGATACACCACGCGGGCACAAAAAGTGAGCTAAAGCTGAAGGAAGGCGTGGACGATCAGGTAGCCGGGGCCGTATGCTCCGGCTTTATTGTGCAGGTGCGGCTACGGCAATTTAGGAGAACGTTACGATGGCTTCACGGCTGGGATTGATTGCGGGGAATGGGAAGTTTCCTTTCCTGGTGCTGGACGCGGCAAGGGCGAAGGGCTACGAGGTAGTGGTGGCGGCGATTCGCGAAGAGGCCGACCCGGCAATCGAAAATCGCGGGGCAGTCGCCGTGCATTGGTTGAGCCTGGGTGAGTTGAGCAAGCTGATTGAAACCTTCAAGGCTGCCGGCGTCAGTGAAGCGATCATGGCTGGACAAGTCAAGCACAAGCAGATCTTCAGCGCGATCAAGCCGGACTGGAAGCTGGCAAAGCTGCTGCTAAGTTTGACAACGCGCAATACCGATTCGCTGATTGGCGCAGTGGCAAAAGTGCTGGCCGATGAGGGAATCCACCTGCAAAGTTCGACCTCGCTACTGGAGCCGATGATGGCGCCTGCGGGAGTACTGACACAGCGCGCACCGGACGACCAGGAGGAGACCAACATCACCTATGGGCGCGCGGTGGCGCATCATGTGGCGCGCTTTGACATTGGACAGACAGTGGTGATTGCCGAGGCAGCCTGCGTGGCGATTGAAGCGATGGAAGGCACAGACGAGGCAATCCTGCGGGCAGGCAAGCTGATGCAGAGCCTGCACGGAGAGGCCAGCACCCTGAGCCGCTCACTGACCGTGATCAAGGTAGCTAAACCGAATCAGGATATGCGCTTCGATGTGCCAGTGGTGGGAATTCACACGATCGAAGTGATGACTAAAGCCGGGGCAAGTTGTCTGGCGCTGGATGCGGATAAGTGCCTGATGTTGGACCGGCAGAAGGTGATTGAAGCAGCCGATAGAGCAGGAATCGCGATTGTGGCCGAAGTAGCGGCACACGCGGGCAAAATCGGGTAAGCCTTCCGCTTCGAAGGAGATCGGCAACAGGATCATGGAACAGATACCGCTTGAATGGAGCTTGGCCAGACTGAGGGCGGCGCTGAGGAGTGGGGAGATCTCCGCGGTCTCGGCGGTGGGTGCGTGCCTCGATCGAGTTCGTGTGACCAATGGTGAACTACGCACTTTTGTGAGCGTGGCGGAAGATGAAGCGCTGCGCTCGGCGGAGGCTCTGGACCTGAGGAAGGCGAGCGGGGCTGATTCCGGAGGCGGAAAGCTGTGGGGCATCCCTGTCGCAATCAAGGACTTGATAGACGTTCGCGGAATGCCGACCACCGCCGCAAGCAGAGTGCTGCAAGGGGAAGCTCCGGCAGAGGCCGACGCGGAGTGTGTGCGGCGGTTACGTGCAGCAGGGGCGATCATCGTGGGAAAGACGAATCTGCACGAATTTGCCTACGGCGGGAGCGGAGCGATCAGCGCATACGGCGCGGCCCGGAACCCCCTGGACCCGGCAAGAGTCTGCGGCGGCTCGTCCTCCGGTTCGGCGGCGGCGGTGGCGGCTGGGATGTGTTTTGGCGCGCTGGGAACGGACACGGCGGGATCGGTGAGGCTGCCTGCGGCATGTTGCGGAGTTGTGGGCTTTAAGCCGACCTGGGGAAATATCCCGGTATCCGGCGTGATTCCGTTGGCGTGGTCCTATGACCATGTGGGTCCACTTGCTCGAACTGTGGAAGACGCTGGCCTTCTGTTTGAGGTGCTGGCGGGAGAAGCCCCGCAATGGGCGGAGGTTGAGGGTCTGCGATGCGGGGTGGCCCGGAAATACTTCTGCGAAGACCTCGCGCCGGAGGTGGAAGCGGGATTTGAACGGACTCTGGCGGCGGTGCGTGAGTTGGGATGGGAACTCCGCGAGGTTGAAATTGAAGTCAACTCAGACCGAAGGGCAAGCAACGCGGAAAGCTGGGCCTATCACGAGAAGTGGGTGTCCACGCGGGGCGCGTTGTATGACCCCGGTACGCTGCCGCGGATCGTGAATGGGAAGAAAGTTGGAGTCGAAGAGTATGTGGAGGCGCGGCGGGGACTGGAATTGTTGCGCGAACGAAATCGCAATGGGATTGAGAATGTGGATGTGCTTCTGACGCCAACTTCTCCGATTCTACCTCCGACGCTGGAGGCGTTCGCTGGTCCCGAAGCGCGCGGGCTGGAACTTAAGATGCTGCGAAACACAAGGCCTTTCAATGTGCTGGGATGGCCGACCGTGACAATCCCAAGCGGGCGAATGGTGGGGGTACAGGTTAGCGCCGGCTGGGGGCAGGACTTTCTGGCGCTCACTGCGGCCCGGGAAATTGAACGGGCGTTGCGTACGCAGGCATGAGGAAATCTACTGAAATACGGAGAGACACAACGGCAGTTGTTCCGGTTTCCATAGAATCAACGTGGTTTGGGTGTGGGGTTCAGGCGATAAGTTCCACGCTATGAAAGACCTACACAATTACCGAGAGATGGATCGAAATTTGCAACAGGAAGGGTGAGCTATAAAGGTGCGGGACTTCGGTCCTGCCTGTTCTCCGGTGATGGCAAAGGCTGCACCGCAAGAAACAGATGAGAATTTTTTCGGGAAGCACCTTCTTAAGCTCTGAACTCTGCGACTTGGCCACCGGGCGTCCGGTGGCCTTTTTTTGCTCCAATGCGAGGCTACTGGGAGCTCCCATCGGACACAAGATCGGTGGCAGAGCTGATCGCTGCTGAAATCTGAGGAAGAACGCCGAGTTCGATGTAGATGGGGCGGAGAGCACGCCGTACGGACGGCAAGAAGGCAAAGTAGACTCCGGCGGCAGCGACGCAAATAAGGCCGCTGAAGGCCAGTGCGCGGGGAGCGCCGAAGCGGGCAGCAATCGCCCCTCCGAAGAGCGAGCCGAAAGGAGTCATCCCCATGAACGCCATGGTGTAGTAACTCATGACGCGACCGCGCATCGCAGGGTTGGAGATGGTCTGCAGGATCGTGTTGCTGGAGGCCATGTGCTGCATCATGGCAAAACCGGTGATGAGAAGCATGGCAACCGAGATTGCAAGATTGCGGGAGAATGAGAATACGAAGATTCCGCTTCCGAACAGCAGCGCGGCAAGGCCGATGCGGCGTCCAAGTCCGAGAATGGAGCGGCGGGCAGCCATGGTGACGGCGGCAATGAGGGCACCGACGCCGGTAGAACCCATAAGGAGTCCGAGGGTGTGCGCGCCGCCGTGGAATATCTCCCGGGCAAAGATGGGCATCAGTACTGAGTAGGGCATGCCGACCAGGCTGACAATAGCAAGCAGGAGCAGGATGGCGCGGATGGGGACGGAGCCGGAGACATAGCTGAAGCCCTCGACAAGCTCACGCCAGAGATTCTCCTCATCACGGCGGCGAGGAGCGGTGGCGGCAACGGTCATCAGCAAAAGGCTTACGATGACGGCGCAGTAGCTGATGCCGTCGATCGTAAAGCACCAGGCTTCGCCGAAACCAGCGATGATCAGGCCGCCCGCGGCGGGGCCGAGCAGGCGTGCGGCGTTGACCATGGTGGAATTGAGGGCAATCGCGTTTGAGAGAACTGCGCGGTCTTCGACCATCTCTATCAGGAACGCCTGGCGGGCAGGCGTATCAAACGCATTGATGACCCCCTGCAGAACGCTCAGGAAGGCTACGTGCCAGATTGCAATGTGTCCGCTGAAGGCCAGGGCTGCCAGGGCAAAAGACTGCATCATGGAGAGCACCTGGGTCCAGACCAAGGTGCGATGCCGGCTCCAGCGGTCAACCCAAACTCCCGCGACCGGTCCGAGAAGAAAAGTGGGAACTTGCCCGAGAAATCCGATCAGGCCTAGCATCCAGGCTGAACCGGTAAGGCGGTAGACCAGCCAACTGGTGGCGATGCGCGTCATCCAGGTGCCGATGAGAGAGAGACTCTGTCCGCTGAAGAAGAGGCGATAGTTGCGGTGTTCGAGAGCCCGGAGCAGGAAGCGCCAACGCGGGGCTGGTTGTGTAGAGGAAGACATGATCACCTGGATAGATGATAAAGGGGAAATTTGATTCTCGCCGCTTGCGGGGGCAACGACGTCAGACGCACCGCGAGAGAACGAGGCTGGCTATAGTCGGTCGCTGAGCAATCCGAGCGAACGGGAATCCATCCGACGCACTGCACTCGGGCGAGCGGTAAATGAGGTCATAATGCGTGGCGGCAATGGCGTGCGTAATCTAGACTGAAAGTCGAAGCGCACTCATTCCGCGTGCGGAATGGACTGGCGCGCTTCCATTGGATGTTAAGGGTATAGAGGAAATCGGGGAGCGGCGAAAGGGGAAGGATGCGGGACGGCAAGAGCGCGGAAAGTCGCAGCGCAAGAGAGATGCACCGGATGTTTCCGAATCTGTACGAAAAGTTCACCCGTGAACAGTGGGCGAAGCTGCGAGCAAATATGCCACTGGATATCAGCCACGAAGATCTGGATGAATTGCGGGGATTGAACGACCCGGTTTCCCTTGATGAGGTGGAGACAATCTACCTGCCGCTGGGCCGACTGCTGAATATTCATATCGCTACGGCTCATGGGCTGGAGCGCGTGAAGGATTCATTCTTGGGGCGCCCGAGCGCAAGGCCTGCTTACATCATTGCGGTGACGGGCAGCGTGGCCGTGGGCAAGAGCACATTTTCACGCGTGCTGGCTGAGGTCCTCTCGCGCTGGGCAGATCATCCGACCGTCGAACTGGTGACGACGGATGGGTTCTTGCTCCCAAATAGCGTGCTGCAAGAGCGCGGGATGATGGAGCGAAAGGGATTTCCAGAGAGTTACGACCTGCGCAAGATGCTGGATTTTATGATCGCATTGCGCCAGGGCGCGAAGACATTGAAGGTTCCTGTGTACTCGCACGATAGCTATGACATTGTTCCGAATGAATTTCTGGAGATACGGCGGCCGGAGATTCTGATTCTCGAAGGGCTAAACCTTCTGCAGATGAATCTTCTGGGAGAGTCCAAGACGCCAAAGATCTTCGCCAGCGACCTGATCGACTTTTCAATCTACGTGGATGCCGAGGAAGAGAACATCAGGAAGTGGTATGTGGAACGCTTCATGCTTCTGAAAAACACTGCATTCAGGAATCCACGGTCGTTTTTTCATCGCTTCTCGGAGATGGGCGAGGAAGAAGCGAGGGCATTTGCCACCGACATCTGGGGGCGGATTAACCTGGTGAACCTGGTGTCAAACGTGGCTCCCACGCGGGAGCGGGCGCAAGTCGTGATGCAGAAAGGCCTGGACCACACTGTGCAGGAGGTTTGGCTTCGCCGCGTTTAGGCTCTGGCAGTCAGTCGTTCTTGCGATAGATGTCGTAATTACTGAGGGAAGCCGCCGGCGAGAAACCGTTTGAGAGCAGTTCGAGGAGTTGGGGACGGAAGGCGAGAGGTTCCTCCTGCAGTTGAAGTGTGCGCTTGACCACAACCCATCGGACGTTGCGTTGGCGGACGAGATCGACGAGTTGAGCCGCGCTGTACGGATTCACTGTGTTGTCCATCATGATTACGGGGAACTGCGGGATGCGCCCCGTCGTGAAATAGAAGAGATCCTCGCCGGGAATTTCGAGGATGGCGTCGGCGCGCGGAATATTACGGTTTGAGTAGTTGACGAGTTCCTCAAAGGACGGTATCCAGTCGCCGCGCATGGCAAGTCCGTTGAGAGCGGGGAGATTGGAATGTTCAAGTGTCTCGCCGGAAAGGTCCACGTAGTCCAGACGCTCGTGGCTGAGAGCGTAGTACGCGCCGGTTGTGAGCAGTGTGAATGAGACAATGCAGGTGAATACGATGAGCGGAGGAGCGGAACGCTCGGTATTCCCAGTTTTCCCCTCATCCACCGTCGCACCCTTGACTCTCTCGCGGGGGGCCAGCGCGACGAGCATCGTTGCGATAAGGATGATCAGCATCGGCCAAAGTGCGTAGGTAGATCCCCAAAGCTGCTGCGAAAGAAATGCTCCGTGGATGGTTCCGAGAAGGATCACCGGAACCAACTTGGCGGCGGTCGTAACGTGAGTGCATTGCCACAAAGCCAACAGTAAAGATGCGACGAGCAATACAGGCCAGAGGCGCAGAAGAGCCTCGACACGGTCTGACGCGTTGTCCTGAAGCAAGAGTGCCGCAATGGCAGCGAGAAATGGCAGCGAGAGAAGAGTCGCTCCGGCCCACCTTAGCGCGCCCCGATGCGCCGCATGTCTGACGAGTAAGAGGGCAATTCCAAGTCCAAAAACTAAGGCCGGCCACAATAGTGCAATATCCTCATAAACGCCAAGCATGGTTGTGAGACCGGGCAAACGGCGCGTCGCGGCAAACTGTACCGTCCAGTGGAAATAGTTGGCGAGACCGACTGTGCTCTGGATAACGGCGAGCGCTGACGCCAAGCCGGACCCGGCTCCGGCGAGTAAGACGGCGGCGGCGCGACGATTAAAAATCCCAAACCAGAGAACACAAACCACGGCACTCAGAAAAAATGCCAGTCCGGTGTTCTGTTTGATGAAGGGAGGGACGGCAAGCAGAATGCCGCATCCAAACGTGTAGAGCCGGGGGAACCCAGCGGACTCTAGTCGCAGAAGGAGCCAAACGCAGAAGAGGATGACTAGGGTGCAGTCAGCGTCGTAAAACGGATGAGGGAAAATGCTGCTGGTACCCAGAAAGACAAGCGGCGCTGTGAGCAGGAAACAGGTAGGTCGCAGGGGCAACCTGGAGGCGGCGACCAAGCGGAGCAATATGCGCCAGGTGAGGAGCGAAGCCAACCCAGCGGTGAGAGCAACGTAAAGATAATGATGGACAACAGCGCGACCAAACACCTTGATGATGGCGGCCTGCACCAGGAAAGTGAGGGGCGCGTAAGGAAATGGAAAGTCTCGGTACGGGAGTTGGCCAAGGGAAATGCGGGTTGCATTTTCGAGAATGTAGCTTAGGTCCCAGAGGACGGTGAGACGCGTGTTCTGCAAGAAAACAAATGATGCTGTCGCTACAAATAGGACTAATCCGGCGAGGAGATCGGCGGCTCCGAGAGTGGCTTGGCGAGCGCGGCTAGACATGTGGTGAGTTCATTCTACTGGAAGGACCGCAAGGGATAGACGAGGCTTGAAATGCGTGTTCGGCACTTCATGCCGCCAGTGGTTTGCTGATTACTCACCTGGTTTGATGACGTAACTCCTTTTTCGCCGGGGTGACGGATTTCGATAACTGAATCGTGCGCTGGCCACGGTGGCTGGCAATGGTGCTAAGGTTATTTCGTTGGCGTTTAGGGACAACCGATTACGGCATCTGGAGGGAGAACATGTTCAGTGTTGTGACGATTGCAAGAGAGTACGGTAGCGGCGGAGCCGAGATTGGACGCCGGACAGCGGAGATGCTGGGTTGGGCGCTGGTAGATCGCCAGATCATCGAGCGCGTGGCCGCGTTGGGCAAGATCGACCGAGCCTGGGCCGAAGAGGCAGACGAACAGTCCTGTGGATGGTGGGAACGGGTGCTGAGCGGTTTTCGTCATGGAAGTCCAGAGGCCTACGTAGGAGGTGTTGCCGACACCGGAGTGGACCGCGACTCGCTGCAACAGTTTACTGCCAGGGTAATTGAGGAGGCCGGGAAAGCGGGCAATTGCGTCATTGTCGGCAGGAGTTCGCAATGCGTGTTGCGGAATGAACCAAGCGCGCTGCATGTACTGGTCTACGCTCCTCTGGAAGAAAAGCTGGAGCGGATGAAGCATCGCCATCCGGACGAGCGCGACTTGCAGGCAGTGTTGAGACGCATGGACGCCGAGCGAATCAAGTATGCCCAGACCTATTTTGCCTGCAACTCGAGGGATCTGAGTCTGTACCACCTCTTTTTGAACAGCACGATGGGCCTTGACGCCTGCGCCGAATTGATTGTGAGTGCGATCCAACTGTCCAAGACGAATCAACGGCCAGAGAAGCAGGAAACACCGGTCTGATTAGACTGACTCACAGGTTATCGCTTGTCGCCAGAGTCATCCTTCTTAGATCGCGAACGCTCCTGGCCAAGTCCCTCGACGAGGAGCACGGCTTCGGCGACTTCCCGGATGGCGCGCCGCAGGCGTCGGCTTTCGTCGCGCAAGCGCTGATAGGCCTCTTCTTCGCTCAATCCGAATCGCTGCTGTAATACCCCTTTTGCCCTCTCGACCATTTTGCGTTCTTCCAATTGCTGGCGGACCAGAATTGCTTCCCTTTTCAGCTTTACATTGTGCTCGGCCAGAGTGGAGTACGCGATGGCCACGCCCATCTGCTCACCCAGAAAGCACAGCACGGAAATTTCGTCCGGAGTGTGCTCGTGAGGTTCGCGGTGATGAACGTTGAGCACCCCGATGACCTCTCCGCCGCGCACCAGGGGGACTGAGATGAGGGCTTCGTAGGTGTCTTCCACCAGCGTAGTGAACAGCTTGAAGCGAGGGTCCGCGAAGGCGCGGTTTGAGAGAGCTACCGCCGATTTGTGCTGGGCCACCCACCCGGCAATGCCTTCGCCAAGATTGAGACGGACCGCGCCAATTTCGGCGTCGTGGGGCAGTTGAGATGCCCGTAGCACGATGTCTCCGCTCTCATGTTCTGGAAGATAGACCAAGCAGGCGTCACAATCCGTAACCTCTACCGTGATGGCGACGAGTTCCTGCAGCATATCGTCGATGGCGAGGCCGGAGCTGACAATTCGGCTTGTACGGTGGAGGATGGCCACTTGCCATGCGCCCGCACCATTCCCTGATTTGCGCATACTCGATTCACAACTCTCCCCCGGCCCCACGCGGGATTGCAGCAAGTATAGGGAGATTAAACGGGGGTACCATCGAAACGCCAATTGAAAGTTCTTATGCCGTCCATAATGAAATCGTGCGCGGAACTGACGGAATTTGATCGTCTCCCGTGCTTATCGCGGCAATAAAGAAAATGAATTGGACGCCAGGGTTAATCCTGTCGTACTGTGGTCTCCTACACGGGAACAAGCCATGGCGACCGAGTCCGTCGCCGGGCTGAGTTTTCCACCCAAGACCGACGCGGCGAGGCAGCTCGCGTTTCTACCATTTGCTCCCTGATCGAGCTTAGAGCCAAGAATCTGCTCCGTTGCAGGTTCGTACCCCCCTCAACAAATTGTGCTTGGCAGTATTGAAGCGAATAGCTGCGCGAATCCACTCGCTGTTGGGCGGCGCGGCAATCCCACATCCCCAGAAGGGTGCGGGCCAACTGTATCCACAGCTATCACGAAACGGACGAACTCTTAGAGAAGGAGCACAGAAATGGCGAGAAGAAGCATCGCAATTTACGGAAAAGGCGGAATTGGGAAGTCCACTACGACTCAGAACACCGTGGCGGCACTGGCCGAAATGGGCAAGAAGATCATGGTGGTCGGATGCGACCCCAAGGCGGATTCAACTCGCCTGTTACTCGGCGGCCTGGCGCAGAAGACGGTTCTGGACACACTGCGCGATGAAGGTGGCGACGAAGTCGATCTGAACGAAATTCTCCGCCCTGGATATCGCGGTGTGCAATGCACGGAGTCGGGTGGACCGGAGCCGGGCGTGGGATGCGCGGGACGCGGCATCATCACCTCGATCAACCTGCTGGAACAGCTCGGCGCCTATGAAAATGAGCTTGACTACGTTTTCTATGACGTACTCGGCGACGTGGTGTGCGGCGGTTTCGCCATGCCGATCCGCGAAGGCAAGGCGCAGGAAATTTACATCGTATGCTCGGGCGAAATGATGGCGATGTATGCAGCCAACAACATCTCCAAAGGCGTGGTGAAGTTCGCCAACGCCGGCGGCGTTCGCCTCGGCGGCATCATCTGCAACAGCCGCAAGGTGGACAACGAAAAAGAGATGATCGAAGAGTTTGCCCGCCAACTGGGCACGCAAATGATCCACTTTGTTCCACGCAACAACGACGTACAGCGCGCCGAGATCAACCGCAAGACTGTCATTGAATGGAATCCTGCGTGTGAGCAGGCCGACGAGTACCGCGCACTGGCCCAGGCGATCGACCAGAACAAGAATTTTGTGATTCCCACGCCGCTGCCGATGGACGATCTGGAAAAGCTGCTTATCGATTTCGGCCTTGTGGACGGCGTGCCGCCGGGTACGGAAGTCGTCGCTTAGTCCCGTCGCCGACGAAACGAAACATGCCCGATGTGGGCCAGCCAAAGCACTGGAGTGAGTTATGTCAATAGATCCCCGCGTTGTTAAAGAGGAACTGATTCAAATCTATCCGAAGAAGCTTCGCCAGAAGCGCTCCGAACAGATTGCCATCAACCAGGTTGGTGAAGACGGCAGCGTGCCGGAGATCAAGGCAAACGTGCGCAGCAGCCCTGGCATTATTACCCAGCGCGGCTGCACCTATGCCGGCTGCAAGGGCGTTGTGATCGGCCCGAGCCGCGACATTCTCAGCATTGTGCATGGCCCCATCGGGTGCAGTTTCTATGCATGGCTGACGCGCCGCAACCAGACGCGTCCGGCTACGCTGGACGATCAGAACTTTATCAACTACTGCCTGTCCACGGACATGCAGGAAGAAAACATCGTGTTCGGCGGCGAGAAGAAGCTCAGGGAGGCGGTGAAGGAGGCATTCGCGCTCTTTCACCCGAAGGCGATAGCCATTTTCTCCACCTGCCCGGTGGGACTGATTGGCGATGACGTTCATGCGGTAGCACGGGAAATGAAGGCCGAGTTGGGCATTAACGTCTTCGGTTTCAGTTGCGAAGGTTACCGCGGAGTCAGTCAGTCGGCTGGGCATCACATTGCCAACAACGGACTCTTCAAACATATCATCGGCAACAATGAGACGCCGCACGATGACAAGTTCAAGGTCAACCTGCTGGGTGAATACAACATCGGCGGTGACGGCTTTGTGCTGGAAGACATTCTGTCGCGCTGCGGCATCAAGCAGATTTCGACATTCAGCGGCAATTCGACCTATGACACGATGGCGAATTCCCACACGGCCGACCTGAACCTCGTCATGTGCCACCGCTCGATCAACTACGCGGCGGAGATGATGGAAAAGCGCTTTGGAATTCCCTGGATGAAGGTAAACTTCATCGGCGCCGGAGCTTCGGCCAAGTCGTTGCGCAGGATCGCCGAGTACTTCGAGGACGATGCCTTGAAAGCGCGCGTGGAAGAAGTGATTGCCGAGGAGATGGGGGCGGTTGAAGCGACGCGAGCGATCGTGAAGGCCCGCTGCCAGGGCAAGACGGCAATGCTGTTCGTGGGTGGGTCCCGCGCGCACCACTATCAGCAGCTGTTTACCGAGATCGGCATCAAGACGATTGTGGCTGGCTACGAATTCGGTCACCGCGACGACTACGAAGGCCGCAAAGTTCTGCCTGGCCTCAAAGTGGATGCCGACAGCAAGAACATCGAAGAATTAGATGTGGTTCCTGATCCGGAACGCTATCGCGCACGGAGAACTCCCGAGCAGATGGCAAAGCTGGAAGCGATGACCGAGATGGAGTTCAAGGACTACATCGGCATGATGCCGGAAATGGACAACGATACTCTGGTTGTCGATGACTTGAGCCATCACGAGACTGAGCGACTGCTGGAGATCTACCGGCCCGACATCTTCTGCGCCGGCATCAAGGAAAAGTTTGCGGTCCAGAAGATGGGGATTCCCTGCAAGCAACTGCATAGTTATGACTACGGCGGGCCCTATGCGGGCTTCCGTGGAGCGATCAACTTCTTCAAGGATATTGATCGCATGGTGAACATGAAGATCTGGTCGTTTGTGACTCCGCCGTGGCAGCCCAAGAAGGAACAGGCCGCGGAAGTAGCCGCCGACTAGTCACCTCACTCGAACGATACGGTCAGCTTACAGACACTGCTCGTTGAGCAGGAAGGGGAATGCTTTATGCTTTTACGCCACACAACGGATGAGGTTCTGGAACGTAACGCGTTGACGGTGAATCCAGCCAAAACTTGCCAGCCGATTGGAGCGATGTATGCCGCTCTCGGCATCCACAACTGCCTGCCGCACAGCCACGGATCGCAGGGCTGCTGCTCCTACCATCGCAGCACGCTGACTCGGCACTACAAGGAGCCGGTGATGGCGGCAACCAGCTCATTCACGGAAGGCGCCTCCGTATTCGGCGGGCAAGCCAACCTGCTGCAGGCCATCACTACGATTTTTGGGGTTTATACCCCGGACGTAATTGCCGTGCATACCACCTGTTTGTCGGAGACGATTGGCGACGACCTGGTCCAGATCATCAACAAAGCGGTTGCCGAAGGCAAAGTGCCGGAAGGCAAGCATGTAATTCACTGCAACACGCCCAGCTACCAGGGTTCGCACGTAACTGGCTTCTCCAACATGACGAAGGCGATGGTCACGTATTTCGCCGATCCGGCCGCGGAGAAAACCAACCAGGTAACACTGTTTCCGGGCTGGGTAGAGCCTTCCGACATGCGCGAGCTCAAGTCGCTGGCGAAGGAGCTCGGCATTGACGTGGTGATGTATCCAGACACCTCCGACGTGCTGGATGCGCCGCAGACTGGCAAGCATGAGTTCTACCCGAAGGGCGGAACGACGGTCGAGCAGATTAAAGCCTCAGGCGGCAGCATTGCGTCAATCGGACTGGGACCGTCAGGCTCGGCGGCAGCGGTGGAAGAGTTGAGAAAGAAATGCGGCGTGGCTGGCGAGGTGATGGAACTGCCGATTGGGCTGCAGGCGACCGACAAGTTCATCGACAGGCTGCGCACAATTGCAGGAGTCAGTGTGCCGGACTCGATTACCGATGAGCGCGGGCGATTGCTGGACATGATCTCCGACATGCATCAGTACGTGCACGGCAAGCGAGTTGCGCTGTTCGGCGACCCGGACCAGCTCGTATCGCTGACGGAGTTCCTCAACTTGCTGGACATGAAGCCGGTGTACATCGTTACCGGCACGCCGACCCCCCAGTTTGAGAATCGCATCCGGGCAGCATTGGGCGGGAACGTTCCGGAGGCGAAAATCCGCGCCGGGGCTCAGGCTGATATGTACCTGATACATCAATGGCTGAAGCAGGAGACGGTGGATGTGCTGATTGGCAACACCTACGGCAAGTACATCGCGCGCGACGAAAACATTCCCTTCGTGCGTCACGGCTTCCCGATTCTCGACCGGGTTGGACATTCTTATTTTCCGACCGTTGGCTACAAGGGCGGGATGCGGTTGCTGGAAAAGATTCTCGGCGTGCTGATGGATCGCCAGGATCGTGACGCACCCGAGGAGAGCTTTGAACTCGTGATGTAGATTCCGGGCACGGCAGCAAACTTGATTCGGTCCAGAATTCTGGGTAGCCCGTTCAACCGAGGAAAAGGTACATGGCGGATATTTTAAGGGAGCGCGAGCGGCAGGTGTACCGGAAGGGGCAGCAGCAAGCCTTCCAGCTCGACTGCGAGAAACAAAGCGTGGCTGGTTCCGTGAGCCAGCGCGCTTGCGTCTTCTGCGGCTCGCGCGTAGTGCTTTATCCCATCGCCGATGCCTTGCACATTGTGCATGGACCGATAGGCTGTGCTTCCTACACCTGGGACATCCGCGGCGCGCTCTCCTCTGGGCCGGAGCTGCACCGGCTCAGTTTCTCCACGGATCTGCAGGAAATGAATGTCATTCAAGGGGGGGAGAAAAAACTCTACGCTGCCCTCTGCGAACTGATTGATGCACACAGTCCGAAGGCCGCGTTTGTTTACGCCACCTGTATCGTCGGCGTGATTGGCGACGATGTGGAAGCGGTCTGTAAGCGCGTCAGCTTGGAGAAGGGAATCCCGGTGCTTGCGGTGCATTCGGAGGGATTCAAGGGCACTAAGAAGGATGGGTACCGAGCCGCCTGTGATGCGTTGCTGCAGATTGTAGGAACTGGTCCGGTCGACGACATCAGTCCGCTCAGCATCAACATCCTCGGCGATTTCAACCTCGCGGGAGAGACCTGGACAATCCGTGACTATTACGCGCGGATGGGCGTGCAGGTAGTTTCGTGCATCACCGGCGACGGAAGAATCGATGACATACGGCGCGCCCACGGTGCGGCGCTCAACGTAGTGCAGTGCTCGGGATCCATGACTTACCTGGCCAAGAGCATGAGGGAGAAGTATGGTATCCCATTCATACGCGTCTCCTACTTTGGCGTGGAAGATATGTCGAAATCGCTCTACGACGTTGCTAAGCACTTTAAGGACAAGGAAATGCTTGCCCGCACGCAAGGGATGGTCCGCGAAGAGCTGCAGCGCATCATGCCATTGATCGCCGACTACCGGCGCGTCCTCGAAGGCAAGCGCGCTGCTATTTATGTGGGCGGCGCCTTCAAGGCGTTTTCCCTGGTGAGCGCGTTGCGCCTGCTCGGGATGAAGACGGTGATGGTGGGTTCGCAAACCGGCAACAGGGACGATTACGAACAGCTCCGTGAACTCTGCGATGAGGGAACAATCATCGCTGACGACTCGAACCCACTGGAGCTTTCCAGCTTCCTTGAGGAAAAGGACGTGGACGTCTTCATCGGCGGCGTCAAGGAACGTCCCATCGCCTACAAGCTTGGCATCGGATTTTGCGATCACAACCACGAGCGGAAGGAAGCGCTCGCCGGATTCGAGGGCATGGTGAACTTTGCCCGAGAGGTCCACAGCAGCGTGATGAGCCCAGTCTGGCAACTGACGCCTCGCAAGCGAGGAAATTCGTTGGAGGTGGTGAAATGAGCTCGCAGCCGCGAGTGCCGAAGAGCGCCCCTCGACCCAACTGGGTTTCGACACGCAATCCATGCAAGGCCTGTGCTCCACTTGGAGCAACTCTGGTCATGCGCGGAATTGCCGGCGCAGTTCCATTTCTCCACGGTTCGCAGGGTTGTGCGACTTATATGCGGCGTTACATTATCAGCCATTTCCGGGAACCGATGGACATCGCAACTTCGGGTTTCAGCGAGGCCACTACAATTTTCGGGGGCGAATCAAATCTGCGCCAAGGATTGGGGAATGTGACCTCCCAATACCATCCAACCTTAATCGGAATCGCTACTACTTGCCTCACGGAAACGATTGGCGAGGATGTACAGGGGATGCTACGCGAGTACCGCGGGACAACCGCAGGTGCAGAGGGGCCAACCCTGGTTCACGTTTCTACCCCCAGCTACAGCGGAACGCACATTGACGGCTTCCATGACGCAGTTCGCGCGGTGGTGGAACAGCTTGCAGGGGCAGACACCAGTCCGAGCGCATATGTCAACGGTTTCCTGAACCTCTTTCCTGGAATGGTGTCATCGGAAGATTTGAGATTCCTGAAGGAAGTCGCGGCTGCTTTCTCAGTGCCGATCACGCTTTTTCCGGATTATTCGGAGACCTTGGACGGACCTTCGATGGAGAAGTACCAGAAGATCCCGGAAGGCGGAACAACGATTGCAGCTTTGCGCTCGACACCATCGGCCAAGGCAAGCATCGAGTTCGGTCGCACTCTACGAACAAAGAAAACGGCGGCATCCTTTCTCCAGGAGCGCTTCGAGGTTCCCGCGAAGAGGATTGGAATGCCCATCGGCGTTTACGAGAGCGACGTCTTCTTCGCCACTATGGAGAAGCTGAGCGGAAACAAGACGCCGGACAAATATCGCATGGAGCGCGGGCGACTGGTAGACGCCTATGTGGACGGACACAAGTATCTGTTTGGCAAGAGGGCGATTGTCTTTGGCGACGAGGACATGGTCGTGGGACTCACCTCGTTCCTGGCAGAAATCGGCGTTGTACCGGTGCTGTGCGCCTCTGGCGGCAAGAGCGGCGCGATGGCGCGAAGTATCGCCGAGGTGACGACCCATGTGCGCGGCACGGTTGCGGTGCGTGATGGAGTTGATTTCATGACTATCGCGGAAGAAACGGCGTTGAAGGAACTCAAGCCGGACTTTGTGATCGGAAGCAGCAAAGGAGCGAAACTAGCGCGCGAACTCGGCGTGCCGTTGATCCGGGTTGGATTCCCAATCCATGATCGTATTGGTGGCCAGCGCATTCTGCACCTCGGCTATCGAGGCGCACAGCAACTCTTTGATCTCGTCGTCAACACACTGCTGGAAGTCAAGCAGGACTCAAGCTCAATTGGTTACAGCTACCTGTAGAGGTGAACAATGGCACTGGATTTGACGCAACACCCATGTTTCAACTCGGACGCTCGTCACACCACGGGACGTATTCACCTGCCGGTGGCGCCCCAGTGCAACATCCAGTGCAACTACTGTGATCGCAAGTTCGACTGCATGAATGAGAGCCGCCCTGGAGTGACCAGCGCGGTGCTACAACCCAGGCAGGCGCTGGCTTATCTGGACAAGGTGCTGCTGCGCGTCCCGCAACTGAAGGTTGTTGGCATCGCCGGGCCCGGCGATCCTTTCGCCAGTCCCGATGAGACCCTTGAAACCCTGCGCCTGGTGCGCGAAAGGTATCCTGAGATGCTGCTTTGCGTTGCCAGCAATGGATTGAACACCGCCCCTTATGCTGAGGATCTCGCGCGCTTGCAGGTTAGCCACGTCACCATCACGGTGAACACCATTGATCCCGTAATTGGAGCAAAGATCTACTCCTGGGTTCGCGACCACAAGAAGATTTATCGCGGCGAAGAGGGTGCGCGGGTTCTGCTCGAGCGCCAGATTGCATCGATCAAGGCGCTAAAAGCTGCCGGAGTCACGCTGAAGATCAATACCATCGTCGTGCCGGGAATCAATGACGAGCACGTGGAACTGGTGGCCGAAGAGATGCGCGACCTTGGCGCGGATGTCATGAATTGCATTCCGCTCTTCCCGGTTGCAGGGACGCCCTTCGCGGAGATGGATGAACTGCCTCTCTCCGAGGTGAAACAGATTCGCGCCAGGGTTTCTGAGATCATTCCCCAGATGGAGCACTGCACGCGATGCCGTGCGGATGCCGTCGGCTTTTTGGGCGCGGATCAGTCTCAAGAGCTTGTGAGCCTGATGCGTGACTCCGCCAATGGATTGCTCGATGACCGCTCTGGGCGGCCTTACGTGGCCGTGGCCAGCATGGAGGGAATCCTCATCAATCAACATCTGGGCGAGGCCGAAAAGCTCTGGATTTTTGAATACGACGAGATCGAACCGAAGCTGATTGGAATGCGAGATGCTCCCGAGCCAGGGGACGGAAATCTGCGCTGGCGTGAACTTGCCAAGTCAGTCGAGGATTGCCACTCCATCCTGGTTAGCGGCGTGGGACGCAAGCCCCGCTGGGTGATGGAGCAGAGCGGCCTTCGAGTCATTGAAGCCACAGGACTCATCGCTCAGGCGATGGACAGCCTGCATCGCAGCGGAGACGTCCCTGTCTCGATGAAGAAACAGTTCAAGTCTTGCGGAACTTCCGGCTGCCAGGGGACCGGCACCGGTTGCGCATAACAACCCAAGGAGAAGATCATGCAGAAACCGACTCACCACATTCTTGTCTGTGCCAGCTTTCGCGTAAAGGGCGAAAGCAAGGGTATGTGCTTTAAGAAGGATTCCGCGGCCCTGCTGCCCTACATTGAAACCGAACTGGATGACCGGGGAATGCAGGATGTGATGGTCTCAAGCACAGGCTGCATGAACCGTTGCGAGAGCGGCCCGCTGATGGTTGTTTATCCTGAAGGCTCTTGGTACGGCGACGTGAACGAAGAAAAAATTGACGAGATTTTGGACGCGCTGCAACAAGGCAAGGAAGCAACATCGTTGTTGTTGTCCTAAGGGGCAGGCGAGTTTATAGCCAAGGAACGAGCATGAGCGACGCGAAAGTGCGAATCATCGACTGCACGCTTCGCGACGGCGAACAAGCGCCGGGCGTGGCGTTCCGGCGTGGCGAAAAGCTAGCCATAGCCCAGGCGTTAAGCGATGCCGGGGTGCCTGAGTTGGAGTGCGGCATTGCCGCGATGGGAGAAGCTGAATGTAATGACGTTCGCGCCATGGTTGGGCTCGGACTGGGGGCGCGGCTGACAGGATGGAGTCGAGCACGCGAGGAGGACGTGGATGCCACGGCAACTTGCGGAATTGACTCCATCCACATTGCTCTACCAGTCTCGACTATTCAACTGGGCGCAATCGGGAAGGACCAGGGCTGGGCGATGCGGCGGCTGCTGGAGATTGTGGCATACGCCCGGGAACGCTTTACCTGGGTTTCAGTAGGAGCGCAGGATGGAACGCGGACCTCGTCTGACTTTCTGCGCGAGTTTGTCAGCGCGGCGGCGAGCTCGGGAGTCCACCGAATTCGAATTGCCGACACCGTGGGCATCTGGAGTCCATTGCAGACGGCGAATGCGATCCATGAGCTACGGGAGTTTGCCGGAGCTGCGGTGATCGAGTTTCACGCCCACAACGACCTAGGCATGGCAACAGCGAATGCTATTACTGCCATCCAAGCCGGCGCTGGCTGCATAAGCACCACTGTCACTGGCTTGGGCGAGCGCGCTGGCAACGCCGCCTTGGAACAAGTGGCAATGGCCATGCGGCACTCACTCCGATTGGAGTCCGGAATCGATTGCAGTGCACTGCCCGGCCTCTGCGAATTGGTCGCGCGGGCTTCAGCGCGCGTCATTCCGGCAAGCCAGCCAATTACCGGGGAAGCAATCTTTCGGCACGAGTCTGGAATTCACTGCCATTCATTGCTGAGCGACAGGAAGAGCTTTGAGCCTTTCTCGGCTGAGGAACTCGGAAGAATTGCTCCGGACTTTGTGATCGGGCGCCATTCAGGCTCTGAGAGCGTTCTGCGGATTTTGGCGGGACTTGGAGTCTATACGACGAGGAGCATCGCGGATCGAATGCTTCCGGCAATTCGGGAGCGGTCCGTTCTCACAAAGTCAGCTCTGAGTCGGGAAGAGTTGTTGCAGATTTTTTCGGCTTTCGACCGGCGTGCCAGTTAATGTTGGGGGTGCGATCAGCTGGAACCAGCACCTTCGGCTGACAGCATCTGGAGTATTTTCTTGTTAAAAGACGGCTTATACGAAGAAAACTAGAGGGAAAAAAGGAGCGGAGAAAAATGTTCAACCTGGTTGCAATCAATCTGCCCGATGCACACAAGAAATATTCGAACAAGTGCCATAAAGAGCGGTGCCCCAACGAGGGACGATACCAGTTGTTCAGCGATATCGATGAGACAGGTTTGCCGGACTGGGAGGGGCAGGCAATCTGTTCAAAGCACCTCGTTGAAGAAGCACGGCATCGCCCGGAGATTGTCATGTCTCTGATCGATATGCTGATCGACACCATGGAACAGCACGACCTGTTCTCCGTCGCGCACGCGCCCGGGGGGCCGTCAAGCCGGCAGGTCATCCACATGCACCGCCCCTAAACAACTGTCGCGCGCGGGCCCTCAAAGCGGGATGACCAACGAGGGCCTGCGCACGGCCACCTTACTGTGCTTCTCGAACTCTCTTCCTGGCCATCTCAAACAACGGAATCTTAGCCATTCCATTCGACAAAGAGTCCGGCTCAGTCTCGGTCTAGTCTGCCCCAGAGTCGCCTCGGTCGTGATCACACCCGCGCACTTCCTCAGCTTTCACCAGCTCTCACATGTAAGAAGTGCGCGATCCGTCATCTTCTTCGAGACTATTTTGCCAGGAAATCCACAGTTATTTGGAACTGGAGGGTTTTGCTGGCGGAGCAGGATCTCCGCCTCGGCGCCGACGTTGAGCGCGGTCCGTCCAGATTGCCCAGGAAGTAATGCATCTATCGCGGGAAATTTTCTCTCTTGGGCCGCTCATCGCTGACCACAAGAGGTGCCCCGTTCACAGCCTCTCGCCAGCAGGAGCCGTTAAATCCGCCTGACCGGAAGCTCAGCCTCGGATTCATCGACTGGAACCACTGACGGCTCATACACTTCCATACCGATCTCCGACTCCCTTCATCTACCGGGTTTAAACGTGTGTGTGAGGCAAAGCTCCTCCGTCCAGTGGACTCCTTCCGGGCGTCTCCCAAAATGAACAGCTTGTCATTTTGGTTGGACTCTGACGTGCATTAGCCTTCCCGAATAACCGCGCCCAGACAAGGGCCGGCGATCAGATAGCTTACGTCGTCGGGCCCAGCCTTTTAGACAAGGAGTGGGCCTTGCCACAATTTGCCTGGTGCGGTGGGGACGAGACGAAAACGACTGGTGGAACGCACTTATAGAACGGGTGGGGTGTACGTGTATCGGACTATCGAGTTCTGCCTCGCCCTGATTCTGGTCGCGTTCCTTCCTGTTCTGGTGGGCGCGCAAATATCCCCTGGAGCTTTATCGCATGCGCATCGCGAACTGGAAGGGCCGACCAACTGCACTCGATGTCACGCAGTCAAGTCAAGCACTCCGGATTTTCGCTGCCTCGATTGCCATAAAGAGATTGCCGTGAGACTACAACAACGGAGAGGACTGCACTCCACATTTGTTCCTTCTGGGGCAGCCAGTAATTCGTGTATCAAGTGCCACTCCGATCACAACGGCGAAAACTTTTCAATGGTGCGGTGGGATCCCAAAGCTCTGGATCATTCAAAAGCGGGATACAAACTTGACGGGAAGCACGCCACACTGGCGTGCAATCGGTGTCACAACAGGGAAAAGATTGCACCCTCGGAACGGGCAAGCATTCTGACGAAGGATCTAAACCGGTCTTACCTCGGACTTTCTCAGAACTGCGTCAGTTGCCACGAAGACAAGCACCGCGGAACCCTGGGGCCCCGCTGCGAACAGTGCCACAACGCAGCCGACTGGAAAGTCGGGAAGGTCTTCGACCACTCGAAAACGAAGTACCCGCTGACGGGTGCGCACGTCAACGTCAACTGCCAGAAGTGCCACGCTCAAGGCGCTGATGGAGTGATCCACTACGTTGGCCTGAAGTTCGGCCGCTGCGCGGACTGCCACGCTGATGTGCATCATGGAGCTTTCAAGCAGTCCTGCGAGGAATGCCATACCACGGCTACATGGAAGAAGACTGCCGCACTTGCGACGAAGTTCGATCATTCGACGACAAAGTATCCGCTGGAGGGGAAACACCAGGAGGTCGGCTGCGAAACTTGCCATCACGGAAGCGACTTCAAGAAACAGATTGCCTTCAAACTCTGTGCAGACTGTCATAAGCCTGATCCCCACAGCGGACAATTCGCAAAGAGAGCCGACAAGGGCGCCTGCGAATCTTGCCATACCCTGAACGGCTTCAAGCCTGCGAAGTATGGAGTCAGCGAACACAGCAAGTCTGCGTTCCCCCTGAGAGAGAAACACGCGGACGTCGCCTGTGCGAAGTGCCATACGCCGGCGGGGAAGGCGACCCTCTACAAAGTTAAGTTCGCGCTTTGTCTGGATTGCCACAAGGATGTGCATCGCGGTCAGTTCGCAAACGCACCGTACCTGAATCGCTGTGAGCAGTGCCACAACGAAACAAACTTCCATAAGTCTTCCATGACAATTGCCAAACACCAGAAGATTGAATTCAAGCTGACCGGCGGACATCTGGCCGTTGCCTGCATTGACTGCCACAAACCGGCGGAAGAAAACGGTCCCGCGCGCTACCACTTCAGTGAACTTTCTTGCACAACATGTCATACCGATCCTCACCGCGGCCAATTCGGAAAGCGCATCGCGGAAAGCGAGGCCAAGGGACAGGGGTCTGGATGCACGGTGTGCCACTCCACGAAGACGTGGAAAGACCTTGCGGCATTTGATCATTCACGTACCAAGTTTGAGCTTTTGGGAGCCCACAAGGCTGTAACCTGCGATGGCTGCCACCGCCCGCCAAACATGGAACGGACCCTTAAGAATGTGGACTACACCCAGGCACCGACAAAGTGCGAGGACTGCCATGAAAACATCCATGGCCCGCAATTCGTCAAGAAAGAAAGCCGAGCCACCCTATGCGCGGATTGTCACAATGTAACAAAGTGGCGTCCCTCGACGTTCGACCATGAAAAAACTGTGTTTTCCCTGAAGGGCGCACATGAGAATGTGCGCTGTAAGGCCTGCCACGCGAACTTCCAGGACGTGAACGGAAAGTCAGTCCTGTTCTATAAGCCGACGCCGACTGCCTGCGCTGGATGCCACGGCAATACGTTGAAGAGCGTGGCCGCGCAAACTGCACACCCGCAAGAAGGTTTCCATGGTAATTGAATTGCACAGAGCGCACCCGGACGCACCAGCGTGCATGGTATGGGTGCAGGAGTACCGCAGCCATGTGTAAGTCTATTCTGGCGATCATTCTTATCGGCACCGAGTTGATGGGGTTGCCGCTCTTTGCCGCCGACCAACAGCAGGCGAATCCCCGGGCAGACGTGCGCAGCCCTCACGGTACGCTGGCCCGTCCCTGCGAAGATTGCCACACCCACACTTCATGGAAACCGATCCGCAATCTTCCGGAGTTCAACCACAACGACACCAAGTATCCGCTACGTGGCATGCATAAGGATATTGGCTGCAGACAGTGCCACACGAACATGGTGTTTACAAAGGTAGGGATGCGTTGCGCCGACTGCCACGCCGACCTTCACCGTGGCCAGTTCGGCGCCAACTGCGAACAATGTCACACAGTAAAGGGATGGCGCGTTTCGATCGATGCGGTAAAGGAGCACTTCAACCGTTTCCCCCTCACCGGAATGCACGCCCTGGTGGAGTGCGACGCGTGCCACAAGAACGCCGCCAGCGGACAGTTCCAGGGACTGACTACCGTGTGTTACTCATGCCACCAGGCGGACTACAAGACTCCTGTGATTGACCACGTCGCGCTTAACTTTGGTACTACCTGCACAGACTGCCACTCCATGGACTCATGGCTGGGAGCGAAGTTTGATCACCTCAAGTACACCGGCTACGCGCTGCTTGGCGTTCATGCCACTCTTGACTGCACTGCCTGCCATGTCGGCAATAACTTCAAAGGAACCCCCGCGACTTGTTATGGATGCCACCAGAAGGACTTTACTGGCACAACCAATCCCAACCACGTTCAGGCTGGCTTCCCTCATGATTGCGGAGTCTGCCATTCCAGTCTTGCGTGGAGTCCCGCGACCTTTAACCACTCGACGTTCACCAATTTCCCGCTGACCGGCGCGCACGCTACTCTTCAATGCGCACAGTGCCATGTGAACAACAATTACAACCTTACGTCGACGGCTTGCTCCAGTTGCCACCTTACGGATTACAACAGCACGAACAATCCAAACCACAAAGCCGCGGGTATCCCAACCACATGCGAAATGTGTCATACCACCGTCGCATGGACGCCGGCGACATTTGATCACAGTAAAACCCCGTTCCCACTCACCGGCGCGCACATAAACGTTCCCTGTGCTCAGTGCCACATCAACGGGAATTACGGAGCGATTTCCACCGACTGCTCATCGTGCCACTTGACGGATTACAACAACACCACAAACCCGAATCATAAGACCGTTGGCTTCCCGTTGACCTGCAACGCCTGCCACAACACGTCGGCATGGATACCGGCCACCTTTGATCACAGCCAGACATCTTTCCCGCTGACCGGAGCTCATGTTTCCGTCCCATGCGCCACGTGCCACGTGAATGGAAATTACACGACTCTGCCGACTCTCTGTTATGGCTGCCATCAGAAAGACTTCACCAGCACCACTAATCCAAACCACGTTACTTCGGGATTCCCGCAAACCTGCCAGACTTGCCATACCACAACGGCATGGAGCCCGGCCACCTTTGACCACGCAACATTCACCGGTTTTGCGCTTACGGGAGCTCACGCAACATTGCAGTGCACTCAGTGCCACATCAATAACAACTACACGCTCACGTCCACAGCGTGCGCCACATGCCATATAGCTGACTTTAACGGGACGACGAATCCGAACCACGTGGCGTCAGGATTCCCAACCGACTGCTCGATCTGCCACTCGACCACGGCGTGGTCTCCGGCTACCTTCGACCACAGCAAGACAGCTTTCCCGTTGACCGGAGCTCACCTTACGGTTGCATGCGCCAGTTGCCATGTCGGCGGCAATTACACCACGCTTCCGACAGACTGCTACTCCTGCCATACGGCTGACTACAATGGCACAACCAACCCGAACCATAAGACGGTGGGGTTCCCAACGACCTGCGCCGTGTGCCACTCAACAACTGCATGGAATCCGGCGACGTTCAACCACAATACGACTTCGTTCCCGTTGACCGGGGCGCACGTCACCGTCGCCTGCACCAGCTGCCACATCAACGGAAACTACACAACTACTCCTACCGACTGTTACTCCTGCCATACGGCGGATTACACGGGGACTACTAACCCGAACCACGTAGCTTCGAACTTCCCGACGACGTGCGCCACTTGCCATACGACAACGTCGTGGCTCGGGGCGACGTTCAATCACACCTGGTTCCCAATCTATTCGGGAACCCACGCGGGCAAGTGGACGACATGCGCCGATTGCCACATCAATCCTGCCGACTATTCCGCATTCTCCTGCATCACTTGTCATGAGCACGCGGAGGCATCGACAGATCCTCACCATAGCGGCGTAAAGAACTACACATATACGGCAACCAGTTGCTACTCCTGCCACCGCAACGGAACCGGAGGCTAACGCGAATGAGACGAAGGACCGCTGTCGGCCTGCTCCTGTTAACGGCACTCGCACGAGGCTACGTTCAGGCCCAGGAAGTTCAACTGCAGACCACATTCCATGTTCGCTACGTGACCGACGAAAGTGTCTACATCGATGGCGGTAGAAGTTCGGGTCTCTCCGAAGGGATGCTGCTTACCGTGAAGCCCGTAACTCCTGCGAAGCCGCAGCCAGGAGTGGCTGAAGGTGCGGGTGATGCAGCAACACAAATCCGCATTTTCTCCGTTGCTGAAACCTCGGCCGCCTGCGAGGTTGTATCCAAAAGCCATCCCCTTGCGGTGGGAGACATAGCAACCTTGGCACAGGCCGAGATTGAGAAACTGGTCGTCAAGCGCACGCTCAGCAACACTCGGCAGTATCCGGTGGTCGTCAGCTTTACGGAAGGCGATCCGATGGATGAAGAGATCCGTGAGCAGTTGCCGCGACCTCCCCTTCCCGAGGTGAACCAGGCGCGAGGGCGCATCGGCTTGGACTTTAGCACCATTCGCAGCGGCGGCTCTGCCGCCTCCAACTCTTCCCAGGCCGGGCTTGTAATTCGCGCGGATATCACTCGTCTCTATGGATCTTATTGGAACCTGACAGGGTATTGGCGGGGACAGTTGCAGACGAGCTCAAGCTCTTCGACGCAGACAATCCAGGACTTAATCAACCGCACATACCAATTTGGACTGATCTACGCCAACCCAAAGTCGCGATGGACCTTTGGTATAGGACGCATGTATCTGCCCTGGGCCCCGAGCCTCCAGACGATCGATGGGGCGTATGCGGGCAGGAAGATCTCCAGCATTGCTACACTTGGAGCCTTTGCCGGGCTGGCGCCGGACCCAACTTCCTATAACTACAATCCGAACATGCATATGGGTGGGGGCCTGATTAACTTTGCGGGCGGCGATTTTGAGAAACTCCGGTACAACAGTACCTTCGGATTCGGGATCGCTACCATCGTATGGAAGATCGACCGTCCATTCGTCTTTTCCGAGAACTCCGTTACCTACAAGCGTGTCTTCAGCGTCTATCACTCCATGCAAATCGATAAGCCGAGCACTGGGCCGGGTGTGACGCCGGTAGGCTTTGGACTTCGGGATAGCTACCTGAGCTTTCGTTACCAGCCAAACCGGCGCATCAGTTTTGACATGAACCATAGCTATTTCCGTGATGTTCCCACTTACGATCCGCAACTGGTCGGCACTGGATTGCTTGATAAGCTCTTGTTCCAGGGTGTAAGTGGCGGAGTGCGAGTTGAACTCCCGAAGCGGATCAGTGTTTACACGAGCCTTGGACAAAGCTCGAGCAGCTCTGACAAGTCGAGTTCCTGGAATACGATGTACGGATTGTCGCTAGGCCAGATCTGGAAGACCGGTATCCACGCGGATTTCCATTACGCTAAGTTCAACAGCGCTTTTGCTCTGGGATCGTATCGATCTGTCCTGCTGTCGCGCAATTTTCATGACAGTCTTCGGTTTAATCTCCAGGCTGGGCAGCAGTCCTACACCTCGTCGCTCACCGCTGACAACGGGTCGCGATTTATCAACTTCTTCATCGATACAAATATTGGAGCGCGCTACTTCTTTGAGGGTGGCTTTACTCTCCAGCGTGGCGCATTGCAAAACTACGACCAGATCTACACAACGTTCGGCTATCGCTTTGACAATCGGCGTCACCATGTGGCGGGGAGTGTTCCTAATGTTACGCACAACTAGTGGCTTTGCGGTAATCGTCGCGGTGGCTCTGTCAATCACCTGTTTCGCGGAAGACAACGTGCCTGCAAATGCGCACGTCAATGCCCTTCTGGACAAGACCAGCCATGAGGTCGCGGAGTTTCTGGACCAGATGTCTGACGTGAAGTGCACGGAAACCGTGCTCCAGGAGAAACTCAATCCAGGCGGACGCAAGGAGTACGCGGAACGGGCCACCTACGATTACCTCATCCTGCTTCAGGGGAACGGAGATGAGTTAACGCTGAATGAGTCTCGCCTGTTGCAGCGTCAGGACGCAAAGCGGAAGAACAACCTTCCGCTCCTGATCACAAACGGATTTTCGACGCTTTTCCTCATCTTCCATCCGTATTACCGGGACAGCTTCCGCTTCGAGGAGGAAGGCCCTGAAGTGGTAGACGGAGCGACCCTCACGCGCATCCGATTCACCCACATCGCCGGTACGAGAACACCCGCGGCCTTGTCTGTGCGCGGGCGCGAGTACCCGCTTGAGTTAACGGGCACGGCCTGGATTGTGCCGGAGAATGGCAGAATAGCCAAAATTGATGCGTCGCTTGCGAATGATATGCACGACGTCGGACTCCGCACTTTGGATGTGGAAGTTATTTACTCCGCCATCTCGTTGCCGGGTTGGGATGATAAGTACCGATTTCCTTTGTCAGCGCGCGTAGATGTGGAAACACTGAAGCAGCACTGGCGAAATGTTCACGAGTTTAGTGGATACAAGCGCTTTACAGTCGCTTCCGAGTCTGTCGTCGCGGAGAAAACAGAACAATGAGTGTAATCACCAATGTACCCAATCTGATTTCGACTGAGAACACTGCCGAGCGTCGCCATTGGCTGCAGGTCTGGCTCGCAACCGCTGCGTGTGTCCTGTTACTTGTGTGCGTGACGGCCTATGGATTCGACTACTACCTGTTAGGTTCGGCTGATCGCCCCTACTCGCACAAGCACGCGATTCTGCGGCCGAGTGGAGTTCTGGGCGTTAAGCTGGGAATCCTCGGGGTAGTTCTGTTCCTTCTGCTTTTCCTCTATCCACTGCGAAAGAGAATACCCTGGCTTGCCAGGAAAGGATCCGCCAAGCATTGGCTGGATTTTCACATCGTACTAGGGATGACTGCTCCAGCTCTGATCGCGCTGCACGCCTCTTTTAAGTTCCATGGCATCGCTGGAATGGCTTTCTGGATCATGCTGTTGGTGGCGCTTAGCGGATTGGTTGGCCGGTATCTCTACGCACAGGTCCCGCGTTCAATCAATGCCGCGGAGTTGTCGCTGCGCGAGTTGGCGGAGCAGGAGGATGAGCTGACCACGATGCTGGCGGGTCAGAATGTGTTAACAGTAGCAGCGCTCGAACCTTTTCTGCACGCCCCTTCTCCGGACGAGGTGAAGAGGATGACCGCGCTTCGCGCTTTGTTCGTAATGATGATGCTGGATCTCTCATTGCCGTTCCGGATCGCGCGCCTGCGGAGAAGCTTTCTCGGGCCGTTGGGAAAGTGCGCTTGTCTTGGGGGGCTGTTTTCCACTGGGAATCGCAACCTTGAAGAAGTCGTCCGGACGGCCCGCCGGAAAGCTTCGCTATCTAAACGCATTGCATTCCTGGCGCAGACACAACAGGTACTGCACTTGTGGCATGTGATTCATCGTCCCTTCAGTTATTCTTTCGCGGTATTAGCTGTTCTTCACATTGCGGTTGCACTGGGCCTGGGGTTCATGTAAACGCCTGCCGGTAAATCGGCGGGAAAGGGAAAATGGAGAATCTTGTAGCTTTCGGAGTTGCTCTGCTTGTCACCCTCTTCTTCTGCCGCGGCTATCTGAAGCGGCTCGGAACACAGGAGAAGAAGGCGCTGGAGGCGGTGGAGAAGGGGAAATTGCGGTCAGACGGGCCACGTGCCCAGCACCCGCACATCGATACTACCTATTGCATCGGCTGCGCCACTTGCACAACCGTGTGCCCTGAAGGCGATGTGCTGGCAATGATCGGAGGAAAGGCCGCGCTCGTGAATGGGCACAAGTGCATTGGGCACGCCTTGTGCGCGGAGGCGTGCCCTGTGGGTGCCATCACCATGGTGATGGCTGGGGCCAGCGCTGGGGCTGAACTTCCCTGCCTCACGTCTGAGTATGAGACAACAGTTCCCAATATGTATATCGCTGGTGAACTCGGAGGATTAGCTCTAATTAAGAACGCGATTCGGCAGGGTAAGGAGTGTGTCGATACCATAACCAGGAGGCTTTCAGCGGAAGGGCGGACTGGCAGTGCAGACGGCATCTATGACGTGTTGGTCGTGGGTGCTGGCCCGGCTGGAATTAGCGCGTCTTTGAGGGCTATCGAAAATGGCCTCACTCATATCACCATCGAGCGTGAGGAACTGGGCGGTACCGTTGCAAAGTATCCTCGCCAGAAACTCGTGCTGACCAGTCCCGTTGAATTCCCTATGTATGGGAAGTTTAACCACACGGAGATGGCAAAAGAGGAGCTCCTCGCATTCTGGAGCAAGGTACTTCACCGCGCCGACTTCAATGCGCGCACCGGTGTAAGTGTTGAGAGCGTCAACCGGGGCGAGGACGGAATCTTCACGGTCGTTACTACCGAGGGTGAGTATTTTGCGCGTGCTGTGATTCTTGCTCTTGGGCGCGCGGGCACGCCCAACAAACTCGGCGTAAAGGGCGAGGAACTGCCGAAGGTCATGTATCGCCTGATCGAGGCGGATCATTATACCCACAAGAAGCTTCTGGTCGTTGGTGGAGGTGATAGCGCCGTCGAAGTCGCAATGGGATTGGCCACGCAGGCGGGCAACGATGTCACGCTCTCTTACCGCAAGGAGGCCTTCAGCAGAATCAAGGACCGCAACGAAAAGCGAATTACTGACTTCATCCGCACAGGGAAGCTGAAGGTGGTCTTCAACTCGTTGCCGGTTGAGATCACTGAGGACTCCGTGGTTCTTGAGGTGAAGGACGAAGCGCCGCGGACGATTCCCAACGACTTCGTTTGGATCTTTGCCGGCGGTAAACCCCCGAACGACTTTCTTCGCAAGCTTGGAGTGACTTTCGGAATGCGTGACGAAGCGCAGGATGCGGGCGGTAAAACAGAAGTCGCGCAGGACTCTGCGGCGTCCCTGGTGCGGATCGCTTAGACCGCGGCATTTAGCAATCGCTGAATTACGCGCGTAGCGATTCGATCAGGCGTTGGACTCGTGGGGAGCCCAGTCCGGTACACGCGTTCCAGCCTTCTCCGGCCCGGTAGAAACCGTTGCTGCCCTTCGTAATTTCCCGGAAGGGCGTGGCTCCGTTTTTCGCAAGGCGATACAGAGTCGGCGTAACGAATCCGCAGCGTGCATTCAGCGTTGTGTTGATGCAGGCCACTAGGGCAGCCCACAGGGGGGCCACCGCGCTTGTGCCCGCAGAGGAACAACTCTCCCCGCCAACCACGATTTCGCATCCATGATGCGGATCTGCCGGGCCCGCTACATCCGGCACTCCACGACCGGTGCTGCCCGTGGGAGACAGCGGCACACTGTGTTCATGTTGCCATGGCGGAGCTTCAAAATGCCGGCTAACCCCTCCGCCGGTAGCGCCATGCATGCCATGAATGGTGCAGTCCCACGCCGACTCGCTCAAGCTCTCTGCATCCTCTAACTTCGCGGAACTGCCGCCACAACTCAGCACGTGCGGGCTGCTGGCGGGGAAGTTTACGGTTGGCTTGCCGTCGGTAGAACCATTCATCGCTCCCTCATCTCCGGAGGAGGCACAGACGGTGACACCCAACATCGCAGCCTCGCGCAGTACTTCGTCAACCGACGCCAAGTATGCTTCGGAAACTCCCGTCTCAGGCTCGCCCCAGCTGATCGAAATTGAGCTGGGAAGCGCATCTGTGCCGCTAATCGCCTGGCTCACCGCGTTGTAAATCCCCTGCTCCGTGTTGGGAGCCATATAGACTACGATCTCCGCTCCCGGTGCGAGCGCTGCGGCCAACTCAATATCCATCGTGACTTCTACTGTGGACTGTGCCGCGCCGAGTACATCCTCCGAAACATCCGAGATCTTTCGCTTTCCCTCTACCACTTCCAGAAACTGTCTTATTTCATCAGGAGACGCCGGAAGATTCTGTACGCCGTCAACGGCAATCCAGCGGACCAATGGCATCGGCATTCCGAGGTTTGAGAAAAACTGTTGCAAGTCTTCCTCATGGTATCCGCCGCCTAGCTCGATGAGCGCCAGGCTCTGCCCCTCTGCTTTGAAGTCAGCAGGAAAGCCATAGGCATTCGCCATCTCCCGCACGGTCCAGTACGGCTTGACCGTGTTCTCGTGGTGCACCTTTCGCCGCTTGGCACATGGGCGTGTGTTCAGTCCGAGCGCCGACTGCACAATCTCTTTCAATTCGTCTGGCACACTGGCTGTGCCGATCGTGGCCCGGTAGCTTCCGCGTTGGTGATCCACCTCTACCAGGTTCACGCCGAACGCCCGCTCCATGGCCGCGGCTGTGCCGCTCACCACCACCGACCGCGTGTGAGTCGCAAGCTGACACTCAAGCTGATATTCGCGCGCAAAGCGCTCCACCACCGCAACATCTTCGCCCATTGCCCCGTGGACAGCGGACAGTTCTGCGATTGTAAGGTGATTCTTCTCGTGCGGAAGCTTGGAGCCAAACTCCGAATGTAGTTCCGGCAATTCCTGTCGGCGGCGCAGGACGAGTGTTACTTGCAGCATTGTGTCCGGAGCGGTTCTACCAGTCTGCCTCTCACCGTCCAAAGCGGTGTGCTTGTGTCCGCACAACTCTGTCCGCATTGGATTCCCGGTTGCTGTACCTTCCATGCACTAAACCTCGAACGCTTCCCATTGCTGCCGGGTGCTCTGCATCAAGCTCTCAAAGCCAGGCTCCCCGCGAACATTTTCCAGAAACGGGTCAAGATGATACAGCAGCGGGAAATTTATGAAGCCTCTTTCCACGGCGGCTTTCAGCCACTCCAGCGAGGTCTGCCGCTCATCGATCAGCGCATATCCCTGGGCCATGATCCAGGCGTAGTTCATGTCGGCGATGGCTGCGCTGGTCAGTTCCTCGCTTACGCAGCGCAGTGCTGTCTGTTTGTCATGGCGTAATGCGTGACAATAAAACGTGCCCAGAACCGTAAAGAAGTTTCCATCCGCAATGGCCGACAGTTCATCCAGTTTAGAGACCGCCTCGTCAACCCGGCCATTCAGGGCAAGAGCCTGGGCATAGACGAGCCGGAGCATCGTATTTTGTGGGTCGCTCTTCAGGGCTCGCTCAAAGGGCTCCAGTGCGCGCCCAAACTCCCCGGAGAGCATCGACACAAGTCCCGGCACCATTTGCCACATGGGAGTCAATGGATCGACATCGATCAATCTTTGCGCCATGGATACAACCGCGTAACCCTTTCCGCTCAGACTGCAGATGGCGCACAGCCAGCTCAACGTGTCCGGATCGTTTGGATTGCTCTCCAGCGATTTTTTCAATAACCGCACTGCTTCCTGCGTGTGTCCGCGTGAGGCCTCCACAAGACCAAGCAGGCGATGACCATGGCCGGAGTCGGTATCCAGTTCCAGAATGCGCCTCGCACATCGCTCGGCATTCGCCATGTATTGCGGGTCCGTGGAGATTCCGGCGTTTACAAACTGCCAATACACCTGGCCTGTCGCGGAGAGAAGTACAACATTTTCGCCGATTATCTGCTCACCGCGCTTCAGGTAGTCCAGTGCGCGCTCCAACCCCTCGCTCGAGTAGGAGAGGATCTCCTGCTTCGCTCTCAGGTAATACTCATAGGCCCGAATGTCCTGAATGGGTTTTTCGCCCAGCCGCATCGATTCCACGGGGCTCAGTTTCAGCTTCAGTGCTTCTACAATTCGCCTCGACAAATTCTCCTGAATCGCGAAGATATCTTCGAGGCTCCCTGAATATTTCTCGGCCCACACCAGCGAATCTGTCGCCGGATCGATCAGTTTCGCTGTTACGCGGAGGCTGTTCCCGCTGGTCCGCACCGTACCTTCCATCACGTACTGCACGTTCAGGTCGGCGGCAATTTTCTTGAAGTCGTCTGCGACGCCACGCAGTCGGCTTGCCGAAGTGTGGCAGATTACCCTGAGCCGCGAGATCGCCGAGAGGTCGGTTATGATCTCGTCGGTGAGCCCATCACTGAAGATGGTGTCTCGCGCATCGCTTCCAAGCACGACAAACGGAAGTACAACGATCGACTTTTCTTGCGGTGCCAGCAGTCGCGCGGTCGTTCGCGTGGGAACCTGGGCGCTCCCCGATTGCGAGAGCTGCTCCATGTCAGCCAGAAACTCTCCTGCGCCCTGGTAGCGGTCTGCGCGGTTCTTTGCCAGTGCGCGGAGCAGCACCGGGTGAACCCAGCCCGGAAGGTCGGGGCGGTGCGCGTGGATCGGCTTCACCTCGTCATGCATGATGGCGTGCAGCACAACGTAGGAGTTTGCGCCCGAAAAAGGAGGCGTGCCCGCGAGCATTTCATAGAACACCACGCCCGACGACCAAAGGTCCGCGCGATGATCCGTGTCGAGTCCCCGCAGGCTCTCCGGCGGCAGATAGGCAACGGTTCCGAGCAGGGCATCGGTTTCTGTAAGGCACTCCGAATTTCCCGCCAGCTTGGCTAGCCCGAAGTCAACGATCTTCACCTCTCCGTCCGCTGTCAGGATTACATTGGAGGGCTTGATATCGCGATGAATCACTCCGCGCTCGTGGGCGTGTTTCAGGCCACGGAGAATCTTCCCCGTGATGTCCACTGCCGCGGCCAGGTCCATTTTTCCGCGCTGAATACGTGCAGAAAGCGTCTCGCCTTCGTAGTAGGCCATCACCAGAACGATCTGTCCGTCGTCCGACTCCTCCACCTCGTGAATAGTGCAGATGTTCGGATGATCAAGGCTGGAGGCGGCGCGCGCTTCGCGCAGCAGGCGCTCCCTTCGCGGCGCGTCCCGGATCAGGTGAGCCGGCAGGAACTTCAACGCTACAATGCGTTTCAGCCGAATGTCCTCGGCCTTGCACACTACACCCATCCCACCGCGTCCCACTTCTTGCAGGACCCTGTAGTGTGCAATGGTTCCTTCCGTCAAGTAATGCCTCCCGTCATTCCCGGTTCGCTCGTTGCTTCGTAAGATCCTCAAAAACGGACACGAGCCCTTGCACGGTAGCAAAGGCACTCGTCGCGATCAGTGCCGCATCGGCTTCTGACAGCGGCAACTCCATGACTGTCGCCCGCAGCTCTCTTAGATGCTCAATGTCGTCGGCCGCGTGCAAGTGAAGACAACGGAAGGTTTCCGGCGGGTACCCCGTCAATAACTGGATCTCATCCAAATGCCCGTCAAGAGGTGGGTTGCCCTCGATCACCGCGAGATAGCCAAACAGCGCTGCTGGATGCGCATGTCGAATCCAGCAGTACTGCGCGCCTACGAGCCTCGCCACACCGGCACTGGGAGCACGGGAGAGTACCGTTGAGCGATCCATTCCACCGGCAACAAGGTCATTCAGGAGCCACTCGTCGTGATTCCACTCTTCTTCGATGTGCTGCTTCAGGTACGCCGCAGTCCTGGCGGCGAGTCCGTCGGTCTCGGCCAGTTCCGTTGCACGCTCGAGCGCCGCGGCCATCAACGGCACGCTGCAGCGAACCACGGAATAGAGTTCAAGGAGAAAAGACGGGAACACGCGCGCCAAGTCATCCTGGGACCAGAAGCGCTGCGCCGCTGTGTTCAACAATCCCTGGGCAAGCGTGATCTTCAGCCATAGCGCCGCGCCCGTTTGGCCCGGCGGCACGATGGTGGCGTGCGTGGCAATGCGGGCGGATTCCCTCAACTCAGGAACTTCGTTCACGGCCACTCCTGGTCAACAGAAATGTATATGGCATAGCGGCGCGGAGGTTTTCCGCGCCGCGCATCATCTCAAACGATAAAGTTTGGACGGATGTGATTCTTGTCCGCGGATGGGGCTCCGAGTTTTTGCCGAAGTCGAACCAGAACATCGATCTCTTCGTCGGTGATGGTAGCCACCAGGGCTATCTCCTCGGTGCTGAACTGCTTCTGTTCAAGAATCCCAGCGTCCTCGAGCCTCTGCAACTTCGACTGCGGGTCTGACATGTAAGCCTCCTGAAGTGAACTCAACGATTCCGCAACTACGGCTACTACTCAGATGATGGAATGGTCAGCTTGGGAGGAAATCAAATGGGACTAATGGGACTAAAAGGGCATTCAGCGAGCAAGTATTCAGAACCGGCGGGAGATCAACCCCCAAAGAGGAATCTTGTATAAGTCAGATGCTGGTTGAATGTCAACCTGAACTGGTCAATTCACATTGACAACGCGAAAAACGCCTCCGCCGCGTGAATCCGCGCCATCCCCCGCTCTGCGAGTACTAACCCAATGGCACCTTTGTATTAAGGTATAAGGAGCTGCCTGGTTGGATGAGTTCACAATCTCCTCCGCACACGGCCGCGTCCGGTTCGATATCGGGCGTTGCTTAGTGTCGTGGATCGCAATCTAAGTGAACAGTTCGTCATGGGAAAGAAATATTCTCGACACAGCCACCTGCTAGCTTCAGAATCTACGGACCACAAGGCAAACATTAATGCGGATCAGCGGGGTAGCGACGGCGTTTCCAAAGTACTGCTTTACCCAACGGGAAGTGGCGGAAGCGCTCAAGTCGCAATGGGATGACAAGGTGCCGAATCCAGGAATCTTAAGCCGGATGATGACGCGAGTCGGCGTAGACCGGCGCCACTTCGTGCTGCCGCTGGATGGCTATCTCCCCATGGACACTTGGGGCAAGGCGAACAACGAATGGATTCACGCCGCCGAGGAGTTGGCAGAGGAAGCGCTGCTCAAGGCGCTCGACGCAGCGCAACTCAAGCTTGAAAACGTCGGAGCCATATTTTTTGTCTCCGTCACAGGAATCGCCAGTCCCTCGATTGAGGCCCGGCTGATCAACCGAATCAAGCTCCCCCTGAATGTGAAGCGGGTTCCGATCTTCGGCCTGGGCTGTGTTGCCGGTGCCGCGGGCATCGCTCGCGCCGCCGATTACGTTCGCGCGTTTCCCGACCAGGCCGCCGCGCTGATTTCCGTCGAGTTGTGTTCCTTGACCTGGCAGCGCGACGATCTTTCAGTGGCAAACCTGATCTCCTCCGCTCTCTTCGGAGATGGCGCTGCGGCGGTCATCGTCGCTGGCTCGGAACTGAAGACCGCCGGACCGCAGGTGCTCGCGTCCTGCTCCTCCTTTTACCCGAACACCGAGAATGTGATGGGCTGGGACATTTCAGAAAAGGGCTTCCGCATTGTCCTTTCCCCCAGTGTCCCCGACATGGTCTTCCAGCACCTTTCCAACGATGTGGACAGTTTCCTTACGAGCAATGGATTGACGAAGGCGGACATTCATAGCTGGATCATGCATACCGGCGGGCCCAAAGTACTGGCGGCCACGGCCGAGGCGCTTCACTTGCCCAAGGGAGCCCTTGATGCCTCCTGGGAAGCGCTGCGCAATGTTGGAAATCTTTCGTCGGCATCCGTGCTCGTGGTGCTTGAAAGCTACATCCGCGAGCGGCGGCCTCCCGCCGGAAGTTACTCCATACTGGCTGCTATGGGGCCAGGATTCTGCGCGGAACTTGTATTGCTGCGCTGGTAGGAGAAGATCAACTGGTGATACAGGACACGGATGTCTTCGTGGTAGGTGGAGGGCCGGCCGGACTGGCCGTGGCCATTGCTGCCGCGCAGCGCGGACTTTCCGCGACTGTTGCCGATGCCGCACGCCCACCCATTGACAAGGCCTGTGGCGAGGGAATCATGCCCGACGGATTGCTGGCGCTGCGGGCCATCGGCGTGGACCTCACCGGTCTCGCAGCCGCTCCCTTCGAGGGCATTCGCTTCGTCGACGCGGCGGGTGAAACTCATGCCCGCTTTCCCCAGGGGGTTGGCTATGGAATGCGGCGCGACGCGCTGCACGGCATCCTGACCGCGAAGGCAGAGAGTGCCGGTGTTCGCCTCATCTGGGGAACTCGTGTCGAAGCCATCCGCCAGGGAGAAGCTGTGGCCGGAGGGAAGACCATCCGGAGCCGCTATGTCGTTTGCGCGGATGGTCAGAACTCATCATTGCGCCAGATGGCAGGCCTTGGCGAAGGCAAGGTGTATCGCCTGCGTTATGGCTTTCGTACGCATTATCAGATGAAACCGTGGTCCCCGTTTGTCGAGGTGCATTGGGCAGACTGCGGACAGATCTACGTCACTCCGGTAGGCGCCGCGGAACTCTGCGTTGTCTTCATCACTTCGGACAAACACATCCGCCTGGATGATGCGCTTCCCATGTTTCCCGAGCTTCGCGAGCGATTGGCTGGGCAGCCGACCACTGACCGAGCCATGGGCGGGCTCACCGTAACTCGCAAGTTGAACGCCGTGACTCGCGGATGCATTGCGTTGGTGGGAGACTCGTCCGGATCGGCCGACGCAATCACCGGCGATGGCCTGAGCCTGGCCTTTCAACAAGCCACCGCGCTGGCCGATGCAATGTGCTGCGGCGACTTGAGCGAGTATCAGAAAACGCATGCCACGGTCAGCCGGTTACCGCGCAACATGGGCGAACTGATGCTCGTGATGCACGACTATCCATGGGTGCGGAGAAAGATGTTCCGGGGATTTTCCGGATCGCCGCAGATGTTTGAGAAGTTGCTTGCCATGCATACGCGAAACATCTCCCCGTTGCAGCTTGGCATGAAGGATTGTCTTTCATTCGGGTGGAGCGTGCTGCGAGCCTGAAGGCTCTGGAGGAAGTCATGAAACGTTTGTTGCTCACTACGGTTGCGCTGCTGTTCCTCTGCGCGTCCTCATCATCGTTATGGGGAGAGCAGGTAACGGTGCAACTGGAGCCTGCGGCCACCCATGTGGAATTCACCCTGGGTGACACGCTGCACACCGTTCATGGAAGTTTCCGTCTGAAGAGCGGCGCAATCTCCTTTGATCCGGCCACCGGCAAAGCCAGCGGCGTGCTGGTGGTGGATGCGGCCAGCGGCGAAAGCGGAAGCCACGCCCGCGACGGAAAGATGAGCCGTGAAATTCTGGAGGCGGAGAAGTTTCCGGAGATCACATTCACTGCGCGTGACGTGGTTGGAAAATTGGCTGACGCCGGCCCCTCGCACCTGGAAGTCCGCGGAGTGTTTCGTATCCACGGACAGGACCATGCCTTGATACTCGCAGTGGAAGTGCAATCCAAGGCCGGCGTCACCGATGCCGCAACGAAGTTCGAAGTCCCCTATGTTGCCTGGGGCATGAAGAACCCGAGCGTAATGTTCTTGAAGGTGAGCGACAAGGTTGAAATTTCGATTCAGGCACGTGCCCGGATTGTGCAACTCGCCGCATCAAAATAGAAACTTCTACTGCGGAATCCGCGCCAGCTCCCGGCCATAAAGTTGGTTGTTCGGGAATTCGCGGCTGAGTCCGGCCAGTAGAGAGCGCGCGGTCGTGGGATCGTGATCGCGCAGGGCGGCCACGGCAAGCAGCAGGCGTGCAAACGGAGCCAAGTAACGTCCATGCGCGGCCGTGAGCCGGAGCCGTGCTTCGCCCGCGTCCTTGTCGGTCTCCGCACCTCCCAGGTGTAGAATCCAGCGCACCGGCGCAGGCGTCACTCCCAGCAGATAGTTCTCGATGCCCACCGCCAGGTAAGCGTCGTAGCACGACGGGTCCAGTTCGAGCAGATGCTGGGCGAGCTTGCGCGATGTCTTCATGTAGCCAAGGCTGGCCAGATTGCGCTTCTCAATCATCGCCGCATAATCACTGCGTAGGCCGTTGGCCAACACCTGCGCAAGCAGCGCGTCACGATCATTCGGGTTCTGCGCGAGTATCGGCTGAATCAGAGATTCGGTGTTCCAGAGTTCGCCAAGAAACGCATCGCGCACCGCCTGATCAGGCTTGCGCTTGTCGCGCGCATCGAAGCGCGAATCGTCGGTGAACAATTCGACTTCAAGAATGTGAAGGCGGTCGAACTCGGAAAAAAGATATGCCGCCGCGTTCGATACGTGTGGCATGGGGTCGCGCGGCCGCTCGGATTCGCAACGGAGAAATGTCTGGTGGGCTTGCGGGAAATCGAGGTTGTACATCTGGCGATAGCCGGCGTCCACGTCACAGACAGCCGCCGTAGCCGGTAGGGCAAGGAATACGGCAAACAGCAACGACGGCACAGCGAACAACCTCATGCGGGAACCTTGACCAATGGTAGTTTGATGCGGATCAGTGCCCCGCCGGTTGAACTATCGGTGATCGTGACACATCCGCCATGCGCCTGCACAATGGCGTGAACGAAAGCCAGTCCAAGGCCGTGCCCGCTGGAGTGTTGCCCTTTCACGAATCTCTCAAAGGCGCGCGTGCGCAGTTCCTCGGGAAATCCTGGGCCGTCGTCTTCCAGAACCAGCTCCGCGTACTGTTCTGATTGGCGAACGCTTACCTGGACTTCACGTCCGGGCGGCAGGTGAGCCACTTCGTTGTCGAGCAGGTTGGCGATCGTCCGGCTCAGCAGAGAAGGATCGCCGTCGATGAACAGCCCCGGCTGAATATGGCAGTGCAATCTGTGCTGCCGTTCTGCAAAGGATGGCTGAAAGAGGTCGGAGAGATTTTCAACCAGCGACCCCAGGTCGATCTGTTCAAGTTTCAGCGGCAACGCGCCAGCATCGGCCTCGGCAAGATCGAGCGCCGTGTTCAATGTCTGCGAGAGCCGGTCCAGTTTTTCTACCGCGTCGGCGACTCGCTCCTGCCAGTCTTCTGTGTCGCCATGCAGCAGGGCAACTTCAAGGCTGCCACGGATCGAAGTCACAGGACTCTTCAGGTCGTGAGCAACGGAGTCGGTCACAATCCTGATCTGGTTCACCGAGCGCTGAATGCGGTCGAGCATGCGGTTGAAGGTCCGCGAGAGGCGCGAGATTTCATCGTCAGCCGCGGTCTCTGGAAGGCGCCGTCCGAGATCCTGCGTGCCAATGCCGTCCACTGTGGCGGAGATCCGCTCCACTCGCTGCAAGGTCCGGAAGGCTCCCGCGGCCGAGATGCCGAATCCCAGCAGCGCCATGGCGCACCAGATCAGCAGAAAACGCGTGACCAGCCGATGCATCATTGCGGCTCCGGCCGTGTCTGAAAATCCAAGGTATATGCGGCTATCATCCGGAGCGTGATCCCATACCACCCGGAACGGAAGCGTGTGTCCGGCAATCAGAATGCTTGCTGGCACATCGGGGTTTGGCGAGGCGCCCGATATGGCGCTCACGAAAAGACTCTGCGGTTGAGGGCCAACAAAAATCGGATCGCGTCCGGCACGGGTAAGAAGGAAGAACACCGACTGCCGGGTATGATCGCCCGGATTCTCCGCTTCGATGACTTCGTGACTCGCCAGCTCCGCTACTTCCTGCACTAGCCGCGAGTCCAAGGAATCGCGCGGAGTGTTCGCCACAACTTCTGAAAGAACGTCGGCTTCGCCCGTGAGCCATGCATCGCTGCGGGCCTGCACATCGCGGGCCACCAGCAGATACATGATCACGAACGCGAGAGCGCTGCAAATCGAAAAGGCAACCGTTGTCCAGATGGAGATGCGCCACGCCGCGGTGGAGCGTGCCCTGCTAAACAGGCTTAAGGACATAGCCGATGCCTCGAATGGTATGAATCAGGGGCAGCACGCCTTCCACGTCAACCTTGCCTCGCAGACGATAGATATGCACATCCACCACATTCGTCGCCGGATCGATTCGCATGCGCCAGACGTGGTCGAGAATCAGTGTGCGGGTGACAACCCGCCCTGCGTTGCGGCAGAGATATTCAAGCAGGGCGAATTCCTGCGCCGTGAGTTGCAGCAGCCGGTCACCCCGGCGGGCTTCGCGGCGAACCAGGTCGAGATCAAGGTCGCCAACGCGAATGCGGCTGGACTCCGGCTGCGCCGAATAGCGGCGAAGAAGATTGCGCAACCGCGCAACCACTTCGGCGAGTGCGAAGGGCTTGGTGAGATAGTCGTCACCGCCCTGCTCCAGACCACGCACCCGGTCATCGACGGAACGCCGCGCGGAGAGGATGAGCACAGGAGCAGTGCTGCCCTGTGACCGGACACGTGCGATGAACTCGAGGCCGTCGATGTCGGGCAGTCCGAGGTCGACTACAAGCGCATCATAGATGCCTTCCACTGCCAGCGCCTCGGCGCTCAATCCATCGGCGGCAGCATCCACTTGAAACCCGGCTTCGGCCAGGCCCCGTTCAAGAAAGGTGCGAATGGCTTCGTCGTCTTCCACTATCAGCAGTCGCAAGGCAGCCTCTCCAGGAATAATCCGCAGCGAAACAGTGTACCCGGCGAGAGCCCTGGATGCTAGGTCTTAAGTGCGCGCCGGGCCAGTCCGAGGGCGTCCGTCCAGAACGCCGACGAGGTGTGAATATCATCCACCACATTGTCGATTGCGTCCACAATCTCCTCTATCTGCTTTTCGGAAACGGTCAGAGGAGGCGCGACTTTGAGCACCATGAAGTTGTTGCCGCAGATCTGCGTGAGCAGGTTTTCATTGCGGAAAAGGCGCATCACAAGCATCTGCCCGAAGAGTCCGGGATGGACCGCCTGGAAGGCGGCGTAGGACATTCTGAGGCCAAGGCTGGAGGGCGCCTGGAATTCGATACCGTTCAGCAGCCCCTTGCCGCGCACCTCTTTGAACATTTCATACTTGCAGAGCCGGGCTTCCAGAAGCTCGCGGAGCAGGTGGCCTTTTCGCGCCGACTCCAGGCCGAGATGCTCGTCGGCCAGAACGTCGAGCGTGGCCAGTCCCGCGCGCATGGCCAATCCATTCTCACTGAACGTTGAGGTGTGGATGAAGGCGCGCTTGACGGAGCTGTACACGGCGTCGCAGATTTCATCCGACATGAGCACGGCACCAACTGGAATCAGTCCGCCGCTGAGGGCCTTGGCGAGGATGACCATGTCGGGCTCAACGCCGTAATGATGAGCTGCAAGAAAGGGTCCGGTGCGATGCAAGCCAGTCTGCACTTCGTCGAGAACGAAGAGCGTGCCGTATCGACGGCAGAGCGACTCAGCCTGCTGCATGAACTCCGACGAAGGAATGCAGATGCCGCCCTCGGACTGGATGGGCTCGGTGATAAAAGCCGCGTAGGACTTGGTGGCGAGCTTCTGTTCGAGAACAGCGAGGTCGCCGAAGGGCACGGCTGTTGTGTTGGCGAGCATCGGGCCGAAGCCCTCGCGCCAGAAGTTGTTGGACATCAGCGAGAGCGCGCCGCAGGTCAATCCGTGGAATCCGCCCTGGCTGTACAGCAGGGCCTCGCGACCGGTAGCAGCGCGCGAAAATTTGATGGCGGCTTCGACGCCTTCACTGCCAGAGCTGGGGAAAAAAACTTTGTTCACGCGCCCGCCCGCGAGGGAGCAGAGACGCGACGCCAACTCGCCGGCAAGCTCGGGGACATGGCTCTGCAGCATCGACGGACCACAGCGCGCGAGCTCATCGGTGAGAGCGCGGATGAGCGCGGGATGGTTGTGTCCGACGTTGTACACACAGTATCCGGAGAGGCAATCAAGTTTGCGGAGGCCGCCGGTGGTGAAGAGCTCAACCCCACGACAATGATCGTAGGAGACGTTCATCTGCAGAACGTCAAGCAGGCGCACCCACTGTGGATTCACGTGATCCTGATAGAGCTTCTGTGACGGCGAGCTGAAGGTTGGAGCTGCCATTGTGCGCCTCTCATGTGCAACTACCAATCTAAGGGAAGCGCCTGAAGAGGGGATTCACGGGAGATGACAATTCGTTCATTCAGCGTATCCATTCGAAGCATTTGGCCCGTGGGTGGCGCGGGCGAGAAGGAAAAAAAGTGAGTCAGTTTTCAAGAACGGACATACCCGCGATGAGTGTTCATGCGGGGAAGACGCGTGCGAGGAGAACGTCTCTCTATATTCAGAATAGCAATTTTATGAGGCAATCCCCTCACCGGGGAATGGAATGAATAAGGTATGGAATGAAGGAGTTACGAGACATTTTGAAGATTGTGGGCTTGACAGATTTGAGATGGAGCAGAAGTGCGCGCTTGGAAAGCGACATTTTGCACCATGAATGGTGCAAAATGTCGATAGGGATTGGCGAGGGAGTAAATGGTTGAAGAGACGGTGTTAACGAAAGAGCCAATCGTTGAGGAGGGTGCTGAAGGATTGGCAGAGTAGTTATGGATTTGTGGGGCGATGGGGTAACTGGATGGATAATAGTTTCGGAATCGGGTGGGCGAGAAAGTCAAAGACCCCGCCCTAACCAGAAGAGGGCGGATGCGGGCCACCTTTCAGGATTACTGCTTGCGGCGATTGAAGCGTAGCGCGGTGAGCGAGGGAGAGACGCAAGCGACCTTGGTGTCAATCATCCCACTCAAACGCAGAGCGGAACGAATCACGCTTTCGTTGAGAGGATGTCCCGGCCCCTTTGCATAGACGATCCAAATGGGGATTCCGCTCAAGAGCTGCGACTCCGCCTGCCGCAACACCGCCTCAAGAAATTCCGGGGTATCGACACAGGCCACAATCAGGTCGCTGCCGGTTGCCGAGATTCGCGCAGCCGCGGCGAGGGCTGAGTTGAGAGCTTCGTCGTGGATGTTGCCGATGACGCGCACGACAGTTTTGCTGGTAATGCCGAGTTTGGCGGAAAGAGGGGGAGGCGGGGTATTGATGGCTTCGGCCCATTTTTCAGAGGCGGCCACGCCGAGAACAAGTTGAACCGGCTCGCGGCCCACGGTGAAGCAGAGCCGTCCGGCGCTGGCTCTGACATTGCTGAGATGCTGGAGCGGTAAGCGCTTGCGCAACTCGCCGCGCAGAATCAGCGAACCGGATTCGAGCAGCACCTTGACCTCTGCCACGGTCCCGGCCCACTCGCACAGACATGCGGCTTCACGTCCCATCACGAATTTGAGATGGCGTAAAGAGCGTGGCTGGTTGTGAGGGGAGAGGCGCGCTTTGTCTGGAGTCTGGACTTCTGCCTTGCGGGAAGTTGGCTGCGAGACTGCGCCGTGGAAGTGGCTTAGGGGCGGGTTCGCTAAATACCTGAATCAACTTGGAATGATTGCGGGGCGGAAGATTGCGTTCAATGGCAGGAGGCGTGCAAAGGAAAGAGGTCATGCCGTCGCCGAAGGATGCTGAAAACATCTCGTGCGGGCGTGGCGCAGATTGAAGAGGACGACACAGTATGCCTGATGAAGAGACGGCAAAGGCACCATACTCCGCGCGGTACGTGATCGACTACGAACACAAACTGATCTGGGCGAGGCTGGACGCGCTAAGAGAATCGATTGTGGGCGGGAAGGGATTTCCGGCGATCTTCGGCGCGGCGGAGGCATTGATCAAGCAGACACAGGAACACTTCCGGCATGAGGAAAAGATTCTGGACACGGTGGGCTACAAGAGACTGGCGGAGCATCGGGCAGAGCACGCTCAGCTGGCAAAGGAGCTGCGCAGCATCCAGCATGGGCTGGAGAGCCGCCAGATCAACGCAGCGCTGCAACTGATGAAGATGTTCGGGCCGTGGTTCAAGGAGCATCTGGAGGTGGAAGACAGCCGGTATGAGGAGGCGATTCGCACATCGGCGCAACTTGGCATTTTGTCCTTGTAGAGAGGGCGCCGGGACTTGTGAGGCGCGGAGGCGGCTGAGGAGAGGACGAGGAAAAGCAAGAGCAAGAACAAAAGACCCACATCCGCCAAAAGCGCTTCGCAGCCGGGTATGCGACAAGTAGCGCCGCTCCGGTCGCGGGCGCCCGGCAGATACGGGGCACCAAGCAAAATCAAAGACCCCGCCCTAACCAAACCCAGGTTAGGACGGGGCACCCTGGAGATTGTCTATTCTGCGGAATAGGACGGGCACCCCGCCAATCAAAAGACCCACACAACGAACGGAACGTTGTGTGGGCCACCCTGAAGTTTATCTATTCTGCGAGTATTGACTGGACCATGCGGCGGGAGGCGGCGGTTGCAGGACGGCGGCGTGGGCGGTGCGCGCTCCGCCGCTGACGCGGAAGAATCCAACGATTTCCTGGAGCCTGAGGGCGAGGCTGGAGAGCTGCTCGCAGGCGGAGGCGGATTTGTTGGCGGCGTCGCTGGAGTCGGTTGCCATTTCGGCGATGCGCTGGGCGCTGTTCTGAATTTCGTCGGTGGCGCTGGACTGCTCGGTGGCAGCGGTTGCGATCTGGGTGACCATGTCGCCGACCTTGGTCGCCATTCCGATGATGCGTTCGAGGGCTTCGCCGGCCTGGCGCGATCCGGCGACTCCGGCTTCGACATCCTGTTTTCCCTGATTCATGGCCTGGGCGGTGTTGCGGGACTCGGCGAGGACGACGTCGAGAATCTGGGCGATCTCCCGGGTGGCGGCGGCGGTTCGCTCGGCGAGTTTGCGAACCTCGTCGGCGACGACGGCGAAGCCTCTTCCCTGCTCTCCGGCGCGGGCCGCTTCAATGGCGGCGTTGAGGGCGAGGAGGTTGGTCTGGTCGGCGATGTCATCGATGACGGAGGCGATTTTGCCGACCTGCTGCGAGCTCTCGCCGAGCTTGGTGACGCGCTCGGCGATTTTCTGATTGGAGCCGGAGATGCGGTTCATGACTTCGAGGGTGTGGCGGACGAGCGCGCCGCCTTCCTGCGCGGTAGCAGAGGCGCTGGCGGCGGCGGTGGCAGCGGCCTGCGAGTGGCCGGTGACTTCCGCGACGGTGGCCGACATCTGGTGGATGGCGGTGGCAACCATGTTGGTCTGATCGGTCTGCTGGCGGGAGGTTTCGACACCATGGGCGGAGGTCTGGGAAATTCTCTCGCTGGCTCCGGCGAGTTCACTGGAGGTGGCGGAGATTTTGAGAAGGAGTTGCTGGAGCTGCTGCTGCATCTGGTTCATGGAAGCGGCGAGGTCAGCGAATTCGTCTTGGCCGTGGCTGGAGAGCGGTAAGCCGGAAAGATCGCCGGCGGCAATCTCCTGGGCGCGGAGGCAGAGTTCGGCGGCGCTGCGGGAGACCTGGCGGGCGACACGCCAACTGATGACGGAGCCGAGAGCGAGGACGGCGGCGAAGCAGCCGAGGAGCCAGAGTACACAGGTATTCATGTCCGACTCGATGGTTTTGAAGACGGTAGCAGTGAGGGTGTTGTTCTGCGTCTGCAACTCGGTGAGCATCTGGCGGACGATGTTGACCTGGGGAAGGACGGTGCGCATGGCGGCCAGCGCGCCCTTGGCGTCACCATTCCTGGCTGCTTCGAGGGCAAGCCTTTCGGCGTTGTGAACGGCGGGGAGATTGGCCGCGACGGTGCGAACGCGCTCGCGGTTGTCCTCTTTCTGAAAGCCCTTGGCGAGGGCGACCAGTTTTTCGATGGAGGCGTCGAAGTCGATAACGGCCTTCTGATAGCGCTCGATGTCGGCGGAGAGCTTTGCGGGGTCTCCTTGATCGAGAATGGCGTCACGAACGACCATTCGGGAGAGATTCATGGAAGCGAAGGCATCGGAGACGCTCTGGGCGACAGGCCACTTTACCTCGATGACCATTTTCTGCCAGGCGAGAGCGTCGCGCACCTGCCAATAGACACAGAAACTTGCCATGCCCACGAAGAGAAAGACAGCGAGAGAAAGCGCCCAGATTTTACGACCGATGGTGAATTTCATAGATAGCTCCGGCGGGGAAGAACGGAACGCCCCGGAAAGAACATCGGCGGAAGGAGGGAAAGGCTTGAGGGGAGAGGTTACGCAGGTTACGAAGGTTGCGCAGGTTAAGAGCAAGAGCAAGGGCAACAGCAACAGCAAGAGCAAGAGCAACAGCAAGAGCAAGAGCAACAGCAAGAGCAAGAGCAACAGCAAGAGCAAGAGCAACAGCAAGAGCAAGAGCAACAGCCCCACTTCTGCCCAACGACGGGGCAGAAATGGGGCACCAGTGCGGGAGCAAGGACAAGGGCAAGGGCAAAAGCAACAGCAAAAGCAACAGACCCACATCTGCCAAAAAACGGCAGATATGGGGCACCCGTAGCAACACCTGCAACAGACCCACCCTAGCCAAAGGAAGGCTAGGATGGGGCACCCTGAAGTCTGTTTCTTCTGCTTTGTTCCGGCTGCGGACGGTTAGGCGTCGAGGCGGTAGCGGCTTTCGGAGAGGCGGAAGAGGGGCTTCCAGAGGAGGCGGTTGATGGTGACGACCATGGCAGCCATGACGACGGTGGAGAGGAGAAGCAGGCGTCCGTTGCCGCTGTCGTTGGCTAGGCTGATCTGCGCGCCGAGGCCGAGGGTGGTGTAGGTGTGCTCGTTCATGCGGAAGTACTCGGCGACGATGCTGGCGTTCCATGCACCACCGGAGGCGGTGACGAGTCCGGTGACGAGGTAGGGGAAGATTCCGGGGAGGATGACGGTCATCCAGCGCTCGCGGAAGTTGAAGCGGAAGATGCTGGAGACATCGCGCATGTCACTGGGGATGGCGAGAGCTCCGGCGATGACGTTGAAGAGGATGTACCACTGGGTTCCGAGGAGCATGAGGACGATGGAGGCGGTGTTGATGCCTCCGCCCATTTGGATGATGGCGAGAAGGATGATGGGGAAGAGCGCAGTGGCCGGAACCGAGGCGGCGATCTGGGCGATGGGTTGAGCGTAGCGGGCGAGGCGGGGATGGAAGCCGATGGCAACTCCGGCGGGAATGCACCAGGCGAGGGCGATGAGCAGTGACAGGGTGACGCGGAGGAGAGTGGCTCCGGCGGCGTGGAAGGTGAGGAAGAGTTCGGCGGAGGAGAGGCCGGAGAGAAGGATTCCGGCCTTGACGGTGGCGTAGAGGGTGAGGCCGCCAAGAGAGACAACAGCGGCGAGGGCAAGGACCTTGCCGAGGAGCGAGCGGGCTGGTGGAGCGGGCTCCGACGCGAGCGGGCGCTGGGCGAGGTAGTGGACGAGGCGCTCGGAGAGCGGCGCGAAGACGCGGCGGCGGACGGAGCGGAGGATGGTGGAGTTGAAGAGCAGGGCGAGAAGCGGAGAGCGCGGCGGAGCGGCGGACTCAACCTGCTCGAACTTGAATTTGTCAGACCAGATAATGAGCGGGCGCCAGAGAAGCTGGTCGAGAAGGACGATGACGGCGATGAGGGCGAAGAGTCCCCAGGCCATGGCCTGCTTATCGTTGTGATCGGCGGCGGTTTTGAGGTAGGAGCCGAGGCCGGGGAGACGGAAGTCGCGGTTATTGAGGACGAACATCTCGCAGAGCATGAGAGTGAACCATCCCTGGGCGACGGAGACCATGGAGTTCCAGACGAGTCCGATAGCGCTGAAGGGAAGCTCCAACTGGAAGAAGCGCTGCCAGCGGCTGAAGCGGTAGATGCGGGTGGCTTCGCGGAGCTCGCGGGGAATGGCCTTGAGCGATGAGTAGAAGCTGAAGGCGATGTTCCAGACCTGCCCGGTGAAGATGAGGATGATGGAGCCGAGTTCGAGACCGAGCTGGCGGGTGGGAAAAAGAGCGACGGTGGCGAGCATGACTCCGGGAAGAAAGCTGAGCACCGGGATAGACTGCAGCACGTCGAGGACGGCGATCATCATGACTTCGGCACGCTTGTTGTAGGCGGCGATGTATCCGTAGGTGAGGGCGAAGGCGAGGCTGAAGAAATACGCGGCGGCCATGCGGACCAGCGAGTAGAAGGCGTAGGCGGGCAGAGCAAGGGGCGAGCGCTCGATAACAGCTTCGGCGACGGGCGCGGTGAACCAGTAGCGTGTGATCGTCGAAAAAGCGTAGAAGATGGCGAGGACTCCGGCGAAGACGACGAAATCGACGAGCAGAGGCCAGGTGCGGGTTCGCACGGTTGATTGCGCGAAGATGCGGACGCGGCGGATCACCGGGCGGGCGTCTCGGATACGGTATCAAGCTGATGCAGGTAGAGGCGATGGCGGTCGGCGTCGAACTCGAAGAGCTCGGCGTAGCGTCCCCAGCTTATGGCAGTTTCCAACTGGCGCTTGGATTCCTCTTCGCTGAAGTGTTCGTCGAGGAGATCGTGGAAGAGCTCCTCGGGGGCGGAGTGATCCTTCTTGGTTTCGAGGGTGCGGGTGATCTGGCGGAGGAGGGTGACGTTGGCGAGGACGGCCTGGCGGAAGAGCTCCTTCTGGCGGAGGATCTCGGCGTTGGCGAACTCGTGGCCCTCGGGAGTGATCTGGGCGTCGCCCTCCTCGACCTTGAGGAAGCCGAGCTGGTGAGCGGCATCGACGATGGGCAGCAGATCGTCGAGTTCGAAGGAAAGCTCGTCGGCGAGGCGGTACATATCTTCGCGTCCGTTGGGGCGGTCATCGATAAGTTCGAGAAGTCCGGCGATGCCTCCGGGGCGGGCGTGGGAGAGCATCTGGTAGGCGACGCGGGGGGTGCGGGCAAAGGGCACGAGCGGACCCTGCGGCGGCTGCAGGGGAGGCTCGTCATGCTGAGTGGGCGAGGTCAGCACCTTGTATATGTAATCGACGTATCCGGTGAACTCGGGAGACTTGCGCTCACGCGGGCGGGGGATGGCGACTTCAAAATCAGTGCGGATGCAGCCGGGATTCTTGCCGAGGACAATGATGCGGTCGGCGAGGAGAACGGCCTCCTCGATGTTGTGGGTGACGATGAAGATGGCCTTGGTGGGGATGGCCTTTTTGCCCCAGAGCTCGAGAAGTTCGCTGCGGAGGTTCTCGGCGGTGAGGACATCGAGGGCGGAGAAAGGCTCGTCCATGAAGAGGACTTCGGGCTCGACGACGAGGGCGCGGGCAAAGCCGACACGCTGCTTCATGCCGCCGGAGAGTTCCTTGGGGTACGCCTGCTCGAAGCCGTCGAGACCGACGGTATCGAGAATTTTGAGGCTGCGCTTGCGTCGCTCGAAGGATTCCACGCCGCGGGCCTTGAGGGGAGCTTCGACGTTTTCAAAGACGGTAAGCCAGGGAAAGAGGGCGAAGCTCTGGAAGACGATGGCGACGTTGGGCGAACAATCGTGAATGGGCTGGCCGTGCCAGAGGACTTCTCCGGCGGAGGGGCGGGTGAGTCCGGTGAGCATGCGCAGCAGAGTGCTTTTGCCGGAGCCGGAGGGGCCGAGAAGAGCGAGGATCTGGCCGGACTCGACGGAGAGATCGGTGGGAGCGATGACGGGGATGGTAGCCGAGGTGTGCTCGCCGTAAAACTTTTCGACTTTCGAGGCCTGAATGATGGCTTCCGGCATTTTGATCCTTCGTAGACGAAGTAGGAGCGCGGCAGGCTGCTCTGCCCGATTGTTTCACGATAGCAGGAGGATGTGAAAGGACGGGGACAAGGCGAGGACGGGCTGAACGCAAGTGGCTGCGGTTGGAACCTGTTCCCCACATTCGCCAAAGGAGGGCGGATGTGGGCCACCGCCAAGAACAAGTGCAAGATCAAAGGCCCCGCCCTAACCAACAGAAGGTTAGGACGGGGCACCCTGAAGTTTGTTTATTCCGCAGAGAGGTTGACCTACTCCGCAGAATATCCGGTAGCTAGTCGCTGGTGTAATAGTCGACGGCGATGGGGCTCTCGAAGAGAGAGTAGTCGCGGGTGACAACGGTGATGCCGCTCTCGGTGACGAAATACTTCTGACGGTCGGCTTCTGTGTCATATCCGATGACGGTTCCCTCAGGGAGCTGAACATCGCGGTCGATGATGGTTTTGCGGATGCGGCAGTGGCGACCGACGCTGACGTGGCTGAAGAGGATGCTGGAGTCGACTTCGGCGTAGGAGTTGACGCGGACATCCGGCGAGAGGACGCTGTCACGGACGGCGCCGCCGGAGATGATGCACCCCTGGCTGATGACGGAGTCGACGGCGACACCGGTGCGTCCCGGCTCGGCGAAGACGAACTTGGCGGGCGGGTACTGGCGCTGATAGCCGCGGACGGGCCAGCTCTGATCGTAGAGGTTGAAGACCGGAGAGACGGAGGCGACGTCCATGTTGGCTTCGTAATAGGCCTCAAGGGTGCCGACGTCGCGCCAGTAGAGCGCCTCCTTGTGGTTCTCATCGACGAAGTTGAAGGAGTAGACCTTGTAGTCATCGACCATGCGGGGAAGGATGTTGTAGCCGAAATCGTGGCGGGACTCGGGGTCCTCGGCATCCTTAAGCAGGGCGGGGATGAGAACGTCAGTATTGAAGAGGTAGATGCCCATGGAAGCGGAGATCATCTCGGGGTTGTAAGGCGAGCGGAGATCGGTCTTCTTGGGCTTTTCCTGGAATCCGGTGACGCGGCCCTCGCGGCTGAGTTCGACGACGCCGAAGTTGCGGGACTCGGCAGGGTCGATGAGGATGGTTGCGAGAGTGACATCGGCGCCGGACTGGATGTGCTGTTCGAGCATGAGCTCGTAGTTCATCTTGTAGATGTGGTCGCCGGAGAGCAGCAGGGTGTACTTGGAACGCTCACTGCCGATGGAGTAGATGTTCTGATAGACGGCATCGGCGGTTCCCTTGTACCAGTCTTCACTGACGCGCTTCATGGGTGGAAGAATCTCGACGAACTCGCCGAGTTCGCTGGCGACCACCTGCCAGGCCTCGCGAATATGGCGGTTGAGGGAGAGCGCCTTGTACTGCGTGAGGATGTAGACCTTGCGCAGATTGGAGTTGATGCAGTTGGAGAGCGTGACGTCAATAATGCGGTAGATGCCGCCGAAGGTAACGGCGGGCTTGGCGCGGTCGCGGGTGAGCGGATAGAGCCGTTCCCCTGCGCCGCCGGCGAGCAAGACTCCGAGAGTGTCCTTCATCTTCTTTCCTGACCGAAGAATTTTCGACTGAAGAATACACAAGCACGCAGCACAAAACGCGGGCTGCGAAGATGATTTCGTTAGAAAGAACGAGCCAATGACAACAGAGGATGGTAGCACAGGAAACGGTCCGGGCCGGGGACGGAAAAGAGGAAGAAGGTCAGGCGGATTTTCCGTTCCTGCGGCCGGGATTGGGTTCGACGGAGATGCGGAGCGACTTGAGGAAGCTGGCATCCTGCGGGCTGATGTGCAACTCGGGGTCGCGCAGACGCGGAGAGACGGCGCTGGAGGAGGCGCTCTCATTCTTGTTGAAGCCGACGGTGGCTTCAAGGACGACAAAAATGTCATAGCCGTCGGAGCGGATTCGCGAGATGACCTGTGCGATCTGCTCGGAGTCTGAAATTGAGTCGTTGATGGCTTCGCCCAGCTGCTTCATGAGACGTTCGAGCTTTTGATCCACAGAGCTTCTCCAGAGGTCGACTTATGTTAGATGCGCGGGCGGGGCGGGGAGTTTTTTGGCGTGGGCGGGCGGGTTGAGGGCAAAAAGCAGAGCAGAGCGGGTTTTTGAAGAAAGCTCCTGACAGAGGCGTGTGCAGGGAGGTTACAATCAATATCATGGGCGACGCGCGGATCACGGGAAGATCATCCTCCATGGGCTCGATTTCGGGCGCATGGGCAGGACGAGCCTTCCGCCAACTGAAGGGCAAGCCGGGCCGGAACAAGCGGCTTCTGCGCGGATTCCAGTCGGGGGCGGCCGCTTTCCTGGGATCGGTGATGGGCACGCTCCGGGTGTTGTTCCTGGAAGTGAGCGGATTTATCTTTATCTGCTTTACGGTGATCATCGTCAGCGCCTTCCTGCGTGAATACAGGAAATACACGATGCACCAGGCTGGCGTGGAGCGGGTTGTGTTGGCGGGAGTGGTGAGCGCAATGTTCTTCTATTTTGGATTGAGTTCCTTCTGGCGGGCCCGCCGGAAGCGGTCACGAACCTAGACCTGCCGCAGCCGACGAGGCTGGGGCGACAGAGAAGCAGTCGGAATACTCCAAACAAAATCTGCGATCACAGAGGCATCCGTTTTCCTGGTGCGCTGACTGACTATGCCGGCGAAACGAGGCTGCCCGCGCCGCGGGAAAAGCGGCGGCACGGGCGTGGCTGAACGAGTGGCGTGGCGCGCGCGGGTCAGGGTTCGTAGGGACAGTTAATTTCGCGACCGGACTGGCTGTAGCAGCGGGGTGGGCCGGAGGCTTCGCGCTCGCGCTCCCTCTTTTCGGCTTCCGCGCGCAAGGTCATGGAGAGAACGGCGCAACGGATGTCCTTGATGGCTTCGCCGGTGCGCAGAAGGAGTTCGCTGTCGGCGAGTTTGATGGAAACGTTGCCGCCGAGCAGCAGCAGAACAGCGCGGCGCGGGCGGATGATGTAACTAACTTTGTCAGTGCGCAGCTCGTACTCGATGCACTCATTGAAAATGCCGGAGCCGCCGCCGCCGACAAGGTTGGAGAGAATCCCTCCACGGCCAGTTTCCTGGGACTCCTGGCAGGGCACTTTGCGCATGGAATGAACAATGGCTTTTTCCATTCCGCCGCTGAGGGCGAGGGCTGGAAGAGCGGAACAGAAGAGGACGAAAATCCAGCAGATCTTCATGACAAGGTCTCCATGGAGATCATCGGCAATCTGGCGGAGAACTGGAGCGGGGCGGGCGCGATTGCGGGATTTTGCGGGAGGGGGACTTGACAGCGGCGGCCCGGCTCAGGTAAAAACACGACACGATGTTGAGCGCGATAATCATTACGGCCATGGCCATGTGTATGCACACGATGTGCATGCGTACCGCCGTGGGCGCGCTCGAGAGTTCGCAAAAGCTTCGATAAATTCAAGCAAAGCGACTTCAAGAGTTTCCAAACGACCCACGGCAAAGAGCCTGGGTCGTTTTTGTTTTACATGAACGGAAGACAAATCTCAGAGAGAGAACGAACAAGGAGCGCACGCGATGCCGGAAAACGAGAAGAAACAACATTTTGCCACCCTGGCCCTGCACGGCGGCCAGACCGTAGACAAGACGACCAAGGCACGCGCGGTGCCGATTTACCAGACGACCAGCTACGTGTTCGACGACAGCGCGCACGCGGCGCGGCTCTTTGGGTTGCAGGAGTTCGGGAATATCTACACGCGGATCATGAATCCGACGACGGACGTATTTGAGCAGCGCATTGCGGCGCTGGAAGGCGGAGTGGCAGGGCTGGCGACGGCCTCCGGGCAGGCGGCGGAGACGCTGGCGATTATTACGCTGGCGGGAGCAGGCGACGAGATTGTTTCCACAACTTCGCTCTACGGCGGCACCTACAACCTGTTCCACTACACGCTGCCGCGGCTGGGAATTGTAGTGAAGTTCGTGGACGCGGACGACTTCGACGGACTGCGCGCGGCAATCACGGAGAAGACCAAGGCTCTGTACACGGAGACACTGGGAAATCCGAAGCTGGACGTGGCAGACATTGAGACGCTGGCGAAGATTGCGCACGAGGCGGGGATTCCGCTGGTGATCGACAACACGTCGGCCTCTCCGGCGCTGGCGCGGCCGATTGAGTGGGGAGCGGACATCGTGGTGAACTCGGCGACGAAGTTCATCGGCGGACATGGCACGACGATCGGCGGCATCATTGTGGACGCCGGCAAGTTTGATTGGGCGGCGTCACCAAGGTTCAAGAAGGACTTTGTGGATCCGGACCCGAGCTACCACGGAATCAGCTACACGGCGGCATTTGGAAACCTGGCGTTCATTCTGAAGGCACGAGTGGCGGGACTGCGAGATACGGGCGCGGCGCTTTCTCCATTCAACTCCTTCCTGCTACTGCAAGGGGCGGAGACGCTGCACCTGCGGCTGGAACGGCACTCGGAGAACGCGCTGAAGGTTGCGAATTACCTGGAGACGCATCCGGGCGTGGAGTGGGTGAACTATCCGGGGCTGGAATCAAGCAAGTATTACGAGCGCGCGAAAAAGTATTTGCCCAGCGGACGCGGCGCGCTGGTGACGTTCGGAATCAAGGGCGGCTTCGACGCGGGACGGAAGCTGATTGACTCGGTAAAGCTGTTCAGCCATGTGGCCAACATCGGCGATGCAAAGTCGCTGATCATTCATCCCTCCTCGACGACTCATCAACAACTGTCAGGGCCTGAGCAACTGGACACGGGCGTGACGCCGGAGCTGGTGCGTCTTTCGGTGGGCATTGAAGACGTGCGCGACATTATTGCCGACCTGGCGCAGGCGATTGAGGCGGCGAACGGCTCGACGCATACGGTGCCTGAGGCGTCCGGACAGTGGACAGGAAAATAGCGATGGCAACCGACATTCTGACAAGGCTTCATCTGACGCAGGGGACGGTTTGTATAACGAAACGATGTCCTTTCGAACTGGAGAGCGGCAGGACACTGGAGACGGTGAATCTGCGGTACGCAATCTACGGGGAGCCGAACGAGGATTGCAGCAACGTCACACTGGTTTGCCACGCGCTGTCAGGTTCAGCGCGGGTAGACCAGTGGTGGCCGGATCTGCTGGAGAGAATCTTCGACCTGAAGCACGAGTGCGTGATTTGCTTCAACGTGATTGGCTCGTGTTATGGCTCGACGAGTCCGGCGTCGCTGGATCCGGCGACGGGAAAACCGTACGGCGCGAACTTTCCACAGGTGACCGTGCGGGACTGGGTGCGGGCGCAGAAGATTGCGCTGCAGGAGCTGGGAATCCGGCATATACGGACGGTGATTGGCCCCTCGATCGGCGGCATGCAGGCGCTGCAATGGGCGGTGGAGTTTCCTGAGTGGGTGGACCGCGTGGTGGCGATGGGCACGACGCAACTCAACGCGCTGGGGCTGGGACTGAACCACCTGCAACGCGAGGCGGTGCGGCTGGACCCGGAGTGGCGCGGCGGAGATTACTACGACGGGCCGGGACCGCGCGCGGGACTGGCACAGGCGCGGGCGATCGCGATGTGCACGTACAAGTCGGCGGAGCTGTTCCACGAGCGGCACGGACGCAAGTCGGACCGCAAGGGAGTTGCGCCGTGGGAGTCCGAGAAGGGACGCTTCGACATTGCAGGCTACCTGGACTACCAGGGACAACTTTTCTGGCAGCGCTTTGACGCGAACGCTTACCTGACGATTACGCGGGCGATGGACCTGTTCGATCCACAGAGGGATTGGAATGGCGAGGCGTGGGAGCGGGTTCGCGCGAAGGTTCTGCTGTTTGGAATTTCGAGCGACGTGCTGTTCCCTGACAGCGACGTGCGCGCCTTTGCCGACGAGCTTTGCCGGGCGGGCGTGGATTGCCAGTATGAGAGCGTTGAATCCTCGCATGGGCATGACTCGTTCCTGGCGGAGCCGGACAAACTGGTTGGATTGCTGAAGGCGTTTCTGGCGGAGGAGGGCCCGGCAGGGAACTCCTTTCGCGGCTTCGAAGCAGAACCGATCGGAGTGAAAGAGGCTGACGGGAATGTAGCCTGAGGAAGGGCAGGAAGGTTTCAAGGTTTCAAGGTTTCAAAGTTTCGCAGGTTAAGAACAAAGGCAGGAACAACAGCAGGAGCAACGGCAAGAGCAAAAGCAGGAGCAACGGCAAGAGCAAAAGCAGGAGCAACGGCAAGAACAACAGCAGGAGCGCGATGGGGGGAAGGCGTTGCTTCCCACCTTATCGCCGCAAAGAGCGCGGCGCGAAGGTGGGGCACCCGCGGTTAGTGCTGCTGCGGAATTCGTCTAGTGCAGAGAAAAGTTTAGCGGGCGGCCTTCGATGATTCGAGGGCCGTTCGCACTTTGCGCGCGAGGGTGCTGAGGCTGAATGGCTTCTGCAAGAAGACGACACCGGCTTCGGTGACGCCGTGGCGCACGACGGCATCGTCGCTGTATCCGGACATGAAGATGGTTTTGAGCTGGGGGTGCTCGGCTTCGAGGAGCTGCGACAACTCGCCTCCGCTCATGCGCGGCATGATGACATCACTGAGCAAAAGGTTGATGACGCCCACGTGCTGGCGGCAGATGGAGAGCGCCCGCTGGCCGGATCCGGCTGAGAGCACGGTGTAGCCGAGGCCGCGCAGGAACTCACAGATGGATTCGCGCAGCGAATCCTCATCTTCGACGACGAGCAGGGTTTCCGTTCCCCTCTGCGGCTGCGTGACGCCGGGGGCCAAGACGGCCGCTGCCTGCGACTCACGGCGCGGCAGGATGATGGTGAAGCAGGTTCCGCGGCCGGGTTCGCTGGAGGCCCACACGTAGCCGCCGCTCTGCTTGACGATGCCATAGACGGTGGAGAGTCCGAGGCCCGTTCCCTTGCCGACGGTCTTGGTGGTGTAGAACGGCTCGAACATATGCTCGAGCACTTCACTGCTCATGCCAACGCCAGTGTCGGTGATGGTGAGCTGCACGTAGTCAAGAGGCGCGACATAGGCGGGGTATGCGCCGTTAGAGGATTCCTGCACAGTGACGTTGGCAGTGGTGATGGCGAGAGTTCCTCCGCGCGGCATGGCGTCGCGTGCGTTGACGCTGAGATTCATGAGCACCTGACCGATCTGGTCGGCGTCGGCTTGCACCGACCACAGGGGTTCATGGAGATGGACCTGGAACTCGATGTCCTCGCCGATGAGGCGTTGCAGCATTTTGCCGGTCTCCTGGACGATGGCATTGAGGTCGAGGACGACGGGAGCGAGCATCTGCTTGCGGCTGAAGGCGAGCATCTGTCCGGTGAGGCTGGCTGCGCGGCCGGCCGCCTTCAAGACTTCATCGACGTAGCGATTGAGACTGTCACTGGCGTGGAGTTTGTCCTGGAGAATTTCAGTGTAGCTGCGGATGATCATGAGCAGGTTGTTGAAGTCATGAGCGACCCCGCTGGCGAGGCGGCCGACGGCTTCCATTTTTTGCGCCTGCCTTAGCTGCGCCTCCAGAGAGCGCAATTCCTCCTCGGCGTTCTTGCGGTCGGTAATCTCAATGTTGACTCCGAGGAAGCGGGCCGCTTTGCGGTTTTCGCCCTCGAAGTACACCTGGCCGTAGGACGCCACCCAGTGGACCGAGCCGTCGTCCCAGATGACGCGGTACTCGCGCCGGTAGTAGCCCTGGTTCACGCCTGCGATGGCCATGGAGACGGCCTCGCGGGTTGCATCGCGGTCGTCGGGATGGATGCGGTCGGTGGCGGCAAGGTAGTCAAATTGCTCGCCTTCCTGGATGCCATACATGTTGCGGCAGCGCTCATCCCAGAAAACCTCTCCGGTATCGAAGTGATAGTCCCATGCGCCGAGGGCGGCGGCTTCAAGGACGACCTGGCGGAATGCGGATTCGCGGCGGAGAGCTTCTTCCGCCTTCTTGCGCTCGGTCAACAATTCGCTGAAGAGAATGATTCCGCCGATGGAGCCGGTGGCGGTGTACCAGGGCCGAACTTCCCAGTGAACCCAATCCTGCGAGCCATCGGGATGAGGAAAGATGTCTTCCTCGTTTTTCTCGACGGCTCCGTTGAGGCAGCGCTGGTGAACCTGTTTCCAGCGCTCCGGCACATCCGGCATCAGCTCGTAATGACTTCGGCCAACAACATCCTGGTTGCCGAGGTGGTTGTCGGAGATATGGCGGCGGCTGGCGACAAGGTATCGCATGTCGCGGTCAAACATGGCGATGGCGGCTGGCGCGTGCTCGACGAAGAGGCGCAACTGGCATTCGCTGCGCGCCAGCTCCTCCTGGGCGCGTTTGCGCTCAGTGATGTCGGAGTGCGACCCGGCGATGCGGACGGCGCGTCCACTGCGATCGCGGATGGCTAATCCGCGGGAGAGGATCCAGCGGTAGGTGCCGTCTTTGTGCAGCATCCGGAACTCGGCCTGGTAGAAAGGGGTCCGGCCTTCGGTGTGGGCCACCTGGGCAGCCCAGGCCTGTTCGAAGTCATCGGGATGGGTCAGCCTCTTCCACTCGCCCCGTGTGGCCTTGACCTCATCATCGGAATAGCCGAGCATCTGCTTCCATCGCGGGGAGTAGTACGAGGCGTTGTTGCGGAGGTCCCAGTCCCAGATGCCGTCATTGACGCCGGTGATTGCGAGTTCCAGGCGCTCCTTGCTATGAATCAACTGCTGCTCGAGCAGGGCGCGCTCTTCCTCGACTTTTCTGCGCTCGGTTACATCGAGAAGGGCGGCGACAAAACGGGCGGGGTTGCCGTCGCGGTCGCGCTCGACGACGCGTCCGCGAATCTGAATCCAAATCCACGGGCCCTGCTTGGTTTGCAGCCGATACTCATTCTCAACACGCGAGGCGCCGGGGCGGGCGGAGATGAGAAGGTGCCGAAGGCTGTCAGAGGCGTCATCCAGGTAAATCATGGACAGAAGGCGCTCTTCCGTAGGCTCGAATTCGCCGGGCTCATATCCGAGCATGGTGAAATATCGCGGAGAAACGTAGATCGGCCCTGAGCGCAGGTTCCAGTCCAGGAGAGCATCGCTGGCACTTTCCAGGGCGAGGCGGGAGCGTTCTTCACTGGCACGCAGGGCGTTCTCAGCAACACCCTGGCGGTGCTGGGCAGCGTTCATCTCACGGAGGATGGAGGCAATCACCATGGTCATGGTGAACGAAGTGGCCCAGAAGAGCTGGGCGCGGAGGACGGCATTGGTCGGCGAGTCCGCGGCAAAGGCAAACAAGCCCGAGCCGCGCGCCGTCTGGTAGATGGTGACAGATGCGCCAAGAGCGGTGAGGACGGCGACCCCGATGGTCTCAAACTCCACGGCGGCCCAGAGCAGGGGCACAACGACGATGAAGGGACGCAGGGCAGCGGCGATCTCAGGCTGAATGTTGAGGCGAAGCACGACGACGATGGCGACGGCAAGGGCAGCGCCAAGGGAAAGCACTCTCACACCACCAGCCCAACTGATGCGGGACTGGCGCAGCTCTCCAAAGGGATTGCGGAAGGTCATCGCAATGGGAACGAGGAAGAGGATGCTGAGGGCATCCGCGAACCACCATACATAGGAGAAGTGGGTGGCGCTATGGCCGAGAACCCTTGCCACGATGGCGCTGAGGAACGATCCGGTGGCCCCGGCAATTAAGGCGGCGGTTGCGATTCCGATGACTTCGCGGAGGCGCGCCATGGTGGGATGCGGGCCAGCGAGGCGGACGATGAGCCAGGCCGCGATCCAGCACTCGGCGAGGTTGGGAAGCGAGTATGCGAAGCTGTCAACGACGCTTCGCGTACTGACAAATTCGACGGAAAGATTAGCGGCGAGAGCGACGACAAGCAGAATCGGTTGGATATCCCGGCGGAGCAGAAGAGCGGCGGCAAGGACTCCGGCGGCGGGCCAAAAAGCAGCGATCTCCTCCGGTCCTGAGAGGAAGTAGAGGCCGAGCCGGAGGGCAATAAGGTAGGCAGCACAAGCGCCGAGGATGAACAGACCGTCGCCCTTGTTCACTGGCCGCCACTTTGCTTGTACAGGTGCTGACAAATGCGCCTCCTCGCTACTTTGAGGGGTACGAATCAGGAGGAGGAACCACGCAGCCCAAGATGTTCGATTCCGCCCAAGCGGGAACCATCCTACCGGCCATCCTCCTCCATGATGCGACGGAATGCGGCGTTCGGCAACGAACTAACGCGGGGCTGAGAGTACGAACGTCATCGCACTCGCGGGTAACCATGCAAAAAATGGCAGGCACCGCCCTTGGGGAGAGGCATTCAGTCCTTGCCCCTGGATTCTACGCCGTAGGACTCCAGCACGTCGCCGAGGGTGATGATGCCCTGGAGTTTGTGGACGTTGGCGCGGTTGACCACCGGCAGAATATCGAGATGCGCCTTACTCATGCGCTCTAAGGCCAAGTGCAGGGGGTGATCCGGGTGGACATGGGGAAATTCAAAGGGGTTGAGAAGACTGAGGAGTTCTTGCTCCGCATGTCCGTCGGCGAGGGCGCTGTCCAGAGTTGTCCGGTTCAGGATTCCGGCGACACCCCGTTCGTCCTCGACGAGCCATGAATGGAACTTGCTTGAGCGCGTGAGTTCGAAGGCATCCTGGACGCTGATTTGTGCGGGAAGAAGCTCGGTGGCGGGGCGCATGAAATGCGAGACGGTGCGGCCGCGGAACTCTTCCCTGGTTTTGCGGCTCGGCAGATGGATGCCATCCTGCTGCGCGAGCGCCTCGTAAATCGGCTCCGGCTGGAAGCGCGTGGAGATGAAGAGGCTTGCCAGGTTGGCGATCATGAGAGGCACGATGACGGCGTAATCGCGCGTCATCTCGAAGATCATGAGGACGGAGGTCATGGGAGCACGGACGATGCCGGCAAAGAGCGCTCCCATGCCAACAAGGGCGTAGGCGCCGGGGTTTGCCGTGTAGGCGGGCAAGAAATGATGAGCCACGGTTCCAATCGCGCCACCCAGCATTGCTCCGAGGAAGAGAGCGGGGCCGAAGATTCCGCCGGCGTTGCCGGAGGCGTAGCAGGTGGTAATGGCGAAGAGCTTGAGGACGATGAGGATGAGCATCAACTTCAACGCCATGCTCCCGTTCAGCGCCTCGCCAACATAGCTGTATCCGACTCCCAGGACCTGGGGCACAAACCATCCCATGAGGCCGACGAGCACTCCACCGACAACCGGATGACACCATCGGGTGCCCCGGGGCAGAAGCAGAAAGCGCTTCCGCATGGTCAACAAGAGCTTGGTAAATGCCACGGAGAGGAATCCACCGGCGATGCCCAACACCGCGTAGATGCCGAACTCCATGGGGTGAACCAGCTCGTACTGCGGCACATGGAAGAGCGGATTATTGCCGAGGAGAAGGCGCAACACCGCCCAGGAAGTTGCGGAGGCCAATACTACGGAGCCGAGGACAGGAGCGTGAAGATCGCCCACGACTTCTTCCAGCGCGAAAAGCACCGCGGCCATGGGTGTATTGAATGCCGCCGCAACGGCCGCGGCCGCACCGACCGGAATGAGCGCTTTGACTTTCTCCGGGCGTAACCCGAGCCAGCGGCCAAGAACGGATGCAATGCCGGCGCCGACTTGCACGGACGGCCCTTCGCGGCCGAGGGGAATTCCGCTGGCGAGCGTGGCCGCAGTGCATCCGAACTTGCCGAGGACGGTGCGCAGGGAGATGTTGCCGTCGCGGGCGTAGAGCGCAGCCTTGGTTTGCGGCACTCCGCTGCCGCGAGCGTCAGGGAAATAGCGGAAGAGAAGGTAGCCCATGGCGAGAGAGCCGGCCACCGGCATTGCGACGCGCCGCCAGGCCGGACTGCCGACCGGATAGATCCGCATTCCGAGGCGCTCGGTGAGGACGATGAAGGCTACAACCGTGAGGCCCGCCAAGGCGCCGATAAGCAGCGAGAGGATGAGAAAGACCTGGTCCTCACGCTGTTGGATCAGCGCGTTCATACGCTCCAGCAAAGTGCTGCGCGGATGCTTCTCCGGATTGAATCGACCTGGAACAACAGCCATCGAACCAGCTTAGCCGATTCCGCCGCTCAATGGTGAAGAGAGCGGCGGGAGAGCAGGGCGCCGAGTCGCGCGGCTTCCGCAGGAAGCAGTTGCACGGCGGTGGCGATTCAGCTAATGTATTACTCCATGGTCATTGAGATGCAAAACGACGACGGTTGCCACGGCATGTGTTGCCGCCGTGAGCGGATTCGTCCAGGCATTGGGGTTTAATCGACCGGTTTAGAGATTCAGTCGAGCCCACTGCCAGACGGTAGTGGGTTCAACTTTTTGGGCAGGGATCATCCATAGCCCATCATGAGCACGGGTGGCGAAGTGGCTAACGCGGCGGACTGCAAATCCGTTATTCATGGGTTCAAATCCCATCCTGTGCTCCAAAGTTTTCAGGATTCCTGCGGCGTAGGATTCGAGGTAGAGATGAAGTCCACGATCAAGTCGAGCGTTGCGATCGCAGCCAGCCTGCCGGCGGCTTGCCGCCCCATGGGCATGCGAGATTGTGCGCGCGTGCATGGCGTGGGCGGGAGTTCCGGGAGATAGCGCGAAAGCAATACCGGTAACGTTCGGAAGCCCACGATCAAATCGTGGGCTTCCTTTTTTTGATGGCAAACAGGAGTAATGAAATGGCGCAGCCTTCTTCCTTGCGGAACACAAGAATTCTGACACATATCTACGTACGCGACTCCAAGACGGGCTTTATCCGCCCCTGCTGGGCGAACGGCGTGGAGATTTATTGCGGGGTATGCCAGGAGGGCGTGATCCGGCCGGCGGTTGGCGCGGCATGCCCAAAGTGCGCGAGCACGGTGGCACGCATTCTGGAAGCCGCGTGAGGGCGAAGGCTGAAAGCAGAGAGCGGGGAGATGCGAGGGCGAATTAGAGCGCGGCCCCGATTCCCTGAGAGGTTGCGGCCTCGACCATCTCGCGAATGGAATCAATGACGAGGTCGGGCTCGTCGAGATGGATCCAGTGGGCGCTGGCGGGGGCAATCACTTGCTGGATGTTGTCTCCGATGCGGCTGAGATGCAGTTCAGAGAGAGGCGACGATTTCCCGGGCGTGAGCAGCAGAACGGGAATGCCACGGATGGGAGCGGCGGCGCACATTTCCCGTACCGTCGCCGGCACCGCCTGGACATGGCGGCGCATGCCGAGGTAGTAGCCAGGGCGCGACCAGTGGGCGGCGACGATGGGCCACACCCGGCGCGGCATCTTGCCGACTTCGTGCGTGATGCGTCCGAGAATATGGCGTCCGCCATGGCCGGCGGTGCCGGCAAGCCAGGTCGAGAGGCGTCCCGAGCGGCAGAGCAATGAAGTGACGGCAAGGCGGGCGAGTCCGACCTGGGCAATCGGAATGGCAATGCGGGAGAGCTTAGCCCCACGATCCAGCGTAGCCTGCTTGGCGGGATCGAGCGGCGGCCACTCCTCCAGACGCATGGGGTCCACCAAGACGATGCCCGCCACCTCCCCAGGATAGAGAAGGGCGAAGCGGCGCATCACGAGACCGCCGAAGGAGTGCCCTACGAGAACGTAAGGCGGCCGGATTCCGGCGCGCTGCAACAGGAGGTGCAACTCCACGGCGATGTTGCCCGGAGTGCGCGCGGTGCGGCTAGGGCTGCTCCAGCCAAGACCTGCACGATCATAGGACGCGGTCGAGGTAAAGCCGGAGACGACATCCTGAATGTGGCACCAGTTCAGATTGGTGGCCGCGATGCCAGCTTCAAAAATCACGGACGGGCCGCCAGAACCCATCTCGAGCAGGTAGTGGCGACTGCCTTGTCCCATGTCAATCCAGCGCCCGGAAGCGGTATAGCGAAGGCGGTCACGATGGGCGCCGACCCATTGATAGAGAAATCCCACGGTGAGCAGCGCCAGGGCGAAACCGAAGATCGCGAGAAGAATGTGCATGCACCGTCCTAAAAATGGATGAGACTCTCTGGGCTGAATTCCTTGAGGGCTAGATTTGCCTTTGCGCCGCCGCGGTCGATGATCAGCAGCGTGGAACCGGCATGGCCGCGCGTCTTGGACTCCACCTGGCTTGCCGACCAGACGCCGCCGTTGTGGCGCAAACCGAAGTAGGTGAACTCCTTAACCACGGCTGAATCCTTGAGGGTTTTCTCCACGTAGACGGGAAAGCCGATGGCGCGGTCAAGCCACGTGCGGACAGCGGAGTAATGGGTTCGATCCGCGGCTCCTGGTGTGCTCCTGATGACATCGCAATCGCGGGCGCCGAACTTTGCCTGCTCCACCAGCTTTTGGCCCGGCCAGAAAAATTGCGGCTCGATAAAATCCTCGTAGCTGAAGCCGGAGCCAAGCGGGCCGTCACTCCACTTGTCAAAGGGCAGAGTGGCGGGCACGGAGTCTCCGGGATGCGCGATTTTGATCGTACTCGGGCCGTTCGGAGGCATTTCCAGCAGGATGTGGGCGCGCGCATCGGCGGGAGAGGCGATCTCCAGCAGCACACGGAGGATGCCGGGAAACCAGTGTGCCTTGAGCGTGAAGGCGTAACTGGTGCGCACGCCCGCGGCGTCCACCTTGACGAGGTGTCCGGATGCGCGGAAATCCGCCGCTTCCACGCGCTGCCGCGAGAGCGCAACCGCGGAGTCGGCGTCGGCGGCGAGCACCGGGAGCGCGAACAGCAGCACCGCGAACAGCACCGGTAAAGGACGCATCATGACTCGATCCTTCCGTCGCGCAGGCGAATGTGGCGAGGCGCGGAGTTTGCGATCTCGTTCTCGTGGGTAACAATAATGAGAGTCATGCCGCGCTTCTGGCGGATGTCTATCAGCATTTCCATAATGTGCGCGGAGTTTACGCTATCGAGGTTGCCGGTGGGCTCATCGGCCAACAGGACGGTTGGATTGTTGGCAAGGGCGCGCGCAATGGCAACCCGCTGTCGCTCTCCGGCGGAGAGCTCGTTTGGATATTGATTCATGCGGTGCCCCAGCCCCATCTCGCGCAGGAGCGCCTCGGCCCGTTGCACCCGGCTGTGAGAGTCGCGATTTACCCCCAGCATGGGCACTTGCACATTCTCAATGGCGCAGAGTGTGGGCAGCAGATAGAAGGCCTGGAAGATGAATCCCACGGAAAGCGACCGGTAGGTGTCGAGGTTGATTGAGGTACCAAGCACGGAGTTTTGGAAGCGGACTTCCCCTGAGGTCGGGGCATCAAGGCCCCCAAGCAATTGCAGCAAGGTTGATTTGCCGCTTCCGCTGGGGCCGCTGATGGCAAGGAAATCGCCGGGGGCGACGGAAAGATCAACACCACGGAGCGCTTCGATGCGCCCTTCATCGTAGCTCTTGCAGAGCGCGCGAACTTCCAGCAGAGGTTCAGTCATGGCGGAGCGCCTCCACTGGTAGAAGGCGCGCGCCGCGCCACGCGGGGATCGCTCCGGCGGCAAGCCCTGCAAGCACAGCGATGCAAAGCGCTTCAGCAAGGAAAAACGGTGAGAACGTTGGGGAAGCGATGCTCGCTGTCTGCGGGATCAAGGCAAGGGCGCGCAGCGAACCCCATCCAATCACGATGCCGGCAAGGCCGCCGGCGAAACCGAGCACGGCCGCCTCCATCTGGATGAGGAGCAGAACGCGCCATCGCTTCCAGCCCAGAGCGCGCAGAATGCCAATCTCACGGGTACGCTCCAGGACCGACATGGCCATGGTGTTGGCGATGCCGAGAATGCCGATAAGCATGGCGATGGAGGAAGTTCCCCAGGCGACGGCGTGCGCCAGCACCACGAGCTGGTTGTTGCTGGCCCGCTGCGCGGCGGAGACAGCGCGCAAGCCCGGCAGTGCAGCCTCGATCTGGGCCTGGGCGCGCGCCAGATAATGCTCCGGCGACTCACCGGTGGGAAGCGGGCGCAGCCGCACATGGAAAGCAGTGACCTTGCCCTGCAGACTTGATAACTGCTGCAAGACGCCGAGCGGCATGATGACTGCTCCGGCCTCCAGGGCTGAGCCGCCATGGTAGATTCCGGCAACGGTAAAGCTGGAACCTTGAATCTCGAGGGTGTCGCCGACTTTCTTGTCCAGGTTCGCAGCCAGCAGATCGCCTAACATCACTTCCTGCCGACCGTCCTGAAAGCGCCGCCCGGACTTGAGGGTGAGCGAGTCAAGCTCGAAGGAATCCGCTTTCCAGCCGTAGGCCAGGGCGTTGATCTCCGGGGTCAGATCCATCATGTTGACGATCATGGGAGCAGCCTGGGCGACGGTGGGCAGCGCCAGGAGGGTCGCTCCGGCGGATTCATCGACCGAGGTGTTGAGGAAAGTCTTCTGGACGACGGCGATATCGGTCCCGCTGCTCTCGTACATGCGCAGCCACTCACGCTCGAAGGAGCGGGAAAATCCCACGAGTGCGACAAAGGCCCCAATTGCCATGCCGATTCCGCAGATCGTCAGCAGTGTTCTGAGGCGGCGGCGCCAGAGATTTCTCCACGAGAACCACGCGAAGGACAGTTGTGCGGCCATGAGTCGGAACGAAGCCTCGTGCGTTGAGTTCCCTGGAAATCTGCGAGAGAGTAAGTTTATCGAGGCACAAACAAGGTGTCCATCGGTGTTTTTGAAAATCAGAGGGGGGCGCGGCGGAGGGCGGCGTGGGGGACTTTCACAGGCAACGGAAAAGGCCCCACGCTTGAGGCGTGAGGCCTTTATTTAATCCGGCAACGACCTACTCTCCCACACACTTTCGCGTGCAGTACAATCGGCCCAGCAAGGCTTAACTTCCGTGTTCGGGATGGGAACGGGTGTTTCCCTT
>Ga0181531_10000076_pt1 | contig 77209 bp, 68 predicted proteins | sample PEATcosm2014_Bin_38_FD_119743 | JGI IMG/M metagenome (GOLD analysis project Ga0181531, IMG submission 119743) | Peatland microbial communities from MTU Mesocosm Facility, Houghton, MI, USA - PEATcosm2014_Bin11_10_metaG | ecosystem: Environmental > Terrestrial > Soil > Wetlands > Peat | place... | reverse complement strand
TCCATCCGGCAACAGTCTGTTGCCGGCCGGTCGGCGCTTGTAGATTCGAGCGAAGATCCCGAAGTTTGCCAGTAGTGCCTGGATATCTTTCAGTAGAGAGGGCTTGCTCGATGCGAGTCGGATTGTGCAATACGGAGTCTTGTCATTACGCTGCACCGTCCCATCCGTCTGAAACAGCGCCCGCAGGTACGCTTTGACGCACTCCTCACTGCCGCGCCAGATAACTTCCGGAACTTCCAGCTTGGACTTTGCAGAAAACCCGTAGTGCTCCAGCACACGAGCCAGAATCACCGAACGAACCATGATCAGGTTGCGCTGGGGCACGGCGACCGCGCTGACGGCGTATTCGCGCGCGTTCTCGGAGAGGCCCGCGATTATTGCATTCACATAGCCAACAACCGTTTCCGCAAAGTTACGATCCAATCCCCACAGATTGATGACTGCTGCCTTGTCGCCCTTGCCGCGATTAGTGAAATGCCCATCGCCCGTGAGCAGCCCCAGCAGCGTGCCGAGCTCCGGCGATCCATCCGTGCCGAACTGGCCCTTGCCGGACTGAATGAACAGCTCATCGCCGGGTTTGAGATCCCGCAGCTTGATCTTGCCGCGGCTGGTATAGAAGTCGTGCCACTCGGTAGCCTTGATCTCGTAGCCGGCCTCGGTCACCACGCGGTAGACATCCGCGCACTCGGAGGTCATGAACGCGGGCACGGCGGGACGCGTTTCGACGCCCATGCCCTTACCCAGTGCGCGACCATCCACGGTCACCTGCAGATCCGCACCGCTGGCATACAGATCGCCAATCCGAACCATGCCGAACTGCGTCGCCAGGCGCGTATCGGCCGTGACGCAGGGGTTGGTGGCGCGAATGTTCTCGCACCACCAGTTGTTGTTCATCTCGTTGACGCGGTCGATCAGGATGAAGCCGGGTTCCGCGAAATCGTAGGTCGAGGACATGATGACGTCCCACATCCGGCGCGCGGGCAGCGTCTTGTAGATCCGGCAGGCGACCAGCCCTTCCTCGTTGTAGACGTAGCCCTCGTGCACGGGCCATTCCCGCCAGACGAATTTCTGCGCATCGTTCAGATCGACCGGCTCCGCCTCGTACTCGCGCCGCGTGATCGGGAAGGCCAGCTTCCAGTCTGCCTCCTCGCGGACCGCGCGCATGAATTCATCGCTGATGAGCAGCGAGAGATTGAATTGCCGCAGCCGCCCGTTCTCGCGCTTGGCGCGAATGAAATCCATCGCATCGGGATGGCCGATGTCGAAGGTACCCATCTGGGCGCCGCGGCGGCCGCCGGCCGAAGACACCGTGAAGCACATCTTGTCGTAGATATCCATGAACGACAGCGGACCCGAGGTATACGCGCCAGCGCCCGACACGTAGGCGCCGCGCGGCCGCAGCGTCGAGAACTCATAGCCGATGCCGCAGCCGGCCTTGAGCGTCAGCCCCGCCTCGTGGACCTTGCCGAGGATGTCATCCATCGAATCCCGGATCGTGCCCGAGACCGTGCAGTTGATGGTCGAGGTGGCCGGCTTGTGCTCCCAGGCGCCCGCATTCGACGTGACGCGGCCGGCCGGGATGGCACCCCGGCGCAGCGCCCACAGAAATCGTTCGTAGCAGCTCTCGCGCAGGTCCTCCCGCTCGACATCCGACAAGGCGCGCGCGACACGTTTATAGGTGTCGTCCATGGTCGCATCCAGCGCCTGGCCGTCCTTGGAACTGAGGCGATACTTCTTATCCCAGATATCCAGGGAGGCCTCCTGGAAGGGAATGGAATCCACGTCTCGCGGCACGAGTTTCATCACAGAATTCATAGTAAAAGAGGCTCCCCTGTCTCCCCGAAGATCGCGCAGAATCCCCATCCGCGCAACACAAGATCTTGTTGTGGGACGCCGGGAGGTTAATCAAGCGGAATGGTCATCGTCAAGATTATGAAATATGTTTTTCCGGAATTTTTATCCAAATATTTCAAATAGTTATAGAGTTATTCGCAGCAAAAGCGCGATAAAAAAGTTTCGGCCAAAACCAAACTTGGTGCGGTAGCGCACCCCCATATATTGTGTTCACCGGATTGTCCCCGGCAGCCCACAGGCAATGCACAGCCTGTCCACAAGCCCCCGGTCCCGGAATCGCCGCCGTTGCTCTTGAAAGTGCCCGAGGCACCCTCAAATCCATCCGCAACGACAGGGGCAACGCGCTCCTGTGGATTGACCAAGACGTCGATTCAAACCCGATATTTGGAGGATTACGACCATGACATTGATTCGTTACCAGCCCTGGCACGTGGGGCTGCACCGCCAGATCGAACAGATCTTCGGCGACAGCTTTGCCGCACCTGCGGCCAGCAGCGAGAGCTCGATCGCGTGGGTGCCGACCGTGGACATTCACGAGGAGCAGGACAAGTTCGTCGTACGCGCGGATCTGCCGGGCGTGGAGCCGAAAGACATCAGCATCACGGCCGAGAACCGCGTGCTGACCCTGCGCGGCCAGCGGCAGTTCGAGCGTTCGGAGAACCAGAAAGGCTTTGAGCGCCTCGAGCGCGTCGAAGGCTCCTTCCTGCGTCGCTTCACGTTGCCCAACAACGTCCAGGATGATCAGATCAAGGCGCGCCATGTGAACGGCGTGCTCGAAGTGACGATCCCGAAGACCCCGACGCCGGAGCCGCGCCGGGTCAGCGTCGAGACTCACTAAGCCTAAGCCTTAAGGCAGGACTTTTGCAGCGGCGGCTGTCCCTCGCTGCCATCGACACGAAGCCGATGTCTCACCGACATCGGCTTCGGCCGTTTTACGGCGAGTGCGCCACCGCACACAGCGCCCGCCGTCCGGCGGGATCCCGCTTGAGATGGCGGACCGCGGCATAGAACCGGGGCAGATCGTCTCCCTGTTGCGAGAGCAGCTGCTGGAACCCCGGCACGCAATCCGAGTAGGTCGCGATCGAGGCGAGGTGGGCATTGTTGAGCCCCGCATCGATCCAGCCGTCATAGCCGGTGCGCAGCTGATGCTCACGCTCGATCGCTTTGACCTTCTCGCCAAGCGTTGCCAGTACTTCATGCTTGCGCGCACGCATGATCTCGGCACCCAACGGCTCGTGATACAGCCGGTCGAGCTCGGCGCGCCCGGCGAACAGAGTGCTTACGACTACCTGGTCGACCGCGCGGCGCGCGAGAAACTCCTGCAGCTCGGTGCCGCGGCCCCGCGCCGTAAGCCAGCGGCGCAAGCCCTCCTCTTCCACGGTCATGGCGAATGACTCGTTGAAGACAGTGTCGTCCTTGATGTAGATCAACTGGTGCGCCAGCTCGTGAAACAGCATCGACACCAGCTCCAGGTCGCCGTAGCGCATCATGGTGTTGAGCACCGGATCGGCGAAATGTCCAAGCGTCGAATAGGCCGCGACGCCGGCGACCAGCGTGTCGTTCCCTTTCGCAGCCAGCGCAGCGGCCATCGCGCGTGCGTTGCTTTCCTTGAAATAGCCGCGATAGCTCAGGCAACCGACGAACGGGAAACACCAGTGCAGCGGGTGAATCGAGAATTCCGGCGCCGCCACTACATTCCAGACCGCGTACGGACGCTTCAGATCGCTGTAGCTTCGATAACTGCGGTTGTCCGGAAGCCCCAGATCACTGGACGCAAAGGCGCGCGCATCGCGCACCAGTTCCAGCCTTCCCTTGAGCTCCGCGCTCGAGGACGGATCGGCCAGCACCTGATCAATGGGGCGGCGCGCGCGCATCAGGCGCCACTGACCCTGCGTGGCCTGCGCCAGGTAGGAGATGCCGCAGCCCGAAAGAGCGCCGCACAACAGCAGCGACAACAGCAGCCGTTTGACGGATGGAATGCGGCTCTCGGTTAACATGCGCTTCCATGCAAGTCTATCTGGTTGGCGGCGCGGTCCGGGACGAGTTGCTGGGGCTGCCCGTGGGCGAGCGCGACTGGGTGGTCGTGGGCGCAACGCCGCAGCAGATGGAGCGGCTCGGGTATCGAGCGGTCGGCCGCGAATTCCCGGTTTTCCTGCATCCGCAAACGCACGAGGAATACGCGCTGGCGCGGCTCGAGCGCAAGACCGCTCCCGGCTACCGCGGCTTCGTCACCGAATTCTCGCCCGAGGTCACGCTCGAGCAGGACCTGCAACGCCGGGATCTGACGATCAATGCGATGGCTCGCGCGGCGCCTGCCGGCGATGCCGATGGCGCAGGTGAACTGATCGATCCCTACGGCGGCCGCGCCGATCTGGAGCGGCGCCAGCTGCGGCACGTCTCGCCCGCCTTTGCCGAAGATCCCGTGCGCGTGCTGCGCGTGGCGCGCTTCGCGGCGCGCTTCGCCTCTCTGGGCTTCGGGATAGCAGCGGAGACGCGCGCGCTCATGCAGGCGATGGCGGCCAACGGCGAGATTGGCGCACTGGTGCCCGAACGCGTATGGCGCGAGATGGAGCGCGCCATGGGCGAGCGCACGCCCGAGGCCTTCCTCGACACGCTCGATGACTGCGGCGCCCTGCTGATCGTGCTGCCGGAACTGCGCTGGGAGCGCGGGGACCGCGATGCGTTGCGTGCCGCCGCGCGCCTCACGGACGATGGCAGTGTCCGATTTGCGGCAGCGGTGGCCGGAAGCGGAATTGCAGACATCGAATCGTTGTGCAAGCGCCTGCGCGCGCCGGCCCGTTTCAGCGAGCTGGCGCTGCTGTGTGCGCGGCTGCGGCAGCGCCTGGCGGGAGCATCGACACTGGATGCGGCCGATCTCCTCGATTTGCTCGATGAAGCCGATGCCCTGCGTCGGCCGGAGCGCTTCGAACGGCTGCTGCTGAGCGCGGCAGCCAGAGCGCCTGCGGTGCCCGAGCCTCCGACCCGCACGGCGAGTCCCTTCGATCGCCTGCGATCAGCGGCAGCAGCAGCCGCGGCCGTGACGCTGGCTCCCGAACGTATGCGAGCGCTGGCGGGACCCGAAATCGCGGCCGCGCTGCGCGCGGTCCGCATCGAAAGGTTGGGCGCTATCTAGGATGGCCTAGAGCGTTCGCCGCAGGTCCTGCAGCGCGAAGCCGCCCATGGGTTCGTCGAAGTCGCGCGTCAGCGCCATGACCTTGAAACGCTCCCCCATTTCTCCCGGCAGCAACAGCAACTGCGCCTGCGAAGCCAGCCGTGCCCGCTCGAGCTCATCGCGCGCGGCCGCCACTTCGGCTTCGATGCCATTGGCAAGCAGAAAGGCGGCCTGAGTGCAGTAGCCCGCGACCTCGAGCCGCGCGTCGACCCCGGCCTCGGCCACGCGGGTGAAATCGACCCAGGCGGTGATGTCCTGCAGGCCCGGATAGATCAACGGGTCATCGTGGGCGCGATGGCGGAAATGGCAGCGCAGCGTGCCGCGATCGCGCTGCGGGTGGTAGTACTCGTGACGCGGCAGGCCATAGTCGATCAGCAGCAGCACCCCGCGTGCGAGTGACTGCGTGATGCTGTCGATCCAGGGCTCGACCATCGGGCAGAGCTCGGACTCGTAGTGAGGCGGCCAACCGGCGGGCGCCAGCCGCGCCAGCTCGGCGCGCAATTCACCCCCGGCCGGCCGGTCGGCATCGTTGAGTTCTCCTGCGGCCGACAGGCCGACGCCGCGCTCCAGCCGCAGCGCTCCTTCGATCACGAAGCGACGGAACGGCAGCGCGTCGAGCACTTCGTTGGCGAGCACGATGCCTGCCAGCGGCGTCTCCGGCATTGCATCGAGCCATTCCACGCGCGACCTGAGCTCCCCGGGCAGCGTCTGCAGCACCTGGGCCTGCCGCGCGCGCAGGTCGGCGCTGAGCTCGAGGATGCAGTAGCGTTTCGGCACTTCGCCAAGTTCGGCCAGCCGCGTCAGCAGCCCGGCCGCCATCCGACCCGTGCCGGCACCCAGTTCGAGGATCTCGCCCCCGATCGACTTGAGCAGCGGCGCGCACTGATTAGCCAGGCAGCGCGCAAACAGGCCCGACAGTTCCGGCGCCGTCACGAAATCACCGGACGGCCCGAATTTGACGCTGCCGGCCGAGTAGTAACCGATGCCCGGGGCATACAGCACCAGGCGCAGGTAGTCGTCGAATGGCAGCCAGCCGCCCTGGGCTTCGATGCTGGCGCGCACGGCTTCAGCGACCAGCGCCGAATGCTCGGCCTGTTCGGGTGTCAGCGCCGGCAGCATTGAGGAAATCTCGCCGGACAACTTAAGCTGCACCGATGGAGACCGGACCCCGGCTGGCAGGACAGACCGCGCTGATCACAGGCGCGGCCCGCCGCGTGGGCGCGCAACTGGTGCGAGCGCTGCACGCCGAGGGCGCCAATGTCGCCATCCACAGCCATCGCTCGCTCGAAGAGGCAGAGCGCCTGTCGGCGGAACTCAACGCCGTGCGTCCGGGCAGCGCGCAGGTGTTCGGAGCCGATCTGCGCGATGCGGCGCAGCCCGCGCGGCTGGTAGCGCAGACCTGCGAGCGATTTGGCGGACTGAATCTGCTCATCAATAATGCCTCGAGTTTTTACCCAACCCCGCTCGGCAGCATCACGCTGGCGCAATGGCAGGATCTGATGGGAACCAATCTGCAGGCACCGCTGTTCATGGCGCAAGCTGCCGCGCCGCCGCTGAAAGCAAGCCGCGGCGCCATCATCAATATCGTCGACATTCACGGACTGCGGCCGCTGCGCGATCACACGGTCTACAGCACCGCGAAGGCCGGCCTCATCATGCTGACCCGCGCGCTCGCGCGCGAGCTCGCACCGCAAGTACGCGTCAACGCAGTGGCGCCCGGCGCGGTGCTCTGGCCGGAAGCCGGCATGGATGAAGCGCGTAAGGAAAAGATCCTCGAGCAGACGCCGCTGCACCGGCCGGGCTCCCCGGCGGACATTGCGCGCGCGGTGCTGTTTTTTGCCGCCGACTCGCCGTTCGTCACCGGCCAGATCCTGGCCGTCGATGGCGGACGCAGTGTCGGCTGGTGAGCTTCAGAGGCATTGAACTCACTCGGCATTGAGATCGGGCGCTGTCGGAATCATCGGATGTTCGGCCTGCGGGAAGGCGCGCCACAGCGTGCCGATGCTTTCGCGCGCCACCGGATGCGGCAATGCGGGCGCCAGCTCCGCCAGCGGCCCCAGCATGTAGGCACGCCGCAGCATGTCGCGACGAGGCAGCACGTAGCCGGGCCCCTCGCCCACCTCATTCCCGTACAGCAGCAGATCCAGGTCCATCGCGCGCGGTCCCCATTTGGAGTCGGCGCGGCTGCGGCCGCATTGCTCTTCAATGGCGTGCAGCACGCGCAATAGATCCGTCACCGGCAGATCGGTCGAGAACCCCACCACGGCGTTGACGAAATCGTCGCCCTCGAAACCGACCGCGGCATTGCGATAACAGCTCGAGAATCTGGCGTCAGGGAAGTGGGACTTGAGCAGGCGCGCCGCGTTCTGCAATCGCGCATGCGGATCGATGTTGCTGCCGAGCGCGACGAACACTTTGCTCATTCGCCGCGCGGAGTGATGCCCGCCGGATCCGCACTCAGATCCGCGCGCCGACGCTCGATCGAGACCCCGACATCGCGCGAATCGCGGATCGCGCCGGGCTTATTGATGCTGACCCGGATCCAGTCGATCGGAAATTCCGACAGCAGCAGCAGCGCCAGGTTCTGCGCCAGCGTCTCGACCAGGCGGTACTGCGTGGTCGGCAGCCAGCCGAGTACCCGCTTGGCGACACGCTTGTAGTCGATGGTGTCCTCGACGCTGTCGCTGCGCGCCGCGCGCGTGCAATCACACGGAATTTCCAGGTCCACGAGCAGCGTCTGCGGCGTGCGCCGTTCCCAGTCGATAAAGCCGATGATGCACTGTGCGCTCAGTCCGCGCAGGAAGATGCGGTCAGGTTCGTTCATGGGCGAAGTCTAGGGTAACTGCGAGCCGGCGCCCACCGAGCCTGCACCCACCGCCGCACCTCCGGGTGGCGCCAGTTCCGACAGCGGCCAGCGCGCGCGCACCGCGATGGCATTGCCGGCTCGTTCGCCGGCGCGCAGCCGATGCAGTCCCGCCACCGCGATCATGGCTGCATTGTCGGTGCAGAACTCTGGGCGCGGGTAGTAAACGCGTGCACCCTGGACTTCGGCCTCGCGCGCAAGGCGGGTGCGCAGTTCACGATTGGCACCCACGCCTCCAGCCACCACCAGCGCACGATGACCCGTGAACTTCAGCGCCTGCAGCGCGCGCGTGCACAGGATGCTGACGATGGCCTCCTGCACGGCGTGCGCGACATCGGCGCGCCCCTGTTCATCGAGCGGCGCGGCTCGCACTGCCTGCATCACTGCGGTCTTGAGTCCGGAAAAGCTGAATTCGAAACCCGGCCGATCGATCATCGGTCGAGGAAACACATAAACACCGGGCCGGCCGGCGGTTGCGAGCTGCGCGAGCTCCGGCCCGCCGGGATAGGGAAGCCCGAGCAGCTTGGCGGTCTTATCGAAAGCCTCGCCGGCGGCATCGTCGCGGGTCTGTCCCAGGATGCGGTAATCGCCAATGCCGCGCACCTCGATCAGCATGGTGTGACCGCCCGAAACGAGCAGCGCCACGTGCGGAAAGGGCGGCGCCTGCGACTCGAGCATGGGCGCCAGCAGATGCCCCTCGAGGTGATGCACGGCGATCGCCGGCACGCCCCAGCCGAAGCTCAGCGAATGCGCCAGCGCCGCGCCGGTCAGCAGTGCGCCCACCAGGCCAGGTCCCGCGGTGTACGCCACGCCGTCGATCTCTTCCGCACTCGTGTCAGCCTCGAGCAGCGCCGTGCGCAGCAGCGGCAGCAGGCGCCGCAGGTGATCGCGCGAGGCGAGCTCCGGCACGACCCCGCCGAAGGCACGATGCAGATCCACCTGGCTCCAGAGCTGGTGTGCGAGCAGGCCGCGATGCTCATCGAGCACGGCCACGGCGCTCTCATCGCAGGAGGTCTCTATGGCAAGTACGCGCATCCGCTATCCTTATATATGAGGCGGTGGAGCCGGTGGACGCGCTGGATGCAGACGGCAGTCCGGCCGCGGTTCCCCCCAAAGTCCTTCCGGTACGCACGCATTTTGCGTTTTCCCTCGAGTCTCATTAGAATCGCGGCCCGAAGTCGTGCGCCCGTTAGGCAAAAGCACTTCATAATCAAGAGGTTGGGTTTTCGATGCCGAGTGTGCGTGTACGCGAGAATGAGTACTTCGATGCCGCCCTGCGGCGATTTAAGCGGGCGTGCGAGAAGGCGGGCGTGCTCGCCGAGCTTCGCCGGCGCGAATTCTACGAAAAGCCGACGCAGGAACGTAAAAGAAAGAAGGCTGCCGCGGTGAAGCGGCACATGAAGCGCGTGTCTCGCGACTTCGTGCGCCCGGCGCGCTGAAGTAGCATCATCGCCTGATTGTCCGATTGCCTGACGATGGCGCCGCAAGCCCGCGGCGAGCGTTCTATTGGCCCCATTCCCTATCGCCATGACTCTCAAAGAGCGCATCCAGGAAGACATGAAGAACGCGATGCGCGCGGCCGAGAAGGAGCGCCTTGCGACCGTGCGGCTGATCCTCGCCGCAATCAAGCAGCGCGAAGTCGATGAGCGCATCGTGCTGGACGACACGCAGGTGCTCTCGGTACTCGACAAGATGGTCAAGCAGCGCCGCGAGTCGATCGCGCAATTCGAGGCCGGTAAGCGAGCGGATCTGGCGGCCAAGGAAAATGCCGAGCTGACCGTCATCAGCGGTTATCTGCCGACTCCGCTCGAGGCGTCCGAGCTCGATGCCCTGATCCAGGCTGCCATCGCCGAGACCGGCGCGGCCAGCATCAAGGACATGGGGAAGGTGATGGGTATCATCAAGACCCGTGCCCAGGGCCGCGCCGACATGGCCGTGGTTGGCGCTCGCATCAAGGCGCGTCTGTCGGGGCCCTGAGCGGCACGGCGCCCGATGCCCGGACGCATCCCTCAGAACTTCATTGATGAGCTGATCGCGCGCGCGGATATCGTCGAGGTCATCGGCAGCCGCGTGGCGCTCAAGAAGGCCGGGCGCGAATACAAGGCCTGCTGCCCGTTCCACAACGAGAAAACCGCCTCATTCTGGGTCAGCCCCGACAAACAGTTCTATCATTGCTTCGGCTGCGGCGCGCACGGCACCGCGCTCGGCTTTCTGATGCAGTACGACCAGCTGCCATTCCCCGAAGCGGTCGAGGACCTGGCCGGTCGCCTGGGCCTGACAGTGCCGCACGAAGGCGCACCGGTGCGCGCGCCTGTGGACGACCTGGCCCCGCTGTACGCGCTGCTCGAGCGGGTCGCCGCCTTTTACGCAGCGGCGCTCAAATCCAGCACACGCGGACGCGGCTACGCCGAGTCGCGCGGCCTTGAACCTGAAATCATCGAGCGCTTCCAGATCGGCTACGCACCCGACGCCTGGGACGAGCTCATGCGGCAGTTCGGCGGCAACACCGAGCAAAGGCGCCAGCTGGCCACGGTGGGCCTGATCATCGAACGCAGCAGCGGCAGCGAAGGTTTCTACGACCGCTTCCGCGATCGACTGATGTTTCCGATCCGCGATTCGCGCGGCCGCGTGATCGCCTTCGGCGGCCGCATACTCGATCAGGGGGAACCGAAGTACCTCAATTCCCCGGAAACCGCGTTGTTTCACAAAGGCAAGGAACTCTACGGGCTGTACGAGTGGCGGCGCTCGCGCCAAAGCTCCAGGCGGCTGCTCATCGTAGAGGGCTACATGGACACGGTGCGCCTGCACCAGGCGGGCGTCACCTACGCGGTCGCGACGCTGGGCACGGCCACCACGCCGGATCATCTGCGACGCGCGTTTCGTCTCGTGAGCGAGCTGGTGTTCTGCTTCGACGGCGATCGAGCCGGACGGGCGGCGGCCTGGCGGGCGCTGCAGAATGTGCTGCCCCAGGTCCGCGAGGGACGCGAGATCCGCTTTCTGTTCCTGCCCGAGGGCGAGGATCCGGACTCACTGGTGGGCGCCGAAGGTCGCGAGGCTTTTGAAGCGCGCTTGCGCGATGCGCTGCCGCTGTCGGAATACCTGATCGCACAGCTCAGTGCAGAAGCCGACCTCACGCATGCCGACGGCAAGGCGCACTTCGTGGCGCTGGCGCGGCCGCTGATCGAGAAGATCGCCCCCGGCGTCTACCACGAGCTGTTGCTGGAGCGGATCGCGCAGGCCGTGGGAATCTCGAGCGCACGGCTGGCGCAATGGCTATCGACCCCGGCCGGCAGTGCGCCGCCGTCGGCGACAGCGCGGGCGGCGCAATCACACCGCGACACGCGCGCGGCCGGCAACTCGCGGGCGCCGATGGAACGCGGCGGCCGCGGTAGCCTGCTGACTCAGGCGATCGCATTGGTATTGCATGCGCCCAGCGCCGCGGCGGCGGTACCGCTCGGGCAACGCCAGGCGCTCGGCGGACTCACGACACCCGGCGTGGCGGTACTGCGCGAGCTGCTCGAAGAGCAACTGGCCAGCCCCGCCAGCAGCATGGCTCAGACCCTCGAGCGCTGGCGCGACCGCCCCGAGTATCGGCGCCTGTGCGAGCTGGCCGCCAGCGAGCCGCTGGTGGCCGACGGCGCCGCGGCGGCACGCGAACTGACCCAGGCCATCGAGCGGCTGCTGGATGCGCAGCTGCGGGGGCGCGTCGGCGAGCTCATCGCCAAGGCGCGCGAGGCTTCCCTGACGGCGCAGGAAAAACAGGAACTTCAGGCACTTACGACCAGTCAAACCAAGCCGGGCCCGGTATGATCGGCGCCGGAATGCAGTCCCGGCTGGACGCCTTGCCGCTTAAGTTAAGCTCAAGTTCGGCCTCGCCGGCGCCGTTATGCCATGACTGACCTTGAAATTCGGCCTTGCGCAACAAAATTTGGGTACAATTGTCAACTTTCCCATGAGCGAGCACCTTCCCCACCTTTCGTCGCAAGCGATGAGGACGGGCGGGTTTGTCGTCTTAAGTTGACCCCGCAACCTCTCTGAAGACGCCATGACACGAAAACACAAACCAGCTCCTGCCCCCCGCAAGCCCGTCGCACGTGCTGCCGCAGCCCCTCCGCATCGCAAGAGCGCTGCCGTGGTTCCGGTCGCGCGTCCGCTTCAGACCGCACTCAAGGCCGCCGAGCCGCATCACAAGAGCGAGGCTCACAAGGAGCCGAACAAGAAGGTCGCGGCGGGCAAGGCCGCTGCGCCGGCACCAGCGCCCGCCGCCAAGTCGCACGGCGGTGGCACCGCGGCTGCGGTCCACAAGGGCACGGCGCCGTTCTCGGCCTCGAGCATCAGCGCCGACCTGCGGCGCGGCCATGGCCTGCCGGAAGATCGCCAGTCGCAGCTCAAGCTGCTCATTGCGCGTGGCAAGGAGCAGGGTTACCTGACGTACGCGCAGGTCAATGATCACCTGCCCGCCGAGATCGTCGATCCCGAACAGATCGAAGGCATCGTCAACACGATCAACGATATGGGCATTCCGGTGTACGAGAAGGCACCGGACACCGAATCACTGCTCGCCAGCGAGCCGGCGCCGGCCGACGATGAAGCCATCGAGGAGGCCGCCGCGGCACTGGCTGCGCTGGATGCCGAACTCGGGCGTACCACCGACCCGGTGCGCATGTACATGCGCGAGATGGGCACGGTGGAACTGCTCACGCGCGAGGGCGAGATCCGCATCGCCAAGCGCATCGAGGAAGGTCTGGATGCCGTGCGCACCGCGCTCGGCAAGTACCCGGCCACATTCGAGCATCTGCTGCGCACCTACGAACTGGTCAAGGTTGGCCAGGCGCGTCTGATCGACCTGCTGGTCGGGTTCATCGACCCGAACGCGCCCGATGTGATCGCACAACCGCAGAATCCGACCAAGATCGACCTCGAGGCCGCCGACGCGGAGTCCAAGGAAGACGACGCGGAGGACGGTGACGAGGCCGAAGAAGAAGCCATCGATACCGGCCCGGATCCGGAGGAAGTCGCGCGCCGCATGGGCTCGATCGCCAAGCTGCTGCAGCAGGCGCTGGCGGGTATCGCCAAGCAGGGCGTCGAGGATCCGAAGACCCAGAAGATCCGCAAGAAGCTCGCCGCCGAGTTCATGGAACTCAAGCTCTCGCCGCGCATGTTCGATGCGCTGACCGACCAGCTGCGCTCGCACATCAGCGAGATCCGGCAGATCGAGAAGGAGATCATGATCATCGCCGTGCGCGATGCCGGCATGCCGCGCAAGGATTTCATCGCCACTTTCCCGAAGAATGAGACCAGCCCGCGCTGGATCCTCAAGCATGTGAAGGCCGGCAAGAAGTACTCCGCACCGCTGGCAAAGCTCAAGGATGAAGTCGAACGCCGCCAGAAGAAGCTGACGCTGCTGGAAGAGCAGTATCACCTGACGGTCAACGACATCAAGGAGATCAATCGCGAGGTGTCGATCGGCGAGGCCAAGGCGCGCCGCGCGAAGAAAGAGATGGTCGAGGCGAACCTGCGCCTGGTGATCTCGATCGCCAAGAAGTACACCAACCGCGGCCTGCAGTTCCTCGACCTGATCCAGGAGGGCAACATCGGCCTCATGAAGGCGGTGGACAAGTTCGAATACCGCCGCGGCTACAAGTTCTCCACCTATGCGACCTGGTGGATCCGCCAGGCCATCACGCGCTCGATCGCCGACCAGGCGCGCACCATCCGTATTCCGGTGCACATGATCGAGACCATCAACAAGCTCAACCGCATCTCGCGGCAGATGCTGCAGGAGATGGGACGCGAGCCGACGCCGGAAGAGCTGGCCGTGCGCATGGAGATGCCGGAAGACAAGGTGCGCAAGGTGCTCAAGATCGCCAAGGAGCCGATCTCAATGGAGACGCCCATCGGCGATGACGAGGATTCGCACCTCGGGGATTTCATCGAGGATCAGTCGGTGGCCTCACCGATCGACCAGGCCACCATGGAATCGCTGCGCGAGACCACGCATTCGGTGCTGGCGCAGCTGACGCCGCGCGAGGCCAAGGTGCTGCGCATGCGCTTCGGTATCGACATGAACACCGATCACACGCTCGAGGAAGTCGGCAAGCAGTTCGACGTCACGCGCGAGCGCATCCGTCAGATCGAAGCCAAGGCACTGCGCAAACTGCGGCATCCGAGCCGCAGCGAGCAGCTGCGCAGCTTCCTGATGGATGACTGAGAAACCGGCGAGCGGCGCGGCCCGGATCAGATCCTGATCAGTGGTTAGCGCCCCTGCGGCAGGTCCAGCTTTGCGCGCGCGCGCGCGGCCGTCAAGGCAGCCAGCAGGCGCGCTTCACCCGCACCCAGCGCCGGCTGCGTATAGGCGCTCGCGGCATTGCCCGGATTCGATGCGGGTGCCGCTATCGATGTGGTGCGCGTAGCCGGCGGCACCGCACGCTCATTGGTTTCGACCGGCTGCTGGCTGCCCAGCCGCAGCAGATCCAGCTGCTCGAATACACGCGTCAGATGCCCATCGAGCAGGCTGCGCAGACGCGCGATCGAACGCAGTTCCAGCAGGATCACGAGTCCCAATATGGCTACCGCAGCGGCCAGCGCCGACTGCGAAATCTCGTGCACCCAACCCATCAGATTCATACTCAGGTTCATACAGCACTCCTGCGCCAGATTTCCGGCAGCCGATGCCCACGCGGGGATCTGGCTAAACATTGAGCAGATTTCGTGCCAGCCGGTCATAGACTGCCCTCCGGAACGTGCGCGTTGTCCAGGATCACGACCGCAACGCGGCGATTGGCGTTGCGGCCGGCGACAGTGTCGTTGCTGGTTGCGGGACGATACTGGCCGAACCCCATGACCGCGAGGCGATCCGGAGACACGCCGTGGTCCATGAATAGATGCACCACGCTGGCCGCGCGCGCCGCCGACAGCTCCCAGTTGGAAGGGAACTCCGCGGTCCTGATCGGGCGGTCGTCGGTATAGCCCTCGACGCGAATCGCGTTGGTGAAGGGTTTGAGCGCGGCGGCCAGATGCTGCAGCGCTGGCACGGCGTTGCTCGAGAGGTGCGCCACGCCGCTGGGAAACAGGATGTCGGTGCTGATATCCACCACCACCGAGTGCTGCAGGCGCCGCACGTGCACCTCACCGGCCGCGACCAGCGTGCCCATGGCGTTGGTGACCTCATCGGCCACCTTGGCAAGTTCCACGCTGTCGCCGAGCGCGGGGCCGGGCGCGCTGCCCGTGCCGGCTGCAGCTGCGGCGGGCGCTGCGGGCCTGGATTCGGATGCTGCGCTGGCAGCCTTCGAAGGCGGTGAAGCGGCTCGCCCCGCCACCGGCATGGCCGCGGAAAAAATTTCCTGAACCTGGTTACGGGGCAATTCGACACGGCCGCCCGTGCCGCCAGCATCTGCTACCGCGTGCGCCGAATGCGGCGCGCCGTTGAAGGCTTCGGAGAGCGAATCCGAGAGCACGCGATACTTGCCTTCGTTGACCGTCGACATCGCATACATGACCACGAAGAAGGCCAGCAACAGTGTGACCAGGTCGCCGTAGGGAATGGCCCAGGCCTCGTGGTTTTCGTGGTCGTCGTGCCGTCTGCGGTTTCGCGACATGATGCTACTGCAGGAAGCCGTGCAGACGGCCTTCGATGATGCGTGGATTCTCGCCCTCGGCGATCGCGATCAGGCCTTCGATCTGCATCGCGTTGAGGTGCGCGCGCCGCTGCACGGCAGCCTTGAGCTTGTTGGCTACCGGCAGGAAGAACAGGTTGGCCAGACCGATGCCGTACACCGTGGCGGTGAACGCCGCGGCGATACCGTGCCCGAGCTTTGAGGGGTCATTCAGATTCTGCATCACCGCCATCAGTCCGAGGACCGCGCCGATGATGCCGAGCGTGGGAGAGTAGACCCCCATGCCCTCGAAAACCTTGGCCGCGCGCGTGTCCGCGGTTTCGCGGGCGTACATGTCGACTTCAAGCGTGCCGCGAATCGTGTCGGGTTCGCTACCGTCGACCACCAGCTGCAGGCCCTTGCGTAAAAAGGCATCAGGTTCCCCTTCTATCAGGCGCTCGAGCCCCAGCAGTCCCTGGCGGCGCGAGATGTTGCTCCACTCGACTATTTTCGTGGCGACCAAGTCCGGTTCGTGAGGCGGCGGACGAAACACCCACGGCAGCAGGTTGAATGCCCGCTTCATGACCTGCATCGGCGTCTGTATGCAGATCGCCGCCACCGTCCCGACCACCACGATCATGAACGCCGCCGCCGACACCAGTGCATGCACACCGGCGCCCTTGAGGATCGCGCCCAGGATGATCGCGACCGACGCCAGCAGCAGACCCATGATGCTCAAGACATCCACGGCCGGCTTCCTCAGCTCTGCCACTCGCCGAGCCGCGACTTCAGTCGCAGCAGGGCCTGCCCATGCAGCTGGCATACGCGCGATTCGGTCACCTTCAGAACCGCGCCGATCTCCTTGAGATTGAGTTCCTGTTCGTAATAGAGCGAGAGCACCAGGCGCTCGCGTTCGGGTAATTCGTTGACAGCCTCCATGATCGCCTCGCGCAGCGAATCGAACAGCGCCACGCCCTGGGGATCCGGCGCGCCGTCCGGCAGCCGGTCGAGAGGGGAATCCTCACCGTCATCCGCATCGTTCAGACGCAGCAGCTGGCAGCCGAGGGCGTCCTGAACGATGTGTTGATATTCCTGCAGGCTGACGCCCATATGTGCGGCGACATCGGCTTCGGTAGCTTCGGCGCCGCGCTGACCCTCCACTTCACGCAACGCGAGCGCCGCGGCGCGCGCCTTGCGGTGCACCGAGCGCGGTGCCCAGTCGAGCTTGCGCAGCGCATCGAGCATGGCACCGCGAATGCGGATGCCGGCATAGGTCTCGAAGCTGGCGCCGCGGCCGCTGGCATAGTTCTGCGCCGCCTCGAGCAGGCCCATCATGCCCGCCTGCATCAGGTCCTCGACATCCACTTGCGGCGGCAGGCGACCCGCCAGGTGATAGGCGATGCGCTTGACCAGGTCGGCGTGCTTTCGCACCAGCGCATCCATGTCCGGCGGCGGCTGCGAGCTCGAATAGGCGCGCACACCGTTATTCATTTGACCACCATGAGCGCCGGTGCCGGTCGCGTGAGCAAGCGCTCCATGAAAAATTCGATGCCGCCGCTCGGACCCTCGGGCAGCGGCCATTGCTTGGCCGCGCGCGCCAGGGATTTGAAAGCCTTGGCCGCGGCGCAGCTGGGAAATGCTTCCATGACCGGGCGCTGTGCCTGCACGGATTTCTGCAGCGAGAGGTCCTCGGGAATGTCGCCGGCGTATTCGAGCACCACCTCGAGATAGCGATCGGTGACGCGCTGCAATCGGCGAAAGGCAATCTGGCCCTCTTCCGGCTGGCGCGTGAGGTTGGTGACGACGCGAAAGTAGCGTACGCCGCGATCGCGGCTCAGCACTTTCATGAGTGCGTAGGTATCGGTGAACGAGGTGGGCTCATCGCGCAGCACAACCAGCACATGCTGGGCCGCCTGGCAGAACTGCAGCACCTGTTCGCCGATGCCGGCGGCGGTGTCGACGATCAGCGTATGCAGCTGGCCCGGCAGCCCCGCAAAGGCCTGTACGATGCCGTTCTGCTCGGTGACGCTCAACGAGGCCATGCGTGCAACTCCCGAAGCGGCCGGCACCACGCGCACGCCCGACGGGGTCTCGAGAATGATTTCCTCCAAAGAGCGCTCGCCCCGAAGCACATGCTCGAGCGTGTAGCGCGGCGTGAGTCCGAGCAGCACATCGCAATTGGAAAGCCCCAGGTCGCCGTCCAGCAGCATGGTTTTGCGGCCGCTCTGCGCGAGTGCGGTGGCGAGATTCACCGCGACGGAAGTCTTGCCGGTACCGCCCTTGCCGCCCGTGACCGCTATGACCTGCACCGGTGCGGCCGGCTCCGGAGTGCGCAGTTCAGCCCGCTGCATTGACGCTGCCTCCATAGCGACGCGCCAGCAGTTCATCATCCGCGCACCCCTGTGCCTGGCGCGACAGCTCGATGGCGCGCGTCACCAGTTGGTGGGCACGCGCCGGACGCAAATCATCGGGAATGACCGGACCGTCGCAGACATAGGCCAGCGGCAGCTGCGAGCGCACCAGCGCCGAGAGCACGCCGCCCAGACTGACAGCCTCGTCCAGGCGCGTGAGCGTGCAGCAATGCGAGACCTCCCGGCCGAAATGGCTCACGGCCTCATCGACCACGCCGCTCTGGGCGCTCGAGGGCAGCACCAGCATCAACTGCAGCCCCGCGCAGCGCGAGCGCAACGCGGCGAATCGTGCAGCCGCTTCACTGTCGCGCCCGGCGGCGCCGGGCGTGTCGATCAATATCATGCGTCCTGGCAGCGCCTTGATCCGCGCCTCGAGGGCACCCGGATCAGTGAGGGTCTCGACGCGTGCGCCGAGCACGCGGCCGAGACTGCGAAGTTGTTCGTGCGACCCCAGGCGCTCATCATCAGCCGAGATCAGCACCAGATTGGCCGGGTCCTGTTCCAGCACATAGCGAGCGGCCAGTTTGGAGAGGGTCGTGGTCTTGCCCGAACCGGGCGGTCCGATCAGCGCGAGTGCGCCCGAGCGCTCCACCGGCGGCGTACAGGTCTGGATGCGCCGCGCGAGCATCGCGTAGGGGGTACGCTGCGCCTGCTCGTCGGTCAATGCCGCGGGCAGTTCCGCCACGATCTGCAGCGCCAGCGTGCGCTCGATGCCGAGCGTTGCCAGGTCGGCCAGCGAGCGCGCCTTGAGCGGCTCGCGGCGTGTAAAGTCGTTCCAGGCCAGCGCCGCCACCTGCTGCTCGAGCAGGTTGCGCAGGCTGCGCAGCTCGTCGGCGACGCGCCGATCCGCGCCGAATCCCGCGTCACTCGCCAATGCCGCGCTGGCCGATGGCGCCGGCGGCGAGGACAGCAGCGCGTCCGCCAGCACGGACGTCGCCGCATCGGGCGTGCGCAAGGCGCGGGCCGCCGACTCTGCGGCATCGCGCTCCAGTTCCTGCAGTGCGGTGCGCTCGAGCTGCTTGAGCGCAGCGGTTTCAGCCAGGGTGCCCTGTCCGGCCGCCAGCTCGAGATCGATCGCGGAGCACACTTCGACACCCTCGGAGGTGCGCCGGGTACTGAGAATGACCGCGTCCGCACCCTGTTCCTCGCGGATGGCGCGCAGTGCCGCGCGCATATCGGCCGCAACGTAACGCTTGATCTTCATGAGCGTGTCGTCTCCATCGTCGTCTTAGCGACCCACCGCCGCGACCAATCGGACGCGGCGATTGTCGGGAATTTCGTTCCAGGCGAGCACGTGCAGGTTCGGCACCGTCGCGCGCGTGAATCTCGCCAGCGTGGTGCGCAGCTGCGGCGCCACCATCAATACGGCCGCCTCGTTCGAGGCCTCCTGGCGGTGTGCGGAATCGGAAAGCTTCGACTGCAGCCGCTCGGCGAGTCCGGGTTCAAGCGCGGCGTTGCCGGCGCCCTGCCCCTGCAGAGTGGATTGCAGCAATTGTTCGAGATCGGGCTCGAGTGTGATCACGGGCAGCTCCCCGCCGCTGCCGACGATGTCCTGCACGATCTGCCGGCCGAGCGCGATACGCACCTGCGCCTGTAGCACCGCGGGGTCCTGCGTGCGCGGGGCGTGCTCGGCCAATGTCTCGACGATGGCGCGCAGGTTGCGGATCGGGACGCGTTCGGCAAGCAATCCCTGCAGCACGCGCACCACCACGCTCAGCGCCAGCGTCTTGGGTACCAGGTCCTCGACCAGCCGCGGTGCGGTCTTGGCAAGCCCGTTGAGCAGCTGCTGTACTTCCTCATGTCCGAGCAGCTCGTGCGCGTGAGACTGGATGACGCTGCTCAGGTGCGTGGCAATGACCGTGGCGGCATCGACGACCGTGTAGCCGAAGGTCTGCGCCTGTTCGCGCTGCGCCGGTTCGATCCACACCGCTTCCATGCCGAAAGCCGGATCGCGAGTGTCGATGCCCGGGGGTTTGCCGAAGACACGGCCCGGATTGATGGCGAGCTCGCGTTCGGGATACACCACCCCATCGGCCAGCGTCACACCGGCAAGGCTGATGCGATACGCATTGGGCGAGAGTTCCAGGTTGTCGCGGATGTGCACCGACTGCACCAGGAAACCCAGATCCTGCGATAGCTTGCGGCGTACGCCGCGAATGCGCGCCAGCAACTCCCCGCCCTGACTCTTGTCGACCAGCGGGACCAGTCTGAATCCGACCTCCACGCCGATCAGATCCACCGGCTTCACATCATCCCAGGAGAGCTCGCGCTGCTCGACCGGCACAGCCGGCGTCGCATTGACGGGGGCAGCCGCCGGTGCGGCGGCCGCCTGCAGCGCGCGGCGGCGCAGGTACCACGCGCCGCCCCAGCAGGCGGCGGCGAAACACAGGAAGGCGAGATTGGGCATGCCCGGGATCAGTCCCATGACACCCAGCACGGTGCCGGCGATGGCGAGGCCGCGCGGCTCGCGCAGCAGCTGCCTGGAGAGTTCCTTGCCGAGGTCCTGTGCCCTGGACATGCGCGTGACGATGATCGCCACGCCCGTGGACAGCAGCAGCGCCGGAATCTGCGCCACCAGACCATCGCCGATGGTCAGCAGTGTGTAGACGCGCGCCGCATCGGAAAATCCCATGCCGTGGCTCAGCGTGCCGATGGCGAGGCCGCCGACCATGTTGATGATCAGGATCAGGATGCCGGCCGTGGCATCACCGCGCACGAACTTGCTGGCACCGTCCATGGAACCGTAGAAATCGGCTTCCGAGCGCACTTCGGTGCGGCGCACGCGGGCCTCGTCCTGATTGATGAGCCCGGCGTTGAGGTCGGCGTCGATGGCCATCTGCTTGCCCGGCATGGCATCCAGGGTAAAGCGCGCGCTGACCTCGGAGATGCGTCCCGCGCCCTTGGTGACGACGACGAAGTTGATGATGGTCAGGATCGCGAATACGACGATGCCGACCGCGTAGTTGCCGCCGACCACGAACTGGCCAAAGGCCTCGATCACATGGCCCGCCGCAGCCGTGCCCTCGTGACCGTGCAGCAACACCACGCGCGTGGAGGCAACATTGAGCGCCAGGCGCAGCAGGGTTGCCAGCAGCAGCACGGTGGGGAAAATGCCGAAGTCCAGCGGGCGTGAGACGTTGACGACGGCCATCACCACCAGCACTGACAGCGCGATGTTGAATGTGAACAGCACATCGAGCGCCAGCGGCGGCAGCGGCAGTACCACCATGGCCAGCACGGCGAGCAGCAACAGCGGTGCGCCGAGACCCCGCTGCAGCAGCAGCCGCAGCGGCGTACTCCCCCCGGACAAAGCCTGGTTGGTGGTGAGTTCAGCCATGTGGGCTTTGAGGAGCAAATCCCGTGCCGCCCCGCGGCGACAAATTACCGGCGCGCCGGCCCGAGAACCGCGTCACAGAACCGGGGCCGTTACGCATCATTCCTCGGCTACCTCGATGTCCGGCGGCGGCGGGGTCGGGCCGCCGTGGCGTCGCACCGTGCGCAACTGGTAGACGTATGTCAGGACCTTGGCGACTGCTGCGTACAGCCGGGTCGGTATCGGGTCGCCCAGATCGCACAGCGCGTGCAGCGCCCGCGCCAGCGGCGGCGCCTCGACGATGGCCACCTTGTGCTCGAGCGCGATCTCGCGGATGCGGGCGGCGATCAGGTCCTGTCCCTTGGCAACGACTACCGGGGCCCGCATCCGTTGATCGTCGTAACGCAGTGCCACGGCGTAGTGGGTGGGGTTGGTGATCACCACGTCGGCCTTCGGGATCTCCTGCATCATGCGTTTGCGCGCGAGTGCCTGCTGCATGCGCTTGATGCGCGATTTCATTTCCGGACTGCCTTCGCTTTCCTTGCTCTCGTCGCGAATCTCCTGCCGTGTCATGCGCATGGACTTGTGGAACTGCCACAGCGCCAGCGGCACATCGATGATGGCGATGACGGCCAGGGCACCGCCAAGTGCGATCAATGCCGCGCCGCCGAGTCGCATCGCGTGTGAGATCGCCACCGCGGCGGGCTCGACGCTCAAGGCCGAATACTGGTTAAACTGCTTGCGCAGCACCAACACCGCGACCGTGGCCACCAGGAATACGCGTGCCAGCGCCTTGGAGAGTTCGATCAGGCCACGAATCGAGACCATTCGGCCGAATCCTGCGATCGGGTTCAGGCGTTCGAAATTCGGCACCAGTGCCTCGGAGCTGAAGGTCCAGCCGCCGATCGCGAGCGGCGTGAGGACCGCCGCCGCCAGCAGCAAACCCAGCAGCGGCGCAACCGAGATGCCTGCCTCCAGTGCCGCATGGCCGAATCGCATGAGCATCCAGCCGCTGTCGAGAGCCTCGCTGCTGCGAATCGAGAGCCCATCGCGCATCAGATTCAGCAGCTGCCCGCCGATGAGCGAGCCCAGGCTTAACAGGCCGACTCCCCCGGTGAGTATGATGGCGGCGGCGCTGAGATCGCGCGATCGCGGCACCTGGCCTTTGGCGCGCGCATCGTCCAGCCGCTTTTGTGTCGGGCTTTCTGTCCGCTCGCGGTCATCGCCGTCGGCCATGCCTCAGGTGCTCCCGACGATGGTGCGCATGAAGGTGAAAGCCGAGTTCACCAGATCGACAACCACCGTCTGGATGCCGGGCAGTCCGAACAGCACGATCACGAATCCGAACACCAGCGTAATCGGAAAGCCCACGGCAAAGAGATTGAGCGCCGGGGCGGCGCGCGCCATGACGCCAAAGCCCAGGTTGATCACCATCAGTGCGGTCATGCCCGGCAGCGCCACGCGCAGCGCACCCATGAAGAGCTCATCGCCCCAATTGGCCAGCGATTGCGTGGCCGAAACGCTCAGTCCGTGAGGACCAATCGGCAGACCGCGAAAGCTCGTGATCAGCGTGTCGATCAGCGCGATGTGGCCGTCGAGCGAGAGGAACACCAGCACGCCGAGCAGAGAGTAGAACTGCCCGAGTGCCGGGGTCGTCACACCGCGCAGCGGATCGACGTTGAAGGCGAAGCCCAGTCCCATGCCGTTGGCGATGATCTGACCTCCCAGGGTCAGCGCATCGAACATCAGCTGGAGCGCAAAGCCCAGCGCGGCACCGACGATGATCTGCTCGACGGTGGTGATGATGCCGTCGGCCGACAGCACCGTCAGGCCTTCGAGCGGGGGCAGCAACGGCAGCGCAATCAGGGTCAGGGCACCAGCCAGCACGATGCGGACGCGCGGCGGCACGTAGCTCGTGCCGAACACGGGCGCCACCATCAGACAGGCGCCGATGCGCAGGAACGGCCAGAAGGCACTGCCGATCCAGCTCTCGATCTGCGGAAAGGTCAGGATCGGCACGGGTCGCTAGCCGATCAGGCTTGGAATACTTTCGATCAGCATGCGTGTGTAGCCGACGAACTGCTTGAGCATCCAGGGTCCGGCCAGCACCAGCGTGGTGGCGATGCCCAGCAGCTTGGGGATGAACGAGAGCGTCATCTCGTTGATCTGCGTGGCGGCCTGGAAGATGCCGACCAGGATGCCGATCGCAAGTCCGACCAGCAGCATGGGCGCGGCCAGCATGAGAGTCATCTCCAGCGCGTGCTGGCCGATGGTCATGACGGTTTCGGGACTCATGGGTGCCTCGGACTAACGGTAGAAACTGGACGCCAGCGAGCCCATGACCAGCGTCCAGCCGTCAACCAGCACGAACAGCATGATTTTGAACGGCAGTGAGATGAGCACCGGCGAGAGCATCATCATGCCCATCGACATCAGCACACTGGCCACCACCAGGTCGATAATCACAAAGGGGATGAACAGCAGAAATCCGATCTGGAAGGCGGTCTTGAGCTCGCTGGTCACGAACGCGGGCACCAGCATCGTCAGCGGCACATCCTGCGGACTGGCAAAACCCTTGCCGCCGGAAATGTGTGCGAAGGTGGCGATGTCACTCTCGCGCGTCTGCTCGAGCATGAAGGTCTTCAGCGGGGCAACCCCCTGCTCGAGCGCCGTGGCGGTGTCGATGCTGCCGGCCATATAGGGCACGACGGCATCGGTGCGGACTTTGTCGATGACCGGCGACATGACGAACAGGGTGAGGAACAGCGCCAGCCCGATCAGCACCTGGTTGGGCGGGGTCTGGCCAGCGCCGATGGCCTGCCGCAGGATCGACAGCACGATCACGATGCGCGTAAATGCAGTCATCATCAGCAGCGCCGCGGGCAGCAGCGTCACCGCGGTCATCAATGCGAGCAGCTCGATAGTCAGCGTGTAGGTCTGTCCGCCGCCGCTGCTCTGTACGGCGACCGCAGGAATCCCCGGAGCGGCGACCGCGGCCGCGGCGCTCGCGGCGACGGGCAGCAGCAACAGGCCGCCGGCCAGGCAGAAAATCATCCAGCCAGGGGGCTTGCGGACAGCTATCGTTTTGATATTGCGCATGGATGCGTTCATTTGCCCAGGCTCTTCATCAGCATCGATTTGAAAGTGGGACGTGCGGTCTCCGATGAGCCTGCGACACCGGCGACGTCCGCGACGTCCGGTGCGGCGACGCCGTCGATGACATGCAATGTGCGCACGTTGCCCGGCGCGACGCCGACCAGCACCTGGAAGGCGCCGACCCGCAGCAGCACCGCGCGCTCGCGTGTTCCCAGGGATACCTGTGCCAGCACTGTCAGCCCAGTGGCGTTCGGACCGCTTACGCCACGCACGCGTCGCGCAAACCATGCCGCCGTCAGCAGCGCGCCGAGAACCAGCAGCATGGCTAGCGTGACTCGAAGCGTGCCGGCCATCGGTGTGGGTACCGTTTGTGCCGTAGCTGCAGCAAAGGGCAGCGACTCGGCCGCACTGGCGAAGTCGCCCGTACCAAGGGCAATGGCGCACGCGGCGAGCGATCGCCACGCGCGGCTCGCGGCTGCGCTTAATTTGGGACTTCTCAAGACTCGCAGATCTCCACACGGAGGTTCGCAGCCGATGGAGCAACGCGCATGCCAGAGTCGCGGGCACGCAGCTAAGTCATTCTGGCTGTTTGAATTGCGGGCGCGGGCCGATCGTGACGCGGTTCACATAACGGCCGACGCGTCAGCCTGTGTAGGTGGGCGCCGGTTATTTGGCGGTCGTGATTCGCCGACAGTCCGCGGGTCAACCGATAGCGTGGTCGGGCGCTTGGTGACTCAACGTCAAACAAACGACGGCTCGAGGAATGGTCATGCGCAACAATCTGATTGGCTTTGCGGTCTCCACGGTTCTCGCGGGCTCACTTGCTGCTTGCGGCAGTGGCAGTGGCGGTTCCTCGGGCTCCCTGCAGGCAGCCAGCCCGCAATCGGGCACCGTGCCGCTGATCGTCAGTGATGCATCATCCGATGATTGGGCGACGATTGGCGTCAAGATCATCAGCATCGCGCTGGTGCCGCAGGATGCCGGCGCCAATGTCACGGTGTACACGGCCCCATCGACGGTGCCCACCATCAATCTCGAGCAGCTTGATCAGCTCGGTGAAATCCTCGGCAATGTCTCGGTGCCGGTTGGCACCTACACCGGCGCGGTGATCACCGTGGCTGGCAACCCAGGCGATGTGATGCTGACCGCGTCCGCGGACCCGGAAACCGGTTTCAGCCTCGCAGCCGGCGCATCGGTTGCTTCGTCCAACATCGAGATCCAGCACACGGAGGGCAGTGCTCCGAACCTCGTGGTGCCCATCTCGATCAGTTTCGTCACCCCGCTTACCGTCACAACGACATCGAGCAATGCGCTCGACCTGGAATTCGACCTGTCGCACCCGGCCTTTCTCGTCGGCCACATGCCGCCCGGAGCGACCGACACCCACTGGGCCGTCAATTTCACCGGGCCGGTGCGTCATCACCCCATCGCCGATATCGCGCAGCTGGTGCTGCGGCATATGTACGGCACGGTGACCGCGATTGCCAGCGACAACTCCGCCATCACCATCACCCGCGACTTTCCGACCCTGCCGGTGGTATCGCCGGAGACCGCCGTCATGAGTTCACAGTCGCTGTCGATTCTCGCCGATGCCGCCAACGGCACGCTCCTATACGACATCGATGCCGGAACAACCTCCACGATCAAGAGCTTCGCCGGTGAGAGCACTCTCGATAGTCGCTATGTACGCATCGCGGCCCGCTACCAGGAGGACGGCACCCTGGTTGCAACACGCATCTGGGTGAGCAGCAACTTCGACAACGTCTGGCTGAGTCCGGAAGGACATGTGCTGCACGTCGATACGACCACCGACATCATCACCGTTGAGAACGAATCGGGTGTGGGTGTGCCGATGCAGGTCGATGCCAACACGCAGTTTTATTTCCGCCAGCCTGCCAATGCCGTCGCGGACGCCACTCCGATCGGCACCGGGCCCTCCTTTCTGGCCGGCAACAATTTCGTGCGTGGCTTCAAGGTGCATGCCAGTGCGGTCGATCCGCTCGCCACGCCGATGGTGGCGCAGAGCATCGATATCGAGACCGCGGCCTATTCCGGCACGATATCCCAGGCGACCACCAGCAACTTCATGTACACGCGCAACTTCCCGCACGCGGCCGATGATTACGTCGTCACGCTCGATTACATTCTCACGGGGTACGAGTGGTGGAACTTCGCCTATCCAACTCTCGTCGATTCCGGCAACCCGGCAATCGGCGATTTCGTGGCGGCGACCGATGGCAGCGTCAATTTCGGCGGCGCCGCCGGGCCAATATCGGCCTGGGGCGTGAGTTACGCCAAGTGGGGCGACCCTGCCAACTCCACGGGCTGGAGTGCCGCCGCGAGTGTGCTGCTTCCGGTCCCAGTCCCGGTCGCCTCCGTGGCAACGGCGCTGGCGGCTGCGAGCAGCGGCTATAGTTTCACGGCCACGGCCACCGGTGGTACGCAACCAGTCACTATCGATGTCAGCAACAGCAGCGGCGAGGCGACGCTGGTCTACCAGGTCGACTATGGCAATGGCATCGTGACCATCAGTCCGGTGGACATCACGACCGCATCAGGGCTTTCGACTCTGACCGCCGGGTTGACGATTGGCGCCAAGGTGAAGCTGTCGGGAATCCCGCAGAGCGATGGCACGTTGAAGGCCTACGTGCTCACTTACTTCACCAATACCGCGCCGGCGGACTGAAGCGGGTCGAATCGAGGGCTATCCGAGTGCCGCTTCGAGCATTTCAACATCCGCCTGCGACTCGAGCATGATTCGAATCAGTGCGGAGTCGTTCAACCCTAGTGCCGCGGCGGCCGGTATCTTGGCCAGGGCGGAGTCATCCGCGCTGTTGTTTGCCATCTGCGTGGCGACGTTGACGGCGACGATAAGCAGATCCTGAAGATCCGCGGGCCCTGAGTGGGTGCGATCGAGTTCGTACTGACCGCCCACGGCAGCGGCGAGCTCGTCGCCGAGCTTCCAGTTCTCGATCAGCGCCTGCCCGATGCTCGGGTGCCAGCTACGGAGTTCCTCACCGTCATCGCTGAAGGAGTCGATTTGTTCGCGCGGCGTGCGCGCGATGATGTAGATCTTGCCGATGTTGTGCAGCAATCCTGCCAGCATCGCCTCATCGGTACGCACACACTTGGACTCCTTCGCCATCGCATGGGCCAAGGCCGCCACCCGCACGCCCTCGTGCCAGCAATTGTCGAGCTTGGCGCGAATGTGACCGAGTTGCGCGGCGCGGCGTAGCTGCGCCGTGGCATAGGCCAGCGCCGCGGTTCGGATATTTTCATGCCCGATCCGCGTGACCGCAAGCTTGAGGTCCGTCACCCGTGAGCCGCCACGATGCAGCAGCGTCGAATTCGCCATGGTCAGGATGCGGGCGGCCAGGCCCGCATCGGAGCTCACCACGCGCGCGATGCGTTCGCCGGTGACGGCCTCATCCGACAGGATCTGTTGCACGCGCGCGGCAACATCCGGAAAGGATGGCAGATCGACATGCCCGACCGACAGTTCCCTGGCGAGCTCGCTGACGAACTGGAACAGTAATTGCTGCGTCGATGCGATCTCGGGCTGGAGCGTCTGTGGCAAAGTACATTTCTCCTGAATGCGTTCCCGTCGAGTGGTCCTATCGGCCGGCGACGGCATGTCTTGAATCCGCTTGAATCCGCTTATTTCAGCTTGCGGATCCGTTCGGCGGGACTGATCACATCCGTGAGCCGGATGCCGAACTTGTCATTCACGACGACGACTTCGCCGTGCGCAATCAGGGTGCCGTTGACGTACACGTCCAGCGGCTCTCCGGTGGCACGGTCGAGCTCGACGACGGACCCCTGGCTGAGCTGCAGCAGGTTGCGGATGCTGACCCGGCTGCGGCCCACCTCCATGGATAGTGTGACCGGAATGTCCAGGACCACGTCGAGATTCAACTCACGATTTGCAGCAGCGTCGGGCGCATCGGGCTTCAAATCGTTCATCTCGGCCGGTTGCGGTTCGATCGCTCTCGAGGTTTGTGTACTCATGACCTGCCTGCCACATTACTTAATATCGGCTGCTTGCGCCGTCCGATCCGTTGGGAAACCTTCACGGCCTGTTGGCCGCGCGATACGCCGAAGCCACCGCGGAGCACCGGCACGCCTTCAGCCAGCAAGGTGACTTCGCCATCGAAATCACAGGGAATGATGTCGCCCGGCTTCAAATCGACCAGCCGGCCCAGTGTCAGGGTGGTGTGACCGAGCACCGGGGTGAGCTCAATTTCGGCTTCCTCGATCTCCGCCCGCAGCGTCCGGTTCCAGCTTTCGTCGCGCTCCATGCGATCGCTCTGCACGCCCGAGTCGAGCAGATCGCGGATCGGTTCGATCATCGCGTAGGGAAGCGTGACGTGTAGTTCGCCGCCGCCGCCCTCGAGCTCGATTCGAAACGCGGTGACCACCACGATCTCCGACGGGCTGACGATATTGGCGAAATGCGGATTGATCTCCGAATTAAGATATTCGATGGTGATCGGCGTGCAGACGCTCCAGGCTTCGGTCAGATCCGCGAACGCCTCGCGCAATACCATCTGCACGATGCGTCCTTCGGTGAGCGTAAATTCCCGGCCTTCGATCTTGGCGTAGCGGCCATTGCCGCCGAAGAAATTGTCCACGATCGCAAATACCAGCGTCGCATCGAGGGTCAGCAGTGCAGTGCCGCGCAGTGGGTTGATCTTGATCAGATTCAGGCTCGACGGCACGCGCAGGTTCTGCGTGTACTCGGTGAATTTCTGCACCTTGACCGGCGCTACGCTGATCTCGGGCGTGCGCCGGAGCATGTTGTACAGCCCGACACGGAAAAGGCGCGCGAAGCGGTCATTGATCATTTCTAGCGTCGGCATGCGGCCGCGGACGATGCGAACCTGGGTGGCCAGATCGTAGGCCCTGGCCTTGCCAGGCTCCTCCGGTGGCGGTTCGGTGGCAACCGCGCCGTCATCGACGCCTTTCAGCAGCGCATCGATCTCATCCTGATTGAGAATCTCCGCGCTCATTTACTGGATCACGAAGCTGGTGAAGTACACGTTTTCGACATTCTTTGACTCGCCGCCCTCGGCCGCGACGATCTTTCGCACGATCTCGAGGGTCGCGTTGCGTAGCTTTTCCTTGCCGTCGGGCGAAAGCAGGCTGGCATTGTCCTGGCTCGAGAACAGCAGCACCAGGTCGTTGCGCACCGCCGGCTCGTTGTTCTTGATCATCTCCAGGGTTGGCGGATCGCGCGTCATGGCTTCCACCATGACCTGCAGGTACCGCGCGCTGCCCTCACCGCCGAAATTGACGACAAAGGCCGGATCGAACTTGTAATACAGGGCCGCGGTCTTAGGGGTGGCCTTCTCCGCCGGCGCCTCGGCGGCAGCCGCGTCGGGCTTGGGCTTGAATGCAAACCAGGCGCCCGCACCGCCGAGCAGCATCACGGCGACGATGATGAAGAGCAGCTTGCCCTTTTTCTTTTTTGGGGCATCGCCCGCCTCCTTGGTGGCGGCTTCAACCCTTGCAGCTTCGGTGGCCATGTCGGTATCGCTCTGTTACGTAGATGTTGAAACGCAATGCCTGCTCATGGAGCAAACGCTGTGCCAGCGCCAAATCGGTCGGCACTGACGGAAAATTGTCGCTGCTGCGGCGTGCACTCAGGCGTACTCATCGATGAGCCCGGCACTGCGAACCGCTGCGATCTTGACCGGCTCCTCACCGGCAGCCGGCACCGCGTTATCGCGGGCACGTCCGCCCGACTGTGAACCGGATCTCGCTTCGCCCTGGACCTGGGTCTGCCCGAGCGTCAGTCCGCCGTGCGCCAGCATGGCGCGCAGCGTCGGAACGCTCTGTTCGAGCGCGATTCGCGTATCGGCATGCGCAGCAATGAAGTTGACGTTGATCTGCGATGCCTGCATGTCGATGTGGACTTCCACCGGACCCAGGTGCTCGGGCGAAAGTCGCAGCGTGGCGCTCTGCACCTTGGCCGACGCCATCATCTGAACCTGCGCGGCCACGTCACGCGACCAGCCCGGGTCGGTCACCGGCGTCGCGATGGACCGTTCAATCCCGCCGGCCTGCGCATTGCCGGCCGCGACTCCGCGCACCAGCTGCGCAAGCCCTGCGAGGTCGGTGGAGGAAACATCCGCGGTGGTGCGCGCGCGCTCGGGCGATGCCTGCGTGCCGTCGCCGCTGCTTTCCGGGTCGCCAGATGAGCCTTCGTCAGCGGCAGTGCCAAGCGTATTCGGCACGGCCTGAAAATCGGAGAGCGCGGAAGCGGCGATGTTGGCTGCGGAACTGCCCGCCGCGGCGGCGGTCTTATCGCCGCCCGTCGAGGGCGAGCTCGCAGGCGCCGTATCGGCCGCACTGGCATTACCGCTCAACGCGGCGAGCGCCGTGGCTGTATTTTGCACTTCGGCACTCGGCGCAGCGGCCGGTGCCGCAGGCGGGGCGGCTGCCGCGCCGGTCGAAGCTGCTGCGGCCGATGCGGCCATGAGCCACACCGCCTGAGCCGATATCGAACTGGTGCTGGCAGCGGCATGGGTCAACGACGAGCGTCGAGCCGGCTTGGCGGCAGCGGCACCATCCGGCGTGGCCGGATTCGTGAGGCTTTCATCAGCGAGGACGGCATCAGCATCGTCCGCATCGTCGGCTTCGGAGGCACTGGCCGTTGTGCCGGGGAGCGTTGATGCAGCGGCGGCAGGCGGAGCGGCGGCAGAGGCAGCAGAGACAGCAGAGACAGCAGAGGCAGCAGAGGCACCAGAGGCGGCGACCGTTGCATCGGTGCTGCCTGCCGCTGTCGCCGACGAGGCTCCGGCTGAGGTCGCAGCCGAAGTTTCCGTTTTGTTGGCGGCAGCATCGGCCGCATCAGCTGGATCCGTGGTAGCCGTCCGTCCGGAGCGCGATGGCGCTTTCGTAGCGGACGCAACCACCGCACTGGCCGACTTGCTATTGCCGCTCGATGGCGGTGTTGATTTCGCCGACGGCTTCCCGCCGGTGGCCGTCGGGGTCGAATCCGCATCCGCGCGGGCCGGCGTGCCCACGAGCATGTCGGAGAAGCTCTTGCTGCCGGCAGCGGCATCGGCCGCCTGCGGGGCGGCACTGCGGGCGCCGGCGTTGCCGGCCGCGCTGGCGGGTGCGGTCGCTCTCACTGCGCACCTCGCGAGCGCTGGGCGCGATCGTCCTGCTCGCGCTGCACGCGCCGGTCTTCGGCGGTCCGCTCCTCGGAGTGAGCCTTATGAATGACCTTTTCGACCGCATTCTTGCGCGCGGCGGCCTGTGACCAGGCCTCACGCTCGCGCTGGCAATCCGCGGTCAGCTGCTCGAGCACGCTCTGCTGAGCCTTGACCGCCTCGCCCAGTCGCGCGATGAAAATCTGGTAGTCGCGCATGCCGGAGACACCGATGCCGGCCTTCGCACGCTGCGCGAACATATTGCGGTACTCCTCCAGGTAGCGTTGCAGTTCATCGCAGCGCCGCTGCGCCTCGGCCAGGCGGTTTTGCGCCGCCGCCACACGCAGCGCACTCTCGCGCTCGAGTTCGTCCATTAGCTGGCTGACGGGTTGCAGTCGCTTGGCTCGCTTCACTTAGTTCCCCCTGGCGGTGGCTCCGCCATCGTTGCTGCCAGCATCGCGATGCTGGAGGCCAGATCGACACGCTCGTGCATGTCCTGGCGCATGAATGCTTCGATCTGCGGCCAGCGCGCGATCGCAAGATCGATTCGCGGATCGCTGCCGCGCTGATACGCACCGATGGTGATCAGGTCGCGGTTGTTCTCGTAGGTGGCCGTCGCCTGGCGCAGCTTGCGCGTCAATTCGAGCTGGGTTGCCGGCACGATGTCGTGCATGACGCGGCTGACCGACGCCTCGACGTCGATTGCCGGATAACGGCCCCCTTCGGCAATCCGGCGGGACAGTACGATGTGACCATCGAGAATGGCGCGAGCGGCATCGACGATGGGATCGTTTGGATCGTCGCCCTCCGCCAGCACGGTATAAAATGCCGTGATGGAACCGGACGAACCGACGCCATTACCGGCGCGTTCGACTAGCTGCGGCAACCGCGCAAACACCGACGGCGGGTAACCCTTGGTGGCCGGTGCCTCGCCGATGGCGAGTGCGATTTCGCGCTGCGCCTGCGCAAAGCGCGTCAGCGAGTCCATGATCAGCAGCACGTTGCGGCCGCGATCGCGAAAATACTCGGCGATGGCGGTCGCCAGCCACGCGCCATGCAGGCGCATCAGCGGTGGATAGTCCGCAGGCGTCGCCACGACCACCGAGCGGGACAGTCCCGCGCGGCCCAGGATGCGCTCGATGAATTCCTTCACTTCGCGGCCGCGCTCACCGATGAGCCCGACCACGATCACGTCGGCCGCGGTGTAACGCGCCATCATGCCGAGCAGCACGCTCTTGCCGACGCCGCTGCCCGCGAACAGGCCGACGCGCTGCCCACGCCCGATCGTCAGCAGTCCATTGATCGCACGCACACCCACATCCAGCGGCTGGGTAATCGGCTGGCGCCGCAGGGGATTGATCGGCGTGCCGGTCAATCGCACGCTGGCATCCGCCTCGATCCTTCCCAGACCGTCGAGCGGATTGCAGGCACCATCGACGATGCGGCCGAGCAGATGCGAGCCGACCCGCACCGTGCCGGTGTGGGTACGAGGCATAACCAGAGAATTGGGTTTGAGTCCGTGGATGTCGCCGGTGGGCATCAGGTAGAGCCGGTCACCGGCAAAGCCGACCACTTCGGCATCGATACTGGCCTGCCCGGAACTGATGATCTCGCAACGATCCCCGACCGCGGCCTGGCAGCCGGAAGCTTCGAGAGTAAGACCCACCATGCGAGTCAGGCGCCCGGCAACCACCGGTGGAGGCACCGAGTTGAGCCGCCCGGAGGCCGTCGCGAGTCCCTTCGTCCAGCGCTGGGCGGCGGACTTCAGCAGCGGATTGACGGCAGCTTCCGGTCCGCTCACGCGCCCTCCTGCGCATCGGGCGTGCGCGAATCGCCCAGGGCCGCGGCAATTGCCGCGCCCAGGCGCTGTTCCAGCGTCGCATCGATGGTGGAATTCTCACTGCTGACTCGGCAGCCGCCGCGCGAGATCAACGGATCTTCGGTGACATTCCAGGAGCGGTCGCTGCCAGCCTCGACCACGCGCGAACGCACCAGCTGGGCGTCCTCGGGATTGAGATGGACGCGAATATCGCGCGCGGTCATCGGCAGCAGCGCCACAGTTTCACGAATGACGGCGACGATTTCATCGGGCTGCGTCTTGAGTTCGCGCCGCACGATATGGCGCGCGATCGCTCCGGCGAGCGAGACCAGCTGGCGCTGCACCTCGCTGTCGAGCGCCGCGATCGGCTTGGCCATGAAGTCGAGTATCGATGCCAGGTTCTGCACGCGTCGGTCCAATTCGACCTGCGTCGCCTGCTGTTCCTTGCGCACGGCCGCGACAGCCGCATCGCGTCCTTCCGCGTAGCCCTTGTCCCAGGCCTCGCGTTCGATGCCGCTCAAATCTACCAGGCGCCGATTGCGCGCCAGCACCGGGCCATTGATCTGCGGCAACTCCCAGCGTGCTGTGGCTGCAGGATCAGACATAGGCTTCGCCGCCCTTGCCGCCCAGCTGCAGGCGCCCTTCTTCACCCATGCGCCGCGCGGTGACCAGGATTTCCTTCTGTGCCGCCTCTACTTCCGACAGCCGCACCGGCCCCTTGGCCTCGAGGTCATCCTTCATCATCTGCGCTGCGCGCTCCGACATGTTCTTGAAGAACTTCTCCTTCAGCTTCTCGTCCGCGGCCTTGAGCGCGATGATGAGCTTGTCGCCCGGCACTTCGCGCAGCAGCTCCTGCATGCCGCGGTCATCGACTTCGTTCAGGTCCTCGAACACGAACATCAGATCCTGCAGTTTCTGGCTCAGCGGCTCATCGAGCTTGGCGATCTGCGTCATGAGAGACGATTCCTGCGCGCTGCCGACCAGGTTGAGAATGCCGGCCGCGGCCTTCGGCCCACCGAATCCGCCCGAGGTCTTGCCGCCGGCGTTGCCCGAGAACTGCTTCTCGAGCACCTGGTCGAGCTCATCGAGCGCGGTCGGATGTACGCCGTCGAGCGTCGCGATTCGCATGATGATTTCGGCGCGCATGTTTTCCGCGAGTTGCCCCAGAACTTCCGCGGCCTGATCCGCTTCCAGATAGGACAACACGATGGCAATGATCTGCGGGTGCTCATTGCGCAGCACGTCGCTGACGGCGCGTGCTTCCATCCACTTGAGCGCCTCGAGCCCGCGGCTGCTGCGGCCGCCCAGGATGCGATCGACCACGCTGCCGGCCTTGTCGGCGCCGAGCGCCTCGGTCAATACCCTGCGAATGTACTCGTCCGTGCCGACGCCGAACGAGGTCTGCTGTTCGACGTTGCTGGAAAAGTTGGTCAATACCGATGAGACTTCCTCACGCGAGATGCCGCTGAGCTGCGCCATCGCGGCGCCGACCCGCTGCACATCCTTGGCACCGAGATGCTTGAGTACCTGCGCGGCCTCCTGCTCGCCGAGTGCCAGTAGCAGAATCGCCGCCTGCTCGACGCCTGAGCGGTCCATGCCTGCCTCGCTCACGATTCACCCACCCAGGTCTTGACGACCTGCGCCACGCGCTTGGGATCCTGGCCGACGAGACTGCGCGCCTGCACGATCTGCTGTTCGTAGGCCAGCGCGGGGCTGGCGGCGGCCGCGCCCGCTGTCCGCACTTCGCTATCGCCGCCCGCCGCCAGCAACTGTGGCTGCGCCGGGGTGACGGCGTGACTTGCCAGATTCTTGATGAGCGGCCGCAGTACGCCGAGCGCGAGCGCTACCAGCACCAGCGCACCGAGCACCAGGCGCACGATGTTCAGCACTATTGGTCGCTGCCAGATCGGTATCACCTCGGGCTTGAGCGCTGGCTCGACCACTTCCAGGAAGGACTGGTTGACCACATTGACGCTGTCGCCGCGAGCTTCGTCGAATCCGACCGCGTTCTTGACCAGCTGCGTGATGCCCTCGATCTGCTCCTTCGACAGCGGCTGCTCGGTGACTTTGCCGTCGGCACCGGTCTTGTGCACATTGTCCACCAGCACCGCCACCGTGACGCGCTTGATGCGGCCGGCAGGCTGGCGCGAATAGCTGACCGTGCGGTCGATCTCATAGTTGCGCGTGCTCTGCTTGGAGGTGTTCTGCGGCGTGGCCGCAGCCACCGCGGCAGCCGCGGCCGCAGCCGCATCGGCGGCCGCAGCCGCATTCTTGGCCGCGGCACCCCCGCTGGCAGGCGCCGGCGCGGCCGGCTTCGCCGCGGCCACTGCCTGTCCGCCGGCAGGCGGCTGATTGGTCAGCGCACCGGGCACGCCGCCGGATCCGCTGCCACCGCGGCTGCTTTCCTCGGATGACTGCTCGCTGCGCACCACCGTGCCGTCGGGCTTGTACTGCTCCTGGGCCTGTTCGCTGGCTGTGGGGTCCAGATCCACGGTGACCTGCGCGCGCACGCGGCCATCGCCCACCATGGGCGTGATCAGCTGTTCGATATGCGTGATGTAGGTATCTTCGATGCGGTGCGCTGCTTCGAATTGCTCGGCGGCAACGGCCGCGTCGCCGGCCTTGGGTGACGACAGCAGGCGGCCCTGCTGATCGACCACCGTGACCTGGTCGGAGTCGAGTTCCGGAATGCTCGAGGCCACCAGGTGGACGATGGCCGAAACCTGCTCGGGCGCAATCCGATGACCGGCGCGCAACTGCAGCAGCACCGATGCGCTGGGCGGCCGGCGGTCGCGAACGAAGGCCGACTGCTGCGGGATGGCCAGGTGCACGCGTGCCGCCTCGACCGCCTGCAAGGACGATATGGTGCGCGCCAGCTCGCTTTCCAGGGCGTACTGATAGCGGGCACTCTCCATGAATTGACTGACGCCGAAGCCCGGGTCCTTATTCATCTGCTCGAAGCTGCTGTTCTTGCCCTGCGGCAGCCCCTGCGAGGCGAGCTGCAGCCGCGCGTCGTGCACGCGCTCGGCGGGCACCATGATGGCGCCGCTGTTGTTGTCGAGCTTGTACTCGATGCCGCTGGTCTGCAGCGCCTGGACGACGCTGCTGGAATCCGAATCCGACAGGTTCCCGTACAGCAGGCTCCAGTTCGGACCTCGCCACCACAGCACCACGGTGACGCCTGCGGCCACCGCGAGCGCTACGCCGAGCAGCAGCAGCAAGGGGCGCACATTGAGTCCGAGCGCGCCGGGCACCACGACAGTTGAATTGTTCGTCATGAGCTAGTTCCCCGGCATCCTTATATCTGCATGTTCATGATGTCCTGGTACGCGCTGACCAGGCGATTGCGCACTTCCGTCAATGCGCGAAAGGAAATCGACGCCTTCTGGCTTTCGATCATGACCTTGGCCAGATCCACGCCAGGGGTTCCGCGCTCCCAGGCATCCGCCAGCGCACTGGCGCTCTGTTGTGTCTGATTGACCGAATTGAGTCCCTGCTTCAGTAGATCGGCAAAAGCGGGCGCATTGGCGGCGTTCGCGCCGCCGGCGGAAGCGGTCGCGCCCAGCTCCGCCGCGGCATTGCCTGCGGGTTTGACGATGGAACCGGCCTGCGCCGAAAGCGAGCGGATCTGGGCCAGTACCTGGTCGATGGCGATGTTGCTCATGAGGAACTCCCCCCGGCGACGGCCAGTTCGTCGCAGTCAATGCCGGCGCGACGCAGCCTTGCAAGCTTGTAGCGCAGGGTGCGCGGACTGATGCCCAGCCGCTCGGCGATGCGCTCGCGCGTTTCGTTGCTACGCAATGCCTCGAGGATGATGCGCTGCTCGGCCAGGGCCAGTGATTCGGCGAGCGCGCCTGGGCTCGCCTCGGGAGCGCTCTCGGATGCCGCTGACCCTTGCATCGCCGATGCCACCGCGGCAGCCGCTACGGGCTGCGGGCCGGCGACCGGCGCCGCCGCCGGGGGTTCGAAGATGATGTGCGAGTCGCGCACCAGATCGCCGTCGCACAGCACCAGCGCGCGCTGCATGACATTCTCGAGTTCGCGCACATTGCCGGGCCACGCGTAGGTCAGCAGCAATTGCGCGGCCTGCGGATGCATCGCCGGGATGCGCGAGCCCGCCGCGCAGTGCGCCGCGAGCAGCCGCATGGCCAGCGGCAGGATGTCGTCGCGACGTGAACGCAGCGGCAACAGCGTTATCGGAAACACATTCAGACGGTAGTAGAGATCCTCGCGGAATCGCCCGGCCGACACTTCCTCGCGCAGACGGCGGTTGGTGGTTGCAATCACGCGCACATTCAGATCGAGCGAGGTGCGCGAGCCGAGCCGCTCCACTTCGCGTTCCTGCAATACGCGCAGCAGCTTGGCTTGCAGGGACAGGGGAATCTCGGATATCTCATCCAGCAGCAGCGTGCCGCCCTGGGCCTGTTCGAATTTTCCCGGGTGCGCATTGTGCGCGCCCGTGAATGCGCCGCGCTCCCAGCCGAACAGTACCGCTTCGAGCATATTCTCCGGAATCGCCGCGCAGTTGATGGCAACGAAGGGATTGCCTGCGCGACTGGAATGGTGATGGATGTAGCGCGCCAGCACTTCCTTACCGGTGCCCGATTCGCCCGCGACCAGCACCGTGCATTCGCTGCCGGCGACGCGACGGGCTAACGTCATCAGCAGGCGCGAGCTCTCGGCGCTCGCGACCGGATCGTGAGCCTCGGCGACGCGGCCGCGATTGCGATCGCGCGTTTCCGTGCCTGGCACCATCGCTGAAGTCTGCATCGGGGAGTCCATAGCCTCTTCAAGTCTTACTTGACGAGGTCAGAGGAGCAATTTGCGTGCCGACCTCAAACTGTGACGAGGCTCACGATGGCAGCGGCTTGCCGCTGCCATGGACGTCAAGATTCCGGCACCACCGCTTCGCTGCCACCCATCGAATACTTGCGCAGCTTTTCCACCAGGGTCGTGCGGCGCAATCCCAGCACGCGCGCTGCCTGCGCCACGGTGCCGCCCGCGGACTCCATGGCCCGCACGATCAGCCGCTGCTCAAGAGACTCGAGGTATTGGCGCAGGTCGAATCCCGCGGGAATATTTTCCAGCAGCGCATCAGCCAGCTGGGGATCGATGGCACCCTGCAGGTCGTCATCGGACTCTGCAGCAGCAGCAGCATCGATGGTCTCGCCGAGGTCAAGAGCCGCCAACGCGGGGGCCAGCACGGTGACCGCCGGCGTGGCGGCCACCAGCGATTCGCACGCGGGCTGCGAACCTGGCGTCCAGCCTTCAGGGCGGTAGCGTGGTGGCAAGTCGGCGATACCGACTGCACGCGATTGACACTGGATCGAAAGCCGCTCGATCAGATTGCCGAGTTCGCGCACGTTGCCGGGCCATCGGTAGGCTTTCAGGGCTTCGAGCGCCGGAGCCGAGAACTGCACTCGCGGACGCCCGGACGCCTGGATGCGCTCGGCAAGCGCAGCGATGAGCAGCGGCAGATCCTCGCCCCGCTCTCGCAGCGGCGGCATGTCGATCGGTACGACGTTGAGTCGGTAAAACAGGTCGGCGCGGAAAGTGCCATTGATGATGGCCTGCTCGAGATCGCAATGGGTCGCGGCGATGATGCGCACGTCGCAACGCTGCGGCAGGCAGCTGCCGACGCGCTCGAACACGCGCTCCTGCAGCACCCGCAGCAGTTTGACCTGCATGGTCGGATTCATGTCCCCGATCTCGTCGAGGAAGATCGTGCCGCCATCTGCGACCTCGAAGCGGCCCTTGCGCGCGGCCAGAGCGCCCGTGAACGCGCCCTTCTCGTGGCCGAACAGCTCACTCTCGAGCAGCTCGCCGGGGATGGCGCCGCAATTGATCGGGATGAAGGGGCGGGTGCGCCGCGGTGAGCTGTCGTGGATCGCGCGGGCGACGACTTCCTTGCCCGTACCCGACTCGCCGAGGATCAGCACGTTACTGTCAAATTCCGCCACCTGGCAGATCAGACGGTTCACCAGCCGGATGGATTCGGATGAACCTGTGGGCAGCGTCGCACCATGGTGCGCGTGCCTGTCGGATTCAAAGTTGTCGGCGTTGCCGATCGCTATGTTCACAGCCGCCCTATCAGCCATGTCGTCCTGCGTACCAGTTCCGGTGGCGGACAGATTAGGAGCGACGTTATGGCAAGGGATGGATTTACGTCACAGGATGACTGTGCGGTAGGTACGGCCTGAATGCCCCTCTAGGGGCTTTTGAGCAGTGCGTCGCAGTTTAGGGCGCCAACGTGCGCCCTAAGTGCCGCGGGCCTTGCGCGCATCGGCAATATCCCGCCGGTGGCGCAGGAATGCCAACTTCTGGATCAACGCCACGTTGCCATCCGACAGGTCCGAAAATCTGACACGTACCGTTGCCCCCGCCACCCCGATGATTTCGGCCGGCAGCTCCAGCGGCTGTGGCAGCGAACTGCGCAGCTGCACGCGCAGCACGCCCCGTTCGCCCACCTGCGGCGTCGGACCCAAGGCCGTCCAGCTGGCTCCGAGTGCATTGAACTGGATGGAGGTCGGTGCCGAGATGCGCTCCTGCGATACCAGCTTGCCAAGCAGCTGCAGCACCACGTTGAGCTTGAAGTCCAGCCGCGCCAGTTCCCCGGCGAGCGGCCCAAGGTCTTCGTCTTTGTCGCGCGCGGGGTGTTCCTCGACCGCGCTGCATGCCTGCAGCAGCAGCGTGTTGGATTCGTCCATGCCGATGAGCTCGAAGCGATCGAGAGGGCGCGGCAACGGCTTCCACTCAACGGGCAGCACGTCGTGATAAGCCAGCTCATCGTACAGCACTACGGTATCGACGCCCTCGTACATCGGCCCCTCCGGCGAGCCTAACACGAGTCCGGGCTACCTGCCGCTGGCGGCCGCAACCACCGAGCCTCGAATCTCCGGTCCGATCGCGACCCAGGCGCCGCGAATCTCCGCCAGCAGGCTGCTGACTTCCCTGATGAGTTCCGGCTTATTTTCGGCGTTGGCACGCAGGGTCTGCCGCGCCATGTACTCATACAGATCGCTCAGGTTGCGCGCCAGCTCGCCGCCATCCTTGACGTTGAGGCTACCGCGCAGCTCCGCGATCAACGTGGTGCAGCTGTGCAGCAGCTGGGCCTTGCGGGAGACATCGCCGCGTTCGATGCAGGCACGCGCCACGGCCAACCGCTCGAGCACGCCATCCATCAGCATCAATACCAGCCGATGCGGATCGGCGCCGGCAACCGAGCCATGCACCGAGACGCTCTGATACGCGGCCAGTTTCGAATTGCGCGCGTAACCGCTCACTGCTTTTTATCTCCGTCAAAATCCGTTAAGTCAGTTAACGGCGGCGGTGGCGCGAACTTGAACGGCCTGGCGACGAATGCGGCAGCAGCCGACGCGCAGGCAGCGGGCGGATCAGGCGTTGGGAGTGCCCTGCACCGTCGGCAGGCTGTTAAATGCCTGGGTCAGGTAGGCCGAGGTGCTCTGCAGCGATGACAGCAGCGTATTGAGGCTGGCGTACTGCTGTGTCAGCGTGGCTGACAGCGCAGACATCTGGTTGTCGAGCGTCGTGGTCTGATTCTGCAGTGCGGTGTTCTGCTGTGTCAGCGTGGTCGCGTAGTCGGTGATCGAGCCATTGCTGCCCAGCGCCGAGGTGATCTGCGAATTCAGCTGGGTGGCTACTCCATTAGTGCTGCTGAATAGCTGACTGACGGCAGCGAAATTGGTCGACAAGGCGCTCTCGAGCGTCGCGCTGTTGACCGACAGCGAGCCATCGCTGTTGGTGGTGATGCCGATGCTCGCGAGCGTGTTGTAATTCGAGGCGCCCACCTGGCTGTACAGGGCATTCTGAATCTGGCTTTCGATTCCCGTCAGCACGGGGTTGCCCAGCAGCTGGCCCGCAGTGCCGGTCGTGGAATCGTAGCTGCCGAGACCTGACAATGCGGTCTGCAGCGTGTTATAGGCCGTCACGAAACTCTGAATGTTGGTCTCGACGGTGGAGGTATCGCTCCCCACCGTGACATTGACGCTGCTGGGAACGGGGCTGCCCGTTCCGGTGTCGGTGCCGGTAACGCCCAGCAGATTCAGCGTGACACCGCTGATCGCGTCGCTGACGTCGTTGCTGCTGCTGGTGTAGGGCACGCCGGCGATACTGAAGCTGGCGTCGGATGCGGCGGCATTCTGAGTGTAGTGAGCGGTATTGCCGGTGCCATAGGTCAGGGCTGCCAGCCCGTCGCCGCCGTCGGTCTCGGTAACCGAGAGCGTATTGACGGCGCCGGTCAGCGATGAGGACAACAACAGATGGCCGCCGTCGGTGCCCTGGATCACGGTCGCCGTGATGCCGGGATTGTTGGCCGCCGAGTTGATCGCATTGGCGATGCCCGACAGCGTATCATCGCTGGCGCCGATCGTCAGATTGAAGCTCGAGCCGCCCACCGCCAGTGTCAGTGACCCGGTGCCCACCACAGCGCTGCTGCCGCCGGTGAAGGCCCCTGATAGAAGCTGTTGCGCCGAGGCCAGATTCGACACGGTCACCGCATAACTGCCCGGGACTGCATCGCCGGAGGCGGTCGCGCCGACCAGGGTGTCGTCGGCGCTGGTCGCCGTCACCGAATTGAAACTGCTCGGGGTGCTGAGCGCGGTGAGCGCTGACTGGAAAGTGGACAGCGCACTCTTGAGCGTACCGACCGCCGAAATATTCGCGGTCACGGCGGTGGTCTGATTGGTGATGAGCTGCTGCTGCGGCGCCTGAGCTGCCGCGACCAGTTCGGACACCAGCGTGCTGACATTGATGACCGACCCGCCCGCCGCATTGGATGTGGCCGTGCTGCTGGTGGCGGCAATCGAGACGGGCGTGGTCAAGGCAGTATTGCCGGAGTTGACCGCAGTGCTGGCCGTGCTGGTGGTGGTCATCGGGTTATCCCGCCGCTAAAACCGCAGCGGGCGGAGACCTTGCGGTCCCCGCCCAACTGCATCAAACGACTCTATTCGGTGAGTCAAAGGCTCTTACGGCAGCTTCTGCAGCAGCGTAAGAACGTTTTCCGGCACCGTGTTGGCCTGGGCGACCATCGCCGTGCTGGCCTGCTGCAGGATCTGCGCCTTGGACAGCTGCGAGGTGGCCTGGGCGTAGTCCGTGTCCTCGATGCCGCTGCGCGCGCTGGTAAGGTTGGTCGAATCGGTATTGATGCCCGAGATGGCCGCCGTGAAGCGGTTCTGGTAGGCACCCAGCTGCGCTCCCGTGGTGGCGACCTGCTGCAAGGCGGCGTCGATCTGGGCGAGCGCCTTGTTGGAATCATCGACCGTCGTGACGTCGGACTGTTGCAGCGTGCCCGTGCCCGCGGCCGGGGCCGCCAGGGCGCCGCCGGCCCCGAGCAGGCCGAAGGCGTCATCGGTGGTATATGCAGTGGCAACGCCCGCGGCGGTCGTGCCCGTGAAGGTGATCGCCCCCACGGTCTGCGCGGTGGTGCTGTTGAGGTCGATGCCGCCGTTGGCGTTCACGGTGGCGATCAGGCCGCCGTCCTGGCCGGAGATCTGATTGATCGCGGCGGCAACGGTTTTTGCGTCGGTCGCAGCGTTGCCGGTCAGCGTGAAGCTCGCGGTGTTCACCGTAGCCGCGTCCGTCGGGTTGACGGTCAGGTCGGGTGAAATCGTAATGTAGCCCGAATCGCCGGCGGCGGTAGTGTTGGCGGTCGGCGCAATGCCGGCGAGCGTGTTGAGCGTTCCCAGATTGCTGGCCGAAGAGCTGGCAACCGAGGCGACGGTGATCGTCTGGCCGGCGTTGGCGCCGATCTGGAAGGTGGCGCCCTGGAAGGTGCCATCGAGCAGATTCACGCCGTTGAAGTTCGCCGTCTGCGACACCTGGTTGATGTCAGCCTTGAGCTGCTGGAACTGTGTGTCGAGGTCGGCACGGTCCTGTGCGCTGTTGGTGGCGTTGAGTGATTCAACGGCCAGGTCGCGCATCGACTGCAGGTCGCTGGTCACTTCCTGCAGTGCGCCTGAGGCGGTCTGCGTCAGCGACACGCCGGCACTCGCGTTCTGCGCAGCCTGATTGAGGCCGCCGATTTGCGAGGTCATGCCCTGCGTGATGGCGTAGCCGGCAGCATCATCGGCGGGCGTGTTGATACGCAGGCCAGAGGACAACTGCTGCAGCGCGCTGGACAACTGACTACCGGACGACGTCAGACTGTTCTGCGCAACCAGCGAATCAATGTTGGTGTTAAGGACTAGTGACATTGTCTGATGCTCCTGATGTTTCGTGCAGCGCGCCGGACCCTGGTCCGCCGCTCTGTATCCCTCCGGTCCAACTTGGCAATCGCACCGGCTTCGACCCCGTTATCGGTTGCCGTGCAGGAGAACTTGAATGACGCAGGTCGCATTTTGATAAAACGTCGATTCGTTCACAGTGGCGGTTTCCGGGTCACAGGTAGTTGAATAGCGACAACTTATTGATGTCGGCGTACGACTGCTCGGCAGCCTGCAATGCGATGTATTCCTGGCTGTATTGCGCGGTGGCGGCGGCGTAATCCAGGTCGCTGACATTCGAGATCTGCGTCGTGACGTCGGTCGTGGCGGCGGTCAGGTCATTGTTGACGCTGCTGATCAGCGAGATTCTCGAGCCGACATTCGAGGTGACCGTGGACACCTGGTCGGAGGCCTGGTCGATATTCGACAGCGCGCTCGACAGCTGCGAGCTCAGCTGGGCGCGCGCGGCTGCTGAACTGCCGGCGTTGTTGAGCGAGTTCACGAGATTATCGAGCGTGTCGAAGACGCTCTGCTGGCCAGCGGGCGATACCGTGAAGGTATCCCCGGCGGCCGGCGAACCGGTGATGCCGACCTCGGCGCCGTCGAACGAAATTTCCCCGCCACTGGTGCTGTCGTAAGTGCCGGTGGTCACCGTATTGCCACTGGCATCGGTGACCGAGTAGTCGCTGGCATCGGTGAAAGTGATGGTGTAGGGCGGCCCCGCGGGCGTGGCGCTGGCGGCGGCGCTCCAGGTCGCGGCGTCGGTGACGCTGCCGGCATCGACCACCCCGGTGCCCGTATTGCTCGCGCTGGCCGCCGTGGTGAAGGTGCCATTGCCGGCCGGAATATTCATATAAACGGAAGAACCGGCATCGCCGGTCTGCACCGAGGTGCCGCCGTTGATGGCCACCGTGTTGACGCCTGTATCGCCGACATAGCTCATCGAGCCGCTGCTGCCACGCACGAACGGCTGAGTGTTGGCGGAAAATCCTGCGAACAGGTACTCGCCCTGGGCGTTCTGGCTGTTGGCAAGGCCCTGCAGCTGACTTTCGAGCGCGCTGATCTGGGTGGCGATGTTCTTCAGGTCGGAGGCGTTGTTCGTGCCGGTATTGGCCTGCACCACCAGATCGCGGATCGACTGCAGCGTCGTGGTCGATGTGGTCAGCGCCTGCTGCTCCAGGGTCAGATTGGTGTTGGCGGCCTGCCCGTTCGAGACGTACTGCTGGTATTGCGAGTTGGTGTTATCCAGCTGCAGCAACTGCACCATGGCCACCGGATTGTCGGCCGGCGTGTTGACGCTCTTGCCCGTGGAAAGCTGGTTCTGCGTCTGCGACAGCTGCTGCTCGTCCTCCATGATGGAGTTGACGGCGTTCTGGTTCAGCATCGAGGTGGATATACGCATGACGGCTTACGCGGTTGTGTTGATGGCGGTGATGAGTGACTGAAACAGCGTCTGCGAGGCGGCGATCACCTGTGCGGCCGCCTGATAGGCCTGCTGGTACTGCAGCAGATTGGCCGCCTCCTGATCCAGGTTGACGCCCGACACACTCTGCTGCGCCGTCTGCGCGGTGGTCATAACGCTCTGCTGCGCGGTGGCGCCGTTCTGCGCCTGGCTGGTCAGCAAACCCACACTGCCGACGTAGGAGTTCACCGCGTCGGTCAACGACGCGGTACCGCCGTTGAGCACCTTGCTGTTGAGGATGGCGGCCATCTGCAGCGCGTTGCTGTTGTCGCCCGTGCCTCCGGCGTTGTCGTCGACGGTGAAGCTGTCACCCGCCGCCGGCGTGCCGGTGAGCGAGACGTTGATACCGTTGAAGCTGATGGGCGTACCGGCGGTGTACGTTCCGGTGGCAACCGTGTTGCCGTTGGCATCGGTGATGGTGTAGTCGCTCGGGTCGGTAAAGCTCAGCGTGTAATTGCCGCGCGTCCAGGCGGTCAGATCCGGCACAGTCGCGCTGGCGATGCTCGCCGATCCGGTGTTGGTACTGGTGGCAGAAGCCACCAGCGGACCTGCCGCGGCGATCTTGGCCGGATCGGTGGTCAGCAGGCTCATGCCGGCAACCGCATTGCCCGTGGGTTCCACCAGGAATTGGTCACCCGCCTGTGCCGCGCCGGTCACCGTCAACGTCAAACCGGCACCGGTCAGGGTGGTAACACCACCCGCCGTGCTGGCGGTCAGCGGCGTCGACTGCCCGGTGACCGTGTCGGTCATGTTCCAGTTGGTGCCGTCGTACTCGAGATCGTAGTTGCTGGTCGTCAAACCACCCAGGTCGCTCACCGCGGCGGTGACGTCGGCAGTACCCGCGTTATCCCTGGAAGTCAGGACCTGCGGGCCGCCAACCGCGAGCAGGGCACCGCCGATGTCGCCGTTCTCGTCCAGCCCGGCCGCATTCTGCGTGTTGACCAGGCTGGTCAGTGTCACGGCCGCCTGGCCGAGCGCGTTCTGGCCCGGGATGAGCATGGTATTGCGAAACTGCAGCAGGCCGCCGAGCGATCCACCGCTCAGCTGGCTGGTGATATCCGTGGTGCTCGTGGGCGTAGTCACCGAGATATCCAGCTGGCCCGAGCCGAACTGGTCGGGCGTGGCGCTCAGGCTGGAGGCCTGTCCGCCCGTGACCAGCGACTGGCCACTGCCGATGAACACACTCAGCGAGCCATCGCTCTGCTGCACCGTGGTGACGCTGATGTGCTGCGACAGCTCATCGACCAGCTGGTTGCGCTGATCGAGCAAGGCGTTCGGCGCCTGGCCGCTGCCATTGTTCTGCGCGGCCATGATGCTCTGGTTGAGGCTGGCGATACTCTGCGCCAGCGAGCTGATCGTGCTCGTCTCGGACTGGATCTGCGTGTTGACCTGTGCGCCAAGCTGATTGAGATTCTGCTGATAGGCCTGAAACTGTGCGATGACCGACTGGGCCTGATTGAGCACGGCCTGGCGCGTCGAATCCTGCGCGGGAGCATTGGCCATCGCCTGGATGGACTGGCTGAAACTCTGCAGCGTCGCCGACAGACCCGTGCTCGGGTCGTCGAACATGTTATTGATGTTGTCGGCAAGCCCGGCGGTGGTGTTGTACTGGTTGTAGCTGCTGGTCGCGGTGCGCGTCTGCGCATCCAGGAAATCGCTGTAACTGCGCGTGACGGTGGACGCGGTCACGCCCTGCCCGATCCAGCCGTTGGCGGTCGGGGTCGACGGGTTGGTGACGAGGTTAGCCGTCTCGACGCTATACCCGGGCGTGTTGACGTTCGATATGTTGTTGCTGATCGTGTCGAGCGCTGTCTGGAAAGCCAGCAGGCCGGTCACGCCCGTAGACATCATGTCACCCATCAAGGTGCCCCTTCAGTCACTAGGATAGTCACGAGGATTCCCCACTCACCGTAGTCGGCAGCTCCGCCGAATTCTTGAGCGAGCCTGCCCCTGCACTGCCGCGCAGCGCCTTCACGCTGCTCACGGTTGCCTGGAGCTTCTGCACATACACGGGATCGGTGGCATAGCCGCCGCCTGCCAGCGCGCTGCCGAAGGCGCCGACGTCTTCGCCCGTGCCGAGTGCCTTCTGGTAGCGGGCGCTGCGCTGCAGGAGCGTGACATAATCGTTCACACCCTGTTCCACCGAGCTATAGCGGCGAAACGGCTGCGAGACGCTCGAGGCATTGGCGCCGCTGTACTCGGTGGTCAAGGCGTTGACCGCATCCCCGCTCCAGGTGCCGCCGGCCTTGACCCCATAGAGATTGAGGCTCGAGCCGCCGTTGGCGGCGGCAGGCACGTGCTGGCCCCAGCCGGTCTCGAGCGCGGCCTGCGCAATCAGGGTGTCGGATGACACGCCCAGCTGCCCGGCGGCTTTTTCGGCGTAGGGCTCGAGCATCTTCACGAAGCTGATTCGATCGCTGGTCGAAGGCGCGCCATTGACAGGGGCGACGGTGCTCGCTGCCGAGCTGCTGCCCGCGGCGCCCGCTCCGGCCGCCTGGCCGGCCGCGGCTTTGGCAGCGCCATTGCGCGTGAGCTGTTGCACCAGCATATCGGCCAGTCCGATGCCCTTACCCTGCGCCATCTTCAGCGATATCTGCTGATCGTACATGTCCTGGTAGAGGTCGCTCTGCTGACTGTCTCCCAGGCCCTGGCCCAGTTTTGCATCGCGCATCGTCTTGAGCATCATGTTGGTGAACAGACTCTCGAACTGCTGTGCCGCGGCGCGTATCGCTTTTGGATCGTCGGCCTTGACGTTCTTCTTGAGCCCCTCGAGGCCCGAGAAGTCCGCGTAGTAGGTCGGCGCAACCGGCGAACTGCTCACGACGCCCTGCGGTTCAGATGACGATCAGCTGCGCGCGCAGTGCGCCGGCCTGTTGCAGGGCTTCGAGAATCGCGACCAGGTCGCCCGGCGCCGCGCCTACCTGGTTGACCGCGCGCACAATCTCATCGAGATTGACACCGGCATCGAAAATGAACATGCGCGCATCGGCCTGCGTCACGTTGATCTCCGAGCGCGGCGTCGAGACGGTGTTGCCGCCGGTGGAGAAGGGTCCCGGCTGGCTCACGTCGGTACGTTCGGTGATGGTCACGGACAATGATCCGTGGGCCACCGCCGCCGCCTGCACGTGCACGCGCGAACTGATCACGACCGTTCCGGTGCGCGAATTGACGATCACGCGCGCAGGTGCCTCGCTCGGCTGAATTTCCATCTCCTCCAGCTCACCGATAAAGGCGACGCGGGAGGCCTCATCGGCGGGGGCGCGCACCTTGACCGACACTGCATCCATCGCCTGGGCGGTGCCGGAGCCGAGAGTCTTGTTAAGGGCGTCAGTGAGCCGCGACGCCGTGGTGAAGTCCGGCGAATTCAGGTCCAGCACCACGAATGGCTGTTGCCCAAAGGTGTTGGGCACCTCACGTTCGACAGTGGCGCCATTGGGAATCCGGCCGCCGCTCGGAACATTCACGCTGACGCGCGATCCATCCTTGCCCGCGACACCGAAACCGCTGACCATGACGCTGCCCTGCGCCATGGCATACACCTCGCCGTCGGCGCCGTGCAGCGGCGTCATCAGCAGCGCGCCGCCGCGCAGGCTGGTGGCATTGGCGATGGAGGCCACCGTGATGTCGATGGTCTGTCCGGTCTTGACGAAGGCAGGCAACTCCGCGGTCACCGTCACGGCCGCGACGTTCTTCAGCTGCATCTGAGCGGCCAGGCTGGCCGGCACAGGCACGCCGAACTTCGCCAGCATGTTGGAGATACTCTGGATCGTAAATGGCGCCTGCGTGGTCTGGTCGCCGGTGCCGTTGAGACCCACCACCAGTCCATAGCCGACCACCTGGTTGGTGCGCACTCCGGCGACCGAGGCCAGGTCCTTGACGCGTTCCGCGTGTGCCAGCCGCGGCTGCAGCGTGCAGATCAGCATCGCGGCGGCGAACAGCTGGAACCATCGAATCATTGCCGACTTGCTCATGAGGTCACGTCCACTTAAAACGGCATCCACTTGGAATCGAAGAATCTCGCCAGCCAGCCCTTGGTGTTGGCATCGGCCAGGGTGCCCTGTCCGCCGTAAGCGATGACCGCGTCGGCCACCTGCGTCGAGGGCACGGAGTTGTCCGGTTGAATGTCGATCGGGCGCACGATGCCCTGGATGCGGATGTATTCGCGTCCCTGGTTGATCGTGATCCACTTCTGTCCCCGCACCAGCAGATTGCCGTTGCCGAAGCGCTTGGTGACGGTGACGGAAATCGAGCCGGTCAGGACATTGCTCTGCGCGCTGTTGCCTTCGCCGTCGAAGGTCGTGGCGTCATTGAGGTTGTTGCTGAGAATATTCTTGCCATGAATGGTAAACGGCGCGCCCAGCAACGTCGGCGCCGCCATCGCTTCGGTGGTGGTCTTCTTGGTAGTCGTGGTCGCGCTCTTGGAGGCGTTGGTCTGCTCCTGCAGCGTAATGGTCAGCACATCGCCGATGCGATGCGCGACCGTGTTCTCGAACAGCGGCACGTCGTGCCCGGTATGGAAGATGGAGCCGGTGGCGGGCAGTTCCACTTCCTGCTCTTCGGGAAGCGTTGCGGCGAACTTCTCGTCCGGTTTGGGCATCCAGCTGCAGCCGGGCAGCAGCGCCAGCATCAGCGCAGCCGCCAGAGCCAGAAACGATTTCATCAGCGCCATCGCGTACTCACTCCGCCGTTAAAGATTGGAGCTCAGGAACTGCAGCATCTGATCGTTGGTCTCGATGGCCTTGGTATTCATCTCGTAGGCCCGCTGCGTCTCGATCATGTTCACCATCTCCTCGACTACATCGACGTTGGAGGATTCCGTATAGCCCTGTTGCAACGCCCCGAGGCCGTTGACACCCGGCTGGCCGGTCTGCGCGGTGCCGCTCGCGGCCGACTCGACCAGCAGGTTGTTGCCATTGGGCTGAAGGCCGGCCGGATTGATGAAGTTCGCCAGCTGTATGGTGCCCACCGTCGAGGGCGAGGTCTGGTTGGCAAGCTGCACCTGCACTGTGCCGTCGGTTCCGATGGTGACGCTCTGGGCGCCCTGGGGAATCGTGATCGCCGGCTGCACGGAGAAGCCGCTGGCCGTAACGACCTGCCCAGTGGCACTGACCTGAAAACTGCCGTCACGTGTGTAGGCCAGCGAACCGTCGGGTTGCAGCACCTGGAAGAAGCCGCTGCCGTTGATCGCCAGGTCCAGCGCGTTGCCGGTCTGGTTGAGATTGCCCTGGGTATAGACTTTTTCGGTCGAAATCAGGCTCACGCCCGTGCCCAGTTCCAATCCGCTCGGGGCCTGGGTGTTCTGGGATGTGGCCGCGCCGACCTGCGAGACGGTCTGGTACAGCAGATCCTCGAACACCGCGCGCCCCTTCTTGAAGCCCGTGGTGTTGACGTTGGCGAGATTGTTGGAAATCACCGCCATGTTGGTCTGTTGCGCGTCGAGGCCGGTCTTGGCCACCCAAAGTGCTGGATTCATCGCTTAAGTGTCCTCCGTGGCCGTTAGCTGCTCTGCAGCAGCTTGCTGCTGGAAGCAGCGGTGTCTTCGGCCGTCTTCATGGCCTTGACCTGGACTTCGTAGCTGCGTGCGAGCTCGATCATGTTCGCCATGGTTTCGGCGATGTTCACATTGCTCGATTCGAGCGTGCCCGATACCAGGTGTACGGTCGCATCGGGATCCAGCTCCGCGCCGGTGGTGCTGCGGAACAGTCCGTCATTACCGCGTGCGACCTGGTCGTTGGCCGGGTTCACCAGCTTGATGCGCCCAACCGTCGAGATGGTCATCGGCGTCTGGCCGCGAGGCACGACCGACACCGAACCATCGGTGCCGATGTTGATGCTGGTGTAGGGCGGCACCGTGATCGGACCCGAGTCTCCGAGCACCGGATTGCCATTGGCAGTCATCAGGGTGCCATTGGTGTCCACCCGCAGATCGCCGGAGCGGGTGTAGGCTTCGGTACCGTCACTGGCCTGCACCGCCATCCAGCCCGGGCCCTTGATCGCGACGTCCAGATCGCGTCCGGTCGCATCGAGCGAACCGGAGCTCGAATCCCAGCCGGTGACATCGCTGGTGGCGTAGGCGCGCGAAGACAGTCCCGGGCCGACGACACTCTTGGTCTGGAATGCCGAGAGGTCGGCGCGAAACCCATTGGTATTCGCGTTGGCGAGGTTGTGATTGTTCGCGGCCTGGGCGCGCAGGATTTCCTTTGCGCCCGACATGGCCACGTACACCAGACGATCCATCGCTCAGTATCCTTCAGGCTTACTGCTGCTGCGGAATGTTGATGACGGTCTGCGTGATGGAATTCTCGGTCGAGACCATCTCCGCATTGGCCTGGAATGCGCGCTGCGCGGTGATCATGTTGACCAGCTGCGCGGTGATGTCGACGTTGGACTCCTCCAGCGAGCCGGACTCGATGAGTCCGACGCCCGCGCCGCCCGCCTGTCCGTAGACTGGCTGGCCCGAGGCGAAGGTCTGCTCCCAGTTGGTGTTGCCGACCTGCTGCAGCGCCTGCTGGTCAGCGAAGTTCGCCACCGCGACCTGTCCGAGCGAGGTGGATTGACCGTTGGTGTAGTTGGCCTGCACCACGCCGGTCGAGCTCACCGAGACGCCGCTGATCTGCCCGGTGGTGAAACCGTTCTGCGTGATGGCCGTGACACCGAAGGTGTTGCCGTACTGCGTGGTGTCGGACATGTTGTAAGCGATGTTCAGGGGCGCTGCACCGGTCGTCGGAGCATAGGTGCCGAAGCTGACGGCGGTGGCATCGGTTCCACCGGCCGCGTCGGTGACACCCGTGAGCGCCCCGCTGTTACTGTAAGTCAGCGCCACCGGGGTGGTATTGACAGCATTACCATCGACGTATTCGTACGCGTTCCAGGTGCCGGCACCGGTGTTGACGAAGTAAAAGCTGGCGGTATGAGCGGCCCCGAGCGAGTCATAGACCGTCATCGAGGTGGACTGGTTGTAGCTATCGGCATTGGTCGGATCGAAGGGCGTCGCGGTGGGCGCGGCCGACGAGGCCGGCAGATTGAACGCCAACGAGGCGGTCGTGGTGGCCGCCGGCGCGCTATCGCCCGTGGGGATCACCAGGTTCGTCAACGAGGTGGTGTTGAACGAGCCATTGGCGGTCGGTGCGTAGACCTGGAGGTTCTGGCCGGCGGCGTTGACCACCTCGCCATTGGCATTGGTCTGAAACGAGCCGGCGCGCGTGTACTGGTCGGAGCCGCCGCTGCTGACCGTGAAGAAGCCGTTGCCGCTGAGTGCCAGGTCCAGACTGTTGCCCGTGGTCTGGATGTCGCCCTGCGAGAACTGCTGCTCGACCTGCTGCAGCTGCACGCCATTGCCGATCTGGGTGTCACTGACGCCCTGGGGCGAGACCGCGAACAGTTCAGCGAAGTTGGCGTTCGAGGACTTGAAACCGGTGGTCGCCGAGTTGGCGATGTTATTGGCCGTGACGTTCAGGTTGCTTTGAGCAGCATCGAGGCCGCTGAGTGCAATTCCGAATGACATGAAGTGTGCTCCTTACGCTTGAATCGGGTGTTTAGTCGATCTGCTGGACGTCGCTCAGTGCCACGGGGCCGAGCTGTTCGGTATTGAGCGTCGGACTCGCGCCGCTCGCCCCGAGCGTGACGCTCGATACCGTGCCGTTGATATAGGTGCTGGCGGTCTGCGACGCGCCGCCGACGATGGCATTGGCCGCCACGCTGTAGGTGCCGCTCGGCGCCTGCTGGCCGTTGCTCATGGTTCCGTTCCAGCTGAAATTCTGCAGTCCGGACGTGGAAGCGACGGTCTGCTGATCGACCACGACGCCGGCCGAATTGCTGATGGTCAGGGACACGCTGGTAGCGCCCGTGGGCACCTGGACCGCGCCGCTCAGTGACTGACCGCTGGTGTAACTGGCTGAGCTCGCGGGGGCGAGGATGCCCTGGCCGACCAGCGCCGCGCTGGTCAGCGCCTGCGAGGACAGCATCGAATTCGACAGCGTGCTCATGGAGGTATTGAGCTGCGAGATGCCCTCGACCGTGCTGAGCTCGGAGAGCTGCGACAGGAATTCATTGCTGTCGGTGGGGTTGAGTGGATCCTGGTTCTGCAGCTGCGCGGTCATGAGCGTCAGAAAGTCGTTCATGGTCAACCCGCCGACGCCGCTGCTTGAGCTGGCGCTGGCCGCGCTGCCGCTGGCCGCGCCGCCGCTGCTGCTCGACCCGCTGGTGCCGCTGGTACCGCTGCTGCCGTTGAGAAACGCGAACGGATTGGTTGTGGGGGAGCCGACGCCGCTGGTACTCATGATTAGTGGCTGCCTTTCAAGTAATGGGTTGCGAACTTCAGCTCTGTCCCAGCTTCAACGTCGCGAGCATCATGTCGCGCGAGGTATTGAGAACCTCGACGTCGTTCTGGTAGGAGCGGGAGGCGGAGATCATGTCCGCCATCTCTTCGACCACGTTGACGTTGGGCGCATAGACGTTGCCTTGCGCATCGGCAAGCGGATTGCCGGGGTCGTAGCGCGTTTCGGGCGCGGCCTGGCTCTCGCTGATGCCGGTAACACTGACCTGCGCTGTACTCTGATCGTGGCCGAGACCGGCCACGCTGCCCATCACCGCCTGGAAAATGGGGTGCTTGGCCTTGTAGACATTGTTCGGATCGCCGCTGACACTGTCGGCGTTGGCAAGGTTGCTGGCCACCGTGTTGAGGCGCACCGATTGCGCGCTCATGCCGGAGCCGGCGATGTCGAATATCTTGAAGCTGGACATGTCTATGAGCCCGTGATGGCAGTCATGAGGTCGCGCAGGGCAGAGTTGATGAACTGCAGTGACGCCTGGTAGCGCACGCTGTTCTCGGCAAAGGCTGACTGTTCGAGCTGCTCATCGACGGTGTTGCCATCAAGCGCCGAGGCCATTGGGACGCGGTATTTGACAGTCGAGGAGTCGATGTCACCGTCGCTGGCGCCGGTCCCGGTCGCCGACACGCCGCCGGCTGCCGCCGTACCTGCCGCCGATGATTCGGTGTTTCGCAGCGTCAGCGCCGACGAACCCCCGGACGAAGCGGCGTTCGACTCGCCGCTCGCGGCCGAGAGCGCCGCCTTGAAGTCGATATCGCGCGCCTTATAGTTCGGCGTATCGACGTTGGCGAGATTCGCGGCCAGCAGCTCATTGCGCTTCGCTTCCAGCTGCAGCGCCTGCGGGTGAATGCCCAGGTAATTGTCCAGCGATGTTCGCATGCCGGGTGATGGAGCAAGGCCTGTGCCACGGCCTGCTCGAGCACGCATCGATGCGCAATAGTGTGATGTGCGTCGGATCGGCGCGATATTGCGGGCGATGTGCCCGGCAAAAAACGGCAACGCATTGCCGCTTGCTGGCAACCTGAGGCCTACGCTCACGGCCGGTGTCTGGACCTTTTGGTGATCGGCAGCGCTGCAGGAAACTGAAGCGTCATGAAATCGACGCTAGCCAGCTGGCACGCAGCTTGCTCCTTCACCCGCGATGCGAACCACAACCACTCTATTTGTCTGCACCGCCCTGCTGGCCGGATCCGCTGTCGGCCTGCGGGCGGCCACGACCATCGATCTGGCCGCCATCAGCGCCGCGGCGGAGAATGCCGTGCGTGCGCGCGCCGGCGGCACGGTGGATCAACTGATTCTCGAGGCAGCGCCGCTCGACCCGAGGCTGCGCGTCAGCGGCTGCGATCGAGCGCTGACCGGCTTCCTGACGGACACCAGCCCGCTGCGCTACCAGAATACGGTGGGCGTGCGGTGCGACGGCTCGGTGCGATGGACCGTCTATACCAGTGTGCATGTCGAGTCGCAGACTGTGGTCCTGGTGGCCCGGCGCGCGCTGGGGCGCGATGCGGAGACGGCGGCGGCGGACTTCAAGCTCGAAACGCGGCGCGTGCCCGGCCTGCCCAGCGCCTATGTCACCGACCTTGCCGCGCTGAAGGGACAGCGCCTGAGTCGGCCGCTGGCGGCCGATCAGCCGCTGAGTTTCGAATCCCTGGCGCCGGCCAACCTGATTCATCGCGGCCAGGCCGTCGTGCTCGTCGCCCATTCGGGCGGCTTCGAAGTGCGCGTCAATGGCGTCGCGCTTTCCGACGGGCGCGCTTCGGAGCACATCCGCGTTCAGAACGCTTCCTCGCAGCGAGTCGTCGAAGGTATCGTGCGCTCCGAGTCCGAGGTCGAGGCGCCGTTATGACAACTTCAAACCGCCTAAAGTTTGACGCCCCGGCGCCGATACAGCAGGCGAGAGCGCAAGGAGACTGAAGTGCCCAACCGGATCAAGGGACTGGACGGCGGGTCGATCGGACCCGGCAGCAGTAACCCGATTGAAACGATACGCATCAGCAAGCCCGTCAGCCCGGCAGGCGCCGACTCGTCCTCGAAACCCGATGCCGACAGTGTCCATATCACGCAATCGGCGCGTTCGCTGGCGACGCTCTCCCAGGCGGTGCAGGACTCGCCGGATATCGATTCCGGGCGCGTTGCGGCGGCCCAGCAGGCCCTCAACGCCGGAACCTACAGGATTAATCCCGAACGAATCGCTTCCCGGATGCTCCAGCTCGAGCAGGATCTGAACGCCGCGACCTCTCAATGAGCGTGCAGCGCAACGACATACAACGGCACCTCACTCGCATCCTGGCTGAAGAGCGCCGTCTGCTCGGTGAGCTCGAGGCGGTGCTGCAGCGGGAGACCGACATTCTGCGCGGCGATGACGCGCAGGCCATCGAACGCATCGGCGACAGCCGGCACGGCTACATCGATACCTTGAGCAAGCTCGATGCCGAACGCGCCGACACCTGCCGTATGCTGTCCTTTGGCACCGGCCCGAATGGGCTGGCGCGATTATATGAATGGGCGGATCCAAGCGCGGGGCTGAGCCAGGACTGGAATGTGAATCTCGAACTGGCCCGCCGCTGCAAGGCGCTCAACGATCGCAACGGCGCCATCGTGCTTGCCAAGCTAGGGCGCGTTCAACAGCTGCTGGGAAAACTCCGCGGTAGCACTCCGGCGCCGGTCTACAGCGCTCGCGGATCGCGGTACGGGAACCTCGGCGCGCGCGATCTGGGCTGCGCCTGATACGGCGGCGCATGATGCGCCCTCCGCTGCCTCAGGGCGACCAGTAAACCGATACCGGAACGTTCTGCTGTTGCAGCAGCGCGCGCACCGGCATATCAACCGCCGGCCCGCGTTTGCAGGCCCGCTCGTACGTGGTCCACTTGGCATCACCGACGATCAGAATGGCAATGCGCCGCGAGTCCAGCAGCGCCCGCAGGTTGAGGCTGATGCGCTCGCGCGGCGGCACCGGCGCCGTCATCGCCACACAACCGGGAGGCTGGGTGGGATCCAGCGCCGCGGCCAGGCCCGGTGAATCAGGAAACAGCGAAGCCACATGGCCGTCGTCTCCCATGCCGAGCAGCATGAAGTCGAACGGGCGCGGCAGTTCCGCAACGCGCGACCAGCGCGCGTGCGCAGCATCCTGCGCCTGCGGTTCCGAACTCTTCAGGCCGACGAAATTCGCTTCGGCCGCCAATCCGCGCAACAGGTGATCCCGCACCAGCTTTTCATTGCTCGACGGGCTGGCCGCATCGACCCAGCGCTCGTCGGTCAAGCTCACCCAGACGTCATCCCAATCAAGCTCGGCGCCCGATAGTCTCTCGAACAGCGCCACCGGGCTGCGGCCGCCGGGTACCACGAGGCTCGCGCCGCGGCCGGCCGCGAGGCCTGCCTGCAGCGCGCCGGCAATCTCCGCGGACAGGGTCTCCGTCAGCGCCGCCGCGTTGGCAAAGCGATGTTCGCGTGTATCAGAGTTCGCCATACCAGGCATATCCATCCCTGCCAATCAGAGCACTGGAGGCCGCCGGTCCCCAGCTGCCCGCAGTGTAGGTCTTGGGGCGTTCATCGGATTGCGCCCAGGCCTCACGTATCGGATCGATCCATCGCCACGCGACATCGAGCTCGTCGCGGCGCATGAATAATGTCAGATTGCCCTTGATGACGTCTGTCAGCAGTCGCTCATAGGCATCGAGTTGCGGCGTTTTGGCGGACTCCGCCATGTCGAGCCGCAGATCCACCGGGCGCAATCGCATGGTCTCGCCTGGGTTCTTGGCGAGAATGGTCAGCGTGATCGAGTCGCGCGGTTGCAGCGAAATCACCAGCCGGTTGGCCGGCGCACCCGGCACCCGCTCGAAAATCGACAGCGGCACATCCTCGAAATGAATCACGATGTCGCCGATCTGCTCCTGCAATCGCTTGCCGGTGCGCAGGTAGAACGGCACGCCGGCCCACCGCCAGGTGTCGATGTTGGCCTTCAGCGCCACGTAGGTTTCGGTAGTGCTGTTGGCCGGAATGCCGCGCTCGTCGAGGTAGCCGGGAACCGGTGCGCCGTTGACGGCGCCGGCGCGGTACTGGCCCCGAACCACGTGGGTGGCAACGTCCGCGCCTTCCAGCGGCCGCAGCGCGCGCAGCACTTTGAGCTTCTCGTCGCGCACGGCATCCGGGTGATTCGACACCGGCGGCTCCATCGCCATGATGCAAAGCAGCTGCAGCAGGTGGTTCTGCACCATGTCGCGCATCGCGCCGGTCTGATCGTAGAAAGCGCCTCGTCCCTCGACGCCCAGCTGCTCACCTATCGATATCTGCACGTGGCTGATGCGGCCGCGTCCCCACAACGGTTCGAACAGCGTGTTGCCGAAGCGCAGTGCCAGCAGGTTCTGCACCGCCTCCTTGCCCAGGTAATGATCGATGCGGTAAATCTGCTGCTCGGGAAAGATGGCGCCGACGTGTTCGTTGATGTGCTGCGCCGAAGCGCGATCGGTGCCCAGCGGCTTTTCCAGCACCACGCGCGCACCGGGCGTGGCAAGTCCGGCCGCGGCCAGATTCTGGCAAATGCTCATGAACAGCGCGGGGGCAGTCGACAGGAAGAATACGCGTACCTCAGCGGGGTCCTTGGCCAGTTTCGCCGCCAGATTCTGAAAGTCCGCGGGATTGGTGGCGTCCAGGCATACGTAGTCGAGCGTCTCGCAGAAGGCGACCCAGCGTGCATCCTCGAGTCCAGCCAGGTACTTTTTGCTGAAGGCCTCCACCTGGGCCAGATAGGCCGGACGCTCCAGTTTGCTGCGGGCCACGCAGAAGATGCGTGCGCGAGCCGGAAATTGATCGGCCAGGAAACGCCGGAACAGGGCTGGCAACAGCTTGCGCATGGCCAGATCGCCGGTGCCCCCGAACAGCACCAGGTCGAAGTTGTGCAAGCGCGCAGGCGCGCTGGTTTTTGCGGATGACAAGCAAGCTCCCTTTGATTCTGTCGTGCCGCCAATTGCGATTCTATGCCATATGTTACTTGGGTTGACCCAAATGCATGGCGATAGGTAGTATCGTTTCGCCACTCGCGAGTACAGTTTTGAAAATCCTGAGCAAGACGGCCAATTTGCGCCTGGCGCTCTTCATGGCGCTGGCGCTGCTCGTTGCGCAACTGGGCGCCCAGGCGCACGCGTACTCGCATATCCATACCGGCTCGCACGTCACCGATCAGCTCAACGATCATGGCAGCGCCTGTGCCGACTGCCTGTCATTTGCACCGTTGCTGACCGCCGCCGGCGGCACCGCTCATCTTTCGGTCCTCGCTCCCCAAGGTGTCCTCGCCGCTCCCAGTGCCGCCATACCGACACTGACGACGCGGATGCCGACGCCGGCTTTTCAATCTCGCGCACCGCCCTCGAATCAGTAGACGTCCGTGTGTCCGTGGCCACCGCAACGTGGCCACACGTAACTGATTCGATGAGGTATTTTCACAATGTCGAGTTTTCAGCCCACGGCAGCGCTGATCGCGTTTTCATCGCTGTGGCTGGCACTGGTGTCCGCCCCAGCGTCGGCCGACGCGAGCACCGATGCCGATGCACCGGACACCACCCCTGCCCCCACCGCGGCTCCTGCATCCAATGTCGCTCCCGCCACTGCCAGTCTGCAGGAAATTACCGTCACGGCCGAGCGTCTCAACGAAGCTCGCGCCGGGATCCAGACCCAGACCGGCGCTTCGACCTACACCATCGACGCTGCGGCGCTGGAAGCAACCCCGGGCGGCGACAACACCCTGCTCAACCAGGTCATCATGCAGGCGCCCGATGTGGCGCAGGACTCCTTTGGTCAGTTTCATGTCCGGGGGGAGCACAACGGACTGCAGTACCGGCTGAACGGCATCATCCTGCCGGAGGGCATCAGCGCCTTCGGGCAGTCGCTCGATCCGCGGCTGATTTCCTCGATGAATCTCATTACCGGTGCGTTGCCTGCCGAATATGGCCTGCGTACGGCCGGCATTATCGACCTGACCACCAAGAGCGGCTTGCTGCAGCCGGGCGGCTCGGTTTCCATATATGGCGGTAGCCACGGTACCGTACAGCCCAGCATCAACTATGGCGGCGGGTCGGGCTCCTTCAGCTATTTCGTTTCAGGCGACATGCTGCGCAGCGACCTGGGTATCGAGTCGCCCGATGGCAGTTCGAATCCGATCCATGACCACACCACGCAATACCACGGCTTCGGCTATTTCGAGGACATTCTCGATGACCAGAACCGGCTGGCGCTGGTGGTCGGCAGTTCCGTCGGTAAATTCCAGATTCCGGATTTGAACGGCGAACAGCCTGCGCTGGGTCTGACGGTCGATGGCCGGAGCGCATTTGCCAGCAACGATCTGAACGAGAATCAGCGTGAAATAACCCAGTTCGGCGCGCTGAGCTGGCAACACTCCGCGGGCGCTTTCGACTCGCAAACCTCCTTCGTCGCCCGCTACTCGAGCCTGACCTTCGAACCCGATCCGGTGGGCGATCTGCTGTTCACGGGCATTTCCCAGAATGCGTTCAAGCAGAACACCGCCTATGCGCTGCAGAGCGACGCTTCCTATCATCTGAATCAGACGCATACGCTGCGAGCGGGCCTGTTCCTGCAGAGCGACCACTCGATCAGTCAGACCGAATCGCAGGTACTGCTCACCGACGGTGCAGGCGTGCCGCTCAGTGATGTGCCGACCACCATCGGTGACGATGGCACCCGCACGGAGTGGATCGGCAGTCTCTATTTGCAGGACGAGTGGAAGTTACAGCCGAATCTGACACTCAATTATGGCCTGCGGTTCGACCGCTTTACGGCCTATACCAGCGCCAGCCAGGCAAGTCCGCGAGTCAATGTGGTGTGGGTGGTACTGCCCGCGACGACCGTGCACGCGGGCTATTCGCGCTACCTGTCACCGCCGCCGTTCGAGCTGGTCGGCGGCGAGACGATCTCGAAGTTCACCAACACGACCTCGCCCCCGCTATCCCCCGGGGCCGCGCCGCCGCTGCCGGAACGGGCAAACTATTACGACCTGGGAGTACAGCAGAAAGTCAGCACCGAGCTCACGTTAGGTCTCGACTCCTACTACAAGCAGTCGCACAACCTGATTGATGAAGGACAGTTTGGCGCGCCGATCATTCTGACCCCTTTCAATTACCTCTATGGCAGGCAGTTCGGCGTGGAGTTCACGGCCAATTATGTGGCCGGCCCCTTCACCGCCTATTTGAACCTCGCGGCGCAGAGTGCCAAGGGCAAGGATATCGACTCCGCCCAGTTCAACTTTGCCCCTGCGGATCTGGCTTTCATCGCCAATAACTTCATTCACCTGGATCACGAGCAGGAACAGACCGCATCCGGCGGAGTCGCCTACAGCTGGAACGACACGCGCCTGAGCACCGACTTTCTGGTGGGCTCGGGTCTGCGCGCGGATCTTGAGTTGCCGCCCGGCGAGACCACCCCATATGGGGGAACCGGGATTCCAAACGGCGAGCACCTGCCCTTCTACGCGCAGGTGAACTTTGGCTCCAGCCACGTGTTCCGCTTCGACGGCGCCGGGACCCTTACCATGCGCTTCGACGTCATCAATGTCTTCGATCGGGAATACCAGATCCGCAACGGCACCGGTGTCGGGGTCGGCGCCCCGCAATTCGGCCCGCGGCGCGGCTTCTTCTTAGGACTATCCAAGTCTCTGTGATACCGGGCGGCCGTCGCTCCAGGCGACTCCACGGAGTCGCGGCGGCGGGCGCAGTGGCGCGCTACCATAGCTTCGGGGAGGATTGGACGGCACTTGCGATCGGCTTCGTGGTCTCAGGAGTGGTCGCCTTCGTGGCGGTGAAATGGTTGCTGCGCTATATACAATCGCACCGCTTTACAGTGTTCGCGTGGTAGCGCATCGCGCTCGGACTTGTGCTCCTGCTGGGAGGCATGGACTGATGATTTTGCGCGGCCGTGCGTCGGCACATTAAATGTTGTTAACTAATAGTTGGTTAACGATGCAGAACGTTAACTATCGCGCGACTCGCGCTGGCGCCATCAACGCAGCGTCGATTTCAACGGATGAAACATGAACGCGCCCATGCCCGTCGACAATCGTAAGAGACTCTGGTGGATCCTCGGCATCATCGCACTGCTGGTGCTGCTGGTCCTCGGATTGCGCTATCGCGCGCATTCGGTCACGCCGCCCGCCGGTGGGCGCTTCGGCGCGGGTGCCCCGCTTGCGGTCGGCGTAGGCAAGGTGACCACCGGCGATGTACCGATCACGATCAATGCACTGGGCACGGTCACACCGCTGGCAACGGTGACCGTGCATCCCCAGGTCAATGGGCCGCTGGTCAAGATCGCTTTCACCGAGGGGCAAATCGTCAAGGCGGGCGAACTGCTCGCGGAGATCGACTCCAGGCCCTTCCAGGCCGCGCTCGATCAGGCAGTGGGCCAACTCAAGCGCGACCAGGCTCTGCTCGCCAACGCCAAAGTCGATCTGGCGCGATACAAGACGCTGCTGGCACAGGAATCGGTGTCCGACCAGACATACGCCACGCAGGTGTCAACGGTTGCCCAGGATGAGGCCACCGTGGCATTCGATCAGGCCGCGGTGGAGTCCGCGAAGCTCAACCTCGGTTATTGCCGCATCACCTCGCCGGTGACCGGACGCGTCGGGCTGCGCCAGGTGGACATCGGCAACCTGCTGCAGGCGAACACGAGCACGATCGTGATCGTCACGCAGATGCAGCCCATGTCGGTGGTATTCACGGTGCCCGAGGACAGCGTCAGCACGATCCTGGATCACCTGCATCGCGGCGAGAAACTCACGGTGGAGGCCTTCGACCGCAGCCTGACCAATAAGATCGCGAGCGGCACGCTCAGCAACTCGGACAACCAGATCGATACCACCACCGGGACGCTCAAGCTGCGGGCCATGTACGACAACTCCAAGCTCGAGCTGTTCCCGAATCAGTTCGTCAATGCGCACCTGATCCTGGAGACGCTGCACGATCAGATCGTCGTGCCCGGCGCGGCGCTGATGAACGGCTCCCAGGGCAGCTATGTGTACCTCGTCAATCCCGATAACACCGTGAGCATGCGACAGGTCGTTGCCGGTCCCTCGGCAGGCGACCTGGTCGCCATCACCAAGGGACTGACCAGCGGACAGACCGTGGTCGTCGACGGCGCGGATCAACTTCGCGATGGCGCCAAGATCATGCTGCCGCAGGCCCCGGGTGCCGGCGCCGGCGGTGCCGGAAATCATCCGCGGCGCAACGGCGCGGGCGGTGGCAACGGTGCCGGCGCGGGTAGCAGCGGCAGCAGCGACAGCAGCGGTGGCGGGGATGGCAGACAGCACCGCCACCAGCATCAGGACAGCAGTAGCGGCAGCGATTCGCCGCCCGCCAGCGGCCCCTCTCCAACCGGCGCACCGCCTCCGGCCGGTGGGCCGCCACCGTCCTGAGAATCGCGGCCGCGTCATGATGAACCCGTCGCGCCCGTACATCCTGCGGCCGGTCGCCACCTCGCTGCTGATGGCGGCCATTCTGATCGTCGGCGCGATCGGCTACTTCTTTCTGCCGCTGTCCGCGCTGCCCGAGGTCGACTATCCGACCATCCAGGTGCAGACCTTCCTTCCCGGCGCGAGTCCCGAGGTGATGACTTCGACCGTCACCGCACCGCTCGAACGCCAGTTCGGCCAGATGCCAGGCCTCAAGGAGATGTCTTCGCGCAGCTCGGCCGGTGCCTCGGTGCTGACCCTGCAGTTCGATCTGAGTCTGAACATTGACATCGCGGAACAGGAAGTGCAGGCCGCCATCAACGCGGCCGGGAACCTGCTTCCGAGCACACTGCCCGCGCCGCCGATCTACGCCAAGGTGAATCCCGCAGATGCGCCCATCCTCACGCTGGCAGTGACATCCACCTCAATGCCGATCACGCAGGTCGAGGATCTGGCCGACACTCGTATTGCGCAGAAGATTTCGCAGCTCGCGGGCGTCGGCCTGGTCAGCATCAATGGCGCCCAACGCCCGGCCGTGCGCATCCAGGTGAATCTTCAGGCGCTGGCTGCCTATGGCCTGAACGTCGATGACGTGCGCACGACGATCAGCAACGCCAACTCGGATGCGCCCAAGGGCAGTTTTGATGGGGCCGCGCGCGCCTATTCGATCGACGCCAACGATCAGATCGCCGACGCAGCGCAATATCGCGACATCATCGTCGGCTATAACGCCGCCACGGGCGCGCCGGTCCGCCTCACCGACGTAGCCACGGTCACGCAGAGCGCCGAGAACAACAAACTCGCGAGCTGGATGAATGCCACACCGGCGATCCTGCTCAATGTGCAGCGGCAGCCGGGGGCGAACGTCATCGCGGTGGTCGATCAGATCCGCAAGCTTCTGCCCAGCATTCGAAGTTCGCTGCCTGCCAATGTCGACGTCACGGTGCTTACCGACCGGACCAACACGATCCGCGCCTCGGTCAGCGATGTGCAGTTCGAGCTGACGCTGGCCGTGGCGCTCGTGGTGCTGGTCATCTTCCTGTTCCTGCGCAGCGTACCGGCCACCATCATTCCGAGCCTTTCGGTGCCGTTGTCACTGATCGGGACCTTTGCTGCCATGTACCTGTGTGGCTTCAGCCTCAACAACCTCTCGCTGATGGCGCTCACGATCGCCTCGGGCTTCGTGGTCGATGATGCGATCGTCATGATCGAGAACATCTCGCGCTACATCGAGAAGGGCGAGAAACCGCTGGCCGCCGCGCTCAAGGGATCCGGCGAAATCGGATTCACCATCGTCTCGCTGACGATCTCGCTGATCGCAGTGCTGATACCGCTGCTGTTCATGCGTGAAGTGGTCGGCCGGCTGTTCCGCGAATTCGCCATTACGCTGGCGATCTCGATCCTGATATCCGCCGTCGTCTCGCTGACGCTGGTGCCGATGCTGTGCGCCAAGATGCTGCGTACGCAGCAGGAAGAGCATGCGCGGCGTCCAGGCCGCATCGGGCTGTGGGCGGAGCGATCCTTCAACCGCCTCGTGAGCGGCTACGACATATGGCTCACCCGCGTGCTGGACCATCAGACACTGACTCTGTGGGTCGCCGCCGGCACGGTGGTTCTGACAGTGGTGCTGTACATGCTGATCCCCAAGGGCTTCTTTCCACTGCAGGACACCGGACTCCTGCAGGGCATGACCGTGGCGGATCCGCGCATCTCGTTCAGTGCCATGGTGCAACGCCAGCAGGAACTGGCAGACGTCATCCGTCACGATGCCGATGTCGAGAGCCTGTCCTCCTTCGTCGGTGTCGATGGCACCAACACGACGCTCAATACCGGTCGCTTCCTGGTCAATCTGAAATCCAAGGACGACCGCAGTAACAGTATCACGGCCATCATGAACCGGCTGCTGCAGGCTTCGCGCCAGGTCAGCGGCATCACGCTGTCACTGCAGCCGGTGCAGGACTTGACTATCGATTCGACGGTCGGACGCGCGCAGTACCAGTTCATCCTCCAGGCCGCCAGCAGCTCCACGCTCAAGCCCTGGGTGCCCACCCTGCTGAACCGACTCGCCCGTGCGCCCGAGCTTTCCCATGTTTCAACCAATTTCACCGACAGCGGCCTGACGGCGCAGATCGACATCGATCGGGACACGGCGGCTCGTTTCGGCGTCACGGCTGCCACGATCGACAACGCGCTCTATGACGCCTTTGGCCAACGCATCATCTCGACCATCTATGCCGAGTCGAACGAATACCGCGTCATCATGGAGGCGGATCCGAACCTGCAGAGTTCGGTGAGCTCGCTCAATGACATCTACGTGCCCTCGGCCGCCGGCGGCCAGGTGCCGCTCGGATCGATCGCGCGCGTGAGCGTGCAATCCGCGCCGCTGGAGATCGATCACCTGGGGCAATTCCCCGCGGCGCTGTTCTCCTTCGACGTGGCCCCGGGCGCCTCACTCGAAAATGCAGTCGACTCGATCCGCGCGGCGCAAACCGCCATCAGGCTGCCGGCCAGCATATCGACGACCTTCGAGGGCGCCGCGCTCGCCTTTCAGTCCTCACTCCGGAATGAGGTACTGCTGATCCTGGCGGCGATCATCACGGTCTACATAGTCCTGGGGGTGCTGTACGAGAGCTATGTTCACCCGCTGACGATTCTCTCGACACTGCCATCGGCCGGCATCGGGGCACTGCTGGCGCTGATGATCGCCGGTCTCGACCTCAACATCATTTCCATCATCGGCATCATCCTGCTGATCGGTATCGTCAAGAAGAACGCGATCATGATGATCGACTTCGCGCTCAGCGCCGAGCGCGAGGATGGCAAGGCACCGCGCGATGCGATTCACGAGGCGGCGCTGCTGCGATTCCGTCCCATCCTCATGACCACCGTGGCGGCATTGTTCGCCGCATTGCCGCTGATGCTCGGCTCCGGGACCGGCTCCGAACTGCGTGCGCCGCTGGGCATTTCCATCGTCGGCGGCCTGCTCGTCAGCCAGCTGCTGACGCTGTTTACGACGCCGGTGATCTACCTGTTCTTCGATCGGCTGGCCGAGCGGGTGCGCGCACGCTTCCCGCGGCGCGATGAAGCAGCGGACGTGGCGGGGACCAGCCCCGGCGAGATCGGCGTGTGAGCATTTCGGCACCCTTTATTCATCGCCCGGTGGCGACCTCGCTGCTGACTATCGGGCTCGCGCTCGCCGGCATGCTGGCATTCTTCCTGCTCCCGGTCTCGCCGATGCCGAATGTCGATTTCCCCGTCATCGTGGTCACCGCCTCGCTGCCGGGAGCCAGTCCCGAGACGGTCGCGACCAGCGTCACCACCCCGCTCGAACGGCACCTGGGCACGATCGCCGGCGTCACCGAAATGACCTCGTCGAGCGCGGTCGGCAACGCCCGCATCTCGCTGCAGTTTGAACTCAGCCGCGACATCGACGGCGCTGCGCGCGATGTCGAAGCGGCCATCCAGGGAGCGCGGGTCGACCTGCCGACATCGCTGCGCAGTAACCCCACCTATCGCAAGATCAATCCGGCCGACGCACCTGTGCTGATTCTCGCACTGACCTCCGAAACTTTGACCGGTGGCCAGATCTACGATTCAGCATCCACGATCATGCAGCAGAAGCTGCTGCAGGTGCAGGGCATCGGAGATGTGACGATCGGCGGCGGCTCATTGCCGGCGGTGCGAGTCGAACTCAATCCCCGCGCACTGTTCCAATATGGAATCGGTCTCGAGGATGTTCGCGCCGCGCTCTCCGCGGCCAATGCCAACAGTCCCAAGGGGGCACTGCAGGAGAATGGCCAGCGCTTCCAGATCTACGTCAACGATACCGCCACGGAGGCTTCCGAATACCAGACCCTGATCGTCGCCTATCGCAACAACGCTGCGGTGCGGCTGCAGGATGTCGCCACGGTCAGCACCGGCGTCGAGGACGTGCGCAATCTCGGTCTCGCCGATGGCACCACGGCCATCCTGTTAGTGCTCCATCGGCAGCCTGGCGCCAATGTCATCGATGTCGTCGATCGTGTACGCGCATTGATGCCCGAGCTGCAGGCCTCCATTCCGGCCAGCATCCGCATCATCGAAACCAACGACCGCACCGAGACCATCCGTGCATCGCTGCGCGATGTGGAGCGCACCCTTCTGATCGCCATCGCGCTGGTAGTACTGGTCGTCTTCCTGATGCTGCGCGACGGTCGCGCGGCGCTGGTGCCCAGTGTGGCAGTGCCTTTGTCACTGATCGGCACCTTCGGCGCCATGTACCTGCTCGGATTCAGCCTGGACAATCTATCGCTCATGGCACTCACCGTGGCCACCGGTTTCGTGGTCGATGATGCGATCGTGATGCTGGAAAACATTGCACGGCACGTCGAGGAAGGCATGCCGCGCATCAAGGCCGCGCTGCTGGGCGCCAGCGAGGTCGGATTCACGGTCCTGGCGATGAGCCTGTCATTGGTGGCCGTGTTTCTGCCCATCCTGCTCATGGGGGGACTGGTCGGGCGAACCTTCCGTGAATTTGCGATCACCCTATCGGTGGCCATTGGCATATCGCTGGTGGTCTCGCTGACCACCACACCGATGATGTGCGCCTTCGTGTTGCGCAGTCAGCGCGGTCAGCACCGCCAGGGTCGCTTCCTGACGGCCATGGAGCGTGGCTTCGATGCCATGCGCGATTTCTACGGGCGCACACTCACCTCCGCGCTCGACCACCCTCGCCTGGTCATGCTGGTGCTGCTCGTCACCGTCGGACTGAACATCTACCTGTTCGCGATTATTCCCAAGGGCTTCTTCCCGCAGCAGGACACCGGTACGCTCAATGGCAACCTGCGCGCCGACCAGAGCATCTCGTTCCAGGCCATGGTGCAGAAGCTGCGCACCACGATGAGCATTGTGCAGCAGGACCCGGCGGTGCAGGACGTGGTGGGATACACCGGCGGCGGCGGCTACGGAGCGACCAATACCGCCAACATCTTCGTCGGCCTGAAGCCGCTCAAGCAACGCCACGACAAGAGCGATCGCGTGATCGCACGGTTGCGCGCCAAGCTGACGGTGGTGACGGGCGCGCGACTCTATCTGCAGGCCGTGCAGGATATCCGCGCCGGCGCACGGCAGAGTAATTCGCAGTACCAGTACACCATTCTCGCCGACAGCCTGCAGGATCTTCGAACCTGGACGCCAAAGATCACGGACGCACTCAAGAACGTCCCCGAGCTGGCCGACGTCAACTCCGATCAGCAGGACAAAGGCCTGACCGTCGCACTGAAGATAGACCGCGCAACCTCTGCGCGCTTGGGCGTCAATCTCTCCAACATCGACAACACGCTCTACGATGCCTTTGGGCAGCGGCAGGTATCGACCATCTACAACGACATGAACCAGTATCACGTGGTCATGGAGGTGGATCCGAGCTTTTGGCAGAATCCCGAGACTCTCCGGGAAGTATGGGTCAGCACCACGGGCGGCGCGCTCAGCGGTACCCAGACGACCGCGGCGGGTTTTGGCTCCTTCAGCAGCAGCACGTCCACGGCCACTGCCTCGTCCAGCACGACGGGCACGAACACGACTGTTGCGACCATCAGCAGTGCGCCGGCGGGCAGCAGCACCAGCAGCAACACCCTCGCCGGCACCACGACGGCTGCCACGGGTACGGTCGCAGCCTCGGCGAATTCAAGTTCCCTGGCGAGCGCGCAGACGGCCACGGCGGCGCAGAATCTGGCTCTCAATCAGCTGACTAACAGCGGTCGCGGCGGCGCCTCCACCGGTGCTTCGGTCAGCACCAGCGCCGAGACCATGGTGCCGCTGGCAGGCATCTCCGAGTACGGACCCGGCACCACGCCACTGGCGATCAATCACCAGGGACCTTTCGTGGCGACCACCTTCTCGTTCAATCTGCCCGAGGGCGTTTCGCTGGGCACGGCGATCAATGTGATCGGCAGCACGATGCGGACCCTGCACGTCCCGATTTCGGTGCATGGCTCGTTCGCCGGTACTGCGCAGATCTTCCAGCAGTCGCTATCGAGTGAGCCGGTGCTGATCGTGGCCGCCATAGTTGCGGTCTACATCGTGCTGGGTGTGCTCTATGAGAGTTACGTGCATCCAATCACCATCCTCTCGACCTTGCCCTCCGCGGGCGTCGGGGCGGTGCTGGCGTTGCTGCTATTCGGCACCGAATTCAGCCTGATCGCCCTGATCGGCGTGATTCTGCTGATCGGAATCGTCAAGAAGAACGCGATCATGATGATCGATGTGGCGCTGGAGACCGAGCGTACGCAACAGGTCGATGCGCGCACGGCGATCTACGAGGCCTGCCTGCTGCGCTTCCGCCCCATCATGATGACCACGATGGCGGCGTTGCTGGGCGCCATCCCGCTGGCCGTGACCACCGGCAGCGGCGCGGAAATGCGCCAGCCGCTGGGCATTTCCATCGTCGGCGGGCTGCTGGTCAGCCAGGTACTGACGCTGTACACGACACCGGTGGTCTACCTGTATCTCGATCGTCTGCGTGTCTGGACCTCGACGCGCACGCGCCGTGGTGTGCGCGCGTACGATGGCCCGCAAGAACAATACTCATGATGCATAACGCTCTTCGTCGCTTGACTCTGCTGGCAGTGCCGTCCCTGTCGCTATTGCTGCTCAGTGCGTGCAAGGTCGGGCCCAACTATCACCGTCCCGATGCGCCGGTCGCCAGCGCCTATAAGGAAGACCAGGACTGGAAGCCTGCGGTGCCTGCCCAGATCCCGGCCGATGAGCAATGGTGGTCGATCTACAATGACCCGCAGCTCGATGCGCTCGAGCGCCAGGTCGTGATCTCCAATCAGACCCTGAAGGCCTCCGAGGCCGCCTATCGGGCGGCCACCGAGCAGATCGCCATCGATCGCGGACCGCTGTTCCCCACGATCTCAGTCAATGGCGTCCGCACGCGCAGCGGCGGCGGCAGCGGCATTTCGCAAGGTGTCGCCACCGGCACGGGCACGACCGTCACCACCAACAGCACCTCGCGCGCCAATCTCTACAGCGCCGGGGCGCAGGCGAGCTGGCAGATCGACGTGTGGGGCCGAATCCGTCGCACGGTCGAATCCGATGTCGCCAAGGCCCAGGTCAGCGCTGCCGATGTCGCTGCGGCACGCCTGTCCGCACAGGTGACGCTGGCCCAGGATTATTTCCAGCTGCGCGCCGCCGATGAGCAGCATCGGCTCTATGCCGACTCGATCAAGGCATTTGAGACCTCGCTGACCATTGCGCAGAACCAGGTCAAGGCCGGTATCACTACCCTGGCGGATGTCTATTCGGCGGAGACCGAGCTCCAAAGCACCAAGGCTGCCGATGTCAGCGTGGAGCTGACTCGCGCCAAATTCGAACACGCGATCGCAGTGCTGATCGGAAAGGACCCCGAGGATGTCTCACTTGAACAGGGCGAGTTCACGCGCTCGGTACCCGTGGTGCCGGCCGGCCTTCCCTCGGACCTGCTGCAGCGGCGTCCCGACATCGCCGCGGCCGAGCGGACCATGGCGAGCAGCAATGCGCTGATCGGCGTGGCCGAAGCCGCCTGGTATCCGAGCGTGACACTGTCCGCCTCGTATGGATTTACCTCGACGGCTCTGGCCGGCCTCTTCAGCAGCGGTAATTCGCTCTGGTCCATCGGACCGAGTCTCTCGGAAACCGTGTTCAATGGCGGCGCGCGACTCGCAACCAATCGCCAGGCGCGGGCCAACTACGATGAGTCGGTAGCAAGCTATCGCGCCACCGTACTGGCGGCATTTCAGGCAGTGGAGGATGATCTGTCCAGCCTGCGGGTGCTGGAGCAGCAGGCGGCACTGCAGAGCACCGCGGTCGAGGACGCACGCAAGTCCGAGGCGTTGACCTTGAATCAATACAAGTCCGGTATCGTGGTCTACACTACGCTGCTGACGGCGCAGACGACGCGGCTGGCCGCCGAGATCAGCCTGCTGGGAATTCAAAGCCAGCAGCTGGTCGCAAGCGCGGATTTGATCTCGCAGCTCGGCGGCGGCTGGAATGCCGCTCAACTTGAGCAGCGCGATCGCGGCGTGCCGTCATCGCATTGACACCGACAGGCGCGTCCTCCAGGCGCGGCCTGTCGCGAGTCCTGCGCTCCCTCGGTCCCGGCGTAACCACGGGCGCAGCCGATGATGACCCATCGGGAATTGCCACCTATTCGGTGGTCGGTGCGCAAAGCGGACTGGCCTTTCTCTGGACCGCCCTGTTCGTCTGGCCCTTGATGGGCTGCGTACAGGTCATGTGCGCGCGCATAGGCATGATCACGGGCGTCGGCCTGGCCGGCGCCATGCTGCAGAAATTCCCGCGATGGCTGGTTGGAGTGGCCGTATTTGCGCTGCTGATCGCCAACATCATCAACATCGCTGCCGATCTTTCGGGCATGGCCGATGCCGCGCACATGCTCGGTGCCGGACCTTCGATGCTGTATGTCTGGGTATTCGGGCTCGGCATCAGCCTGGCGACCGTTTTCCTGCGCTACCACCAGATTGCCAATACGCTCAAATGGCTGGCACTGGCGTTGTTTGCCTATGTGATAACGGCTTTTCTGGTGCACCCGGACTGGACGGCGGTGATGCGAGCGGCGCTGATACCCAGCCTCCCGCACGGCAGCGACGCCTGGGGCGCGCTGGTAGCCATACTTGGCACCACCATCAGCCCCTATCTGTTCTTCTGGCAGGCAGGACAGGAGATCGAGGAGGAGAAATCGCGGGGACAGTCCCTGGTCGCGAGCCGTTACGACGCGACCAAGGTGGAACTGGCGGATCGGCGTATCGATGTGGGGATCGGCACTTTCTTCTCCAACCTGGCGATGTTCTTCATCATCCTGACCACCGCCTCGACGCTGCATCGCCACGGCATCACGCACATAGAGAGCTCGCGCGATGCAGCCGCCGCCCTGCGACCCCTGGCGGGCGACTACGCCTATTACCTGTATACGATCGGCATCGTCGGCACGGGCCTGCTGGCCATTCCAACGCTGGCCGGATCGGCAGCGTATGCCGTGGCCGAAACCTTCGACTGGCGCTATGGCCTCGATGAGACGCTGCGCAATGCAACACCTTTTTACGCGGTATTCGTGCTGGCGACGATTGCCGGCGCGGTACTGGATCTGCTGCACATCAACCCGATCAAGGCGCTTTACTGGACGGCCATCATCAATGGCTTCCTCTCACCTTTCCTGCTGGCGGCGCTGCTGTACGTGGCCTCGGACCGGAAAATCATGCGGGGACAGCCGAGCTCGCGCCTTGGACGCTACGTGGTCATCCTGACGACGGTGCTGATGTCTGGCGCCGCGATAGGGATGCTGACGCTCTGAGCTTGCGAAGCAGCGCCAGGGTTTGAACGCCGATAGGTATCTGGATTTGCTTTCATCGCGAGAAGGCAAATCCAGATACCTATCGGCGTTACTACTGCTGCGGTCCTTCGGGGCTGAGAACGGCCCTCACTTGCCGCCGCCAAACTTGTAGCCAGCCTCCAGCGAGATCACGCGCGGCCGCAGCGGCGTCTGCGCGATGATGAACTGATCCGTGCTGACGAAGGTGCTGGCGTTGGAGTTGGAGAGATTGTCGACGTAGAGGTCCGCGTACCACGCGTCCTTGAAGACACCCACCGAGGCATTGAACGTTGAATAGGCGGGATTTTCGAACCGACCCCGCGAGGTGTTGATCGCACCTCCCGTCTGGATGTTCGGGTTCGCTCCCGCCTGCGTGAAGGAATGGCCGCTGTGATTGGCGCCGAACTGCACGAACGGCGCGTAGCCATTGATATTCCAGTCATAGCGGGCCCGCGCACTCCACTGGATCGGCGGCGCATCGGCGCTCGGCGCGCCGATCGGGCCGAAGGGGTTGGTAACGGCGGTGCAGGGAGCGGGGAATCCGGGCTGGCCGCAGAGTTGTGTAATCGGCTGGCCGAAGCTTGGACTCGCCGGGTTGTCATTGAACAGTTGCGGTGAATTGGTCTGCACGCTCTGGTTCCACGAGATCGCGCCCTGCACCGTCAGGCCCCGTACCGGACGCGCGACCAGTGAGGTCTCGATGCCGCGGATGCGAAAGTTCTGGCCGTTGGTGTTGTAGAACAGATTGCCGACCACGCCAGGATTGAAGAAGGAGATCTGAACGTCGTCCCAGTTCTCCTGGTAGAACGCGCCGTTCCACTGCAGGCGATGATCGAAGAACTCCGTCTTCCAGCCGAGCTCGTTGTTGTTCAGCTTATCGGGCGCGAATGACCGCGGCACATAGTATTGCGCGACACCATTCGCATCCAACGCATGCGGCACTGCCGAATTCTGATTGAAGCCGCCAGGCCTGAAACCCTGGGAGAATGTGTAATAGACCATGAGATCGGGCGTTACGTGCCAGGTCAGATTGGCACGGCTCTTCCAGCCGGTCTCGGTGTCGCGCAGGTCCTGTGCGTCCAGGTTGAAGCTGTAGGCCGGATCGTGGCATCCCCCGGGGGGCGTGCCGGCCTCAAAGCAGCCGAAGCTCGAAATCACGCTGCCGCGATACAGATTCTCGAACAGGAAGTGACGCGTGCCGGCGGTGAAGGTCAACACCTTGGGAATAATGTCGTAGTCGGCGGAGGCGAAGAATGCGAGCTGCTTGGTCTGCCGCAGCGTGTCCTGGTAAAACGAGGTGTGATCGGGCTGCGTACCGAGAGACTGCACGGACGAGCCCGGAAAGGGACCGATGTCCGATAGGCAACCCGTGGTGAGTGTGGCGGTGCATGCCGGCACGCTCTTGTACATCCAGGAAGTGACGTCGTACAGCGTATTGTTCTCCCAGTACGCTCCGGCGATGCCGCGTGCGCGCCAGTCATCCGGCGTGCTCAGACGGAATTCGTGCTGCAGATGTGTGTTGCGCTCGGTCGTGCGCCAGGAGGCGCGCGGCGAATAGCAGTGCGGGGTCAGCGCACTATCGTATGCAACATCATTGCACTGGTAGTAGTCGGCGTAAACGCCGCGCGCATAGTTGGTGTAGTCACCGACCTGATCGACGTTACGCACCAGGTAACCGCCCGTGTACACAGCTTTGAGCGGCCCAATTTTTCCGTTGAGCGTCACAGAGGTGCTCTCGAACCTGTCCGTGTCGTAGGCCGTGTTGAACAACGTGACCTCGAGCGGCTGCAATGCCGCGCCGTCCGAGGCGAAGGGTTGCTGGTAGAACACCCCCTGCGAATCCATCTGCTGGAAGGATTGCGAGATCAGCAGATCCCAATCTTCGTTGAACTTGAGGAGCGCCTCGACGCGGAAGCCCTGGTATTTGACCGGGTTGATCGCGTCGGCGGCGATGTTGTGGTTGTTGATCACCACGCTGCCCGGAGGTACGCAATAGCCGTTGTTGACCCCGCCGTCCGGGCATTGCCCGGCCGCATTGGCCGGCAAACCCGCGTAGCCGATGCCGAGGTCGGTGTCCTTGCGTTCGAAGGTCGCCGGCACATTGTCGATGTAACCGCCGCGCGCGTCGTAATAGATCACTCCGCGCAGGGCCATGTGATCATCGATCAGCGGCACGTTCAACACGGCCTGGACACTGTCGTTGTGATCACCGTGGGCGGTCCAGCCGTAACTGCCCTTGATATCGCCTTCCCAGGTATTGAGCTTGGGCTCGTTGGTGATGTAACGGATCACGCCGGCCTCGGCGCCGGCACCGAACAATGTGCCCTGCGGCCCTTCCAGCACCTCGATGCGATTGAGGTCAGCCGCGTAGATGTCGAGGTTGCGATTGGGCAATTGCGCGGACTGATTGTCCAGGTAGATCGCGACATTCGGCCACAGGCCGGTCGAGGAGCTGCCCTGGCTGGCCTGCGAGCCGGCGCTGAGGCCGCGCATGAAGACCTCGTTCTGACCCGGGCCGTTGCTGGCGGCGGTCACGTTAGGCAGTGTCTTGATGTAATCGTCGAAGGTTTCGACGTTGAGGTCCTGCAGGGTCTGTTCAGTCAAAGCCGTCATCGAAATCGGCACGTCCTGCATGTTCTCCGTACGGCGCTGCGCCGTGACGGTGACCTCGGCGAGCATATCGCTGCCGCCGGCAGAGGTATCCGCGTCTGCCGCTCTCGCGGCCATCGATGCGCCCAGAGAAACGCCGCTGAGAACGGCGGCCACCGCGAATGAGACCTTCGAATTCATTGTCAGCTCCCCTGTGCCCGTCAGACGTCCCTGGGCGTTGTTTCCACGCCATTCTCGCTTCGATTAAATCCGACCCACTCCGAACCCGGATTGAATAAACCCGTCGCTGCGGTGTTATGGAACCGCCGTCAGCACTCCGTCACGTTGACCGCCAGACCTCCCTGCGAAGTCTCCTTGTACTTGGACTGCATATCAGCCCCCGTCTGCCGCATGGTCGCAATCACCTGATCGAGCGACACGTGGTGCATGCCATCGCCGTGCATCGCCAGCGATGCGGCGTTGATGGCCTTGACCGCACCGAAGGCGTTGCGTTCGATGCATGGAATCTGCACCAATCCGCCGATCGGATCGCACGTCATCCCCAGATGATGCTCCATCGCGATCTCGGCTGCATTCTCTATCTGGGCATTGGTGCCGCCGAGCACTGCCGCCAGTCCGGCGGCAGCCATGGCAGCGGCGGAACCGACCTCTCCCTGGCAGCCGACTTCGGCCCCGGAAATGGAGGCATTGAGCTTGCAGAGCGCACCGATCGCCGTCGCGGTCAGCAGATAGGTGCGCACGCCGGCGGCATCGGCGCCATCGACGTGATCGCGGTAGTAGCGCATCACGGCCGGAATGACCCCGGCCGCACCATTGGTCGGCGCCGTGACCACGCGGCCCCCGGCCGCATTCTCCTCATTGACCGCAATCGCATACAGGCTGACGTAGTCCATGACCTCGTGGGCCGCGCGCCCCTTGGCATTGCGCAGCCGTTCATACAGGGCGGCCGCTCGGCGCCGTACCTTCAGTCCGCCAGGCAACTCCCCGGGCGCGGCCATGCCGCGCTCGATGCAGGCCATCATGGTCTGCGCCACCGCGTCCAGGTGGGCCTCGATCTCCGCCAGTGATCGCAGCGCCTGCTCATTGCGCAGGATGAGCTCGGCAATACTCAGCTGCGCGCTAGCCGCGACTTCCAGCAGTTCGTCGGCCGTTGCGAACGGCAGCGGCACCGCCACCGAGTCGACCACGGTGACGCCGACCTCGCTTTCGCGGGCGATGAAACCGCCGCCGACCGAACACCAGCGCTGCTGCTGCAGCACCCTTCCCGCGGTGTCGCTGGCCGTAAAAATCAGCGTGTTGGGATGCACGAGCGTGGCGGTGACCGTATCGAACACCAGATCCGTGCGCGGATCGAAGGCGATGCGGCGGCCGTCGATCTCGATCCAATGCTCGCTGATGGCCCGCTGCAGCAGCCGCTCGAGCGCGGACGGGTCGATGGTGTCGGGACGCTCGCCCTGCAGGCCGGCGATCACGGCGCGATCCGTGCCGTGACCGCGGCCCGTCCAGGCCAGCGAGCCCAGCAGCGCCACGCTGACGTGCTCCACTCCAGACAGCGTGCCGTCGCCCCGCAGCGAGTCGATGAAGGCCTTCGAAGCGCGCATGGGCCCCACCGTGTGCGAAGAGGACGGCCCGATGCCGATTTTGAACAGATCGAAGGCGCTGATCATGGGCTGATCTCGTATTCGCGCGCGACCTCGCGCAGCAGCTGCTGGACGTAGGGCACGAACGAGCGCCACACTTCAAGGTGGAACGCATCGGCCGCGGTCCGCCACAGCACAATGGGCGCCTTGAAGAACAGTGTGCGCGTACACATGCCCATTGGGAAGGCGTCCGGGTGCAGATCGAGCGGACAGCCAGCGCTTAGGATATCCGCCACGTGGGGAGCTGCAACTTGCAGTGCCACCTGCCGTTGGCTGATATCCACCAACGCGTGCGGCAACCCGGCCAGACGGCGCGTGAGCGCGATCAAGGTTGCGTCCCAATCCGACTGCTGCACGAGCAGCAGCTGCTCATCCGGCCCCAGCCACAGCGCGGCGCGGGCGTCACCCTCCGCCGCCCGGCAGGCCTCGCGCGGCAGCTGCAATGAGAATGCATCGCTTGCGGCCGCGAGAACCTGCGGCCCCCCGCGCAGACTCAATCGCCCCAATCCTGACAGCACCGTGGCCAGCTCAGGCATTGATCTTCGCTCCGGTGGGGTCGTAGAAGATGGGCGAAGTAACCTGCACGGCGATCGGTCCATCCGGCATGGGGACCTGCAGCGTCTGCCCGGCACGCGCGCGGCCACCGCTGAGGAGCGCCAGCGCAATCGAAGTCCCGAGCGTGGCGCTGAAGTAGGAGGAACTCACATGACCCAGCGGCCGCCCGCCTGTGCCGGGCGAGGCGTCAAGCACGATCTGTGCGCCCTCCTCGAGTACCCGACGCGGATCATCGACCACCCGCAGTCCCACCAGCTGCTTGCGATCGGCGGCATTGAGCGCGGCGCGTTCGAGCGAGCGCTTGCCGACGAAATC
>Ga0181531_10000075_pt1 | contig 77218 bp, 62 predicted proteins | sample PEATcosm2014_Bin_38_FD_119743 | JGI IMG/M metagenome (GOLD analysis project Ga0181531, IMG submission 119743) | Peatland microbial communities from MTU Mesocosm Facility, Houghton, MI, USA - PEATcosm2014_Bin11_10_metaG | ecosystem: Environmental > Terrestrial > Soil > Wetlands > Peat | place... | reverse complement strand
TGGATGCACTCGCGGTGGGCGCGCTGATTGCTGTTCTTGTGAGAGGAGCGCAAAAGGGAAGGCTTCTGAGATTTGCTCCGATTGGCTTCGCAATCTCAGGAATCGCTCTTGTCCTGCTCTTCGCCGTTCGGCACACAACCAGCGGAATTGATGCGGGCATTTCCGTGTTTGGGATGAGCTTGCTTGCGGCGTTCTTTGGCTCCGTGTTGCTCATGGCCCTGGTTGAGGGCAGCTTAACTGAGCGATTCCTGTCGCTGAAAGCCCTGCGATTCCTCGGGTGTTACAGCTATGGTTTGTATCTGTACCATGTGCCGCTGCAGCCCGTTCTGCAGGGAATGCAGCCGTATTTCACGGCATTAACGCACTCCGCGTTTGCCGGGGGACTTCTCTTTGTATTCATTTCGCTGCTGGTGAACCTGTTAGTGGCAGTGGCCAGCTTCCACTTCTTCGAAGCGCCTATCATGAAATTGAAATCAAAGTTCCGCTACGCATAGCGGCAGCTTCGGGAGTGTGTGGTGTAATGATAGAAGTGCTGATCCCGGAGCACGAGCGTTCCATCGGCCGGTAAGTCTTACGGGTTTATTCTCCATGAAAATTCTTCACCTTATCAGATCGGTGAACCCGGCTGGCGGCGGCCCCATCGAGGGCGTCAAGCAGTTGGGCCTGGTGAATGGACACGCCGGCCACCAGGTCGAGGTGGCATCGCTGGATGCGCCCGATGCGCCATTCCTGAAGACATTTCCTCTGCCAACTCATCCGCTTGGGCCGAGCTGGCTGAAATATGGGTACAGCAGCCGCATGACTCCGTGGCTGCGTGAGCACGCCAGGGATTACGACATCGTCATCGTCAACGGGCTGTGGCAGTACCACAGTTTTGGGCTATGGCGCGTGCTGCACGGCAGTGACACGCCCTACGTTGTCTATTGCCATGGCATGCTGGACCCGTGGTTCAATGAAGCGTATCCGCTGAAGCGGCTGAAGAAGGCGCTCTATTGGCCCTGGGGTGAATACCGAGTGCTTCGGGACGCGAGCGCCGTGCTGTTTACCTGCGAGGAGGAAAGGGTTCTGGCTCGGCAGTCGTTTCGTCCGTACCATTGCAATGAGATTGTGGTGAGGTACGGTACGGCCGGGCCAACGGGCGATCCGCAAACCGAGTTGACAGCTTTTTACGAGCGGTTTCCGGAGCTGCGCGGCAAGCGGCTTGCAATTTTTCTGGGGCGTCTGCACGAGAAGAAGGGCTGCGACCTGCTGATCCAGGCGTTTGCAAAGGTGCTTGCCCCAGACAAGGATTGGCATCTCATCATCTGTGGCCCCGACCAGGGCGGCTGGGAGGCCAAGCTGCATGAAGTGGCAAAACGGTTCAAGGTACCGGACCGCATCTGCTGGACCGGCATGTTGACCGGCGATTTGAAGTGGGGGGCGCTGCGGGCGTCGGAGATTTTCGTGCTGCCATCGCACCAGGAGAACTTTGGCATCGTTGTAGCCGAATCGCTTGCCTGCGGCGTCCCTGTCCTGGTCTCCGACAAGGTCAACATCTGGCGCGAAGTGGTGAGCGACGGAGCCGGCCTGGTGGGGCCGGACAACCTGCAGGGAGCCTGCGACGTGCTGAAGGCGTGGACCTTGATGACGAGTGAAGAGAAGCGGGAGATGCGGGCGCGCGCGCGAGAGTGCTTCCTGCACAACTTTGAAATTCACGAAGCCGCCAGTTCGCTGATTCGAACGTTGTCCTCTTTCACGGGCGGAGGCGCGGTTCGCTCCAATCTCTGATTGCGGTCCAGTGGATTTTACGGCGAATGAGGAGTACAGATGTGAGGGACACGCTTACAGTGAAGGCACAGGAGGACGTAACGGACACTTCGCATTCGTTCAACATCTCGGTCATCATCCTGACGTTCAACTCCGAGCTGACGATCAGGAATACGCTGGAGTGTGCGCGGCGCGTCTCCGATGACATCCACGTCGTGGACTCCTATAGCAAGGATCAGACTTTACAGATTGCCGAATCCTACGGCGCGCAGATCGTACAGCACCCGTTTGTTCACTATGGGGATCAGCGCAACTGGGCGATCAGCAACCTGACGTTCAGACACGAATGGCAACTGCACCTGGACGCGGATGAGTTCCTCTCGGCGCAGTTGATCGCCGAGATTGAGAAGTTGAAGGCTGCCCCGCCCGGTAAAGGAGTCGATGGCTACTACATTCCGCGGCTGACGCGCTTCATGGGCAGAGACATCCGGCACGGAGGACACTATCCGACCTGGCACATGCGCCTGTTTCGCAGCGGCGCGGGGCGTTGCGAATCGCGCAAATACGACCAGCATTTTATTCTCGAAGGAACTGCCGAGCGGATTCACGCTCCCATGATCGATGACAACCGCATGAGCCTGCGAGAATGGACCGACCGGCACAACCGCTGGTCCGACGCGGAAGTCCAGGAGATCCTTCATCCAACTGCCGAGGGCGTTATACAAGGGAAGCTGCGAGGAGGCTCGCCGATGCAGGCGAAGCGGGCGTTGCGGGCTTTGTTTCTGCGCGTACCTCTATTCGCCCGTTCGTTCCTGTTCTTTACGTACCGTTACTTTTTCCGGCTGGGATTTCTCGACGGAAAGCCCGGGCTCATCTATAACGTTCTGCAAACATTCTGGTACAGGTTTCTGATTGACGCAAAGCTCTACGAACTCTCCCAGGCCGCGGACGGAAGGGAGAATCATTGATCTCGAAATTGATCAGGATGGAAATGATTGGAAGCTGGTTCAAGCGCGTCTCACACGTCGTGAGCGTTCTCCTGTTATTTACGGCGGCGCTGGCCATGGCACAGAGCACGGCCGCCATTGGCCGCACGAATAGCAGTGAGAAGGCTGGCATAGAGAAGTCCGGCACGGGCTCTTCGAAGTGGGGGCCGTCGCGCAATGTGACGGAACAGACCGGACCTCGGGCGGAGAGCGCCGCTAGCAATCGAGCGCTGAAGAGCGCAGAGCCAAAGCCCGGCGAAGCCCACGTAGCGGCCAACAAGGAAGCGGCTCTGGCTGGGCGCTCGGCGGGGACGGCGGCTGCCGCGGGAGGAGATGTTCGATCCTCGAAGAGCGAACATCCAGCGTTCGGAACATTCTCCGCCAAGAGCCACGCTTCCGCGAGCAGCGGGGGAAGCAAAGGAAAAAAAAGCGCCGGCGGAAGAGGTTCCAGCAAGGCAGGCCTGGCGACGCACGCTGGAAGCGCCGGGGTGCATTCGCACGCCAAGGCGGGAGTTCACAAGAATAAGAAGTTTTCGGGTTTCTAGCGCTGTTGGGAGCTTCTATCGTCCTACGAAGAGCCAGATTGCAACTGAAGTGAAAATGAGCACATCTTTAATGGGCGATGAGGTTCTGGTCGTGGATTCAGGCGTCCCAAGGTTAGGACACTATGTTACGAGGACGGTTGCAGGAAACTTCGTTGACATTGTGAAACGCTCCGTACCGCGGACGCTGCTGAACAAAGCAACAGATCTGTTCAAGGATTAAGGGGCCTGCAGGACCTGCTGCCTTGGCCGCTCGAAACCCTATCGAATCTCGTGCGGCGTCTGGCGGCTCCCGCTACCCGCGCGCGGCCTGCTCGTAAGCGCGAGTGTATCCCTCGATCATCTGCTCAACGCTGAATCGGAGGACGTTCACTGAGCCTCGCTGGCGAATCGAGTCGCGGGTTTCGAGAGCGTGTGCAATGATCCTCGCCGCGGCGGCCGCATCTTCGGGCTCGAAGTACACCGCGCTGCCGCCGCCGATCTCGCTCATGGGCGGGCGTCCGGTGGTGAAGACGGGGCACCCACAGGCTTGCGCCTCCAGCACGGGCCAGCCGAAGCCCTCCTGCAAAGACGGAAAGATGAGGCCCTCGGCAATCGAATAAGCGGCTGCCAGGTCCTCGTTGGAGACATCCGTAAGATGCTCCACGGCCTTCTCCAGGCCGTTCCCGGCAATGTACTCCAGCAGTGAATCCGATAACGGCTTACCCACCATCAGCAGGCGCGGCTTTGCTCCAGCCGCCTGTTGCCGCAGGCTGTTGAAGATTTGCAGCAAGCCGAGCCGGTTCTTGTACCACTGCGCGCCGCCGACATGGAGAAAGAACGGCGCCCTGGCGTCGAATCCGCACTTATCCAGCCGCTCCACGGCCTCGGCCCGAGGCATGGGCGAGTAGGGATAGTTCAAGCTTAAGTACACCACGGCCGACGAAGCGGGAGGGCGAAGTGTGATGCGCGCCAGATCCCGCCGCGTGGCCTCGGAGTCGCAGACGATCAGTTGCGCGGCTTTCAGTCCGTTGAGAATCCATCGCTGAAAAATTTTCCCCGTGCGCGATACCTGATTCTGAGGAATTTCGCCGAGCGCACTCCGGATGGCGAGCACATCGTGGCAGGTCACTACATGAGGAATTGCGCTACGGCCAGCCCCGAGATGCCGGACGTACATTGCGTTGGAGTGATCGCAGATATGCACGAGATCGTATTGCTTTGCCGCGCGCCTGAGAGTAATTGGAAACAGCAGGAACTTGTCCGCATAGCCGAGCCACTTTCCCAGTCCATGGCTTACCGGAAGCAACTTCCCAAGCCAGGGTTTGGGTTGCAGCAACTTGACCGAGTGTCCCAGCGCTCTTAATTCCCGCTCCATCAGCAGGGCAAAACGCTGCATGCTCTCCTGTCTATCGAGAGCATAGTTCCCAATCAGCAATATCCGCATCAAGCTCTTTTCTGCATTCGCACTTTGTTACCGCGTGCGGAAATTTCGCCATGTCTCCCAGGCTTGTGTTGGGCACACGGTCTAAACGAGATGAGATTCACCTTCGGCGGCGAGCATCAGGCGCACCACGTCCGCCATCTTGTTCTTCGCGGACCATCCCAGCAACTTGGCGGCCTTTGAAACGTCCGCATAGCTATGGAGAATTTCGGAGGGCCGCAGCATTTTATTGTCCTGCTCAAGATAACTCGAACAGTCTTTGCCAACCGCTGCAAACGCTGCTTCGACAAACTCGTGCAGGGAGTGGCTTTCTCCGGTGGCAATTACAAAGTCGGTCGGCTCAGGCTGCTGCAACATCCGCCACATCGCCTCCACATACTCGGGAGCCCATCCCCAGTCGCGCAGAATGTCCGTATTTCCAAGGCGCAGTTTCTGCGCGCCGCCCTTGCCAATTTCAGCCACCGCGGATATCACTTTCCGCGTGACAAACCTCGCGGGACGAAGCGGAGACTCATGGTTGAAGAGAATTCCATTGCAGGCAAACAGTCCATACGATTCACGATAGTTCACAACCTGCCAGTGTGCCGCCGCCTTGGCTACGCCATAAGGACTTCGGGGACGGAAGGAGGTTTCCTCATTGGCCCGGGAGCAGCCGATATCGCCAAAGCACTCGCTCGAACTCGCGTTGTAGAACCTGTTCTTTGCACCCCGGTAGCGCATGCACTCCAGCAGATTCAGCGTCCCGAAGCAGATGCTGTGCATGGTCTCGACAGGCTCTTCAAAGGAAAGCGAGACGGAGCTTTGTCCCGCCAGGTTGTAAATCTCGTCGGGCTTCGCCGTGTCTAGGGAGGTTAATACGCTTCGGAAATCGGTTAATGTGGTCGAGAGAATCTTCACCTCGTCGGCGATTCCAAGCCGGCGCAGGTTCTCTTTCTTGCCGCTATGCGCGTCACGGGACGCGCCCCAGACCTCGTACCCCTTTTCAAGGAGGAGCCGCGCCAGATAGGCACCGTCCTGCCCGGAAATACCGTAGATAAGCGCCCTCATAATGGATTCAGTAAAGTTAGTCGATTGCCTGGTAAATGACAAGCTGGATCAAAAGTCGCTGGAGGAACTGCACAGCCGTGCGCGCATTGTTACCGGCTTTTCACGCGGTTAAAGTCGCTGGCTGCATTCCGGTAGCGTAAAATTCTGGTGACCCTTTTGAAGGCGGTATTCAGCGACATGTCGCTTGCTGGCGCAGTGCTTACGGGCAACACCGAATCCGGGATCGCGCAAGTGGTTTGCGTGGATCTGGACGGGACGCTGATTGCGACAGACCTCATCTGGGAGGGCCTGCTGGAGCTGATGAAGGCCCGGCCAATGGCCCTCTTTCTGGTGCCAATTTGGCTGCTGCGTGGGCGGGCGTACCTGAAAGAGCAGCTTGCCAGCACGACATCCATCGAGCCACACAGGCTTCCGTACCGTCAGGATGTGTTGCGCGTGATTGAAGGATTGAAGCGCGAGGGCGCCCGGCGGGTTGTGCTGGCTACGGCCTCGCATAAGCGGCTGGCAAACGCCGTGGCCGCGCACCTTGCAGTCTTCGATGAGGTTCTGGCCACCTCAGACGGACGAAATCTGAAGGGAAAAGCGAAGGCGGAGGCACTGCAGGCTCGCTTCGGAAGTGACTTTCTATACATCGGCGACAGCGCGGCAGACCTTCCGGTCTGGGCCGCGGCCCGGCAGGGAATCGTGGTTGGCAGCCGGTCTCTGGCACGGCGTGCCGCCGAGGTGACGGACGTCCGGGAGGTGCTGGAAGTCGAGAGCGCAGGCTGGCGCACCTACTGGAAGGCGTTGCGGCCGCACCACTGGAGCAAGAACGTGCTGCTGCTGCTGCCGCTGGTGCTGGCGCACAGGTGGAGTGCGGCTCCGTGGTTGCGGACGCTCTTTGGTGTGTTTCTCTTCGGGCTGGCCGCCTCGGCAATCTACGTCATGAACGATTTGCTGGACCTGGCAAGCGACCGCGAACATCCCTGGAAGCGTCGGCGTCCTTTCGCCTCTGGGCGTCTCTCCATCGCGAAGGGGCTGATCATGGCTCCCATCCTGCTGGCCGCTGCCGTGGGGTTGGGCTGGTACTGGCTGGGGAATCTTTTTGCAGGGGCTGTCATCTGCTATTGCGCGCTTTCGCTGGCGTATTCCCTGGTGCTGAAGCGCAAGGCGCTGACCGACGTCTTCGTGCTCACCAGTTTCTATGGGATACGGATTGTGACCGGAGCGCTGATTACGCGTACCCCGCTCTCTGACTGGTTCCTGATTTTTTCCATGTTCTTCTTCTTCAGCCTCGCGCTGGCTAAGCGTTTCAGCGAATTGAAGCACGCGGGAGAGCTGCTGGAATCAGGGAACTCCGGCAGGGGATACCGCGCCGAGGATTCTCCGCTGCTCTCGACGATGGGCGTGGCGAGCGCCTTTGCCTCCGTGATTGTGTTCAGCTTTTATACGCGCAGCCCCGAAGTAAGCAGGCTGTATCCGCATCCTGAGCCGCTGCTGCTGATCTCTCCTCTGCTGCTGTACTGGCTGGTGCGTGTATGGCTGCAGGCCGGGCGAGGAGAACTGCGCGAAGATCCGGTCACGCTGGCGATGCGCGATCCGATGAGTTATATGGTTGGCTTTGGTTGTGTATTGTGCATTCTTGTTACTTTCCTCTGGCGGTAATCATACAAATGCCTTCTGAAGCAGAAATGAAGTCCGGCGCTGCGGTTGCTGCAAATGGCGCGTCCGCATTGCCGGCGAAAGCTGGCGACACCAGCTACAAAAGCTGGGGAAACTATCCGCAGGCGGCGCACCGCAAGATTCTGCGTCCGGCGTGGATGGACGAGATCACGGGCACGGTGCTTGGCGAGAATGCTCCGCTGCTGGCGTACGGGTTGGGGCGCAGCTATGGCGACTCCTGCCTGAACGACGGCGGAACGCTGATGGATATCCGCTGCCTCGACCGCATCCTGCACTTTGACGCCGAGCACGGCTCGATTGTGTGCGAGGCGGGAGTTTCCCTGGGCGAGATTCTGCTGGTTGCGGTGCCGCGCGGATGGTTTCTGCCGGTGACGCCGGGCACGAAGATTGTCACCCTGGCGGGCGCGATTGCCAATGACGTACACGGTAAAAATCATCATGTCGAAGGCACCATCGGCTGCCACGTCGAACAATTCGGACTGGTGCGCTCCAGCGGCGAGCAGTTGGTATGTTCGCGAGAGGAAAATCCAGAGCTATTTGCCGCGACCATCGGCGGACTGGGACTGACGGGAATCATCCTGTGGGCGGAAATTCGGCTGAAGAAAATTTCCAGCGCGCAAATCGAGATGGACACGGTGGCCTTCGCGTCCTTCGAAGATTTCATCCGCCTCAGCAGCGACGGCGAGGGCGCAAAGTACGAGTACACGGTCGGCTGGGTGGATTGCCTCAGCGGGCGCAAGACGCGCGGCATTTTCATGCGCGGCAACCACGCCGCCGAAGGGAAGCTGCAACCGCACGCGGAGAAGAGCAAGCTCTCGGTGCCCTTTATGCTGCCAAGTTTCACGTTGAACCCGCTGACGATCTGGGCCTTCAACAACCTTTACTATGCGATGGGACGCGCCAAGGCCGGCCACTCGCAGGTTCACTACGATCCGTTCTTCTATCCGCTGGACAAGGTGAATGACTGGAACCGCATCTACGGCAGCGGCGGATTTACGCAGTATCAGTGCGTGGTTCCGGAGAGCGAGGTCACGGCCTTCCAGGAGATTCTGGAGCGCATCGCGCGCGCCGGGCAGGGATCGTTCCTCGGCGTCATCAAGAAATTCGGCGGCGTGCAATCGCCGGGGATGATGTCATTCCCCAGGCCGGGGCTGACCTTGGCCCTGGACTTTCCCTTCCGTGGCGCAAAGACCCTGAAGCTCTTCGCCGAACTCGACACGGTGGTGGCGGCCGCTAGGGGCGCGCTCTATCCGGCCAAAGACCCGCGCATGAGTCCGCGGATGTTCGAGCTTTCGTATCCAAGGCTGGATGAGTTCCGCAAGTATGTGGACCCGGCGCTGAGCTCGAGCTTCTGGCGGCGCGTTGCAGGAGATCAGGCATGAGCCAGGGACTGGTAATTCTGGGAGCGACCTCGAAGATTGCGCAGGAAGTAGCCCGCTTGGCCGCCAGAGAGGGCCGCGAAGTGTTGCTGGTGGCGCGCCACCAGGAGCGTCTGGAAGCCGTCGCCGGAGACCTGCTGGCACGCGGCGCGTCACGGGTGGAAACCATCACCGCGGACCTTGCTGACACCGCAAACCACGAAGCGCTGTGGGCGCAGGTCGAAGAGCGCATGCCGGAAATGGGAGCGCTGCTGCTGGCCTACGGATCGCTCGGCGACCAGGCACGCGCCGAGGAGTCCGTGGCGTACACGCTGCGCGAACTGAACACGAACTTCACCTCTGCGGTGAGCCTGCTGAACTACGCCGCCGCGTCCATGGAGCGCAGAAAGAGCGGCGTGCTCGCGGTGATTACATCAGTGGCGGGCGACCGCGCGCGGCGCTCGAACTATGTTTACGGAACCGCCAAGGGCGCGCTCACGCTCTATGCGCAGGGATTGCGCGCGAAGCTCTTTGCGAGCGGCGTTCGCGTGCTGACCATCAAGCCGGGGCCGGTGGATACTCCGATGATTGCCCACATGAAGAAAGGCCTGACGACGGCCTTGCCACAGAGCGTTGCCGCCAGGATCTATCGCGAGATGGAAGAGGGCAAGGCCGAGGTGATCTACGTGCCCGCGTATTGGCGCATGATCATGGCCGTGGTGCGGGCGATCCCGGAGAGCGTGGGGAAGAAGATGAAGTTCTAGCGCCGTGAATGCGTGGCTATGAGGGCCTGTTATTCTGTTCGCGTGTGTCTGGGGAGCATGAGCGATGCGCTACGTTGACCCGGCAAACCATGAAGAGGGAGTGGCGCCCGGCAGAGCGGCGCTGATCGCCGGTCTCGGCTATCTGCTGATGCCTGCTGCGTTCGCTGAGTTCTACCTGCTTCCCAAGCTGATCATACCCGGCAATATTGAACAGACTGTGCTGAATATCGCAGGCAATCCAGGACATTTTGTGGGCGCAATCCTGTGCCATCTGGTCACCTTCATCCTCGACGTTGTGATTGCCTGGGCGCTTTATGTTTTGCTCGCGCCGGTAAACAGGGCGCTGTCATTGCTCGCCGCGTGGTTCAGGTTGATGTACACAGCGATCGGTCTGTTCGGACTGTTAAACCTGGTAACCGTTTTCCGCGTGTTGAATGCAGCCGATTATCTGGCGGCTTTTGGGAACGGCCCGCTTCATGCCCAGGTGAAGCTCTTGCTCGGTTCGTTTCGATACGATTGGTCCATGGGCCTTGTGATCTTTGGTATCCATCTCTGCCTTGTGGGCTGCCTGGTTTACCGCTCGCGCTACATCCCCAGGCTCATCGGCATCCTGCTGGCGATCAATGGATTGGGATGGGTGATTGATAGTTTGAAGCCGTATCTCTACCCCAACGCTCATCTGGGGTTTGTCTTCATCACGTTCTTCGGAGAGCTGATTTTCATGGTCTGGCTCCTGGGCTGGAGCCGCAAACTCCAGGAGCGGGCAATGCCTGGTGCCGTTACCACAACAGCCAAGCCATAAGCCGCACATGCTCGAGCCTTTCTTGCCCTCTTCTGCGCGTCACTCCTTCCTCTACGGCGGTTCCTGCTCCGCTTTGGCTTGCGCCAGCAGGCTCTGGATGGCCGCCACCAGGCGCGAGGCGGGAAAGGGTTTCTGCACGTAGGTGATCAACTCGCGCGGAAGGTTCTGCAGCACGCTCACCTCCTCGCTATAGCCGGAGATCAGGACGACGGGCAGGGTAGGGAACTGTTCGCGCAGGAGCCTTGTCAGGTCCACGCCGCTGAGCTTCGGCATGATGATGTCGGTGACGAGGATCTGATGTCTGCCGGGATCAAAGGCCGCAAGCGCTTCTTCGCCGTTGGATGCGGCATCCACCGAGAAGCCTGCTTTTTGCAGAGCGTGGGCAAGGTGCTTGTTGACGATGGGATCATCTTCGGCGAGCAGGATGCCCGCTGAGCCACTGCTGCCCTGTGCGACGGCGGCGGCCATCTCCTCACGCGCGACCGGAAGATAGATGCGGAAGGTTGCGCCGTTGCCCGGAGTGGAGGAGCACTCGATGCGGCCCTTGCTCTGGGCGATGATGCCGTGAACGGTGGAGAGCCCGAGGCCGATGGTAAGCGGCGTGTCCTTGGTGGAAAAGAATGGCTCAAAGATGTGGCGCAGGGTGTTCTCATCCATGCCAATGCCGGTGTCGGAGACGGTGAGCACGGCACAGCGCTCGGTGAGCGCGCCGCGCTGCGGGTCGGAGTTCCCCGGCTGGCTAAAGGTGGAGATGCGCAGTTCGCCACCCCTGGGCATGGCTTCGCGGGCGTTGTCGGCCAGGTGCATCAGAACCAGGGTGAGCTGTTCGGGATCGATGAAGATGTGATCAACGGTCTCATCGAGCTTCAGTTCCACCGAAACGTCAACGCCGGCCGTGCGGGTAATTATGGAGAGAGCCTTTCGCACACACTCGTTCACATCCACAACGCGGGGCTGCAAGACCTGGCGGCGGCTGAAGGCGAGAAGCGAGCGGGTAATTTCCGCGGCGCGCGCGGCCTGCCGCATGACGTCGAGCAGCTTGGATTCGACCGATGGCGCCAGCGACTGTTGCAGCGCAAGCTCGCAGGAAAGGCTGATGGACTGCGTGATGTTGTTGAAGTCGTGCGCCACGCCGCCGGCAAGGCGGCCCACGGCCTCCATGCGCTGCGAGTGGTTGAGCTGTTCTTCCAACTCGCGCTGGCGGGTAATGTCGATCACGTAGCCCTGGATGTACTGGTGGCCGGTTTCAGGGTCTGCGCAGAGGTAGCCAGAGAGTGAGACGCGGCTGACGGCGCCGCTGCGGGCGCGAAAATAGGTTTCAAAGTCGCGCACGCTGCCGCTCTCGTGCAGCTTGGCGAGGTAGCGCTCGCGGTCGCTGGGGTCTGCATAGAGCTCTGAGACCGGCGTTTCGGCCAGCTCCTCCAGCGAGTAGCCAAGTACGCACAAAAGCATGGGATTGGCCTGCTCCATGCGGCCGCTGGCAAGGTTGACGCGGAAGATTCCGAAGGGGCACTCCTCCACCATCGAGCGGTGGATTTCCTCCGAGCGGACGAGCTTGAGTTGAGCCTCGCTCCAGGCCGAGGCGTCCGCGGCGGAGAGGATGAAGAGCTTGCGCCCCTTGTGCAGGAAGCGCGCAGCGCGAAGTTCCACGGCAAAGGCTCTGCCTGCGCTGGTAGCGTGCGTGGCGAGCGAGCGCGAAGGCGTGTCGCCATCCAGCAGCGATGCGCCTTCGAGCGCTCTCGGATCCCCGGCCGGATGGAGGTCGCGCACGGTCATGGTGAGGAACTTCCGGCGGGAGTATCCGTACCTTGCGACCGCCGCGTCATTCGCGCCAAGAATCTGCATGCTGACTTCTTCGCACAAAAACATGGGGATGGGATTCCTGCGAAACAAAACACCGCACAGCCCGGAATATGAATTTCTTGTCGACATATTCGCACCCGAAGAAGTTAACGGGCGGTCGGTGATGGGAAGTAAGTGGCCTGAGAAAAAGGAAACAGGGAAATTCGGGAAGCATTAGGACAATTTCAAATTGGGAGAAGGAGGGAGGATCAACCTAGTGTGAGGTCCTTACTGTTGGGAGAAGGAAACAAGCGGTCTTTGAGTCGAAGGCTGTATGACTCGAATCCGTACCACATCCCGTACGCGGCAAGAAGAGTCAGTGTAATACCGACGGCGTCTACCGTAACTGCGTTGAGTCTTCGGCTCAGGTGAAAATGCGCGCAGATGTTTCCGGCAACAAAATAAAGCGGGTAGTGGACAAGGTAAAGACTGTAGCTGACCATGCCGATGCTGCGGAGAAACCCGAGCCGGAAGAAGCGGAGCGGCAGCGAAGATTCTCCCGTGTGGCGGACGATGTAGTAGACCAGACTGGCAAAGAACAGGTCTGCCAGCGTGATTCCGAGAACACTGACGCTGTGCTTCGTGTACTCGGGCCCCGCAATCGCGAAGAAAGCGACAAAGAGGATTCCCGAAACAAGGCAGGCGTGGTCAAAGATGCGGTCAACCGCCGCCAGTGCCGCGGAGCCTTGTCTGCGGGCGTGGGCAATCACCGCCACCATTGAGCCGAAAGCGAGGCCGTCCATACGGCAATAAAATGTGAAGGTTTCCAGCGGCGAGTGGGAGCGCAGCGCCCGGCGGAGAAGCGGCGCAGCGATGATGATCCCCACGAGCAGCATCCGGAAGCGTTTGCGATCCAGGAATCGCACAGCAGGCGCCCACAGGATGTAGAACAACTCCTCCACGGAAAGCGACCACAGAACTGCAAGGCCAAGATGGGTAACAAGGCTGATGTTGTATTCCGTGTTATCGGAAAATAAAAGGCTCGCGTAGTAGAAGAAGTATTTTGTCCACAGGCCGATGGTTCCCGCTCGGTGGATGGACAGGGAATAGATCAGGTAGATCGTAAGAACGAAAAAGTACGGCGGAAAAATGCGAAAAGCCCTGCGCGCGTAGAAGGTCGTGAAATAGCTGGAGTTGGGCTTCAGGTCAATCAGGATGCTGGTAATGAGAAAACCGGAAAGAACAAAGAAGAGGTCGACGCCGAGCCAGCCGTATTGAGCGCCACTGTATCGAATCCAGGTGAAGTAGTGGGTGGCTACAACGGCAAGTGCGGCGATTGCGCGCAGCCCATCAATCTCACGGATTCTCATTCATCTTCTCCGTTACGAGCGGGCCAGGGTTTGGCGGACCTGGTCCAGAAGTGCCGGAAGATTGGCGGCAGCCGCCGTGGACGCGCCGAAGCGGGCGTGTTCATAGGCGGCGGTGAAGCGCACCACGGCCTCGCGAACTTCGGCATCGGAGATCGAGGCGGCGAATTCCGCCGGAGTTTGCGCGGCCGTGCGGGGATAGCCGCGCCGGGCTAGGCGGCGGACCATGCGCATGTACAGAATCGCCGAGGCCGACTTGGGAGAAGCACTCACCGAGGAGGCGCGCAAGAGATTGCGGATATGCAGCGCCACGAAGGGCAAAGCGATCAGCAGCAGCACGCCGAGCAGACCGGCTCCAGGGCGGAAGAGGCGCTCGGGATCGTGCGTGGCCTCGCGTTGAACATTGCGCGCGGCCTCCAGCATCCGGTTGTACTGGCGTGCAGACCATCGGCGGAAGTCGGCGATCCGGTTGCGCGTCTTGCGCGCGCCGTTGATGGAGAGCGCCTGCTGGTGAGCGGCATCGTAGTTGACCACCCACTCGCGCCAGAACTCGCGCGCCGCGTCCATGTAGAGTTGGAGGCGCGTCCAGGCCGTGACAACCGGGGCGTCGCCCGCGGGCGTCGGATCAAATGTGGTCCATCCTGCGCCGGGAATGTAAGCCTCTACCCAGGAGTGCGCGTTGCTGGCGCGGACGATGTAGGTCGAGTTGACCTGGTTGAATTCAGCTCCGCGAAAGCCGGTGATCACGCGCGAGGGAATGCCGATGGTGCGCAACAGCACAGCCATCGACGAGGCAAAGTACTCGCAGTGGCCGCGGCGGCGGTGGAAGAGAAAGTCGGCCAGGGGATCGTCGGGCGGCTGCGAGGGAAGCTGCAGCGTGTAGCCGAACTGCGTGGTGAGATAGCGCTCGATGGCCATCGCCCGGCGATAGGTTGAAGGCTCTGCGTCGGTGAGCTGGTGGGCAAGCTCCGGAATTCGCGGGTCGAGGTGCTCGGGAACTTCGAGGTAGCGCGCGGGCATCGCCTCGGGGACCGTGCCCGTGAGGCGGCCGAGTGTGGTGGGCAGCGGCACGGAGACATCGGATACGCCTTCATACACGCTTACGTTGCGCTCACGGTCCAGATTGTGAAAAGTCTGGTCGTCATCGATGCCGATCTCGCGGAAGGAGCCGAAGATCGCCTGTGCGGCGGGGATAGTGAAGATGACCGTGGTGTTCAGCGGCTCCATCAGCACGCGGTAGCGCAGCGTATCCAGGTGCGGACCGCGCGCTACGCGGACTTCCTCGCGGCGGTCGAGCGCGTTGGGCCGGGTGGAGAGCTGAAAGACCCTGCCAAAGCCCTGTGCCAGCACGCTGGCTTCGTGGCGCGGATTGGTCCATCGCTTTCCGTCAAACAGGGTGAGCACGGCGCCGCGTAGCCGGATCGAGCGGTCGCCGATGGTGTCGCCTTCAATGCGGAGATGCGCCACGACTTCGGAAGATTGCTGGATGTGTCCGATCTCTCCGAGGTTGACGGAATCGGAAAACCCCGTGGTGATGGCGTCACTCTGGGCGTAGCGGGACATGTAGCCGCCGCTGATGCGGGGCATGGCGAAAAAGAGAACGCAGGCACTGGCCAGGATGGCCATCACCATCACACCCGTGGTGCGGGCCAGCGAGAGCGAGAGCCGCTGCATCGGAGAGATGGCGCGGCGGCGGGTGCGCAGGCCGGGAATCGCCAGCGGAGCCGTGTTCGTGGCCGAGAGCGCCGAGCGCCGCATCTCCATGGCCATGAAGCAGAAAACCGCCAGCACAATGAAGAGCGCGAAGGCGGCGAGAAACATCGAGTCAACCGTCAGAATGGCCGCCGACAGCACCATCAGGAACGAGAGCACCGCCAGGTAAACATAGTCGCGCTCGCGCTCCACGTTGAAGAGCTTGACGCACATTCCAAAGAGCACCAGGTGGACGGCGGGAGTGACAAAGTCGCGCCCGGAAATAAAGAAGAAGTCCACAAAGAACAGCAGTACGTACACCACCGCCAGCCACGAGGTGACGCGGCGCGGAATCACAAAGGAAACATCGCGCAGCAGCAGGTAGGCCCTTAACAGCAGCGCGCATAAGACAAAAGCCACGCTCGGCAGATCGAGCTTGCCCGTCCCGGCCAGTGTGGCAAAGCCGGTCACAACCAGCAGAAAGAGCGAGGTCTGGAAGAGACGCTCGATCTCCGGCGGTGCAAGGCGCAATGGGATGGCCGTGGACATCGTTCCCCAGTATAGTGGACGCCCGGTGACCGCCGCTTATGCCATGTCGCGCGTCATGTGGCGAGTGATGATGTGGAGCTCGGATCGCGTGCCCGCGCCCCGTTTTCCGTGGCGTCCGTTTTCCTCAGGCGCAGGGGTGAAGGATGAAAACGGACGTGGTAGTATCAAATCTGGTCGGACATCGGTCTTACGCGATGAAGCCCCGCCAATCCCGCCAGGTCCGGAAGGAAGCAACGGTAACGGGCCGTTTCGTGTGCAGTGAGCTTCCGGTGTCCGGCTTTATTGCATTCCAGAAGTGCTGAACGCTGCGTGTCTCCCTACCGCCAAGGCTCCCCAAGCCTGATTCCCGAATCGGCGTCCTCCCCATATTGAACTCTCCTCAGCAGAGAATCCTGTGCTCAAACCTCGACGCGCCCCGGAATTGCGGGATGCTTGTGTCAGGGAGATCGCGGCCATGCAGGTGGAGGAAGTTCAACAGGTGGGAGAGCAGTTGGCGAGGCAGGCAATTCTGGCAGAGGCCGTGTACCCCGCCGCCCCTGCAATGCAATCCGAGGTGCGCCTGCCAGGAGCAGTCGCGAGCACCTGCCCACAGGATTCCGAGCCTGCCAGCAATGTCATGAGGGGTCTTGCCATGGCGCTCCCCTTGTCGCTGTCACTCTGGATGGCGATTGGATTCGTGGTGTGGGTGATGACGCGCTGACCGCTCCCTGAAGATCTAAATTGAGCGGAGGCGAAGGCCCCGTTCCGGCCCTGAAGAGGGCGCCGGAGCGGGGCTTTTGCTTTGCACGCATACCGTTTTCGCCCGCGATCAGCGGCGGCTGCGTTCTCGCCCGTAGATGCTGCGTACAAGCCGTTCAGCCGTAAGCTTTCGCATCTCCCTTGGCAGTGGTTTACATTCGCAGCGCGGTGGGCGACAATTGGCACATTCTTACTATCGGAGAATTGGGAGTTGAAATCTCATATTCGGGCCAAGATCACGGCTCTCGGCTCATTTGTACCTCCTCGCGTTCTCTCCAATGACGACCTTTCAAAGATGGTCGCCACCACCAACGAGTGGATTCTTGAGCGCACCGGAATTCGCGAACGTCATCTCGTCGCTCCCGGCGTGGCGGCCAGCGACCTTGCAGCCGAGGCGGCCCGCGACCTGGCGGCTCGCCACAACGTGGATCTGAGCGACGTGGAAGTCATCATCGTCGGCACGGTAACGCCTGACATGATGTATCCCTCAACCGCCTGCCTGGTTCAGAAGAAGCTGGAGATTCCGCAGGCGTGGGGCTTCGATGTCTCCGCCGGCTGCTCCGGCTTCGTCTTTGCCCTTACCACCGGGGTCAAACTGGTGGAGAGCGGCGCGCACAAGAAAGTCCTGGTGATCGGCGCGGACGTAAATTCGTCCATGATCGACTACACCGACCGCGCCACCTGCATTCTGTTTGGCGACGGCGCGGGAGCCGTCTTGCTGGAGCCTGCCGAGGAAGGCGAAGACCTCGGATTTATCGACTACGTCCACCAGATTGAGGGCTTCGGCGGCGACTATCTCTATATGCCCGGCGGTGGCAGCCTGCATCCCTCCTCGCATGAGACGGTGGACCAGAAAATGCATTATGTTCATCAGGATGGGCAGCAAGTCTTCAAGTACGCAGTGCAGAAAATGGAGGAGATGACCGCGCGCGTTCTGGCCAAGAATGGAATGACCGGAGCCGACATCGATTGCTTCATCTCCCATCAGGCCAACAAGCGGATCATCACCGCCACCGCTGACCGCCTCAAGATGCCCCGGGAGAAGGTAATCATCAATATCGAGGACTTCGGCAACACCACGGCCGGAACCATTCCCATCGCAATGCGGACCGCAATCGAGACCGGACGCCTGAAGAAAGGCGACACCTTGCTGATCGCATCCGTTGGGGCAGGTTTCACTAGCGGCGCATCGATCATTAAGTGGGCCTTCTAGCCATCGCGAACAGGAATACGAGAGGTGCCCGCCGGTGGCGGGCATTTTCTTTGCATCAGAGCCGGGGAGAGGCCGCCGCGGAACAAATCCCGCCCCTGCGGGTTTAGAAGCTCAGTCCACGGCGGCGGGCCAGGTGCTGCGCTGCCTTGCGAGGATGAAGATGAAGCTCTCCCGAATTCACTTGATGGCCCTGGCTGGCTGCCTTGCGGCGGCTACTGCCGGGGCGCAGGAACAGCCGCCGTCTCCGCCCAACGTTGCTCCGGCACAGCCGCCGGTCACTGCCCCAACGCGCTCCGCCCGCGAGGCCGAGGCACGGGAGTGGGTTCCGCGCGGCATTGCCGAACTGGGCCAAAATGCCGCGAGCCGTACGGAATTCACCATCGACCACTCGATGCTGGTGTTGGCCAGCAAGCTTGACCGCGACAATGAAGACCTGCGGAGGGTGATCGCCGGAGTGAACGGCGTTTCGGTCCACAGCTTCCACTATCCGGGCGCTGTGATTTTCGATCCGATGACGATGAACTCTCTCATGCAGGAGTATCGCGAGGCCGGATTCCAGCACCTGGTGAGCAAGCACCACGGTGAGAGCGGCATGACTACCGACCTCTGGCTCCGCATGGATGGCTCGTCGATCCGCGATGTCGCCGTGCTCTGGGTGGGAGCGCGCGATATGAACTTCGTCACCGTCTCCGGCTCCATCACCCCGCTGGATCTGCTGCGTCTGAGCGGGCACTTCGGGATTCCGAAGATGGATGATGGCGTGGCCGTGCCTCTTCCGCGGCGGGATCGATGAACGGCGCGGGAGCCTTTACTTCGGTGCTCCCACGTCCTCCACGTTGGTCTCGCAGTGGAGTTTGGCGGAGGGTTTGAGCAGGGCCTTCACCTGCGCCTCATACCACTTGCGGTGGTGCTGGATCTGCTGAATGGAGAGGGTGAGCTGATTCTGCCGCCACGCTCCGCCCAGCGGCGGCTCGGAGAAGGTGACCTCCTTCTTGGCATTGAAAACAAAGTCGGCATTGTTCTCAATGCTGTAAACGCGGTGATGGTCTTCGTCCTTGAGCCGGATGTCGTAGATCGTGCCCTGGTCGTGCTTGGGGCTGCTGTAAACAATGACGTAAAGATACCGGGCGCCGCCGAAACTCTTGGCCTCCGGCAGATACGCCAGGTTCAATTCCTTCACGTTCTTTACGTCCACCCAGTGGTGCGGATCGGTAACAAGGCACTGCGCCGCCTCGAAGAGAGCGGAGGGTGCGCGTTCCTGGGCGCAGAGGGCCGCGCTCAAAAGGACAAGCAGAAGTAGCAGCAGAAGCGTTCGTTTCATCGTCTCTATCCTAACAACGGCGAAGCCATCTTACACGATTACGCCGCATGATTACTCCGCCCGGTTACGCAACATGATCGCGCCGGAGGGGAAAAATCCCGCGCCGATCCTAATCCCTTCCCAGCCGCTTGCCCAGCACCTCTTCCACATCCCGCACCTTTCCTTCCAGCCTTCCGGTGAAGCCTGGGCGCTCGTCGATGGAGATGTTGGTCAGCACCCGTGGCACCAGCTCCAGCATCCTGCGATGACAGCGCATGATGACATTCATCACCTCGTCCGTCTCGCCCTCGATGGTCGTGTTCATCGCGCCCGCCTTGTAGGGCAGTCCGGAGTCGTCAACAATCTTCAGCGCTTCGGCAATCAGCTTCTTCACTCCGCCCTCGGCTCCCAATGGAATCACGGTAAAGCTTGCCAACATGGATTCTCCCCCTTTTCGATTCGGTTTCCGTCTGTATGTTACCGCGCGCCGCGCACGGGCGCTGGCAGCGTCGCCCCGGCTTTCCGTGCATCTTAAGACCCAGATGGCATTTCTGGGGAGTTTACCGCGCAGCGCCGACGCCGAGATTCTCGACAGCAACGAGGTCGCGGAGGAGGAGCGCGCGCGCGCCTATCAGCAGCTTCATCGCACGCATCAGTGGCTGGGCAACACCTCGGCAATCCTCCGCCTGCTCCGCCGCGATCCTCTTCCGGTCCGCCGCGTGCTGGATATCGGTTGCGGGCACGGCTTGCTGCTCCAGCAGATTCGCCGCGACACCACAGCCGACGTCATCGGCTTCGACCTTCGTGCCGCGCCTGGAGCCATGCTCCCAATCGTCACTGGAAACGCCGTCAGTGATCCTCTGCCGCGCGCGGACGTGGCGCTCGCGGTCTGCATGGCGCATCATCTCTCCGAAGATGAAGTCGTCCGCATGATTCGAAATGTCTCCCGCTCCTGCCGCCGTTTCATTTTGCTTGACCTGGTGCGCCACCCGCTGCCGCTGCTGCTCTTCCGCACCTTTGTCTGCCCGCTGCTCGACCCCATTAATGCCCAGGACGGCGTGACCTCCTTGCAACGCGCCTACACGCCACAGGAGCTGCGCGCCATCGCGGAGCGCGCGCGGGAGGGGCATGGCAAGCTGCGCCACAGCGTGAGCCCTTTGTACATCCGCCAGGTGGTGGATATTTCGTGGTGAGCGCTTCCGACGCGCGCGCCATGCCCAGACGCAAAAAAGCCGGGCCATCTCCTGGCCCGGCTTCTCCGCTGCTTCGATTTCTAACCTGGTTTAGTTGGCCGCTTTGTTCTTCTCCATCAGCAGCGCATTCACCTTCGCCATTACCTTGAAGGCGTCGGCCACGTAGAGCACGTCTGCCTTGCCGCGCGCCCATCCGCAGTTCGGGTCAAGGCTCACCGCGCGCCGCTCCGTGATGAATCGCCAACCCACCACATGAGGCTCTTCGCCGTGGCAGCAGGTGGAAAGCCCCTTCGGATGGCGCGGCGTTGCGCCGGTTTGCCCGATCTGGTTCATGTGGGTCATGAACTTCAGCACCGGCTGATTCTCGCCGCTCTGGTCCACCAGCGATTTGCTGCTGCCCAGCGAGGCGTCGGCCGCGCGCAGGAAGCCGAGAATCAACTGCTCGGCCTCGGCGGCGTGAACCTGTCCGTCAGCCTGCTTCTTCGTCCATCCCGCACCGGCCACAAACAGAACCTTTGCCTCGGGACGAATCGTCTGTTCGTCGAGCTTAGGCGCGCGCACGCCGCTGACCGTTGTTCGCAGCGCGGGCAGCGTCACCGCGACGCGTTCAACCTCCGGAGCGTCGCCGCTTGCGACCCATGCCGCGCGCGTTCCACCCTCCAGCAGCAGAAACCACGGACGCGTCTCGCGCCGCACCACGGCCTCCACGCGCTGGCGATAGTACCAGCGGCACGCTTCCAAGGTCTCTCCCATGGCGAGGGAAGTGATGTGCGTATCAGTAAATCCGCCCAGCTGGAAGGCCGCGCCGGGCACCACGCGGGCAAAGCGCGAACTTGCCGGAGCGAAAACAATGGTCGCCTCTGCCGCGCGCGCCAGCGCCTCGCAAGCCGCCGCGTCACTCGCATAGCGCGCCTGCGCAAACGCCTCGCCGCAAACAATGAGCACGCGTGCCGCGGTGCCTGCGACCTGCTCTGCCGCTGCCTCGCCCTGCGCTCCCACAATGCCGATGGTCAGCGATGCGCCCAGCGCGCCTGCAAACTCCACGCCCGCCGCCACGGATTCCAGCGACGCCTTCGTCAGCGCCGCGCCCGATTCATCTACATGCGTCAATACAAGAAGTTTTTCCATGGCTTACTCCGCAATCCACTGCACGATCTCGCGTGCGATCTCGTCTTCCGGCACATCGCGTACCACGCGCGTCACACGCTGCTGCTTGGGCAGGCTCACCGAGACGTAGCTCAATCCGTTGGCGTCGAGTTTCACGCTCTTCGCCTTCTGCAGCGCCGGCATAATGCCGCGCATGTTCGCCATGCCAACCTGCGGGGAGTTGCGCGGCTCCGGCAAACTGCCCGTCGCCCAGCCCAGCACGGCCGGCGCGCCTGCGCACACGGAGACCTGGTGTTTGCCGCCTTCCACGCGCTCCAGCACCTCGAACGATCCATCGTCGCGCACCGTGATCTCGTCCACGCCCTGGAACTGATCGGTAATTCCCAGCCGTTCGCCGAGCACCGGCATGGTGACGCCAGCTCCGCGCGAGGCCGATTCCCAGCCGCCGAAGAGCAGCATATGTTCGCGCTCCAACCCCGGAATCGCCGTGATCGCCTCAGCTAGTGCCGCCGCCGTCGAGTGCGCGTCGGTGAAGCCGCCGAGCGGCCCATCCACGGCCACCAGTTCAAATGGAACCTTTTGCGCAACGGTCATCATCACCTGTTGCAGCTTTGATTTTGGACCGAGGCTCACCAGGTAAACCTTGCTTCCCGGATGCTTTGCCGCGAGATTTGCCGCCTCATACAACGCCGAAGCCGCCCACGGATCAAGCACCGCCGGAAGCATCATCTCGTTCTTCAGTCCGGGAGCGCCCGCCCCGGCAGCAGGCTCCAGCGTCTGCAACGGATCAGGCACAATGCTGGCGCACACCACGATGTGAAAACTATTTGCCATGAGTATTTATTCCTATGAAAGAAAAGTAGCGGGTGCCCCATCCTCGCCATCTGTTAACCAGGGTGGGGCTGTTGACCTTGGTTTTGCTCTTGCTCCTGCCTCTAACCTTGAAACTTTGAAACCCTGAAACCTTGAAACCTTGAACCCTAATTCTCCGCCGAGTGCAGTCCACCCGCTCCCGCCCGGAACTCAATATTTGAGCTCTCTCCGTCGGGAGAGTGCCCGCAGTTCCACAGGCACGCGCCGCAGTGGATACACTTCTCGCGGTCGAACGCCGGAGTCGTATCCTCGCCCTGTGTGATCGCCTGCCCCGAGCACATGGCAATGCACGTCCGCTCCTCGCACGCCGCGCAAAGCTTTGGCTCGCGGAAGATCACATGATCGGCGAAGCCTGCCGCCGCCTGCACCTTGCCGCCCATCAGCAGAGCGTCCTGCTGCGAGACCAGCAGTTTGCCGTCGTACGCAATCTCCGGCCATCCGCAGGCGTCCATCAGCGCATCGTGCAGTGAGCGTTTACCGGCTGCCGCCTCCTGCCTCGCATTCTCGAAGCGCTCCGGCCTCATGCGCCCGTAAAACTTCCTCAGCGCTTCGATCTGCTCATGCGCCGGAGGAATTTTCGCCGCCAGGGAGAGCTTTCCGTTGGTCAGCCCTGCCAGCGCCATCCCGATCAGCCCGGAGACCACCCCTTTGTGGAAGCCGTTGCGTGCGTCTTTGGCGGCCTGCGCGCCTTGCTCCACCGGGCTCCTGCGCCGCCGCTCAACGTAGCTCACTTCCAGATTCTCTTGCGTGAATGCCTTGCCTGCCCGCAGCAGTTCCGTCACCGCCTCAGCCAGTTGCACGCCCGTTGCCCAAGCCTCGTCCACCCCTGAGCCGGTCAGCATGTTAGTGCTGCCGGAGCCTTCGCCAATGCGTGCGTATCCGTCTCCGGCCAGAAAAGGCTCGCCGTTTGCGCCGGACTCCTGAAGCGATTTTGCTCCCCAAGAGCGCATGGTGCCGCCGTTCAGGTAGCGCCACAGGTACGGATGCTGCATGAAGTGCTGCAAGTAGCGGTACGAGCTTCGCCCCGGATTCGCCAGCCACGACGGCACGAAGATTCCCACCGATGCCAGCCGCTCCGGATGCACATAGAGAAAGCCAAACACCTCCGGCTCCGGATACCCGAACGTATGCCAGACCGTCCCCGCCTCCAGAGGCGTATCCTCGGGCAACTCGACCACCATCTTCATGCCCACGGCCCACTCGTGCTGCGCGTGTCCGCCGGGCATACCCAGCTTGCGGTCGATGCTCTGCCCAACCGCGCCCACCGGCCCGTCGCCAACGACGGTCAACTCGGCGCGCACATCCATCCCAGCCATAAATCCGGCCTCAGGAGTGCCATGGCGGTCAACGCCCTGGTCGGCCAGCCGCACGCCCTTTACTGCGTTGCCTTCAAATAGCGCCGCGCTCACCGGAGTCCCCGGCCACACCTGCGCCAGGCCGCTGCCCATCAACTCGCCGCCCACCCATTGGTTGAACTGCCCAATGGACATCACCAGCCCATCGTGTTTTTGCAGGAATCCCGGAGCCCACGGCAGCTCGAACGCTTCCTGCTCCACGCTCAAAGGCCCGCACAGCGAGCGCAGCACCATGTCTCCCACGCGCAGCGCCATCGAACGGCGGCTCGCCCCCAGCGGGTCCAGCAGATACAGAACCTTCTCCTGCTTCACCGGAACCATCATCGGAATCTGCGCTGCCGCAAGTTCCGGGAAGCTCGTGCGAATCGCCTTGCCAGCGGTCACCACGCCGCTTACGCCCGCCGCAATATCGTCGGAGCGCTCGTAGCAGAGCACCTGCAGCGGCATTCCCGGCGCCGCCTTGCTCTCCAGCGCCGGGTCGTCCGGATGCGCCGCCATCTCGCGTGTCAGCGTGGTGAGAAAGCCGCCCATCGCCGGACCGAAGCCCACGCACGCAATATCCACGGCCATCTCCTGCCGTGGAACCTCCTCTGCAATGTCCGTAATCACTTCGCTCATGCCGGGTAGTCCAACGCTTCCGGAATCATCACCCTCATCACGGTCTCCGCCGCGCGATCCTTTGCCAGCCTTGAGCCCGTCAGGCACGTTGCCAGCTTGTTCTGCAAATGCAAGAAGTCAGCCGAACCCGCGCAGCCCGCGCACGGCCCTGCCTTCAGCGGATGTGCGCCCTGGTTCACCACGTCGGTGGCAACCGACACAATCCCCGGAATGAAGCCTTCCCACTCCTCCAGTTCGTCGCTCAGGAAGCAGGCCTTGTATCCCTCCGTGTCCCACGCCGGATGCCGGTTATAGCCATACACCAGCTCGGCGCAGATGCGCGAGACCTCGCCCGAGGCCCGCGCCGACTGCACATGGCACAGGTCTGAGAAGAATTGCAGCGTCGCCGCCAGCCCTTCGGCCACCACCGGATCGTCGCCGCCGCGCGCCTCCAGTTCCAGCACATCCAGAATCTGGCAGCGCACCGCCATCAGCCAGCACAAGGCGTCGGCCAGCGCAAAGGTCACTCCCTGGCGCTGCCCGTGGTAGAGCTTGTTGCCGTCGGCGTCCTTGCCGTGGAGCGTGTAATTCAACGTCCACAGCCACATCGTCATCGCCGTGGCCAGCGTGCATGCGCCCGTTCCCGGGCGCTCGGAGGCAATGCCGCGCATCTCCTTGATCCAGCCGCGGAATTGCGCGAGGAACAGCTCCGTGGTCATGGTGATCGTCAATTGCCGACGCTGCACCGCCTCCGGCCCCTCGTAGGTGGCTTCCAGTTGCGCGTCCATCCACTTGTTCGCCAGGTATCCGGGGCAGTCCTCGGTGATGCCGTATCCGCCCATCAGGCTCACGGCTTCGCGCATCATCCGCGTGCCCTCGCCGGTGTTCCACAGCTTGGTCGCCGGGCACAGCACATTCGCCGCCGCATCCTTCAGCGCATACTGCACAAGAGGATCGGCCTCCAGTTCAGCCCGCCGTTCGTCGCCCGGAGTGCCTTCCAGCAGTTCCAACGCGGCGGCCTCGCTCTCGCGCATCGCCTTGATCTCTGCCCGCCCTCCGGCGATGCCGCGCTCGGCCATCAGCGCGGTCTTCTGCCGCTCCAGAGGGTCCAGTTCATCAAAGAGCCGCGCCGCTGCAAATCCCAGCGAAGCGCCTGCCTCGCCGGAGGCCCATACGTCCACCAGCCGTTGCAGCGCGTCCTCACGCTGCTGGATTCCCAGGTCGTAACGCAGGCTGCCTTCCTTGATCGACTCCGCCCCGCGGAAGCGTCCACGCTGGTAGCGAATCACCGGCTCTACTGCCGAGAGCAGCTTGGCTGAGGTCATCAAGCCCACGGTCACCCGCGTCCGGCGGAACACCGCCTCAATCACATCGCCGTGCGTGAAGTTCGGGACGATCTTGCCGTCCTTCACCGTGTATCCGCCCACAATGCGGCTTGCCGGAACCTTCAGGCTGAAAATCGGGTCGCCCGTGGACGAAAGCTGATGCACCAGCTTCTTCGTCGGCGTGCCGCGATCGAACGTGCCCTCGTCTCCCTCTTCCAGAATGATGACGCAGCTTCCTTTAATCCGTTCGTCGCCGGAATCCACCGCCGCCGTCACAAAATCCGCGCATGCAATGTTGGTGATGAAGCGTCCGCGCTTCTCCACCTGTAGCAGCGGCTCCTCGCCGTCCTTCCACTCGGCGATCCTCATCCGCCCGCTCAAAATGCCGGTATCCACGCCCACGTAGGGAATCGGTTCGGTCAGCGCGAAGGCTCCGCGCTTTGTCTTGCGCTCTTCACCCGCCTGCGGAGGCGCGGCCAGAGCCATGTAGTGCGCCGACTGTTCCGCCGTGCCGCGTTCGTGGATCGGCGCCAGCGCCAGGAAGCCTGCAAGGCTCGCCGTCGCCGCTCCGCCATCCACCCACGCCAGTTCGAACGCCGCCAGCCCCAGCGCCAGGTTCTTCGGGCCGCTGATGAATCCGCCCTCTTCCGGCTCCATGAAGGCCGCCGTGATTCCGGCGCGGTCAAACGCCTCCATCATCTCGCTCTTGGCCGGAGTCCACTCGTGCGTGTTGCGCTCGCCGGAGGCCACCATGCGCGCCACCGGGCCGCGCGCCACCGCGCGCGCCGATTGCACCAGCATCTGCAGATCAAAACGGTCGCTGAAGCGCCACAGAATCTGGCGCACCGCGTCGGAGGGAAGGGTGAGCATCGCGCCCACCTGGGGAACGGTAGTTGAGGCCATTTATAAGTCCTTTCGCTGCATTGCTATTGTCATTTATGGCAACCATCCGGGCTGTGACCTGTGTCATTCGCTCTGGTGATTTTGCCCCGGCAAATTTATTGTTCGCTCCACCCCTGCCTGTGTTCCAATTCCCACGTAAGGAGAACATCATGCGAAACGCAATCCTCTGCATTCTTCTCTTCGCTGCCAGCGCCGTCAGCGCGCAGCAGGCCACCATCCCGCTCCCCGCGCCCACCCGCACCGGAGGCATGAGCCTCAACGAAGCGCTCGCCACCCGCCGCTCGGTCCGCACCTTCGAGGCCACAAAGATCACCCTCGCCGAGGTCTCGCAACTCGCCTGGTCCGCGCAGGGAATCACCAACGACAAGGGCGGACGCACCGCGCCCTCGGCCCACGCCATGTACTTCCTGCGCCTCTACGTTGCCCGGCCGGAGGGCTTCTTTGAGTACCTCCCGGCCAAGCACGCGCTCCAGCAACTCTCCGCCAAGGATGTTCGCGCCGCGCTCTCCACCCAGGAAACGGTGAAGAACGCTCCCATTGTCTTCGTGATTGCCGGGGAGTACGAGCGCGCCGCCAAGCTGACGGCCAAGGAAGTTTCGCAGAAGCTGGTGAACCTCGAAGCCGGACACGCCGCGCAGAACCTGCTGCTCCAGGCCACGGCCCTCAAACTCGGAGCCGTCTCCGTCGGCGGCGTTGACGCCAAGCAGACCGCCGACGCCGCGGCGCTGCCCGCTGATATTGTCCCTATCTACCTGATTCCGGTTGGGCACCCGAAGCCCTAGCGCCAGAGTGGGCTCCGCGCTGTTCGCAACGCTGAGCCCACAGGCAAGTCACCAGATCCGCAGCTCCGTCGCCGGAGACGCCTATCCCTCGGAGCGTTCTCCCAGCGCCTCGATCACGTCCACGGCGGCGGCGAATTTTCCCAGCGGAGCGCTCACCTGCACTCCCTGCACCATGCCGCGCGCCTCCACCAGCATTTCGCGTGCGATCAGCACGCCTTCCGCGCGTGCCAGTTCGCTGCTCTCGCTTGCCGCCGCCATCCGCCGCAGAATCTCATCCGGCACGGAGACTCTCAGCTCGTTGCGCATGAACTCCGCGTTCCGCACGCTCAGAAGCGGCCAAATCCCGGCCATCACGGGAACTTTGCAGTGTTCCACCCGGCGCAGGAAATCCTCCAGCAGGCGCATGTCGAAGACCGGCTGGGTCACCGCAAAGTGGGCTCCCGCCTCGCACTTGTATTCAAAGCGGCGAACTTCTTCATCAATGTCGGTGATCCCTGGATTTGCGCCCACGCCGATCACAAACGAAGTCGCCGAGCCAATCGGGTTCGCGCCGATATCTACTCCCAGGTTCAAGTTATGGACAATGTTCACCAGTCCAATCGCGTCCACGTCGAAGACAGCCGTTGCGTCCGGATAATTTCCCAGCTTCGGCGGATCGCCGGTGATGCAGATCAAATTGTGCAGGCCCAGCGCGCACGCTCCCAGCAGGTCGCTCTGGATGCTCAACACATTGCGGTCGCGGCAGGTGTAGTGCAGCACGGTTTCAATGTCGCATTCGCGCGCAATCAGGTTGCACAGCGCCTGGTTGCCCATCCGCGCCGAGGCCCGCGGGCTGTCCGGAATGTTCACTGCGTCGATGCCCACGCCGCGCAGATACTTTGCCGCTGCCAGCTCTTTCGCCGGATCGCTTCCCTTGGGCGGCACAATCTCCACCATCGTCACAAACTCGCCCGCCGCCAGCTTCCTGCCCAGCCGCGAACGCTCTTGGAGCGGCTTCACCGCCGGAGCCGCCGTCTGGTCTGCCACTGTTACGTGGAACGAGGAAGTGCGCGCCTCGCCCACCCGCAGGGCTGCTTTCATGGCCTTGATGTGCTCCGGAGTTGTTCCGCAGCATCCGCCAATCATGGAAACCCCGGCCGCGACAAACTTCCGCGCATAGCTCGCCATGTACTCCGGCGAGCACAGGTAGATGTTTCGTCCCTCCACGCTGCGCGGCATACCCGCGTTGGGCTGCGCTGCCAGGGGCAGGGAAGTCACTCTGCGGAGTCTTTCGATAGTGTCCAGCATCGCCGCCGGGCCAATCGAGCAGTTGCAGCCGGCCACGTCCACGCCGAAATCCGTCAGCTTTACGCCAAATGCCTCGGGCTCGCTTCCGTCCAGCGCGTTGCCCTCATCGTCAATGGTCACCTCGGCCACAATCGGCAATCCAGGAGCAGCCTCCCGCGCCGCCAGCACCGCCTGCTGCAACTCGGCGATCGAGCCGAATGTCTCCAGCAGAATCAGGTCCACGCCCTCTTCGGCCAGCACCGCAATCTGTTCGCGGAATGCCTCGCGCGCTTCTTCGCGTGCAATCTTGCCCAGAGGCTCAATCCGCACGCCCAGCGGTCCCACGCTGCCTGCCACCAGCAGGTCGGCTCCTGCCGCGGCCCGCGCCAGTTGTACGCCCGCCCGGTTGATCTCGCGCACGCGCGTCTCAAATCCGTGGCGCAGCAGGCGGTAATGGTTGGCTCCGAAGGTGTTGGTCTCCAGAATCTCCGCTCCCGCCTTTGCATACTCCGCGTGGATCGTGCCCACCATCTCCGGCTGCGACACGTTCAGTTCGTCATAACATCGGTTGATGAACACACCCTTGGCATACAGCAGTGTGCCCATGGCGCCGTCGCACAACACGGGCCCGCGGTTCAGGCGTTCCAGAAACGAAGACATCGGATTCCTTGACCTTGATTTATCTAAAGACTGCAATTATCCGCTTTTCTGGAACCTTACCATAGAGGCCGCTCGGGATGCCGCGCACGCGATGTTATAATCGGCTTTTCCAGCATCTTCGAAATCTATCTCGTCTGGAGTGCGTTGCTTGAAGAAGCGAGCGTTATTGTTCATCGCCCTGTCGGGCGCATTGTTGCTGGCCGGATGTGGCAGCAACGACACCACCAGTCAGACCACCTATAACAATGGGACCGGAAACCTGCCGTTCAAGCCCACCACCCACCTCCTCCATCGCAGCCTGGTCACCAACTACTATGCCGGCCAGTTGCAGGTCGTGGACACCGTCTATGACAAGCTCACCACCTTCACCTTCCCAACCGGCGCCCAGCCTACTTACATGCAGCCTTCGCCCGATGGAACCCTGACCCTAATCAACAACTCCGGCGCAGGCTCTCTCTCCTCCTTCAACAACAATCAGGAGAGCGTCAAAGCCGCCGTCAATCTCGGCGGATACACCGAGAGCTTTGTCACATCCTTGAACAACAAGTTCGGCTTTGCCGCCGTGCCCAGCTACTCCAACGGAATCGTCCGCACCTCGGGCGCAATTGTCCGCTTCAATCCCACGGATGGAAGCTTGAATACCCAGATTCCGTTCCCCTATGTTGAATATCTCGGCATGGACGCCGCCGAAAAACATCTGCTCGCCTTCACCCAGTCGGATGACAGCGCGAACTGGGTCGATCTCACCACCATCGACCCGAACACCCAGGTTCCGCCTTACTACCCGCTCACCCTCAGCGACGCCAACGGCAGCTACGCGCTCTCCCGTCCCATTGCCGTATTTTTCTCGTCGGACAGCTCCAAGGCGTACGTCCTCAACTGCGGAGTCGAATGCGGCGGCAACACCTACACGGTCACCACGTCCTCGTTGACGGCTTGCCCCACGGCGAATCCCGCCGCCCTCTCACTCACCTGCATCTATCCGGCCTATGTCTCGGAGATCGATGCCACCTCCATCGTCGTTCCGGCCTCGCCCGTCACCGGCACTGCCATCACCGCCAAGGTGCTCAAGACCTGGCCTCTCCTGGGCGCGCGTCACGGACTCATCGACCTCACGGCCAACAAACTCTACGTTGCCGGCTCCAGCACCACCTCCGTCGCCAATGATTGTCCATTCGCCGACGTCGGCACTCCGGCCTGCGCCGCGAATAGTGGCGGCAACAATGTGCAGGACGGCTACTTCACGGTCATCGACCTTGCCGCCGGAACCGCCGGTCAGGCCATCCGTGTTGGCAACGGCGTCAAGCGCTGGATTCGCAACATCAACGGCGTCTATTGGGTGGCGTCGCTGAACTGTGGCGTGCAGAGCTGCATCACCATGGTCAGCCCGACCGGCCCAACAGTAAGTGTTCTGCCCACCGCCCATGGCGATGCCACGGGAGTTTCGCTCTCCGTCAATAGCGGCGAGGTTTACACCATTGAGGGCGGAGTGCTTTTCATCTACGATCAGAAGGCCAATCCCATCACTTCGCAGTACAACACTGACATCAAGGGCCAGGCTAGCGACGTCCTCTACATCAACTAGCTCCGCCGTATCGCATCCTCGCGCCCCGTTCTAAACCTGTGTTTTCTGCCGGTTTAGAGCGGGGTGCTTATTTCAGCCCGGCACTTTCCCCGCGCCTTCACACAAACTTTGTTCTTCTTCCCATTCGCGCTTTACACTATTTCTGTGAAGATCGCACTCGCGCAGATTAATCCCACGGTCGGGGACTTCACCGGCAACGCGGCCAAGCTCCGCCACAACACCATCCTCGCCCGTTCCCGCGGCGCGGATCTTATCGTCTTCCCTGAGCTCTCGGTCTGCGGTTATCCACCGCGCGATCTCGTCGAGGTTCCTGCCTTTGTGGCCCGCTCGCGCGAGGTGCTCGAGCGCCTTGCCGCCGAATTTCCAGACATCGCCATCATCGCCGGATTTCCATCGCCTGCCGCCTCCGAGACCGGCAAGAGCGTCATGAACTCCGCTGCGCTCCTTCGCGACGGGCGCATCGACTTCATCCAGTCCAAGCGCCTTCTGCCCACCTACGATGTCTTTGACGAGATGCGGAACTTCGCGCCGGCCGCCTCCCAGAGCCTTTTCTCCATCGGCACCCAGGCCATTGCCCTCACCATCTGCGAAGACGCCTGGAACGACAAAGCCTTTTGGAGCCGCCGTCTCTACGGCGCCGATCCGGTCGAGGAACTCGTCCGCGCCGGAGCGCAGGTCGTCATCAACATCTCGGCCTCGCCCTTCCATGTCGGCAAGCCGGATCTCCGCCAGGCCATGCTGGCCTCCATTGCCCGCCAGCATCGCGTCCCTGTTCTCCTGGTCAACCAGGTCGGAGGCAATGACAGCCTCGTCTTCGACGGCTCCAGCCTTGCCCTGAACCCCGCCGGAGAAGTCATCGCCCAGGCGCGCTCTTTCGAGGAGGATCTCATCTTCGTGGACACGGCCTCCATGACCGGCGATATGCATGAGCAGCTCTCCGGAGTGGAGCCAACCGCCTACGCCGCCCTCGTCCTCGGAACCCGCGATTACGTTCACAAGTGCGGCTTCCAGAAGGTTGTCGTCGGACTCAGCGGCGGAATCGACAGCGCGCTCACCGCCGCCGTCGCCGTCGACGCGCTCGGAGCCGCAAACGTCATCGGCGTCTCCATGCCCAGCCAGTACTCCTCTTCGGGCAGCATTACGGACGCTCGCGAACTCGCCTCCAACCTCGATATCTGCTTCGAGGTGGTCGCCATCCGCGGAATCTTCGAGTCCTACCGCAGCTCTCTTGCAGTACTCTTTTCCGGCCTCGCCGAGGATGTAACCGAAGAAAATCTCCAGGCCCGCACGCGTGGCGGAATCCTGATGGCCGTTGCCAACAAGTTCTCCGCCCTCGTCCTCACAACCGGCAACAAGAGTGAGCTCGGCGTCGGCTACTGCACCCTCTACGGAGACATGGTCGGCGGCCTCGCCGTCATCTCCGACGTGCCCAAGACGCTCGTCTACCGCCTCGCCCGCTACGTCAATTCGCGCCGCCCGGTCATCCCCGAGTCGTCGCTCACCAAGCCTCCCTCCGCCGAGTTGCGTCCGGGCCAGCAGGATAGCGATTCCTTGCCTCCCTATGACGTGCTCGACCGCATTCTCGATGAGTATGTCGGGAATCTGAAATCCGCCCCGGAGATCGTCGCCCTTACCGGTTACGACGAGGATGTCGTCCGCTCGGTCATCCGCCTCATCGACCGCAGCGAGTACAAGCGGCAGCAGGCCGCCCCCGGTATTCGAATCTCAACCAAGGCCTTCGGCACGGGCCGTCGCTTTCCCATTGCGGCCCGCCACCAGGTTTAGTAAAACTTCGGCATGGCCTCAACCGGCAAAATGCCGTCACGAACTCTTGCAACTCAAGGATGATCGATGCGTAATCTACTGAAGTGCTCTGCCGTTCTGCTGCTCTCTCTTTCACTCTTCGCGCAGACCTCTGAGAAGAAGCCGGCCGCCGCTCCCGCCGCCAAGCCCGCTGCCGAGGCCCCCGCTCCCGCGCTTCCTCCCGGAGCGCCCAGCAAGGAAGTCGCGGATGCCTACTTCAAGCGTATGTTCGGCTACGATTCAAACCTCAAGATTCAGGTCGCCAACATCCAGCTCTCGCCCATCCCGGAGCTCTTCGAAGTCGACGCTCTCTTCGCCACTCCGGAAGGTCAGCAGTTCGTGCATTGGTACATCTCAAAGGATCTCAAGCACGCCATCGCCGGCGACGTCCTCCCCTTTGGCGCCGACCCCTTTGAACGCGAACGCCAGGAGCTTGCCAAGTCCGCCTTCGGCCCCGCGAAGGGCCCTGCGAACGCCAAGCTGCTGATCGTTGAGTTTGCCGACCTGGAATGCCCCGCATGCAAGGAGGCGCAGCCCGTCATGGAGAAGCTCCGCGGAGATTTCCCTGACGCGCGCTTCGTCTTTCAAAGCTTCCCGCTGACCCAGCTCCACCCCTGGGCTCTGCGCGCCTCGGCCTATCTGGATTGCCTCGCTCGCTCCAATCAGGACCAGGCTTTCACCTTCGCTGATTCGGTCTTTGCCCACCAGAAGGAAATCGAGTCCGAAGTCCGCAAGACCGATGCCGCCGGCAAAACCACCATCGACGATGCCGCCGTCACCGATCGCCTGCGCCACTACGCCTTCCTCGCCGGAGCCGACGCCGCCGCCACACAGGCCTGCGCCGAAACTCCAGCCACCGCCGAGCGTATCAAGCGCAGCCAGGCACTCGGCAATTCCATCGGCATCACCGCAACCCCCACCCTCTTTGTCAACGGACGCCATGTCGGCAACCCCGGCGCGGCGCAGTATGAGGCTCTCAAGGCCCTCACCACCTACGAAGCCGAACAGGCCGCCGCCGGAAAGTAATCCACGCCATACAGAAGCGGCGCTCCCGGTTGATCGGAGCGCCGCTCTTTCTTGTCTTCGCCGCGTGGGGCTGTTGACGTTGCACCTGTCACGATTCGCTTGGGATCAGTCGCGCCTTGGCGATGATCTGACCGGTAGCGCCTACTCGCTCATTTGTTGTCCCCTAACCTTTGCCCGGAGCAGCCGTCGCAAGCCGATCCATGGCGTCAATCTAGGAACGCACCGGAGAGTCCGGACTCGTCTGAAAAGGAAGGAAGACTGAGAAGCATGTTCCTGAGCGGTGGGGCTGGGTGCAGCTTCGCAGCCGCATCGTGCCGTCATATTTCCGCAGAATGTCGGAGGCAATCCATAGTCCCAGTCCAGTTCCACCTTCGCCCTTGGTCGTAAAGAAGGGCAAAAGATTTTGCCGCGGACATGCTCCGGTATGCCGGGGCCGTCGTCTGCAACCAGCACGCGGACTCCCGGCAGGCCGCGCCTCCAATCCAGCGATTCATACGCGCGCAGCGTAATCGTGCCGCGGCGGGCTCCCATTGCTTCAATGGCATTGCCGACGAGGTTGGCAAAGATCTGCCGCAGCTCTCCCGGTTGCACCAGGATGTGGCCATCAAAATCAATTCGCTGTTCCAGCCGGATGCCCGCCGACTCGATCTTTCGTTCGAACAGAGCGGTCACGCTCTCAAGAATCTTGCCGATCTTCACTGGCACCGGCTTTGCCGCGTCGCGTTGGAATGAGAGCATCTGCTGCGTCATCTGGGTAACGCGCGCCAACTCGCGGCTGGCTGTGGCAACGTACTCACGGGTGCTGTCCTCCTTCGCATCCTGGCCGATCAGGAAAAGCAGGTTGCCGACCGAATCGAGCGGGTTGTGTATCTCATGCGCGATGGTGGCGGCAAGTCTTCCAGTGGTCGCCAGGCGGTCGCTGTTGCGCAGCGCCGCTTCCACCTTGCGTTGTTCCAGCACATCATGGAAGACCAGCACTACTCCCTCGATCTGCCCCTTGCTGTTGCGGATGGGAGCAGCGCTGTCTTCGATCGGAATGTCATTGCCGTCACGATGGATGAGCACGGTATGGTTTGCCAGGCCAATGACCTGGCCCAAACGGATGACTTTGGCGACCGGGCTTTCCGGCTTGATGCGTGTTACTTCCTGCACAATGTCGAACACTTCGGTCAGATCCTTGCCCTTGGCCTCGGGCAGGGTCCATCCGGTCAACTTCTGTGCCACGTCGTTCATGAACTCGATATTGCCCACTCCATCGGTCGAAATCACCGCGTCGCCAATGCTTTGCAACGTCGTCGCCCAACGCTGCTCGCTTGCCCGCAGGGATTCTTCTGCCTGCTTTTGCGCCGTGATGTCGCGGGCGCTTTTGGAAATGCCGATCACGGCTCCAGACGCATCGCAAATCGGTGAGAGCGTGAGAGAAACGTCGATGTCCTCTCCGCCCTTGCCTCTGCGCACCGTTTCGTAGTGATCCACGGATTCGCCGCGCCGCAACCGCTCCAGAAATGCTATTTCCTCATTAATGCGGTCGGGCGGGATGATGAGATTGATGGACTGGCCAATAATCTCCTGTGCGGAATAGCCAAAGAGCCGCTCCGCGCTCCGGTTCCAGCTTGAAATCGTACCGTCAAGGTCTTTGCCGATGATGGCGTCACCGGAGGTCTCGACGATGGCGGCGAGCCTGGCCCGTGCTTCCTGGGCCCGCTTGTAATCGCTGAAATCGTTGAAGACGATTGCGACCTGCCGCAGTTCAGGCGCGCCGACGCGATATGCGTGGACGTCGTAATAGCGGTTCAACGCTTTGGCTTCGTTCACAAAATGCGCCGGTTCCCCGGTTAGCGCAATCTTCCCGTAAATCTCAAACCAGTGTTCCTCGTGAGTCGGGGCAAGCTCGCGCATTCGCTTCCCGGTTGCCTCATGGAGGCCGGTTTGCTTCTCGAAGGCTGCGTTGACTTCCAGGAAGCGGTAGTCAACAGGCTTGCCCTCCGCGTCAAGGATGACCTCGATGACGCAGAATCCCTCATCCATCGAGTTGAACAGATTGCGGTATCGCTCTTCGCTCTTGCGCAGCTCAGCAGCGCGCTTGTCCGCCAGATCCAGCAGCCCCTGGAACTGTGCTCCCAGGAAATGTACGCGGCGGCGCGTAAAGAGCGCCAGGAAGCCGCCGAAGCTCAGGCTGAGGAGAGTGCAGGCAAGAATCAGCAGCCGCGCGGAATTCTCCGAGGCCTGCGCACGTTCCCCGCGCAGCCGCTCTTCCGTGGCCACGAACGCCTGATGCTCTGCGCGCAGCGAATCCATCAGGTGCTTCCGTTGCAGGGCTGCTTCATATCCCACACTCGCGTTGCCGCGGCGCAACGCAATCGCCCGCTCCGCCGCGCCGCGCCACTCGTCAAAGCGGCTGCGGATGCTTGCGAGCCTCGCCTGCTGAGATGGATTGTCGGCAACGAACTGATTAAGCGCTGCGAATCTCGAATCGATGACTGATTTCGCGTCGTTGTAGGGCTGAAGAAATTCGTCGCCGCCGGTTTCCAGGTATCCGCGGGAACCGGTCTCCATGTCTATGATCAGCTTGAGCAGCTCATGGCTTGAGGCGATCACCTGGTCGGTGTGATCCACCCATTGCGAGGAGGTGCGCAGATATTGGATGCCCCACAACAGCGCGGCCGCCAGAAGCGCCAGCGCGATGACCGGAACCACTACCGTTTGGCGTACTAAAGAATTGAAGTGGTCTTGTTCCCCGGGAACCGCCGGCTGCGAGATTGGCACTTCCAAACTCCTGCGATCAGAATGAACAGGCAAACCCCGCCTAGCAAGATAGAAGCTGCTGAAGGTCTTCCAGAAAGGACATTGGCGACATGCCCTTCACCGCTCTTCTGTCCACAAATTTCAGAGCTTCTTCCGGGAGATCCACATAAGCGGAGAGCAGCAGGATCTTGACCTCGGGTTTCAGCCGCTTCATCGCCGCCGCCACCTCATCGCCGTTCATCCCCGGCATGGAGTAGTCCAGCACAACGGCTTGGACCGGATGATCCATCAGCAGCAGGAGGCCTTCCGGCCCGCTCAAGGCCGTTATCACTTTGTATCCCTGGTGCTCCAGCAGGATCTTGCGCACCATGAGACCGGTGGATTCGTCATCGACGCACAGGATCATGGGCCCCAAACTGTCAGACATGATGAAGTAAGTCTCTGTTCTCGCTGTTCGATACGCTCGCATGAGCGCGGTTCTTCAGACGGTGATTTGCGTCCAGTGGGCAAGTGACCTCTGTCACAAAAGCATCGTTGACAATGATGTTTGCCGCTCCGGCCTGCAATATCTGGCACTTTAGGGGTGCCTCTCGCATACAACTCTCTCCGCTCACGGCCCCATCGCGGATCTCACCCGGAGCAACGGCGGTCGCACGCGTGCCTCGATTGCGTCGAATCCGCTGGCCTTCCAGCGCTGCAATCAGCGATCTGAACTCTGCCCTTACTTCGGGACGTTCATCGGCACGGGCACATACGATCCACTCCCCGTCCGTCCCGCCGAAATATGCGGCGTCATCACCACCAGCAGTTCGTCGTAGGTCTTTTCCTTCGTCGTCGCCGTAAATGCCTGCCCCAGTATCGGAATCAACGACACCACCGGGAGTCCGCTGATGCTGGCCATCTCGCCCTTATCCACCAGGCCCGCGATCACCACCGGTTCGCCGTCGTCGGTGCTGATCGTGCCTTTCATCTCGCGGTTGGTCAGCAGCGGCAGTCCGTTGGTCTGGATCGCGCCCAGCGAGCGCAGCGTCAGCTCGTACTCCAGGCTCACCAGCTTGCCATGGACCTGCGGCGTTGCCTTCAGCGTAAGCCCAACATCCTCGTAGGTGAACTGCGGCGAGGGAACCGAAGCCGTGGTGCCGGTGTTGATCCCCAGGCTCGACAGCAAACTGCTCGTCGCCGTCGAGGCGGAAAACTGCGAGCTCACAATCGGATAGCGTTCGCCCACCTTCAGCGTGGCCGCCTTGCCATGTCCCGCCCGCAACATCACGTCGTCCACCGTGCGCGCCATCGAGTTGTTCACCGAAAAATTCAGCGTCGTCGACGGAACCGTGACGCCGGTAAGCGATGAGCCGCCGCCAAATGTCACGAACGGCTGCCCCAGCGGGCTGCTCGTGCTCGTCGATGATGACGACGCCAGCAAACCCGCCAGAATCGTCGTCGCGTTCACCGGTTGTCCCGCCGCCTGGAGAGCGGCCACAATTTGACTGTACGAGCTGCTGCTTACCAGGTTCGTCAGCTCCGTCGGGACGTTGAACACAGTGAACTGATTCGGCACCGTCGTTCCCAGGTCCCTGGTAAAGGTGCTGGAAATCTGGAAGATCTTTACCTCCAGCATCACCGTTGGCCGGTCGTCCTGCAGATAATCTAGGAACATCGTGATCGCGTCCATCGTCTTTTGCGGCGCGCGCACCACAATCGAACCCATCTGCGCGTTCGGCGTAATGAATCGCAGGTCAAACAACACGCGAAGCGCGGTCACCAGCTCGGTCAGATCCTGCGGAGAGCTTCCTCCCACCGCGTAAAAAGTCTTGAGGCTCATCCGCACCAGGTCGCGCCGGTTTTCTTCCGTGTCGTTCGCCAGCAGCACCTGGTGCTCGTTCATGGGAATAATCAGAACCTTGCACAGGTGCCCCAGTATCTCCGCACCCTGCTCCCAGCTTATGTTGTCCAGCTTGATTCGCACCTGGCGCGCCATCAGGCCATCATCGGGGACGCTGGAAATTCCGAACGCGCGCGTGAATTGTTGCAGCAGTTCCGTCGAACTTCCGCGGAACTCAAAGCTCTGCAATCCCGTGCTCGGTCGCAACCGCGTTTCGCCGGATTCAGCGCGCAATTGAAGCGAGCCGAGTTCCTCCGGAGCAGGCAGTGCGTCGCGCAATCGCTGTTGCGCGTACTCGTTGGAGGGGTCCAGCCCCGCCGCGCGCCGGAAGGCTCCCAGCGCCGTGTTCGCGTCGCCCTGCTGCATCGCCTTGTTGCCCTTGCGCATCGAGTCGTTGACGACCTTCTCCTGGATCGCTTTCTCGGCTCCCGCATACACCGCATCCTGCGGGGCGATCACCCGCGCCTCCTGCATCAGCTTCAGCGCTTCGTCAAACTGTTTCTTCTTGGCTAGCTTGGTCGCCTGCTCGTAGAGATGCTTGGCCTTCTTCTGTTCCGGCTTGGATAGACCACAAGGAGGGAACTGCTTCTGATAGTCCGAGCAGGGCTGCCCGGAGGCGGCTCCGGGCGCACTCGCCGGAGTTCCGGCCTTGGCGGGAGTGACCGTTTTTGCAGGTTCGTCGCCTGCGTAAATCGAGCCGGGAATCAATAGCGCAACAGCCAGAAGAGCAGCGCGAAGCATGATCCGAATTCTACCGGATTCCGCTCACCGTGCGTAGCTCCACAATGTTTCGCAACCTGGAATGCACATCTCCGGCCCCTCTTTCGCCAGCTCAGCCAGCGGAAAGATGCCCGTCGCCACCGCAATCACCGGAAATCCGCAGCTCTTCGCCGCATGGACGTCCGCCGGAGTATCGCCCACAAAGCACACCCTCGCCGCTTCGCCCAGCCGCCTCCGCGCCTCGGCGGCGCCCCAGCGGAAAATCTCCGTCCGGCTCTCGTTGCGGTCGCTGAAGGAGCCAAACGAGAAGTAGTGGTCAATCCCCGCCGCCTTCAGCTTTGCCCAGCCAATGCGCTCCACGTTGCCGCTGGTCACGCCCATCAGCTTTCCCCCGGCCTGCAACTCCGCCAGCAACCGCGAAACCGCTCCGCAAAGCTCGGGGCGCAGCTCCTCCGCCCGCCTCTCAACCTCTGAGCACATGCGTGTCATCGCCTCCGCCAGCGCCGCGCGCCCATCCGTTTCGCACACTCCAGCCCGCTCCAGCGCCGCCAGCAGGATGATCGGATCGGTGCTGCCGTGCAGCGTGATTCCCTCCAGCCCAACCGGCCGGCCATACATCTGCTGCATGGCAATCAGGAAGGCCTCGTAGTGTACCGCGTCGCGTGAATTCAGCAGCGTCCCGTCAATGTCGAAGAGGTACGCATCGAATCCCCGCCAGTCGAAGCCCCGTGGCAGCCTCTCGTTTCCCTGGAAGCCGTCGGCTGCAACCACCATTGCCCCATCCACGCGCTTACTTTCCATTTGCCCCCTGCCAGCTTTTTCCTTCTTCGCTGCGTCCATCCTCGTCCAGGTAAATCCGTTGAATGCCCCTCGCACGCCCGGTCGCGGCGTCGCACTCCACCAGCACCGCGCACAGCCGCACGTCATTGATTGCCGCTTCAAATCGTCCCGGCAGGCTGGTCAAAAAGCGTTGCAGAATCTGCTCCTTCTGTACGCCGATCACGCTGTCGTACGGACCGGTCATTCCCACATCCGTCTGGTAGGCCGTCCCGCCCGGCAGCACCCGCGTGTCCGCCGTCGGAATATGCGTATGCGTTCCAATCAGCGCCGTCACACGCCCGTCCAGATACCACCCCAGCGCAATCTTTTCGCTTGTTGCTTCCGCGTGGAAGTCCACAAAGATCACCTTGGCGGAGATCTTCTCCAGCAGCCGGTCGGCCACGCGGAACGGATCGTCGATGTTCGCCATGAACACGCGTCCCTGCAGATTCACCACCGCGTACTCCACTCCCGCGCGCGTCGAACCCTGGTAAACGCCCACCCCCGGAGTTCCCGCCGGGTAGTTTGCCGGGCGCAGCACTCTCCGCGCCGGGCTGTAAGGCTCATTCACGGCGGCGCTGAAGTACTCCAGCAGTTCGCGCTTGTCCCACACGTGGTTGCCCGTTGTGATCACGTCAATCCCGAGGTCGAAAAACTCCTCGGCAATCGCCGGAGTCAGCCCGAAGCCGCCTGCGGCGTTCTCCCCGTTGGCAATGCACAGGTCCACGGCGTGCTCTTTTACCAGCTTACCCAGATGCTCGCGCACAATGTTGCGCCCAGGCCGCCCGAAGATGTCTCCAATAAACAGTATCCGCAATCGAACGCTCCGCTTCGGTCTTAACCCTCAATGCTATCATCCCGCTCCGCTTCCGCTGCCCGCGCCCCGCTTCCCGCGCGGACGCAAAAAAGCCGCCGGCATCCATCGATGCGGGCGGCCTCTTCAAACGGAATGCGCCAGGTTAGTTGAACGTAAACTTGACGGGCTCCATCGAATCCTTCCCCGTCGCCTCGTAGCGCCACTTCTTCACCGCCGTCATCGCGGCCTCTGCCAGCACGGGATTGCCGCCCACGACTCCGACTTCCTTGACCGTGCCCTCGCCCGTGACCTTCACCCACAGTTGCACAACGCCGCGGATCGACATCTTTCGCGCTATCTCCGGATACTCCGGCTTGACGCTCACGCGCACTCTCCGCGTCCCGCCGGCTTCATTCCCGCTCTGCCCAAAGCCCGGCAACGTAGAGACCGCCAGGCACACCACCAGAACCCATCGCAGCAACCGATACATAACTTACCCGTCGTCAAACTTTTCTTGAGATTGAGAGGTTCACCCACTGTTTGCTGTATAGATACTGCTTGAGCCTCGCATCCATCGCCAAGCCCTCCTTGCCTGACGGACAAATCGGTACAATTACGAACGTGCGGCTCTTTCCCGCAAACGGACACCTCCTTTCGGTACTTGCAACTCCACGGTCGCAAACTCTTCGTCAACTCTCATGCCAGTCTCGGAACCTTCAAAACCCTGAAAGCTCGAAACCTTTATAATTCTCCTTTGCGTTCTGGACTACATGAGAAATCAAGAGGTGTGTAAGTGAATCACGGTAATCATGGCCATTCCCCCGATGAAGGCTCCGGCATTGAGCGCGAGCTGCACGACCCAATTTCAGACAAGCTCGTAGCCCTGGAGCCCCTCGACCTTTCCAAAATCACCACCGTCGATGATCTCGTCCGCGCCATGGGCAAGACGGCTTTCACCGGCCGCCAGATCGGCCACGCCGCCGACGTTCTGGAAGCCATGGCCCGTGACAAGGAAGCCTTCGTCATCATGACCCTCTCCGGAGCCATGACCGTCGCCAAGCAGGGACTCGTCGTCACCGACCTCATCGACGCCGGAATCGTCAAGGCCGTCGTCTCCACCGGAGCGCTGATGGCGCACGGCCTCGTCGAGGCCGCCGGCAAGTCTCACTTTGTGTGGGATGAAAAGATGAACGACGTTGAGCTTTACGAAGCCGGATACAACCGCGTCTATGACACCTTGGAGCCGGAGACCAACCTCAACTTCGTCGAAGCCATCGTCGCCCAGATGCTCGAATCCTGGGACGCCGCCGAAGTCATGTGCTCCTACAAGTTCACCCACGCCATCGGCAAGTACCTCTCTGAAAACGCCGAGGGCCGCGGCATCCTGCGCTCCGCCTACGAGCAGGGAGCCTCCGTCTACATCCCCGCCTTCACCGACTCGGAGATGGGACTTGACGTCGCCCTCCACAACCGCAAGCGCGCCAAGCAGGGCAGGGAACTCATCCGCTTCGATCCCTTCCTCGACCTCAACCACTTTGCCGAGAAGAACCTCCTGCAAACCCGCCTCGGAATCTTCACCATCGGCGGCGGCGTCCCCCGCAACTGGACCCAGCAGTTCGGCCCCTACATCGAACTGCGCCATCGCCGCGGCGGAGAAGACCTCCCGCTCAAGCGCTACCACTACGGCCTGCGCATCTGCCCGGAGCCAGTCCACTGGGGCGGACTCAGCGGCTCGCCCTATAGCGAAGCCATCTCCTGGGGCAAGTTTGTTCCTCCCGCCGAGGGCGGCAAGTTCGCCGAAGTCTTCGACGACGCCACCGTGGCTCTCCCCCTCGTCGCCGGAGCCGTCCTCGAACGCCTGAAAAAAGGGTAGTGAGGTATTCCACGAGCGCAGAAACGGCCACGTCCGAAGACGTGGCCTTTTCTGCGCAATATTGTCTTAACTCCGGTTCAAACTCACGAAGCGTTCACAACACCGAACCATTCACTAACTCATAACCTCGTCAGCACAAAACCATTGTCGCCCGCGTCAATCCTTCCGTACCTTGCTCAACGATTTACCAATCGGTTAACATCGCTTCTCCAACGATTAACCATTACGCTAATCGCAGGGCCTTCGCGGAACCTTCCCCTCAAAACGCATAAAACGGCCCCGGATGGTCTCCGGGGCCTTGGGGACCGCATAAACACTGGTTAATCGAAGATCAGGATGGCTGCGGCGATGGTTGTGGTCCAGATTCCGCTCTTATCGCCAATCGCGCTCTGCGTAATGTTCGTCGTGCGCACAATTTTGTTGGAGAGCCGATAGACTTCTTTCTTCTCGTCCCAGCTCTTGTCGGCGTCAAAGTCCACGTTGAGCGTGGTGGCTAGCATTTCCGCGGCGAGTTCCTCGGCGTAGTCTCCGGCGATCTGATCGGTCTCGCCGAAGCTGTGATGCTCGCTGAGATAGCCGTAGGTCTTGCTGTCGGCGGGCAATGCGAGGCCGATGCTGGAGGCAACCAGGCGGTGCGGCTCGCGGGAGGAATTCTCGGCCACAACGGCGAAGACAACCTCTCCAGGGTTCAGATACTTCACGCCCTGGGCGCGTGTAAGCAGCTTGCAGTTAGGCGGGAAGATGGAAGAAACGCGCACCAGATTCTGCGCGGCAATTCCCGCGTCGCGCAGCGCAAGCTCGAATGAGGTCAACCGCTCTTTGTGCTTCCCCACGCCCTTGGTGAGGAAGATGCGCTTGGGGACCATGTCTTTTGCCAATTCTTGTGACTCCTCTGAACGGAAACGTGCGCCCGGCCGGAAAACGAATGGGCGGCACATTGAAATTAAATGATTCCGGGGAGCGGTGCAATCCAGAATCGCACGGAGGCGCTATTTGCGCGCGGTTTGCGGAGACTTTAACCGGACTGCAATATCAATGAATGCGAGAGCGGCGCGGCTGAGCGCCTTATCCTTGCGGAAGACGAGAGCCATGTCACGGCGGATGTTGGCGTCGGCAAGTTTTACGATGGCGGTGATGCCGAGGCGCTGATCTCCGAGGGCAGTGGAACAGGCGCAGAACCCAATGCCTACGCCGGCGGAGACGAAGCGCTTGAGCAATTCGCTGGAATCCAGCTCCATGCTTACGTTGGGCTTCATGTTGCGCTCATCGAAGAGAGCGTCAATGCTGTCGCGGGTGCGGCCCATCTTGGGCAGCAGCAGCGGGTAATCCCCAAGCTGCGTGATCTTGACTTCCTTGAGCTTTGCCAGGGGATGGCCGGTCGGCGCGATGAGGACGAGCTCGTCCTTGTGGATGGTGACGGCAGTGATGCGCTTGTCGGTGACGGGCATGGCGGCGACACCGAAGTCGGCGGAGTTGTCGATGATGGCTTCAAGGACTTCGCGGGTCTCCGAGCGCTTGACGGTGATTCCGACATCAGGATAACTGCGCTTGAACTCGGCGAATACTTCGGGAAGAATGTGCAGGCAACTGCCTTCGTTGGCGGCGACGACGATCTCTCCGCCGGGAACGCGGTCAGCCTCGGCGACGGCGCGCATAGCGGCGCGGCGCGCTTCGAGAGCGCTTTCCACGTAGACGAGGAAGATCTTTCCCGCGGCGGTGATGGAAACCTTGCCGCCGGTGCGGTCCAGCAGCTTGGCGCCAACCTCTTCCTCCATGGCGCGGATCTGCGCGGAGATTGCGGGCTGGGTGCGGAACCGCCGTTCAGCGGCGCGCGAGAAGCTGAGGTTGCGCGCTACTTCCAGGAAGGTCTCTAGTTGATCGAAGTCCATATTTATTTCACTCGGAATCCTGAAACAAACTCGTGGAACAACCGGACATCTTCGGTTTCATTCGTGCGCGGCGTGTGCAAGCCAAAAGTGTAAATGACATTGGGCCCGCCTTTGCGCTCGCGATACAGAATTACGACTTTCTCCAAGGCCTCGCCTTCCTCGGCATTGTACGAGACATCAATTTCAGCGGCGGGCAAGCCACCGGCCATGTAGGACTTGCGCCCCAGCACGACGGCTCCCGCGCGGCCAGTGGTGCCGACGGTAACGGCTCTCTGCACGGCGCGCTCCAGGGTGTTTACGTCGCCGGTGTTGAGCTCGCCGCTAACCCACATATAGCGCGTGGGAAGCGAATCGGTGCGAAACTCGGACTCGGCGAAGCGGAGCGCGATGTTGAATCCGCAGCCGCGATCCGGCTCAGAGATCATGCATACGACGCCGGGCGGAAGGTTGACCTCATAGCCAAGCCTGGGGTTCGCATATTTTCCGCGCACGGGTGTTGCCGCAAATGCCGAGGTGCTGGCAGTCGCGCATAATGCCACAAACAGGATTACATAAGAGACAGTTATGCGTCCCATAAGAACTTTCGATTTCCCGCAAGAGCTTGTCCTCCATAGTCTTAATCACCGAATATGTTCGCGGTGAAGAAAGCGCGGAGAGCAGCTTGCCTCCAATGGTCTGTTTTTTCTTGCACTTCGTCCAGCAAAAACTACACACGAGTCGGTATCATGGTCGCGTCGTGCCTTTCATGGCACTAAAGAGGACTTACGCAAATGCGCTCGCACGGTGAGATCAGTGCTTCCACGGTTTTAGAGTTTGCCCAGCAACAGGGCGTCCAGATGGTTGATCTGCGGTTCAGCGATCTACATGGGCTTTGGCATCATATTTCCTACCCGATTGCGAAGTTGACGCTGGACTCGTTCCGCGATGGATTCGGGATGGATGGATCGTCGATCCGGGGGTGGGCGGCCATCCACGAGAGCGACATGCTGCTGATCCCGGATCCGTCCACCTTTGTGATGGACCCGTTTACGGAAGTTCCGACGCTGGGAATGATCGCGGATGTAATTGACCCCGTGACGCGGCAGCGCTATGACCGCGATCCGCGCTACATTGCGGCGAAGGCCGAGTTGTACCTGGCCTCGTCAGGACTAGGCGAGGAAGCGATGTTCGGAGCCGAGGCGGAGTTTTTTGTCTTCGACAACGTGAGCTTCGATCAGAGTGCGAATCACGGCTTCTACTACATCGATGCCGATGATGGGCGATGGAATTCAGCCCGGCGGGAGGGCAACCTCGGATACCGTCCGCGCTACCGCGAAGGCTATTTCCCGGTTCCTCCCACCGACCATCACCAGGATTTGCGGACGGAGATGCTGCTGACCATGCAGGAGTGCGGCCTGGACGTGGAGTGCCATCACCACGAGGCGGCCAGCGGCGGGCAGGGCGAAATCGATCTGCATTACGACACGCTGCTGCGCGCGGCCGACGCGGTGATGCTGTACAAGTACATTGTCCGCAACGTGGCCCGGCAACACGGCAAGTCGGCGACCTTTATGCCGAAGCCGCTTTTCCAGGAGAACGGCAGCAGCATGCACACTCACCAATCGCTATGGAAGGGCGGCAAGCCGTTGTTCTTTGGCGATGGCTACGCGGGGCTTTCAGAGACGGCGCTGTGGTACATCGGCGGCCTGATCAAACATGGTCCCGCGCTGGCAGCGCTGACAGCGCCGACGACGAACAGCTACAAGCGGCTCTCGGCGGCACTGGATGCGCCGGTAAACCTGGCGTATTCGCGGCGCAACCGCTCGGCAGCTTGCAGAATTCCGATGTACTCCTCGGCGCCTGAGGCGAAGCGGGTGGAGTACCGCCCACCGGACCCGAGCTGCAATCCGTACATTGCCTTCTCGGCAATGCTGATGGCAGGGCTGGACGGCATCGAGAACCGGATCGATCCTGGCGCTCCGCTCGACAAGGACATCTACGACCTGGGGCCGGAAGAGCTGCAGAAGGTGCCGTCGATTCCGGCATCGCTGGAAGCCGCTCTGGATGCGCTCTCGGTGGATTACCAGTTCCTGCTGAAGGGAGATGTCTTCACGGAGGATCTGCTGGAGACGTACATGGCCTACAAGCGGGAGAAGGAAGTGAACGCTCTCCGCGAGCGGCCGCATCCATACGAGTTTGCCTTATATTATGATGTATAGTGTAAGTAGCTTAGAATGAATTAGATAGATAAGAAGAAAGAGATTTGGCATACCCGTGGCATACCCGATGCTATGTTGCGGGTATGCCAAGCCAAATCACGAAGTCAGTCAAAGTCATAGTCCGACACTCCGCTCGCCGGCAAAAGACTGGAGAGTTAGCGGTAGTGTTGTTGGCAGATCACCTGCTGGCTTCGCTCCGCGCTATTCCTCTTGAGCGTGATTCAGTCGGCCCCGATCAGCCTTTCCGATCACACAACTCGAAACTTCAATCCGACGCAAGAGTATGGGCGCATCGAATCGAGCACATCTTTGAACTGGCCGGAATCACTGAGGTGAACACTGAGCAGCGCATCAGGAAACCTCATATCCAAATGTTTCGTGATTCCTGCGCCGTTTGGCATTTGACACACGGGGTTTCACTCAAGTCTGTTGCCCGTATGTTAGGACACGCCTCATCCAAAACGACCGAGGCAGCCTATCTTCCGCGGGTTCGGGAAATGCAGGACTCGCACATTGAGGAGATGCGGAAGGCTCAAGGTGGCTTGAACAGAGGGAAGGGAAAAATTGTGGCGATGAAAAGGGGCTGATCTCCAGCCCCTGTCTGGCAATCTATTTGGATAACGTGGCGTGAACCCGTTGGAGGACGCTCAGGGGGATGCGAAGACTGCAATACCCCCTTTTCTTTCTAGTGGCAGGACGGTCGAGCTTTATTACGCCGGGCTCGTCGCGAAAGATAGACCGTACAGTGTCTCTGCTCATCACCCACAGCACGGAAACCTCAGCTACGCTAAAGTGAGGCTCTGTTGCTACAGTAGGCTGCTCGAACAACCGGCACGGTGACCGCTTTGCCGGTTTCTTCTGTTGATTCCTTATCTTCATATGTTCTTGTTCAACTTCGAGGCTTACTTCAGGCATGTGACAGCGACCCTCGCGCACTCCTGCGCGTTCCTTGAAAGATTTGTGTGGATTTAGGATCGCTGTGTTCCTGATCCCAGCGAGGCTTGGCGAGTCCGATCAGACTATATACCCAAGACCATGTCGGCTTGGCGGCCAACCTGATTAGATTTGTAGGCCAAGGTGGCCTGTGTTCATGGTACACCCATTAGAGCTGGCGTCTCTGTGGGGTACGACATAACCTCTTTGCACGCTACAAGTTACGGAAGTAACTGGTGTCTCCCGGAAATGGCGCAACACGGACGTACTTCAGGATGGTCGATTAGCCGTAACTCGAAACCCACCGAAGAGGTCCCGTGGTCAGTTGGCCGCCACCGCGAAGCGACGCATCATTGTGGCGCGCTGCTCCAGACGGGGTCTCTAAAGGTGCGCACAGCCTTTTGGGCCAGGCTGCTGCACACCGCAAGCTCATTCATCGACCCCGCTTCGCAGCTCTTACATCACGCTTCACTCCCGACCGCTTGCCGATCTGAGCTGAGAGACCTGTCAACGCGGCGGCATCGGCCGCTGCGCGGGCCGCCTCAAAGTGTTTGCTCATCCACACGAAGGTATTGCAATCAGGTTCCGTCCCGATCTTGCTAGCCAGCCGTTCGGACTCCGCATGGAGACTGCCTGCCCAGCCTCTCAGTCCGTCCGCTGATCGCTTCAGGAACTCCTGGCAGGCTTTTGCGTCACCACGATGCCAGGCGAGGAAAGCCACGCGGAGGATCGAATCGAGGTCGGTATGATCCTCCGCGAGTTGCACTTCCCAGCATTGCGCCAGTGTTTTGGAGCCCTTTGCGGTGATTGTAAACTTCCGGCTCCGTCGAGCACCTTCCTCGGAGGCCTTCACTAGACCACTCTTTTCCAACCGGGACAAAGCTGGCACCGTGCTGCCGAGGGACAGGCTGGCTTTGGTCTTCAACTCGTAGGGGGTCGCAAGCCCCTGCTGCACCATCGCGAGAATGAAAAGTTCCAGGCTAGTGCTCATGGTTCGAATCCTCCCGTCGATATACTGACGCTATATCTTATCGCATCTGTTGATTGGGAGTGAGCCATGACGAAGTTCTGTTAGACCACAGGTTCAGGTGGTGACTTGAAACTGCTTCCAGATTGATGAAGCGGAGCACGTTCCGAAATCCTCCGACAAAATGTGTACCTGCAGACCTTTTCGCTACACCGCCGCGCCTGTGTCATTGACGGTCCAACCTCCGTCGCTGTCGCCACTTAGCTGGAGCGCTCATCTTGTCGCTGCAGTTCAAAAAGGTTCCGGCGTCCAGTGTTGCCAACCTTTTGATAGCAGGAGTCGAAAATCGTGCTTTTGCATATCTCAAAATCTTGTGTTTGCGGAGCAGCGTCACACGCGTCGGAACCCGCCAATATCTGGCAAGAATCTTCACGTCCCTTTTACCGCAGAAGCTCTCCCGATGAAGTGCTAGCTCGTCACGCAGCCGCCAATAAAACAGGAAATCTTCTGCGTCACTTTTCTGGCCTCTTACGCATTCTCTAGTAGGCGTGAGAACTCAACTGGGCCACTGCCGCTTCCTGGTTGCGTCTCGAACGTCTCGCAATTTCGCGCGGGATGCAACAAAGAGAAATTCCCCCGTTGGTGGAGTTCTGGCTGCCGTGCCCTGTGATAGGCCGCAGGGGAACATGCGCCGGCTTAAAAGGCATGTAGTCAACCTGAATTCTCGTTGAATCATGCGGTTCACCTGGAAGGAGATATGCCATGAGCGTTCCTTGTCGTCTTTATCCTTTGTCTCGGCTTGTAGTCGTTGGAACCTCCGGATTAGGGCAGTCAAGCTTGGTCGCCCATTCTGAAAACGAGCGGCGATCCGAACTCCCGAGGCACATGTTTCTGATGGCCAGTGCTCTGGCATTCGCGCTTTCCCTGCTAGGCCTGTTGGCGGGCTGCGGCGATCACAAAATCAAGCCGCCCACAGGACTGAGCTATGCGCAGAGCAGCATCGTGGCGACGGTCGGTACCCAAATTACGACCGATGAGCCAACCGTGACAGGAACAGTGAGTTCCTGGACGATCAGCCAAGCGCTGCCGGCGGGGCTAAGCCTCAGCACCAGTACAGGCGCCATCGCAGGCACTCCGACTACCGCCTCGGCGCCGACCACCTACACGGTAACCGCAACCAATTCCAGTGGATCCACGACAACCAAGGTTCAGGTCACAGTCAACGCCGCCCAGCCAGCACCTTCGAATCTCAACTATCCCCAAATCAATATTGTGGCGACCGTCGGCACGCAAATTACGACCGATACACCGTCAGTGACGGGGACGGTCAGTTCCTGGACGATCAGCCCGGCTCTGCCGCTGGGGCTAAGTCTCAGCACCAGCACAGGAGCCATTTCGGGCACCCCCACTGCAGCATCGGCGCAGACCACCTATACAGTAACTGCCGCCAACGCCGGTGGTTCCACGAAGGCAACGGTGCAGATTACTGTCAATGCCGTCGTAGCAGCGCCGACCAATCTGAGCTATCCGGCAACGACCATTGCGGCGATCTCCGGGCACGTAATTACCGGCGATACGCCCACGGTTGTTGGCGTGGTATCCAACTGGTCGGTCACCCCGTCACTCCCAGCTGGACTGAGCCTGAACTCCACGACCGGAGCGATCAGCGGCACGCCGACCGCAGTTACGGCGTCTTCCAATTACATTGTCACCGCCGCGAACACAGGTGGGGCGGCGAATGCCACGTTGCAGATCGCGGTCGTTGCCGACAGCGTCAATCAGACAATCCACGCGGGCTTCGTCTCTGGACATCAGAGCGTCCGCGGTGCGTATAACTACACTTTCCCGCTCTTCGACTCCGCTTTGCCCAGTACCAGTCCGATTAAGCCGGCCCTGGTTCGCGAATTGCGGAACCGCTTCCGCCCTGCGAAGCCCGCAGCCAAACCCGCTCCCGAAGCCGAGGCCACCCTCACCTACAGCTCCGATCTAGATCTCTATATGTCCGGGATGATTCAGAACGGCACGGTGCTGGCGATGAACTTTTATACGGACGCAGCCGGGACGATTCCAGCGGGCGCCATCACAGCAACCTTCCCCAGCGGAATTACAGCCGGAGCTTATACCGGCTCGGATTACCCGATCACGATTCCCATCACAGCGAACTTGACGGCGGGCAAGATGCCCTGTACCGGTAGCGGTACTATCGCATTCACCGATGCCGCAGGTGCCGGAACTGTTCAGGGTACGCTAACCTTTCCCGAGGAAGGTCTGTCGGTCACGGCCAGTTTCTCCTTTGACGACAATTTCAATCTCACCGCAAACAGTCTCACTATCACGGAGAACGGCGAGCAGATTGCGATCACGAATATTCAGGGTTCGCTCACTGGAAACCAGGTGGGAACTGCAGTACTAATGCCGCAGAACTATACGGGGACGGTTAATTTCTCGTTGGTGAACGGCACCTTCAGCGCTGTTTTCAACACTCCGAATGGGGTTGCCACAGGCAGCAGCGCCAACGGCGTGCTAACCCTGCAGTATCCTGACGGATCCACTGAAACGCTGACTGATCCGAACGGGACGCAGCCTAACGCGCCGCCATCGCCGAGTAGCGCCAGTGGTCTTAGCAACCTCAGCTACGCGATACCCTCCATCGCCGCCACAGAATTTGAGGTCATAGCCAACGACACGCCAACCGTCTCGGGAACGGCGACCTCCTGGAGCATCGCCCCCGCTCTGCCCACCGGCCTGACGATTAATGCCGCCTCGGGCATGATCAGCGGCACGCCAACCGTGGTCTCTCCCGAAGCAACGTATGTTGTCAACGCCTCAAACGCCAGCGGATTCACGCAGGGAACGGTCCAGATCGTCGTTGTGGCCCCGCCCGCGCCTACTAATCTCTCTTATCAGCAGACCAGCATTACCGCTGTTGTCGGCACTGCTATCACAAGCGATATACCAACTGTGACGGGACCGGTGACTGCCTGGAGCATTACACCGGCATTACCCACCCAACTCAGCATTGATACAACCAGCGGCGTGATCTCCGGTACACCAAATGTCGCCTCTCCGCAGACCACCTATACCGTCTCGGCCAGCAATCCCACCGGTGCAGCGACTACCACACTGCAAATCAGTGTCTCGGCGGCCGGCAACGGCAACGTTGGCTTCACCTATCCGGTCAACAATATTGTCGCCAACGTGGATCAAGCCATTACGCCTGATGTGCCAGTGCTAGTGGGAGCTTTTACTTCGTTCAATGTCGCTCCGGCTCTTCCCTATGGAATGTCCATCGACCAGACAACAGGAATTATCTCCGGCGCGCCAGCCGTTCAGATACCGCCAACAGCTTTCCAAGTCTATGGGTATACCGTGAACCAGGGCGTAAGCGAAACAATCCAGATCACGGTTAACGAGGCGCCGAGCCAGGGAATTGTCGCGCAAAACGCGGTCTTCACAGGGTCGCTCCTGAATCTCGCTTCCTTCCCATCACCCACGGCACAGAGTTTCCAGTGGACACTCACTAACCAGACTAGCGGTGGAACGATCACTGCCGGCTCCGCGACAGACCTGATCCAGTACAGCGCCAACTCCACCCCGGGAACCTACCAGCTCTCGGTGACCGCGCAGGCGGCATCGGGCAACACTACAACCGTTTCCCGCACGCTCAACGTTGTTAAGCAACAGTTCTTGAAGGATCCAACGTCCTCATGGGACCGCGGCGTGCCCACGGCCTCTCAGTTGATAAACGGGACGGTTCTTGCGGTCGGCACGCAAGACCTGAACCCCAGTTCCATGGCTCCTTACACGACAGAAATCTTCGATCCAGTCTCTCAGAGCTTCAGCGATGCAGAAGGGATGATTGCACCACGCGCAAACGGACAGGCGCAGGTGACCCTCCAGAACGGCAAGGTGCTTGTCTGTGGCGGAATGACTGCGACGATGGATGTGTACAACATCTACGAGACGACCGGCCCCATTGTAGATGCGGAGATCTACGACCCGGCGGCGAATACATGGACCTTGGTTGGTCCGATGAATGTAGCGCGAACCGGGCACACGGCCACCATGCTGCAAAATGGAAAGGTGCTGGTTGCCGGTGGTCTGGATGCGAACAATAACGGCATCGCCACGGCCGAAATCTACGATCCCGTGGCTAACACCTGGACCACGGTAGCCAGCTTGCACACGGGGCGATTTGGCGATATGGCCACGCTGTTAAACGACGGCACCGTACTGGTTACGGGTGGTTACAGTCACCTTGATAGGGTGTACGGAAACACCAACGCGACCACGAACGAAGTCTATGATCCGGCGGCCAACAACTGGACCGTGGTAGGCAGCTTCGTGACCTACAGGACGGCTTACACGGCCACGCTGCTGACTAACGGAAAGGTGCTGTTTACTGGCGGTTATAACTACGACCCCAACTACGGCTATGCCTTCTTTAACTCCACGGAGATCTACGATCCGGTAACAAAGACCTTTAGTGCTGGAGTCCCCATGCAGGTGACGCGTAGCAGCCACTCAGCGACGCAGCTCTCCAGTGGTAAGGTTTTGGTAGCCGGAGGCGGAAACCAGTATTCGACTCCCGTTGCATCAGCGGAAATCTACGATCCGGTGGCAACAACCTGGACGACCACGGCCAGTCTGAACATCCCGCGCTTCAGCCATGTAGCTTTCGCCTTGCCGGGTGGAGACGTGGTGGTCGCCTACGGCACCACAATTGGAGGCCAGGGGCAAAGCAGTGCGGAGATATATAACCCGACGGCGAATACCTGGACGCCGTTCGGCATGACCGCGCAGCTTTCCGGCTCTTCAGCTACCCAGCTTGCAAACGGTCAGGTGTTGGTGGCCGGAGGATCCTCGCCCGCTGTCACCGGCGTTACGACCTTGGCTCAGATATTCAATCCCGCGACCAACCGTTGGTCCATCGTCGCGCCGTTGAATACAGCGCGCGAGCGCCACACGGCAACGGTGCTCCAGAGCGGCAAGGTGCTCGTGGTCGGCGGCGACATCGCCGTTGGTGCAACCTACTATTCGGCGTATCCGGAGGTCGTGACGTCCGCAGAACTTTACGATCCGGCAGCCGGAACCTGGAGTGCAGTAGCCAGCCTCATTGCTGGACGCACCGCGCACACCGCGACACTGTTGTCGAACGGAAAGGTCTTGGTGACGGGAGGCTTAGATTCAAACGGCGCCATAGTCACAACCGCCGAGGTCTATGATCCGCAGTCAAATGCCTGGATCGCAACCGGAAGCCCAATCACCCCCCGCTACAGTCACACCGCAACCCTGCTGAATACCGGCAAGGTCCTCGTGGCAGGCGGCAGTTCCTACCTTGCGTCCGGCCCAAACAGCACCGCCGAGCTCTACGATCCCTCAACAAATACGTGGACCGCGGCGGCGGCCATGCCAACAGGCGTTGCCATGCATACGGCGACTCTACTGAGCGATGGCACAATGGTCGTCACCGGAGGATATGCCAGTAGCGGCGCATCCAGCGGCGCCATGCTCTTTAATCCAACGACCAATGCCTGGTCTCAACTGGCTTCGATGCAGAACCCCCGAGAAGAGCACGCGGCGACCCTGCTCAGTAGTGGACAGATTCTCGTCACAGGAGGTTATGGCAGTTCGGCGGGCAATGGAACCATCATCCCGTCTGAAATCTACACACCATCCACCAACATCTGGACCAGTGCTGCGCCGCTCAACATGCCGCGATACCAACATTCATCCACAGTGCTCAACGATGGAAGAGTAATGGTAGTAGGGGGGGATCCTGGTTACGTCGCCGAATTCTGGAAGCCGTAATTTCGTGTGGCTGCTTTTCCGCTGAGCTGTGGCCACCGCGCCAAAAGCGTATCAGTCCGTAGATAACCAGGGAGGTGGAGAGGTGGAAAGCAAAGAGCGCTTTCCGCTTCTCCACGTTTCTAGTTGCGCTGACGATGGAACTAGAATCCAAGCCGCTACACAACACAAAAACGGAACTGTGCAAAAGACCAGGCAAGCGAGCCAGGGGCGCCAAGGTTGGCCGTGTCTCGAAAACAGTTCTTTTCGAAAGACCCGAGAGGACGCACTCCGCGCCAGAAGATGCAACAACTTATGAGATGGCAACGACCAGAGATTTCGGACCACGTCTCCAAAGGCAGTTACCAAACGCATTTCGGGGGATACTGACCGACTTCCCGTTACTAATCTCAGGCCGAAGCCAAAATTCCAGAAATCACAAAGTATGCCTGTGCGACCGGGCCATTGATCGCAATTGGTGCTGAACCGGAAAGGGAATCCCTCACTTAGTTTAGGTTGGTGGGACAACCTCGGTTGAACACTTTGCATACTAAGTACCAGCTCTGGACAGAGCTGGTGCTGCCTCCGGAGGAGTCTCAGGTTCCGCGCTGCCACGGAGTGGCGTGTTCCGCCGCCTGTGCGAGAAGATTCGCGCCGGCTCCAAGTTTGAGGTGTGCCGATATGCTCATCTACCGAGCCCCCCGTAGGGAATTCATGCCTTTTTGTGCGTTGCCCCTGCGACAACCCGCTGCAACTCCCCAAGCCGTCAACACGACCGCGTGCGATTTTCCCTGGCTGGGTCCGCCGCCCGGTTCGAGATTCAGAAGCAGCGACTACGAAGTACATTCAGTTCGCGGATATGGATTCTAGGGGGCAAGGCCATACAGCTTGTTGTGTTTCTTGAGGTGGGGCGAAGGTCTAATCATTGGAGGGATTCATGAAGAGAGCTTGTTTAGTGTTGGCACTGGCAGTGGAAATGATGTGTACGGTTGGCGGCTGGGCGCAAAAAGACGCGGCTGGCTGCAAGGATTCACCGATCCTGACGCGATTCCCAGGAAGCTACATTGCTGCGTGCGAGAAGAAAGCCGACGACGCGTACGACTTTCCGATCAAGAACAAGCCTAAGCTACATTTGGAAGGCGCGCTTGAAACCATCACCTACCAGTACCCGAGGACGGCAAGCCTGCCGCAGGTGGCGCGGAACATCAACACGGCGCTGCGCAATGCGGGATACAGTATCGAATTCGAGTCGGGGAATGGGGCAGTTGTCACGGCGCACATGGGAAAGACGTATGTGCTTGTCCAGATCGACTGGGGCCTCTCTTATTCAGAGACAATTTTGACGCAGACGCAACTGAAGCAGGAGGTGGTGGCGGATGCAGCGGCACTGAGTTCAGGGCTGACGAAGAACGGGCACATGGTGGTGAATGGGATCTTGTTCGACACGGCAAAGGCGGAGTTGAAACCAGAGTCGAAGACGGCGCTGGAACAGATTTCAAAGATGCTGAAGCAGGATCCGAAGATGAAAGTGTACGTGGTGGGGCACACCGACAACGTGGGCGTGCTGGCGTCAAACATGGATCTGTCAAAGCGGCGGTCGGCGGCGGTGGTGCAGGCGTTGACGAGCCAATATGGCGTCGCGGCAGATCGGTTGGCCCCGTTTGGGGATGGGCCGTACGCACCAGTGGCGTCGAATGATACGGAAGATGGGCGGTCGTTGAACCGGCGAGTGGAGTTGGTGAAGCAGTAGTGCTGCTTTGCAGATTCAAACCAGCGAGGCGGAAGAGGACAAGACCTGCCCTCTCCGAACTCAATCGATTCGGGATCACCGCGTTGTCAGCAAGGCGTATTTTCCGGATCTGGCATAGAGAAAATCGCCACCCTGGCCGGGGTCGTTGGGGTCCTTTAGGACGTAGTAGAGCATGGTGACAGGGGCAAAGCACTGGCGGTAGATGAGGCCGCCTGCGCCTGCGCCGTGGCCCGGCTGCACCACGTTCATGCTCAAGTTGAAGTAGGCGGGCGGATTATCGATGCGCAGCATGTCGTCGCGGATCTGGCTGGTAATCTCGTGGAGGCCGCCACCGGAGAAGGTCGCAGTGCCGTCGTTCCCCACACCAAAACTGTAGGCGGGCGGCTGGTCGACGTTGTACGTGGTGTCAATGGCGGCCTGCCACGGGCGAGCGATGGGGGCCATAGTTTTGGCGGCGACGACGCGGATCACGATGGAGCAGGAGTCTTTGGAACTCGGGCCGTAGATGGCGTTGACGAAGTTGTCACCGCTGTCGCCAGTTTCAGCGGCGATGGCTTCGGCGGGTGTTTGCGGGGGCTTTACAGAGGCACATCCCGCAGGCAAGGCGAAGAGGGACGAGGCGGGCGGCGTGAAAGAGACTTTTCGAACGTCAACTATGGTCATCGGAGGGGCGCCCGGCGCACTAATCATGGCGCGGATCACCAAGCCGTCTTTCTCATCGAGCCAGGCTTTGAGGTTGCTCCCCTGTATGGTGCCGGCATAGATCTGAGTGGGGATTCCGCCTACGGTTTCCGAGCCGGTGGGCTTCAAATCTCCCTTGGCGATGCTGGCGGAGAGTTCGGCTGTCATGGCGAAGGGATCGCCCCAGTCACCCGAGAATCTGCCGGCACTGCACTCCGCGGATGTGGCAGTCGGGTCCCATGAAAGGGAGGTCATCGCCTTGAGGTCGTACAGGGTGAGGGAGCGATCAGCCGGAGTGCCATCGGGCTTGGCTGGATGCTTCAATTCAGTCAGCGCCATGGAGCCGTTGCGATACACCGTCATGGTTCCTGGATCGGCCCCGGCCACAGCGGATGTGATGGTGTAGATGGTGGGGGGTGGAGCCTGGGCCAGCAAGAGCGAAGTGAAAGCCACGATTCCGAGAGTACTCGGGATTCTTGCAGAGAACATCGTGAAGCTCCTTGGTGCTGGAGTGTGGATCGGTGTGCATCCAACAGACCCCGATCGAGGAAGACAGTCCCCCAGGAGTCAGCGATAGTACCTTCCGCATCATGGCCAGTCAATGGCCGTGCAAGGCCCTTGCGCACTGCGAGATCGGCTAGCAAGTTGATAACCTGCTGGTATACCCGTTCCCACCCGTATGATGGGCAAACTGGAGATGATGCGTTATACGTCGGATAGGTATCCATGAACGTTAGGGGGGAATGTGGGGACAGACAACGACCTATCCAGACGGCTCGACCAGCTCGACCAACTACGACAGCTCCAGCCGAGTCTCCTCGACCGTGGACCGCAACAACAACACCACCAGCTACGCCTATGACGACGCAGGCCGCCGCACCGGTGTCACCGATGCGCTGAACAACACAACCAGGCTGGTAGCCCGCATCTGATGAAATCCCCAAGTTGAGGGTGCCCCATATCTGCCTGCTTTTGGCAGATGTGGGTGCTCACACAGGCAGGTGCCCCGGCCCATACTTGGAGAATGATCAGCATCAGGGTGCCCCTTCCTAACCTTCCTTTTGGTTAGGGCGGGGTCTTTGACTTTCACCGTGTCGGCGGTCGCCCTACCTCTCGAAGCCTGGCACCCCAGGCTCGCGTCCGCTCTGGACGCGAATCCGGGCATGCGGCTCCAAACCAAACCCTTTATTTTCATCCTCCCCCTCTCCCCCTGAAATGCGGGGACAGAAATGCGGGGACAGAGAAATGCGGGGAAATGCGGGGACAGACGGGACGTTTTCCGTGATCCACCACGTACACCTACGATCCGCAGACGGACCGACTGGCGTTGAAGCAGACGCCCTTTGGAATGATCAGCTATACCTACGACGCGGCGGGGGACGTGACAGAAATTTCGTCCTCGAACCAGAATGGCGCGGCCATGGCGTATCAGTACGACAAACTGAACCGGCTCTCGACGGTTACCGTCGCCGGGCAGTCGCCCACGCTCTATAGTTACGACGACGTGGGCAATCTCTCAGGCTATACTTACCCGAACGGCGTGAACACAACTCTCCAATACGATGGTTTGAACCGGCTGACCTCGCTTGCCTCACAGGGCGGGCAGGGCGCGGTAGCTGGTTATGCCTACACGCTGGGCGCGGCAGGGAATCGCACCGGCGTGACGGAGCTGAGCGGACGTACCGTCAGCTATGGCTACGACAACCTGTATCGTCTGACTTCGGAGACAATTGTCAATTCAACGATGAATGGGACGGTCGGCTACACGTATGACGCAGTGGGCAACCGCAGACAGATCGCGTCAACGCTCGCGGCCATTCCAGCCTCGGGCCTGCTGAACTACGACGCGAATGATCGCACGCTAACCGACACCTACGACAACGATGGCAACATCGTGATGTCCGGCGGAATCGCCGATTCGTACGACTTCGAGAACCACCTTATTCAGCACGGCTACATGATGTACGTGTATGACGGTGATGGAAACAGGGTAGGGAAGACCGTCGGCGGAGTGATCACAAATTACCTTGTGGATACACTGAATCCGACCGGCTACGCGCAGGTGCTTGACGAGTTGCAGAGTAATACGGTCACCCGAAGCTACACATGGGGCTTGCAGTTGGTCAGCGAATCGCAGCTAGTCGCAGCAACGCCGCCAGCTAATCCATTGCAGACAAGTTGGTACGGCTTCGACGGCCACGGCTCAGTTCGCTATCTGACCAGTTCGAGCGGAGCAGTCACCGACACTTATGACTACGACGCCTTCGGCAACCTCATCAACTCGACGGGTTCAACGGCCAACAATTACCTGTTCGCTGGCGAGCAGTTCGATCCCGACCTCGGCCTCTACTACAACCGCGCGCGGTATCTCGATGTTCGTTCCGGCAGGTTCTGGGGTATGGATACAGACGAGGGTAACCCCGAATCCCCCCTGAGTTTGCACAAGTACCTGTACGCCGGGGCAAATCCTACGAACAGGATTGACCCTTCTGGACACGACAGCATTGCTGAGCTGGATATTTCTAGTGCCATTAGCGAAACGCTGGATGCAATGTCCGGTGTGCAGAAGATGATCCAGGTCAAGGACGAGATTTCTACCGTTCTCGACTTACTCGCAGCGGTTAAGGACTTGGGTATTTTGTTGGCCACCGAAGGAAGTGGCGGAGTTCTGGGCCTTGCAAGCAAGGTCGAGTCCGCTGCTATAGATAGGCTTGGAAAAGAGGCGGTCAACTTGCCTCTGCAACTGTTTGGATCAGTGTCGAGCAATGCAATGCGAATTGCGAAGGCCAATGTCCTTAGCCCTACAAAGGATGCCAAACTTGCGCGGGCATTCACCGCGCCCGATGCGGCTGTACTGCTGTATCTGCCAGGGTTCATCGGAAAAGTTCCTCCTATCGCGACAGGGCTGAAGGTAGTCGGAAGAGACCTCAAAATAACAACTCAAGGCGGAGGCGCACTGCTTGGCATGGGCTTTGCGGGCGGCGGCATTGATGCTGTACAACTCTTCCACGTTGATCTGGTCATTCCGATAATTGCTCCGGGACATTCAGGGGCGACCGGGAACGATCTGGATTCTTGGTATGACGGTTCTTGGCTGAATTACCAGGTTCCAAGGGACTGATGATCATGACGACGAGAGTTGCTTTCTTCCTACTTCGCGAGCAGATGCTTCCACTGCTTGAGTGCATGCACTATACGCTCCTAACTGACGCGTCTGTACGGGAGGATGAGGAGGAGAAGCCAATCGCGAGATTCACCGAACTCTTGAAGGAATCCGTTCATTGGCAGCGGCACTCGCGAGACTGGTACGTTCATGGGGCGGCGAGAGGAAGCGACGTTCCGCAGGTTCTGAAGACGGCGAACGTGGAGAATGTTCAATACCTTGACTTGCTCGCTTATGTCGAAAGACTCTCGGGAGCGTATCTCTGGTCGCTGATCCCGTGGGGGGGCGACTACACCGGAGAGATGTTGGCGTTCGTTTCTTCTGATGAGTTGATCTTCGAAAAGGCGATGAATTGGCTGCAAGCAACCCAGGCCAACGCCGATCTAGTGGTCTCCGGCTACACCGCAGAGGAGTTGTCCCAGAAGCGATTTCGGGGTGCTATCTTTCATCGTTCAGCCGAGCTTCGTGGTCAGGGACTATGGGCGTATGGTCGTGGCTTGTGCGAGTCGGCCCTGATTCTGAATTACTCTCAAGAGAACAGCCTTTCGAGTCTGCCGCCAGGCGCTGAAGTCGTTTCCGAGGTACGTGGCCGCGAGTTTGGTCATCGCCGAAGCTGGATTCGTGTCCAGGATGAAGCAGCCCTTCTCCAGTATGTTGGCAGTCCTTTTACGGTCATGGTTACTGGCTCCGACTTGGACGAACGGCTCAGGTGGTTCGCGCTACAGGACTTTGCCCTGGTTGCGGAGTACATCAATCGAGACCCGTTGCGCTTTGGCTTGCAAGCACTTCATTCGGCCTCATGGATTTACATTCCTGCAACAGAGGGCGATAAATGGGAGATTTACGTGGCCAATGATCCTGCCCTGACCAGCGGCCTTCTTCAGAGTAGTGAACTGACGAACTCTCCGTACTTCTTGCACAAGTATTTTTGCTGAAGCAGGTGGCGTTTCCTTGCCTCCTGTGGCCGTTTTTATCGTGCGGAATTTTACGCCGCCTTCGGCGTCAGTTGGGGGGGGTGACACGCCATGTATGAAAGCGCGGCGGGAGTCAAGCGGATTTTTCCTGTGCTTGCCGCCAACGGCGGCAATAGCTTTCCTGGTGCTTGGCGTGATGCCAGCGGTCGACGTGTGCGGTGTTCCGAGAGGTGTTACTGCTTTTTCTCTTTAGCTGCGCTTTTGCTTTTGGTTTTCGTCACCTCGCAGAGAGTTGGCATGAGGAAGCGGTCGTCCATTGGCTCGTCGTTTCTGCTTCGTCTGTATCCATGTATTCGCCGTCGATGCGGCATGAGCATTTTCGTACCGGGTGTCGCATTCACCCCGAGACTTGGTTGCTGGTCAGGCGTGTCTCGCGCTTACCCGATCGTGGACGAAGACAGCTTCGGTTTCGGCGGCCGGTAGGGCTGCCGCTTGCGGAGCATCCAATAGCTTGCCTCCGCGAGATGGCGGGCGACGGCGACGATGGCTCGACCGTAGCCACGGGTTGGAAGCAGGCGTTGAAAGAGCACGCCAATGTGACTATCACGGTAAGCGTGAAGGTGGGTCGCACAGGTGGCGGCTTCGACGAATGCCCATCGCAGATAGTGATTGACGTAGCGGTTGGTGTGGCCGAGAACGGTGTGCCCGCCGCTGGAGAACACGCGGGGCACCAGGCCGGCATAACTGGCAAGGTTCTCGGCGCGAGGAAATCGCTCGACGTCGCCGATCTCCAGCCACAGCAGAGGTGCGAGAATCTGCCCAGCGCCGGGCAGCGTCAGCAGAAGCTGTACCTCCTTGGAAGGCACGATGACCTCTGCAATGGCGGGTGGCCCGGCTTACGTTTGCAGAATAAACACACCTCAGGGTGCCCCACCCTGACCTTCCGTTGGTTAGGGTGGGGGTGTTGATCTCGCCCTTGCCCTTGCTACCGCTGCCCCAATTCCGCCTCAACCTGTGTGCCATCTCACACGCTCCCGTGATCCAATCCAGCCCTTTGGCACAACGATTGCCTCTTCCGCCAATACGCATCGCCGGAATCGTTGACCACTCCGCCAATCCTTCAAACCTCCTGCAACGATTGCCTACTTGGTAACTATTCCGTTCCCAACGATTACCCACGCAGTCAATCGTCTCCTTTGTTCCAATGTCCCTTGAAGGGCACCCCCGAAGCTGAATTGCAGGTGCCCCATATCTTCCGCAGTCAAAAGATGTGGGTCTTTCGCAGGCTATACTTACCCGAACGGCGTGGCGACTTCACTCCAATACGATCCTCTGAACCGGTTGACCGCGCTTTCCTCGCAAGGTCCGCAGGGCACGGTGGCCAGCTTCCAGTACACGCTGGGCGCAGCAGGGAACCACACAGGTGTGATGGAATTACGACTTCCTTGGCATACCCGTGGCATACCGGACCCTTAAATGGGCCGAATTCGTCAATTTCTCCGATTTCGTGGACATGCAGTGTCTGTAACGTACACATTATATTGTGGTTATATGATTATCCCTATATTGCGACGTATCAGGGACGCGCCCATTCATCGAAAGAGCGCTGAGTGGGCGCGACTGCGCTTCGCTGCGAGGCGCAGAACGCAACAGCGATGTGCTTGGCGTGCCGGTTGCGGCAGATGCGGGGCGTCTGAGGCGACGGGCGGCATGGTATTCTTCGGGCGAGATTCCACCGAGGCGATCATGTGACCGGGCCCGATGCAAACCTTTGCGGAAGCGCCACCTTCAGCTTCGGGGAGGCGGCTTCGGCAGCGCGCTACGCGAAGATACTGGGCGCTCTTCCGGCGGGCGTTGCCGCGCTGCTGCCCCAGTTTCTTGCGGAAGCAGGCAATCCCGATCAATCCGTTTTGCAGATGGAAGTGTTGCTGCAACAGCATCCGGCCGAGGCCCTTGCGGCCTTTGAGGGAAGCTCGCTGGCGCTGCGCTCCTGCGTGGCCCTGTTTGGCGCAAGCCAATGGCTGGGACAATCGCTGATACAAAATCCTGAATTGCTGCAAGTGTTTTCGCGGCGCATGGGGCTGGCGTCGGGCCGCCTGGGAGATGACTTCCGGGAGCAGTTTGCACGCTTCCGCCTGCGCTTCCATGAGCTGGCATTGCCTGTGCTGCTGGCGCGCTTCAAGCGACGGGAGTACGTGCGAATCTTCGTGCGCGAGTTGTTGGGCCTGGCTTCGCTGGCGGAGATTACGGAAGAGATTTCGGCGCTCTCGGATGTGCTGATCGAAGAGGCGCTGACTCACTGCGAGAGCGAACTACGCCGCCGCTACCAGGGGTGGCCGCAACTGCGCTCCAGCCTGGGAAGGGTTTATCCTGCGCGTTTTTCAGTGCTGGCGCTGGGCAAGCTGGGGGGCAACGAGCTGAACTACAGCTCCGACATTGACCTGCTCTACCTCTGCGACGACGCCGGAGACGCGGGGAGCATTGCAATTCCGGCGCGGGAGTTCTTTACCAGGCTGGCGCAGGAGCTAACCGCCGTGCTGGGGACGGTGAGTGCGGAGGGACCGGTGTTCAGGGTCGATCTGCGGCTTCGTCCGCAGGGAAGCAGTGGCGAGATGGTAGCCGGTTGCGCGCAGGCGCTGCGCTATTACCGGGGCGTAGCCGAGGACTGGGAGTTGCAAGCGCTTCTGAAGCTCCGCCCGAGCGCCGGTGACGCAACGCTGGCGCGCCAGTTTGTGCAACAGGTACAGAAGTTGATTTATCGCGATCCGCTGAGTTTTTCGGCAATCCAGACGGCGGCCCGGTCACTGGAGAAGATCAAGCGCGGCGTGGTGCGCCAGGGCACGCGCGAGCTGGATGTAAAGAGCGGAGCTGGAGGGCTGCGCGAGATCGAGTTCGTAGTGCAATGCCTCCAGCGGGTGCACGGAGGCAGAGAACCCTGGCTGCGCTCCAGCGGCACCATGCCGGCGCTGCAAAAGCTCCACGACAAGGGACACATCGGCGACGCGGAGTTCCGCGAGCTGTGCCAGACGTATGCAGTGCTGCGCGCGGTGGAACACCGGTTGCAATGCCTCCAGGGCGCGCCGTCGCACCGGCTTCCGCGAGGAGCCGGAGAACAGGCCGCGCTGTTCCGCTCGCTGGGAGCCAAGGCGGTGGGGGACATGCGGGAGCTGAAGCGGATGATGAAGTCCGCCGAAGAGCTGTGCTCCCGTGTGCTGCGCCTGGGATCAGGCGAAGGGCCAGAGGAAGTTACGCCGAGCGCCGCGAGGCTGGGCTCACCGGGAGCCGAGCGCCTGATGCGTGAGTTGGCGGCCCGCTCGCCGAGCCTCGCCAGCGCACTGGCGGCGGAGGTGGGCGACACGACGCGGCGGAACCTGCAACGCTTTCTGGCTGCCGCGGCAACCGGGGAAGAGCGCATACGCGTCACGCTTGAGAATGTGGAGTGGGTTGAACGCGCGCTTCCGGTGTTTGCACAGAGCGCGCTGGCGACGGAGATACTGGCACGCCATCCACAAGACATCGGCGCACTGTTCGGCGAGATGCGTGGCAAAGGTCAGGGCGAGGTTCAATGCGACGCGGGGGAGAATGCGGGGCGAGCGATCTCGGATCAACTGCGGATTGAATCCCGGCGTGGTCTGCTGCGTTGCGTGGGACGCTCGCTGCTGGAGGAGAAGAGCGTCTGGGAAATCCTGCGCGAGTACTCAGGGAGGATGGAGGCGATTCTGCGGAAGGCCTTGAGCGCGGCAGAGGCTCCGGAGGGCTTTGCCGTCTTTGCCGTGGGCAGGCTTGGCACGTGTGAACTGGACGCGGTTTCAGATCTTGACGTGGTCTTTGTGCGGGATGCGGAGTGCGCCTCGGACGAGGCGGAGCGGTGCGCGCGAGCGCTGGTTTCCATGCTCTCCGGCTACACGCGGGAGGGCTCGGTGATTGCCGTGGACACCCGGATGAGGCCGCACGGCGCAGAGGGCGACCTGGTGGTGTCAGCGCGGCAACTGACGGCGTATTTTGAGAGCGAAGCGAAGGCCTGGGAGGCAATTGCATTCAGCAAAATGCGCTTGGTTGCCGGAGCGGAGCACCTGGCGGAGCCGGTGAGGACTGCGCTGAATGCATTGCGAAAGCGCTTTGCCGCGTCGCCGGCATTTGTGCCGCAGTTGCGGGCGGTACGCAAACGGCTGGAGGATTCGGTGGCGACGGAGAGCTTCAAGACCGGCCCGGGCGGACTCTACGACATGGATTTTCTGCTTGGATTGCTGGAGGCTCGCTCCGGTCTGGAATCAGTGGGAAAACAGTTCTACGAGCGCCTGGCCGCGCTGGTTGTGGGAGGGCATCTCGCGGCCGGCGAGGGCAGGGAACTGCTGCAAGCAGCTGAAGTGTTCCGACGGGTGGACCACGCCGTGCGGATCGTGGAGGGCCGCTCACGGCGATGGCTGCCGGAGAGCGACGAGTTGCGCTCCAGCGTGGAAAGAGTGGCTGGATATCCCGATCTGGAGGCGAAGCTGCGGGCCGAAATGGGAGTCGTCCGGTCCCATTTTGATTCCATTTTCTCCGATTGAAGAGAGAGCGTTCCGGTGATAGTCTCGTTAGTTCACTCGCAAGCAAGTTAAGGGGTTCGTCAAGTGGTAATGGCGGTTCGTGGGGTACTGCCGTTACGATGCGCGTGGCAATCACCGGAGACTTCCGGTCTACTCCCATGTTTATCTCACAGGAGGATTGAATGGCGGCTTCCTACAATGGATTTCCGCTGCCGGCGAATGGCCGCGCGGTTGAGTTTGTCAACGGAAAATTTGTGATTCCAGATAACCCGATCATTCCGTTCATCGAGGGCGATGGCACGGGACGCGATATATGGAAGGCATCGGTGCGGGTAGTTGACGCGGCGGTAGAGCGCGCATACGGCGGGAAACGCCGCATCGCATGGTTTGAGGTCTTCGCGGGCGAGAAGGCGAAGGAGCAGTTCGGGAGCTGGCTCCCGGATCAGACGGTAGACGCCTTCCGCGATCTGCGGATTGGCATTAAAGGACCGCTGACGACACCGATTGGCGGCGGCATCCGCTCGCTGAACGTGGCGCTGCGCCAGATTCTGGATCTGTATTCGTGCGTGCGTCCGGTGAAGTACTACAACGGCATCCCCTCACCGGTGAAACATCCTGAGCGGATGAACATCGTGATCTTCCGCGAGAATACCGAGGACGTTTACGCGGGAATCGAGTGGAAGGAAGGAACACCGGAGGTCAAGAAACTGATCGACTTCCTGAACAACGTGATGCTGGCGGGAACCAAGAAGCAAATCCGCGCGGACTCGGGAATCGGCATCAAGCCAATGTCGATTACTGGAACGAAGCGGCTGGTGCGGATGGCGATTGAATTTGCGCTGAAGCACAAGCGTCCGAGTGTGACCCTGGTGCACAAGGGAAACATCCAGAAGTTTACGGAAGGCGCGTTCCGCGAGTGGGGCTACGAGGTTGCTACGCAGGAGTTCCGTGCCGAGAGCGTGACCGAGCGCGAAAGCTGGATACTGGGCAACAAGGACAGCAACCCAGCGCTGACCATCGAACAGAACGCGGCATTGATCGAACCGGGCATGGAGTTCGCGCAGGAAGACTTCCGCCAGGGAGTTTACGCAGAAGTGAAGGGCGTGCTGGATTCGATTTATGCAACGCACGGCAGCGGACAGTGGAAGAAAAAACTGCTGATCAACGACCGCATTGCCGATTCGATCTTCCAGCAGGTGGTGACACGCGCGGATGAATACTCCGTGCTGGCGACTCCAAACCTGAACGGAGACTACATCTCCGACGCGTGCGCGGCGCAGGTCGGCGGACTGGGCATTGCGCCCGGAGCCAACATCGGCGCGGAGCATGCCATCTTTGAAGCCACCCACGGCACGGCCCCGAAGTATGCGGACAAGGATGTTATCAATCCGGGTTCGGTGATTCTCTCGGCGGTGATGATGCTGGACTTTATGGGCTGGACAGAGGCGGCGAGACTGGTGGAAGACGGCATGGAACGCACCATCGAACAAAAGCGCGTGACCTATGACTTTGAGCGCTTGATGCCGGGTGCGACCAAACTGCGTACCAGCGAATTTGCCTCGGCGGTCATCGAGAATATGGCAGCGAAAGCTACAAGTGCGCGATAATTCGGATGCGCCTGGATCGTCTCTACGAAATAGGCGCAACGTCTTATTACCGTACTTATGTCTATAGGCCCTGAGTGGCTTGAAAGGATGAAAATGCGCAAGAAGGTTTCGATTGTTGGAGCAGGAAATGTGGGAGCCACGGCGGCCCACTGGATTGCCTCGAAGGAACTGGCCGACGTTGTACTGATCGACATCATGGAGGGAGTTCCGCAGGGCAAGGCTCTGGATCTGCTGCAGGCCATGCCGGTGGAAAAGCGCGACAGCGCGATTCTGGGCACCAACGATTATGCCGATACCGCGAACTCCGACATCGTTGTGATCACGGCGGGAATTCCGCGCAAGCCTGGTATGAGCCGCGACGATCTGCTCAACACCAACTACAAGATCATGCAGGACGTGGTGGGCAAGGTCGTCAAGTACTCACCCAACTGCATCATCATCGTGGTGAGCAATCCGCTGGATGCAATGGCACAGGCTGCGTTCAAACTGAGCGGCTTCTCGCGCAACCGCGTGCTGGGCATGGCAGGAGTGCTTGACTCGGCCCGCTTCAGCACGTTCATCGCACAGGAACTGAACGTCAGCGTGGAGAACGTTACGGCATTCGTGCTGGGCGGCCACGGCGACACGATGGTTCCGTTGCCGCGCTATTCGACGGTTGCGGGCATCCCCATCACCGAACTGATCGAACCCGCGAAGCTGGCTGCACTGGTGGAGCGCACGGCGAACGGTGGTGCGGAAATCGTAAAGTACCTGAAGACAGGCAGCGCCTACTACGCTCCTTCGGCCTCGGCCGTGGAGATGGTGGAAGCGATCCTGAAGGACAAGAAGAAGATTCTGCCCTGTGCCGTGTATCTTGAAGGCGAGTATGGGATCCATGGCCTGTACGTTGGCGTGCCGGTGAAGCTGGGCGCCAACGGTCTTGAGCAGATCATTGAGATCAAACTGACGGCGGACGAGCAGGCGGCACTGAACAAGAGCGCCGCTTCCGTGAAGGAACTGATCACGGTGATCGGCCTGTAATTCAAGCACGGATGAAAATGAACCCCGAGGCTTTGGCCTCGGGGTTTAGCTTTGGAACTCGCGGAATGCGGGAAAGCTTAAACGCGCTCGATGGTGATGCTCTCGACCACGACTTCTTCCTTGGGGCGGTCCTGGTGATTGCGGGGAAGCGTGCTGATTTTGTTTGAAATCTCCATGCCCTCGACGACTTCGCCGAAGATCGTGTGATTTCCCGTGAGCCACTGCGTAGGCGCGACCGTAATGAAGAACTGCGAGCCGTTCGTGTTGGGGCCGGCGTTGGCCATGGCGAGCTTGCCAGGGGCGTCAAACTTGTGGGGCGAACCCTTGGTCTCATCTTCAAACTTGTAGCCTGGGCCACCCATTCCGGTGCCGCTGGGGTCACCGCCCTGGATCATGAAATCAGGGATCACGCGGTGAAAGACGGTTCCGTGGTAGAGGGGGCCAGGGCCTTTCTTGCCACTCACGCTATCCTTCCATTCGCGCTTGCCCTCGGCAAGCTCCACGAAATTTGTAACCGTCTTGGGGGCTTCCTTCTCGAAGAGGCGGCAGACGATGGCGCCGTGATTGGTGAGGATGGTGGCATATAAACCGGGTACACGTTCGGCCATAGTGGCTCCTTGCTGGTAAATTACCGACGAGTCAGACTAACAGAAAAATCTTTGCTGCTTCGAGTGCGCGGGAGCGCGGTGCACTCCCGCACTCGGCTACGGCGTCTGCGAAATTGGCCTAGCGCGAGGCGCTTTGCTTTTCGCCAGCGGATTGCTTCTTAGCTGGGATTTTCGCTGAAGGACCTTCCTCAATCTTGATGTGCTTGATGACAATGTCAGTGTTGGGTTTGTCTGCCCGGTTGCGCGGCTGGCGGGCGATCTTCTTGACGAGTTCCACGCTGGCGTCGTCGCACTGGCCAAAGATGGTGTACTTGCCGTTAAGGAATGGAGTCGCCACCTCGGTGACGTAGAACTGCGAGCCGTTGGTGTCAGGCCCGGCGTTGGCATAGGCCAGGCGGCCCGGACGGTCAAAGGTGAGTCCGACCACGGACTCATTCTTGAACTGGAAGCCGATGTTGCCGGCGCCCGTTCCAGCGGGGTCGCCGCCCTGGATCATGAACTCAGGGATGACGCGGTGGAAGATCGTGTTGTCATACAGCGGGACGCCGTGCATGACCTTTCCGGTCTTCGGGTTGGTCCAATCCTTGGTGCCCTTGGCAAGGCCAATAAAGTTCGCGGTGCCGATGGGCGCAGCCTTGGGAAAGAGCGGGCAGTGCAGATCGCCCATGCTGGTCTGGATGATGGCGACGGGCTGTTCCTTGGTGCCTGGTTGCGCGGTCTGTGCGAAGGCGTTTGCGGCCACGAACAGCGCGGCGGCGATGAAGAGTTTGCGCGACATTCAGTTTTCCTCCAAAGTTCGGGTTATTTCGGTTGCGGAATTGCGACTTCGGGCCGCAGGTCCGGGTTCTGTTCGTGTTGAATCTGGCGGGAGACGCGCTCGACTTCGCCGAAGACGCGCAGCAGATTGCCGCCAAGAACCTTTTGCAGATCCGCGGCGGTGTAGCCGCGCTTGAGAAGTTCGGCGGTGATCTTCGGGAGATCCTGCACACCGTCGATCCCCTGGGGCAGGCACTCGACGCCATCGAAGTCCGAGCCGATGCCGACGTGTTCGACTCCGGCGATCTTGAGCATGTGATCGAAATGGTCGATGAGGGCGCTGAGCGGCGGACGGGGCACGGCGGCCCGCTGCATGGCCGTCAGCTTATCGAGTTCGGCGCGGGATTCCGGTGTCTTGGGCGCAAGCCATAGCTCGCGGGCACGCTGGAACTCCGTGGGGTGCGACTCCTCGTATGCCTTGGAGGCGGCGTTGTACTCATCGCTGATGAATCCGCAGTTGAAGTTGACCTGGGCCACTCCGCCGTTGCGGGCAAGCGCCACCAGCATGTCATCGGTCATGTTGCGCGGGTGGTCCGTAACCGCGCGGGAACTGCTATGGGAGGCGATGACCGGCGCGCGGCTGACGACCAGGGCGTGGTAGAACGAGCGGTCGCTGACGTGCGAAATATCGACCATCATGCCCAGGCGATTCATCTCGCGTACGATGTCGCGTCCAAAATCGGTGAGGCCGGGGTCTTTGGGCTTGCCGTTGTCGCCGAGTTTTACGTCGCCGGAGGATTGGCCAAGTTCGTTGGAGTTGGCCCAAGTGAGAGTCATGTAGCGCGCGCCGAGACGGTAGTAGTCGCGAAGGATGCGAATGTCTCCCTCGATAGCATGGCCTCCTTCGACGCCGATAAGGGCGGCAATGCGTTTGTGTGGCCCGGTGCGGGCCGCCAGGATGTCTTTGGTGCCGTAGGCCATCATGAGGTCTTTGGGATGCTGCTGAGCGGCCTGGTGAACGGAATCGATCATGTCGAGGGCGCGCCGGGCGTAGTGATCCTTGTAGGCCGCCGGATCAACCCAGATGGAGAAGAACTCAGCTCCGAGATTGCCGGCGCGTGCCTTGGCGAAGTCCCAGTGGGCGCTGCCTGAGTCAGTGGCGGGGTCAAAGGAGTCATCAACGAAGCGGCTGGGCGTATCGGCGTGGGTATCAATAACAATCGCCGAAGCGTGAATCCTGCCGGGGTCGGTTTGGCTGTGCGTCATCCTGGAACCTTTGGCGGAAGCCTTTGGCGGGGAAAGTGGACGTTGCGCGACCAGAGGAACGGCAAGCAGCAAGGCAAGAGAAGTCATAACGAGCTCAGTTCTCATCCTGTCTCCGTCAAAGTGTCCAGATTATACCGAAGCGGGTGGGAGCGCCATGGCGGGCTGAAACGAAAGCGCCCGGCATGGAGTCCGGGCGCGTCGCGAGGTTTGTTTCTGGCTTGCTACCGATTGATCTTGAAATCTACGGGAGCGCCCCGGTATTCGTCATAGCGGTTGCTGACCATGATGTGGTAGCAGGCTTGGCGGCGCTCTTCGGCAGCTTCCACAAGGCCGAGCTGCTGAAGTTTGAGCACGTACTGGTCGATCCAGGCACGCTGCTTGCGCGACATTGGGCGCTTGCCAATGTCAACGGTAAGGCCGGCGAGATGCGAAGATGCGGTGTCGCCGTCAATGGGCGCGGCATTGTGATTCCAGCGCTGAAGACGGACCTGCTGGTCTACGGTGCGAACTGCCGAAGTAACCTGGATCGGCTGGTGGAACTGGGCATAAAACGCCTGGCTCAGATCTTCCAGAAAGGCGCGGGTCCAGGGACGGCAAAAGCGCCGGTTCATCTCGATATTGGGAGCGATCTGCATGGCTTTCGAGTCGTGCAGGCCTACCAACTCGCCGCGCAGTTCGAGCTCTTCAAGCTGCTGGTCGTCATTGATGCGGGTCAACTTAAGACGGTCGATTTCCTCATTCTGGCGCAGCATGGAGTCGTGGGAGCCGCGCAAGACCGGATTCCAGTGCTCAACGCGGGCGCGGGCGGCGTGGTGGAGAGAGCGCTTGGGAGTCCGGTAGGACGAACGAATGGTTGCACCCGAGGCGAAAGCCATGCCGAGCACAACAACGAAGAGGAGAGTGGCAGAAATTCGGCGCGTCATGAGGGGAACAGTGCTACTCCTGCCTTCTAGGATGTCTCAAACAGCTCCAGTGTAACCCAGCAAAGCTGATTTTCCTCTCAGGTGAATTGCGGAGACCCGTTACTGTTTCGGCATCGCCCTGCCAAGTAGGGCCATGTGGAAAGAGCGCGCGGAGGAAAGCTCCACGCGCTCTATGGTTTCCGCGGAAGGCTGCTCCGGGATGACTAAGTGCGGAAGAAGTCGAGAATCGCCTTCTTCATAACGTCGCCACTGACATCGCTGATGGAGCGGGTCAGGGGAATATCCTTCGGGCAGACTTCGACGCAGTTCTGCGCGTAGCCGCACTCCTGGATTCCGCCGTCGCCCATCAGAGCCTGTAAGCGCTCATCTTTGAGCACCTTACCGGTGGGATGCATGTTGAACAGGCGAGCCTGTGCGATGGTTGCCGCGCCCACGAATCCGGTGCTTTCGTTGAACTGCGGGCAGGCCTCCATGCAGCAGCAGCAGCTCATGCACTGCGAGAGCTGGTACGCCTGTTCCTGGAGCTTGGGCACCATTCTGGGGCCGTCGCCGAGGGCGTAGGTTCCGTCGATGGGAACCCAGGCCTTGATGGTCTTGAGGTTCTCAAAGAGCACGGTGCGGTCGACCTGGAGGTCGCGGAGGACGGGGAACTTGGAAAAAGGCTCGATTGTGAGAGGCTGTTCCAGGTTGTCCACCAGGGCTGAACAGGCCATGCGGGCCTTGCCGTTGATCAGCATGGCGCAGGAGCCGCAAACCTCCTCGAGACAGTTGGAGTCATAGTTGATGGGAGTCGTCGGCTTGCCGTCGCGCGTCACCGGATTGATGGCGACCTCCATGAACAACGAGATCACGTTCAAGCCCGGCCTCCATGCCAGCTCGAATTCTTCCCAGTGCGCCTCGCTTGTGGGAGATGCCTGGCGCTTGATCTTGAAAAGTACGCTCTTATTGGCCATTAGTTTCCAAACCTTTTCGTCATCCACCCCGCTAGAAGCGGATGACCGGGATCTCGTTCCTACTTGGTGTCGTAGCGCCGTGGACGCGGTTTAATCAGCGAAAAATCAACTGGTTCCCATTCGAAGCGCGGCTCATCAACGTCAGGCGCGAAGAAGGCCTTGGTGGTCTTCAGGAAGTTCGCGTCGTCACGCTCGGGGAAGTCCGGTTTATAGTGCGAGCCGCGCGACTCATTCCGCAGGAATGCGCCCTGCGTGATGACCCTTGCAAGCTGCAACATATTCTGGAGCTGCCGCGTGAATAGGAAAGACTGATTGGACCACATCGACTTATCACTGAGATTGACGTTGCGGTAGCGCTCCAGGAGCTCAACCAACTTGGCGTCAGTCTCCTTCAGCCGATCGTTGTAGCGCCTTACGGTGACATTGCGCGACATGATTTCGCCGAGTTCACGCCAGAGCTTGAAGGGATTCTCCGTGCCCTGGTTGTTGACCAGCCGGGTGTTGAGTTCCACCTGCCGCTTCTTCTCATTCTCGAAGGAAGTGGCGAGGTTGTCCGGAGCGGCGGCCAGGCTCTTGGCGTACTTGACGGCGTTTGGACCGGCAACAAAGCCAGCGTAGATGCAGCTCAGAAGGGAATTGGCGCCCAGGCGGTTTGCGCCGTGGATCGAGTAATCGCACTCGCCGATGGCGTAGAGACCCTTGATGTTGGTCATCTGGTCGGCATCGACCCAGAGTCCGCCCATGGTGTAATGCATACCGGGGAAGATCTTCATCGGCACTTCATGCGGATCGTCGCCGACAAACTTCTCGTAGATATCAAGAATGCCGCCAAGCTTTCGATCCAGCGTGGCACGGTCGATATGCGAGAGGTCGAGGTAGACCATCGGCTGGCCCTGAATGCCGAGGCCCTTGTCGTAGACAACCTCATGAATCTCACGGGTCGCGATGTCGCGCGGTACGAGGTTGCCGTACTTGGGATACTTGTCTTCGAGGAAGTACCAGCGATCCGCGTCAGGGACCTGCTTGCCTGGGCGGGTCTCGTTTGGATTCTTTGGAACCCAGACACGGCCGCCTTCACCGCGCGCCGACTCCGACATGAGACGAAGCTTGTCTTCGCCGGGGATGCAGGTAGGGTGCACCTGGATCATCTCGCCGTTGCCGTAAGCGGCGCCCTGCTGGTAGAGCGAACCTTGCGCGGAGCCGGTGCAGACGACGGAGTTGGTGGACTTGCCGAAGATGGCGCCCACGCCGCCCGTCGCAATAAGGACGGCATCGGCAGGGAAGGTGGTTACTTCCATCGAGCGGAGATCCATGGCGCAGATGCCGCGACAGACGCCCTGCGAATCAAGCACGGCGGAGAGGAACTCCCAATACTCGAACTTCCTGACCTTGCCCTCGGACTCAAAGCGGCGGACCTGCTCGTCCAGCGCGTAGAGGAGTTGCTGCCCGGTGGTGGCTCCGGCGAAAGCCGTGCGATGGAAGAGCGTGCCGCCGAAGCGGCGGAAGTCGAGGAGTCCCTCGTCGGTACGGCTGAAGGGAACACCCATGCGGTCGAGAAGGTCGATGATTCCGGGGCCCATTTCACACATCTGCTTGACAGGGCCCTGATTGGCGAGGAAGTCGCCGCCGTAGACGGTGTCGTCGAAGTGGGCCCAGGTTGAGTCGCCTTCACCCTTAAGATTCTTGGCCGAGTTGATGCCGCCCTGCGCGCAGACGGAGTGCGAACGCTTGACGGGCACGAGCGAAAACAGATCGACATTCGCGCCCGCTTCCGCGACTTTGATTGCGGCGGAAAGGCCTGCGAGTCCGCCGCCGACGATGATGATTCTTGGAGTGGTTGATGCCATAAAGTCTCTTTCGTCCTCGCCTATCTCGCCTGGCTGCTGGGAATGCTTTGAGGAATCATCCGGCTTTGTTCCGGGCTCTGCGAATGCTGGTCCCATGCAGGATCACGCTGCTGCGTCGGGAACTTGGCCACGAAGGAATAAATGGTGAAAAGTCCCGCGAGCACGAGGACAGCAGAAATTGCGACCCCAATGGCCTGCGCACGCTTCTGTGCCTTAACTCCGGTGACGATGCCCCACTTGGCGGCGAAGAGGAAGAGCCCGTAGCCAAAGTGCCAGGAAGCGGCCACTACGCCCACGACATAAATGGCCAGCGCGAGCGGATGCGAGAGTTCGTTCTGCACCTTCCAGAACGACGCGTCATAGTGCTCGACCAGATGGACTCCGGCGAAACGCATGTACCAGATGTGATAGGTGACATAGGCAAATACGAGGATTCCGGAATAGCGCTGGACGGTGTACAGCCAGTTGCCGGTCCAAGGATAATCGATGACGTTATTCTCGCCGCGCCACCAGATATAAACCCCGTAGAGAGCATGGAAGGCGAGCGGGATGAAGATGCCGAAGATCTCCATACCCAAGCGGAAGGGCAGCCCGGTGAGGAACTTTACCTGTGCGTTGTAGGCGGCAACACCGTTGGCCGCTTCCGCGTTCGAGATAAAGTGCTCCAGCAAAAACAAGCCGATTGGAACAATGCCCGTCAGCGAATGGAGACGACGCCACAGGAAGGACGTTCCGGTTCCCGCGCGCAGGGGAGCTACTCCCTTGGGCACGGCAGTACTTGTGGATTGTGCGGTAGATGCCACGATCTCTCCTTGGAACCTGAAAGGTGACGAGAAGATGCAATTGCTAATTTAGTGACGTGCTGGAATTGACTCAATAATGTATCAGAACTCCGCCAGCGCCAAGACAAAAGTTTCATGCAGGGCAAGTTTTTGCTTTGTCAGGGCAGTTTGCCGGAATGTGTGGCGGCGGTAGCTCTGAAAGAACGAGCTGCGGAAGGTCGGAGTGAACTCAGGCAGGGTTCGGGGGAAAGCGTTAGAATGGATGCTCGCCACACAGGTTCCTGCCGCGCCGAGTCGCAGCGCCGTGTTGCGTACCATGGCGAAAATAGATTTTGCGGGGAGAAACAAGCAATGTCGGAGACGAATGGCAACGGGCTGCGGTTGAAGATTGGCCTTGCGGAGATGCTGAAGGGCGGCGTCATCATGGACGTGATGAGCGCGCAACAGGCGGAGATCGCCGAGAAAGCTGGAGCGGTCGCCGTGATGGCCCTGGAACGCGTTCCGGCGATGATCCGCGCCGAGGGCGGAGTCGCCCGCATGGCGTCACCAAAAGTCATCAAGGAAGTGATGAGCACGGTGAACATCCCGGTGATGGCCAAGGCACGCATCGGCCACTTTGCCGAGGCGCAGATTTTGCAGGAACTCGGAGTGGATTACATCGACGAGTCCGAGGTGCTGACGCCGGCCGACGAAGCGCACCACATCGATAAGCACGCCTTCAAGACTCCCTTTGTTTGTGGAGCGCGCAACCTGGGCGAAGCCCTGCGGCGGATTGCCGAGGGCGCCTGCATGATCCGCACCAAGGGCGAAGCCGGCACGGGTGACGTGGTTCACGCGGTGAAGCACATGCGCCAGATCGTGAAGGAAATGCTGGAACTGACTGTTTTGAGCGAGCAGGAGCTCTACCTGGCGGCGAAGACGCATCAGGCTCCGTATGAGTTGGTCCGCATGGTCGCCAAGGCCGGCAAGCTGCCGGTGCCGAACTTCAGCGCTGGTGGGATTGCAACTCCGGCCGACGCTTCGTTGGTGATGCAACTCGGCGCAGAGGCTGTCTTTGTGGGCAGCGGAATCTTTATGAAGGGCGGCGCGACTCCGCTCGATCTCAACATTCCGAAAGAGCGCGAGGAGGCGGAATCGCGCGCCAAGGCCATCGTGATTGCGACGACTCACTACAAGGATCCCAAGATTCTGGCCGAGGTCAGCGAACAGATGACCGGCTCGATGAAGGGCCTTGCGGTCTCGGGCATCGCCGAGGCGGATCTGCTGCAGACGCGAGGCTGGTAGGCAACCTTCTTAGATTGGGAAAGGCGCAGCCTTCGGGTTGCGCCTTTTCTTTTGTTTTTTGAAAACAGCGCTCGCCCGCGCCATTCATTTCTTCTGAGCCCAACCTGCTAAATTAGATGTGATGACAAAGATAGGAATTCTCGCCCTTCAAGGCGACTTTGACGCGCACAGCAGACGCCTGGCCGAGCTTGGGGCCGAGCGGATTCTGGTTCGCAAGCCCGAACAACTGGAAGAGATTGGCGGCCTTATTATCCCCGGCGGTGAATCGTCGGTGTTTCTGAACCTGCTCGGGGAACGCGGCTTCCAGAAGCTCTCGGAGTTTGTGCTGGCAAAGCCGGCCTTTGGGACCTGCGCGGGCTGTATTCTGCTGGCGCGGGAGGTAGAGAATCCAGCGCAGAAAGGCGTGGGCGCGCTGGACATTACCGTGCGCCGGAACGCCTACGGGCGCCAGATTGATTCTGTTATCCTCGAAGGCCCGACCCAACTTCCGGGCGGGCCATTGGAGCAGGTCTATATCCGCGCACCGCGCATTGAGCGGGTTGGACCAGAGGTTGAAGTGCTGGCCGAGCGCGATGGCCACCCGGTGCTGGTCAGGCAGGGGAAGTTGTTGGCCGCGACGTTCCACCCAGAACTGAGCGTCGATACGCGGGTTCATGCGGAGTTCTTGAGGCTTGTGGAGAAGTACGGATAGATCCCTCGATAGATTTCATTGCAAGAAATCCAAGCAAAGGGCGTGACAGAGTGCGGGAGCGGTGAATGCAACTGTCACGCAAGCAGCGCAGAAGAGACGCGATCACTGGCATTTGGCGGTGCGCGCCCCTGCAAGCTGTGCCAGTCTTTGCACTTGTTGGGTAAACATGGTATTTTGAAGTGGTTACAACAACGAAAAAGTAGAAGCAGGAGCGCGTCAGTTCCCAGTGCTAGCACGAGAGCAGAAAACCAATATCATCGAGAAGTACAAGACCCACACCTCCGACACCGGCAGCCCTGAAGTACAGATTGCCCTTCTCAGCGAGCGCATCGGCCAGTTGACCGAGCACTTCCGTACGCATAAGAAGGACCACGCATCGCGTCGCGGTC